>LFEF01028708.1_pt1 | contig 24290 bp, 17 predicted proteins | sample 619371 | NCBI WGS metagenome assembly LFEF01 (sample SAMN03014291, study PRJNA259931) | freshwater metagenome | biome: lake; feature: waterbloom | place: China: Taihu Lake | collected 2006-08 | depth 0 m m
GGAGCCAATCCGGCGTCTTGTCCTCGGGGCAATCCTGCGGCCACGCGAGACGCCCGCCTCCCAGCAGAGCCCCGTCGAAATGGATCGTGTCCGGCCAGAAGAAGGCGAGCGCCTGCGCGACCTGACGGGTTACACACGGCAAGTAATGGCGCAGGCCGAGGCCGAGCTCGGCACACGCTTCGCCTGGGTCGCGGTCAACCACCACGATACTGGCCATGCCCATACCCACATTATCCTGCGCGGGCGCCGGGCGAATGGGCAGGACCTGATCCTGCCACGTGACTTCATCCGGCACCGGTTGCGCGAGATCGCCCGGGATGTGGCAACGAACTGGCTAGGACACCGCACGCCCGGCCAGGAACGCGAAGCACTTGAGCGGGAGACCACCCGCCACGCACCGACGCGCCTCGACCGGCTAATCGCCGCGAAGCTACCAGAAAGCCAGGTCATCGAGGTTGGTCGCCTGGAAGCCCTGAACCGAGATCCCCACGTCACCGCGGCCCTCAGGGCCCGGACCAAGGAGCTCCGGCGCCTCGGCCTAGCTCATGAGGTCCGGCGGGGCATGCTGCAATTCGAGCCGGGCTGGCAGGACCGGCTCAAGGCGATGGAGCTACATCTCGATATCCGCAAGCAGCTGATGGCAGAGCGGCAGGTGGCGCAGCAGGTCGAGCGTGAGCGTTTGGCCCCACAGCTTTCGAAGAATGGATTAGAGCGATAAGTCGGCTTGCTGCTTCGGAGACCGAGAATGGCACGAGTCAGCGGTACCTCGGACTTTTTCCAGCGGCGGTGGTGCACATTTAGAGGATAACTAGCGCCGCCTCTCGTCATTGGTGAGAAAATGCAACTCGACCTACTTACGCGAACCGTGATGCCAAGGTTCCTATCGCATTGATGGCCATCGCCAACAGCAGCACCCCAATAGCCGTCCAGTTTAAAGATTGAGCACTTAAAGCAGCTGCACAGACAATCGGGACAACAGCGAACGTGAACACAACGACCGCTCTGCGAAGCAACTTCTGAATGGCATATCCTAAACCCGTGCGATGATATTTTTCCCAAGCGCGGAAAGTTTCAGGCATTTGCTCAAAGAATCTACCCAGCCTAGACACATAATAGTCGTTCAAAAAATACATACAGGAGAATACCATGCTGGACAGCATCGCGGCATAAAGAATCTGGACGCTTCCGAGTTCCAAATAAATCCCAGCTGCTGTGCTTATCGATGTGAGCTGGAGGTACAATGAACCGTCTCGAAAATTGATTCTGGAAGTCTGCTCATTCTTGAGGGCTTCATATACGCTTGCTTCGTCACTCAATTCCGTATCTCCAAGGAGTGAAAAATCCGACGCCAATCGATTGACGGAACGACAAAGAGTTCGCTTTTGTCGCTCATCCGAACCCGTCTAGTCAATCGCTTCAGCCGTACCTAGAAAAGTACGACTTCATGAGTTCGTGGAAGACAGAATAGGAATGGAGAGACGCAATCGGCTGGGCTGGATCGAACACGCCCCCATCTTTCTGATGTCCGAAATCCGCAACCCCTTTTATTCCAACAAAGTCTATGTTGAACGATTCTAAGTTTGTGAGCGCGGAATAAACGCCATAAACCTCCATTTCGAGCCCTACGGCCTCCGGTGCTCGCGCCCTCACTTTGCTGATCATGTCTTTGTCGCTTACGACACTAAGACCAGACAAAATTTTCCCCACCTTAACTTCAGGGCAGTCGCTGACGACGCTCTGAAATCTCGGGTTATTTAGCAACGACTTGTGTTGCTTTGATTTACCCAACCGTTGGCTAAGTTTTATCGAACGGATGTCTCGGAAATCGGACAGCAGTGAACGGACACGCTCACTCGCCGGAAGTGGTCGAGGGCGATACTTGAAATTGTCAGGCGCATCGAAGTAGCCAGCGTCATATTTGCCCTCATCCCAGCAAGCACAATTCTCCACTACGACTACATCTCCTAGTTTCGACGGACTTGGCCCAGTGGCAAAGCCGCAGCACATTCCCAATACACTGAACACGCGCGGTCGAAAAACTAAGCACAATTGCGTCGACACAGCCGCAGCACATGCCATCCCCATCTCGGGTGACCTCGCGAGAATTACCTTTCGGGTTTCGTCAACACCAAAATCCACCTGCCCAATTCTCAGCTTTATGCCAGGGAGCATCGGATGAGCCAAACTAGCTGAATCTCGCCACTTTATGTGCTTCTCAATGGGGAGAAACTCAGCTTCATATTTGGTGGTCAGTATCACCACATCGCTACGATATCTACCCGGACGAATTGTGCCGCCCAACCCGGACCATCTGGAAAGCGTACGAATTTTTAACGCAATTCTGTCTGCCCACGAACTATCTGAAAAGTCGAATGACTCAAGATGAATCATCTTGTCCTCAAATACCTTTCCTTCTTTCTCCGCTTTATCCCAATACTTCGTAAGACCGATCAGTTGCGGCGTCGATGGAAACTCTCCGCGTATAATCCGATTTACGAGCTGCTCTGTATACTGATGATCTGTAGACCCGGTACCGCTCAGCGGAATCATGAGGTCGAGAATTGCTATGTCGAACACCTGGCGCTCTAGGCATGTCAGCGCTTCATTGTAGTCCGCCGCACGCTTTACGTTCAATTCAAAATCCACGTCGAGGCGCAGGCGCAGCTCGTAGATTGTGCGAGTAAACTTCTCAGTCTCATCTTCCACGACCAGCAAGTCGACTACCGTTTTCATCGAAATGCACTTTCCAAGAGGCTGAACAGTTCTGTGTTCCAATCGTTTCCGTTGTGCTGCACTCGGATGATTCCGACATAGTTGTTTGGAAAGTGGGCCTTCAGATACCGATCTAGCTCAGCTATGGATTGAAACTGAAGGTTCGCGCCGTCAGTAAAGCTGTCGTGTGATGTTGCGACTATCACCGGAACCTGAATCTGGCGTGCCCTCATGTACTGGAGCAATTCCAGGCCAGCTGTCCCGTTAGCTTGCAGCCGGTTCAAGGAGTGTTGAGACGCAAAAGCCATATCCAATAGGATTAAGTCTGCAGACTTTGAGGTAACCACGAGACTGTAAGCCGAAGCTATCGATTGCGCCCAGTCATCAGTTATGTCGTATCTTTGCGAAACCGTCCGCAATAGCAGGTCCCGCTTCTCCTTAACGTCCTCGACTATCAGTATATGTCGCGTCACTAATCAGATCCCCAGCGATTTTTTTAAACAGTACAGACACAAGATAAGTCGCCTCTCGTCCAGTGGGTGCACGAAGCGTAATCTTTACGGAACCACCGGGATATTCTGCGGCGACGGTACGAATTTTAGCGAAGCCGGAACCGTCATCCTGCCGCCTGCCCGCTATGGACGTTTCCTCTGCCAGCTTTTTTGCTTCTGCAAATTTTTCTACAGCCTTGAGCGCGGCGTCTTTCGTCAACTCATTCTCGCATTGAACCTCAAGGTCTTCATTCTTTCTGCGGAACACAAACGACATCTTTGTCCGAGAATCATAGCCACTGTGCCTAACCGCATTCGAAAACAAGTTGTGCACAACTTCGTTGACGAGATTGAAGGCACTTCCGCGGAAAACCATGTCGTCAATCGGTTTGATGTCTCCGTCTTCCTCACTCTCGACCCGGATCGCCACAGTCTTTTCATCAAGGGGGCGCAAATGAATAAACTCAGACTCTAGGCTCAATAGTTCGCGTGCGGAGAAATCATCGAACCCCTCGTCCTCCATTACCACGTTGACCCAAGATCCGACTTCGATATTGAGAGACGATATCTTCTCGAGCAATAAATCGCCAACGATTGTGGGAACTCCGCTCTGCGACTGCATTTCACTTCTTGCACCGGCAACAATCTCTTTGATCCGCTGACTGACGACCCTGTTAAACTCTATTCGACCGCGAGCGATGAAGTCTTGTATCGTTTGTTGCACGATCTGAAGAAGCGCCTCTTCGAAATGCGGACCGGATTGCGCACCCTTTTCCGCTGTCTCTAGGCAGGCTTTCTGGATGTTGCTCTTTAGCCGACTATGAAGCTCTCCATGATCATTGATCGTCAGCCAGTACCCGACGTATCGCTTTAACTCCTCCAGAACATCCGATCTCGCGCGGTCAAGCACATACGCGGCTTCGCCAATCTCATTCTTGAGGGAGGCAAGATCCCACTGATTGGAGTACTCGTCTGAGTCGATCGCTTCACTGAGAGCCTTAGAGAAGGCCGCCATGTAAGTCGTAACGATAACGCCATGTCGCAAGTTCGCTCCAAGGATATAGTCTACGGAGCTGGCACCCTGAAAGAGTATCGAGTCCACCAGATGATCGGCCAAAAAGTTGATCACTGCGCGCACAAATGCTGAAGACGTTTTGAAATTCAGTTCATAATGATCCGTAGAAAGATATTCGTTCAGTTGTCTCACAAAATCAGCCACTGAATGCTTGGTATGTCTCCAAGGTATTCGGATCCTGCCGCGAGCAAACTCACGCTTGAACTTCCTGACAGCAAAGGCTTTCTTCTCGTCTCGATGAATTCTTGACTTCAACGCGCTAGATATAAGCCCAATTCGCTCAGCCTCGCTTGCCATACTAACCCGGAGGGCCATAAGACGATCTTCTTCAGATATTTTGGGAATCAGGTCCTGAGATTTGGCTTTCTCCAACTCTATCGGTAGCTTGCTAGAGGTGCGCTCCAGCATGTCCCTTGACAACAGTTTCTCCACCAGTTGTCCTGACGCCTGAGGAGGCAAGCTGCGCTTGATCTCCTGGAGTATCTGCGGTACCTGCTTTCCCTCATTCCTCATGCGCTCAAGCAACTCAAGCAGCACGCCGGTAAAGGTCCCTATACCTCGGCTGTTCGCCGCCTCAGGACAAACAACAGTCGCAACCTCTATAAACTGAAGTTCAATATAGGCCCGAGCGAAGTTAAACACTCCGCAGTCCGGTGGAATAAGCCTGTTGAGTCGCCCCCAATCTAGTAGCTCAAAATGCGCGGTGTCGAGCTTGGACAACGTGACCAACCACCTCATTCCACGACTAACAGCGCCGCTCTCGAGCGCCTCTTCGGCTTTCGCTATTATTTCTCCGCTTAGAGACAAGTAGACTTCGCTAAACCCCCTCCATGAAGCCGGCGGTTGCTGAGTCCGGTTGTTGAATAGCCTCTCCGCAGAACTGGAAATCGAAACGACGGCTTCAGGAAAGCTATGTGCGACCTGCGAGCAAGAAGAATACGAATGATACAACGTAGATCTCGTCCACGATTTGATCAGTGTACCGATGATCGAGTCCCATCCCATCAACTCGATCATCTTAAGCGACGTTTCCTCCAGCTCGACAGGGTGCGCATCGTTTGCGGACACCAAGCCATGCAAGATGTTTAGGGGGTCTACGCCGAAAACGTACCACCAAGATGCCTTGAGCATCCGGATCTTGGATTGGAACTCCTCTATGCCCGTAAACGTAGGGAGGCCTTCGGAACCAAGGTTGCTGATCATGTCTTTTAAGGTCGGCCTTCTGCGTCTGAGCACCAGAAGGTTGACTGACGAGAAGTACGCGGACAGGCTCGAAACGATCCTAGGATTGATATCCAGCTTCCTTGAGAATAGCAGATACTGGACGAACAAACTCAGGTCCATTGAACTCGCGATACTCTGGGGATCTAGCGGATCTCTTGGATCGTATAATCGTCCGAGAATCAGGTGGGGCAGATAAACCGTGGAGGTAAACTCGCTCAATTCGTTGTAGACTCGACGCTGGTGCTCGAGCGTCAACTCTTCGAGCACGATCCTCGCTATCTGAACATCTTGAGTCGAGTTTCGTTTTCGCGGAGTGTCGTAATCTGAAAACTCCGTGTGATAATCGCGGGAAATACTGTCCTTGGAGAGTTTGAACTGCTCGCCTAGCGGCAGGCCGCGCACAGCGCATTTCGCTAGCTCAAATCGCAGCTTGAGGCCTTGTTCAAATTTATCGTGATCGAGATTCCACATAAACGAATTCGTCACTAAGGAGCCGACAAAGTCAATCAAGAGTAGGGAGTGCGATTAGGAAAAAATTAGCCGCCAAAATCTATAAATCGGACTACAATTTGAACTGACGAGGTCGCCATGCTTGTTCGATTTGCCGACGGAAGTGGACGCTCGACGCTCAAAGAGTGCGAGATAAGAACTGAAAAAGCTCAACTAGATGCAAGAGAATCTGCAAGGATCCTAAAGAGCATCGGCTCCGCACAGCAATGGAATGCTCGCGCTGGCAAGCCTATCAACGAAGGGCGCGTCCGCAGCTCTACAGGCTGGCTAACCTGGCGGCTCGAACTTTGCGGTCGGGACAATTTTGTGCGCATCTTTGTCGATCCTGTCGTAGAATAGTGCCACACAGAATGCGTGAGCCACTCACGCGGAAACCCCGTGACCGGTATCTGCCAGAGAGGGTTGAAGACGCGTTGCTCGGCCGTCTAGGGAATTGTGGAAGCCGGACTCTGTTTCCCGATCCATGCCGATCTGATAAGTGCTGCCCCTCCGGCTGGGCAAACCAGATCATGATCAATTGGCAATCCTGCATACGTCTCTATCGCTGGCACTCAGCTTTCGACAGCACGTTCGAATGAACTGGCTAGTCCGCTCGACTATGACTGCGTCTGCCGGCCATTTGAAAGTAGCTCAGAAATGTTTTCAGCCATTGACTCGGCAGCTGCGCGAACCTGCCCATCTGCAAGATGCGCGTAGCGACGCGTCGTCTTTATGTCAGAATGTCCAAGCAACTTGCCAATCACTTCAAGTCCCAGACCGCCGGCAAGACCAAAGGACGCTGCCGAGTGGCGCAGATCATGAAGCCTGACATCCTCAAGCCCTGCCAGCTTGCGCGCCCTGAGCCATAGCTTTGGCGTACCCTGGAAGTATGTATCGTTGCTGATGCTTGGGAATACGAATCCGATCGTGCCGTACTCGGATTGTTTCTCGAGGATGGCGCGCATGGGTCCGGTTATTGGGATAAGCTTTGCACCGGTCTTGGATTTCACGAGACGAAGGAAGCCCGTGTGCAGATCAACTCCCTTCCAGGTCAGCTGCTCGATCTCACCTTTGCGTGCGCCGGAAAGCGCAAGCATGCGGATGATTGCAATTCCGGCTTCTGGCGCGCCTGACTTCTCGATCTGATCGAGCGCCTCTCCGAGCCGGCGCATTTCTTCAGGACTCAAAAACCGCTCCATGCAGCGATCAGGCGTCTTTTCGATTCCAAGGACCGGATTGGCCTGCAGAAAACCTTCGCGCACCCCGAACGACAGGATCGAGGAAAGCAGGCTGAGCGTGCGGCTTGCGGTCCCTTCCCCGCCCCGGACGCGGCGCACGCCGCGTGGTTTGGACTTGGTGTCTTTGGCGGTATCGCCGCGCGCAACCGCGTCGCGGAAGCGGGCAATGATTCCAGCATTCAGCTCTGCAAGGCTGACCTTGCCGATCAGTGGAACTATGTGCGCGTTGATGCGGCCAACATCGACGGCAATGTTGCGAGGGTCGCGTAACTGTCCAGCGAGCCGCCCACGCTGACGTGAGCGCAGGGCCGCGCCTTCGATCCAGAGCTGGCAGAGCCCGGCCACCGTGGTCGGTCCGGTCGGCTTTGTAATTCTCGCAGGTGCCTTTCCCGCAGCGGCGTCGGCAATCACGGCCCGGGCCTTTCGGCGAGCATCATCGGCAGTCATGGCGCCTGGCTTGCCGAGAGTGATCGTTATCTTGCGAGCTGCGCGGCCCTTCCCGACGCGTGTTCGAGCAATGAATGTTTTCGCGCCGCCAGGGCGCACCCGGACGCCAAAACAAGAGAGTTCGTCATCCCAAAGAACGTACTCCTCAGGCCGACTCTCGGCCGCTTCGATGCTTCGCAGGGTCAGTTTCATAGGGCCTCCGGTGACCTTTGCCTTCCCGTATATCGGAAAGGCAAATGCGATTTGGGGTTCCACCGGGGTTCCACCAGTTTCCGAAACGAAACGAAACGGAACGAAACGCCGAAGAACGGTTTATCCGAAAACACTATAATATACTGCGTACTAGCCCGTCTACTTGAAACTTAAAGAAACAACACGGAACACCCTTTGATTGCGCTCCGAAGGCAAAGGTCAGAGGTTCGAATCCTCTTGGGTGCGCCATAAAATCAAGGATTTAGCAGTTACTTCCTGACCGACGAGCCTCCGGTTTTGGCTTAGGGTTCCACCGGGGCTCCACCGAATTCTTCGCTTCTTCCGAGGTTTCGACCGGTTTCAGTCCGTTTCGATCAATGCTGCAAGGGTTGCGTCGCAGATCTGAGAGAGCGCGGGAGCCGGTTGCCCCATCTTGCAGTTTGATATCATTTTGTATATACTGATATCACCGCTATCAAGACGACGGGTTTGCTATCATGGTCGCTGTTACGATCCGTAATCTTTCAGAAGAAGCGCACCGCGCCCTCAAAATGCGCGCGGCCGAACACAATCGAAGTGCGGAAGCAGAAATGCGGGCGATCCTAGAGGCCGCAGTGAGGCCAGCCGGACGCCTTCAGCTTGGAACCGCTCTGTCAGACATCGGCCGGAAGGCTGAGCTTTCGGATGCTGATATTAAGGCGCTCAGTCAGGCTCGCGACTCCGAACCTGCCGAACCGATCAGTTTCGAATGATTGTCCTTGATACAAACGTGGTCTCTGAGGCAATGAAACCCCAGCCTGATCACTCGGTGCGCGACTGGCTGGATGCTCAAGCCGCAGAAACGCTCTTCTTGACGAGCATAACCATCGCAGAGCTCAAGTTCGGCGTCGGCGCTTTGCCAAGCGGCAAGCGCAAGGAAAGACTCAAGATCGCAATCGATGGCCTTATTGAACTTTTCGCTGATCGGATCCTCGCGTTCGATACAAACGCGGCCCACCGCTATGCAGATATTGCGGTGCTTGCCCGCGCAGCCGGACGCGGCTTTCCTACGCCTGACGGCTACATCGCAGCAATCGCTGCGGCGCACGAGTTTAGCGTCGCATCACGCGACAGTAGCGCGTTTGCAGCGGCTGGCCTCAGTGTGATCGATCCTTGGAGCGTCAGTCGCTGACCGGTTGCCGGGTCATTCACAGCGGAGCTTCGATCATCGTCACAGATAATCTCAAGGACTTTCCCGCCAGCACACTTTCTCAGCGTGGGATTGAAGAACAGTCTGAGAATGACTTCATCGCCGACGAGATTGCCCTCGACATCTTCAAGGCGGTTGGCGTGTTCCGGAACATGCAGATCAGATTGAGGCGACCAGCCATCTCGGCATCGGACCTCCTGCTCAAGATGGAGGCCCGCTGATTGTCCGAAACAACCCGGTTGCTCAGGCCCTTTGAAGACCTGATCTGAGGCACCTCTCCCGTGCGCGCTATAAGCAACTATTTCACCTAGGCGAACCTATCTGAGCGACAAACGCCAGAACAGGGCCGACCAGATACCAGCCCAAAATGATCCGTCTGGTCCAGCTCCGACCACGGCGAACAGTCAGCAAACAACCAGAGTAATGCGCAGCAATAATCAGAAGTCCGGCAGCGACTGCTACAGTTGATCCCGCTGGCTGAGTCACAACACTGGTTAGCACGTCGGGATAGGCAAACCCAACGCCGAAGCACGCCAGCAGAAACACTGCGATCGTCGAAAAAGGAGTTACGAAGGGAGCCTTGAAGCTCGCCACGATAACGTCGCGGATCAGCTTAAAGGTCTCTGCGACAAGCTTAAAAGGTGCGCGGACCACCCCTGACGCGAAATCACTGTCAAATAGGTTGGCAAGAGCGTCGATGACAATATCGGATTGCGGATCACGATCTTCGTTCGCCGGTCCAGTGGCGCTCTCGGAACGGGTTGAGGACAATTGTTCTATCCAATTGTCGTACTCTGACTTTTCCCTCCAGCGACGCCTGTAAGCGTCGCGCTGCGACTTTGGCAGTTGGTCAGAACGATCCATGCCGTCGCGCATGTCGCGCTCAACCTGGCTTCGTAAGTCGCGGTCTTGATCTGTCATGCTGACGCGATCCTTCGAGTACTCATCTTGAGCCGCGTAATCGGCAAACGGAGTTTCAACGGCGACACAAGTCTTCACGATCCAGAAAGTCGCATCATGGTTCAACGATGAATTCGTCCAAACGTTTGTCAGAGTTTCCGCTAAACACTTCCACCGATTTTACTCGGCCCAGCAACCTGCCGTTCTGACCAGAAGCCACCGCTCCTACTATCGCGAACCTGACATTCAGTCTTACTGTCCGGCCCGAATCTTGGAAAACTTCCTCTGCTTTTGCAGGCTCGAGTTTCCAACGCTGCGACTCAACGCCATTCTCTACCGAGAGCTCGACTGTTTGTCCCTGTTCATACCAAGAGTATCGTGATCGAGGCCCCAGCCCTGTCAGGGTGTATTCCTGGTAGGTTGTGCTGTACTCGCTCAACCCGCTCTCGATGGTTAACACAACGAAACCGGTATCTTGAACGCTTTCAAAACTGGAGCCGAACTCCTGTTCGATTTGGCTTTGAACCTGAGTTCTGTCGAACTCGCTGGACGACCGATATCTATAATCGTTCTTTACCCATTCAGCGATGGGGGGCGCGGCATTAGCGGCATAATAGTACATCAAGACCATCTGCAGGTCGTCGGGATTTACAATCTCCCTTGAACCAAGAGGAACAGTAGGTTGTTGCCTTTGAACTTCTGTGAGTGTCGGCGAAACAGATGAACCGGAGCTTTGGGACGTTTCGGCCGTGACGTCGGCCTGGGCAATCGCATCGGCTGGGTTCTGAACCAGCGGCGGGTTTGCCTGCTCCGGGGCAGGAGCATTGCAACCTATCAGCGCGAGGGTCCAGGGCAGGATCAGCAAACGTTTCATATCAGAAGCTCCCAATCAAAACTTCGTTGGAGGGGCTACCTCTTTAGCTTTCTCCAGCTCCTGCTGACGGAGCGTTTCCTGCTTACTTTTGAGCTGGTCCTCGAATGCCAGTGATGCATTCAACGCGGTCTGTTGATCAATCAGGCCTACTGACACTGACTCCACGATCTCAGGATTATCATTGCGCACTGTTATCCCCATGACGATGGTCAAACCGCAACCTTCACGCCAACTGAAGCTGCCGACTCTCTGCATGCCTGAGACGCAAGAGACGTATGATGACTGATAGTCTTCGGTGGCCTCAAGCAACCGCCCCGTCGAATCGTAGACCCACGACGGAAATTCGCCGCCCGAGTCCGGGCCGTATTTCTGTCGCAAACCGTCGAAGATGGCTTGGCGTGTCGGTTGAGCGCCTTCCGCAAAGTATTGTGTGCGCCAAATGCCGATTACCTGCTCCGAGCCTTTAAGACCGACAAGCAGAATCTGCAATTTCTCATCAATGCGGTCCCAGCGTGTTCCGGACGTGACAACATTGTAACCATAAATACCAAGATCGCGGGCGCCCCGCATTTCATCCGGCGAGTAAGTCTGCTTCGCCGAAAGTTCGCCAATCTGCGCGATCAAAAATTCGCGGCCCGACTCACCGTATTGACCCGCGGTGCTTGAGTCTTGATATTCAATGACCGTTCGCGCCTTTGCACCTTTTGGACAGAGAAGCACGGCTTCTGCCGCGTCCACTGTCGTGCCGATCCGCAGCCCGATAACGTCGTCTACTGGTGCTGATTGCGCGCGTTGCGGCACCTTCGGTGGGCAAGCCACTTTGCGTGCCTCGAGCGTCTTGATCAGTTGTCGGCGCTCCTCATCCTCTGCTTGCGCATCTGCTGAAACTTCAAGCTCTTCAACAGCCGCCAGCGACTGATCCAGGTCCGTTGACTCAGCGGCCTTTCCACAAGCCGCCAAAACCAACGACGCCGCTACTGCCAAGACAACAATTCGCATAATGCACCCTCAGCTTGCACCGAGAAAGTGCTATCAACGTGATTAACCGTTTGCAATATTAACTTGCAAGCCAATCGTCCAAACGATTGAAAAGTGGGCTGCATGCGACCGAAGGCCGAATGACGCTGAACTCGCACACTCGAACCGTTCACAGAACGTGGAAAGCCAACGCCTCAAGACAGGGAGTAGAATTCGGGTGCCGAAACATAACGAACGCTGCAAGCGCTAGACGTAGATGTGCGAAGCCGAACAAGATCTCTGCAATCTAGACGTATTTGCCCAAGTCGCCGGTGAACTGGGCGAAGGTGAAGGCTGGCTGCCCAACATCATCAGTGAATGAGAACCTCAAGATGGGATTTTCTGAAGCTACGGTCCGAGACTCCGCACAAATTAAAGGATTGCCTCCTCTGAGTTAAGTACCAAAACCCCGGGAAAACTCAACGACATCCACAAAGTCAATCGCTACTCACCGCATGCTTGCGGATCACTGGATACTGGCAGTGCTTGAAAAGGCGCTTCTGGAACCAAACCATGTGCTTTCCCATTTCTGAGTAGCGACGGCCACCGAGTGGCACGCGCCCGCCGCGAGCAGTCGAACAGTCCGTGACCATTCCGGAAATTAGGAGCAAAGTTATTGAGCGGCTGCCGAAATCAAATCGTCGCGAAGCCCCGCATAGCCTGACGATTGGGAAACCGGAGCAAAGACGTACGTAACAGTCGAGTCGAGTTGAGACCCCACTTCTGCTCTGCGTACTGACCATGTCCACGTTCTCGCTCGGTCAACTGCCCGAGAAGAGGTGGATAATACCCCGAGCGGAGTTTCGAACGTCATTGCGGTAAGTGAGCCCAATCCTCTGTCCCAGATCATGCCAGCAGCAGCATTTGCAATGACGCCTCCCTCACCCGCTCCGATAATCCGAGATGCCTCGCCAGAAAGGCACTGCGAGGCGTGTTCAGTTAACGAAGATACAACCGCTTCCGCATCACTGAGAAATGCAGCCACATTATCGCTATTCTCAACAATCGCTGAAGCAATCGCATCTGCAGACCGCTGATCATCGGATGCCGACACAACGATTTGGCAAGGCAAGTTCTTGATCACAAAACGCGTGAGCTTTATCCGATCAGAAGATACTGGAATATCGATAACTTGAATTTGATCAAAGTATAACCTAATCAGTTCTGGGTTTCCCCGAGCAGCCTCAACTAAGCCTAAAGGCCACTGTAGCGTCTGCTCGACAAGAAGACGACACGTCGGCTGCAGGCTTTCACCATACTGCAGCACTCGCCATCCTCCATGAAGCCCGCAGTCGATCGCGACTAGATCAGCGTTTATGCGTGGGTCGGTCATACGCTCGATGACGATCGGGCGCGCTGAATAGACACTCTTGGCAGAATCTTCGGTTATCTGCGCTTCGTCGGCGTCGGACGCTTTCTGCGATTCTAACTTTGAGTTGGCACAGCCTGGTTCCGCCACTTGTGTAAAGAGGGTCGTCGCATTCTCAGCATAGAGCACCCCATCCCTTTCGACAGCATTCCATTCGGCCTGCCCCAGAAACGCACAACGCCCGAAGAATGCCGCAACAGCCTTGCCGTCGGGGGGAAAATCCGGGAGCCCATTTGATGCAAGGTCGCGATTGTTTACACGGCGTGCGAGAAAAACTTTTTCATCCCTTCCAAGCGATTGATTTGGCGCTACGTCACTTGTCGCCTTCCAGACTGGCTCGCCAATGCGAACGGCTCCGATCTCTATCAGGGCCTCGATTTCTCGAATCTGGTTCTGACACCGCTCAGACGTTGCTTGAGACCAACTCCAACCTCGCACGCCATAGCACTCGAAATCTAGTCGAACGATCGGTATCCGAAAGAAGCCTCCTTCAACTTTCAGCGGACCTCTATCAGCGCTTTGGCCCCATGCCGCGACATTGCCGACGTTTGTCAATGCGAAGGCAATTGACAGCACGCGCAAAAATTTGAGCGTGTAAAGACAAATTTGCGACACGCCGAATCTCCTTCAATCGCCTTCGTTCAGGCGCGGAAATTCGCCCAACAGAAAACCTGATGCAAGAGAAAATGGTTGGTGCAGCTCTTGGTCGGCGATCGCATCTAGTATGCTTGACTTATAGACTCCCGGCTAAGCTAGCGTCAGTGGCTCCGCGAAGGCGCAAACGGCAATTCGTTCCCGCAATAGCCGTCAGAAGCTGAACTAGGCTGCAAACTCATAATTACGCAAACATAGCCGGACGGCGGCGAGCTTTGCCATTGCGAAGAAGGTAGAACTGTAGCGGTCGTATCGGGTTGCGATGTGCCTGAAATGCGTGAGTTTGTTGATGCAGCGCTCGACGAGGTTGCGCTTTCGGTATTTTCGCTTGCTGAACAGGAGTGCGTGCACGCGGTTTGACTTCGGCGGAATAACCGGCGTGCACCCTTTTTCTGTGATGAGCTCCCGGATCCAGTCGGCGTCATCACCCCGATCTGCGATGACATCAGTGCTTTTTGGCAGATCGTCGAGAAGCCGTTCAGCCATAGGCGCATCATGCAGGTTGCCGGCCGAGAGTTCGATCTGCAGCGGCAAGCCGAAAGCGTTGACGCGAAGGTGCAGCTTGCTCGTCAATCCTCCACGACTTCGACCGATACAAGCGTCTCCAACCTGTTTTTTTGGCGGCAGCTTGCTGGCGCACGCGCACCGATGTGGAATCGATAAGCTGGACCTTGCCTCTGTGCGCCTCGATAATCGCACCCATCAGCCGGTCCCACACGACTGCCTTTCGCCAGCGATTGAAGCGATTGTAGACCGTCGTGTACGGACCATACCGGTCTGGCAGATCAGCCCAAGGTGACCCTGACCGCAGAACCCAGAATATGCCGTTCAGAACCCGCCGATCATCGACACGCGGAACTCCGCGAGGCTTTTCGGAAGTAGCGGCTGAATGACCTTCCAGTCAAAATCCGTCAAATCGTAGCGAGCCATGATCAATCTCCCTCGGGGAAATGATTCACTTTCCGCCCGATCCGGCTAGCTGTTTATGAGCATACGGCCTAGTATAGGAGATACTTTTTTACGACCACCGCCTAGGTGTTGTTGCCGTGTTCAGACGGAGTTGCTGCGATCTGCTTTGCCGCTCGTCGAATTGCTCTGCGTAAGGCACCTCGCACGAAAACCGGCACCGCCATGGCCGACAGTGCTAGAATAGCTGACAAGAAAAAGCCGGACACAGCCAGAGCTACAAGCAATCTGTTCGTCCCGGCGATCTCTGGGAACCAAGGCATGAAATATGTCACGCCAGCCGTTACCAGCGCGATCAATGCCGAAAGAATCAAAGCCCTTCGCCAACGCTCGCGCCGAACATCGCTCAGCTCCCTATGCACCGCTTTATGTAACTCTGTTCTCACTTGCTCGGAGAAGAGCAGTTGATACATGTTACTGAGCTTGAAAGGCTTCCTCGCGTACGCTGAAAGCGCAAACGCACCAATGCTCCGGCTACTGAACTTCGCCGTCAGATCATCAAGATCGTTTGTCGAGGCAGACTTGAGTTCATCGACCTCAGATACAAACAGTTCATCCAACACGCGGGAGGCCGATATGTCATTCTTGAACTGGAACAATGAAAACTCCCGTCCACGAAGGGAGCTGTTGTAAGCATGCGCGGTCAACACCGCAGTCGAGCTTTCCGAAAGTGTCATTGATCCAGCGCTGAGCGAAGAGTGGGTTCTGTTCGCCACAAGGTCGCCTTGAGAAATCCGACCTTCCATGAAGCGCAAAACGTCGTCGCGTTCAGACCAGGGCACCCCCATCGATACGTGGGTCGTTGCGACCAGCTGTCCATTGAAGAGCTCAAATAGTTCACCGCCGCCATTGCATTGATTGCAGGTCTGCGAACCTCGCCCACCACATGATCGGCATTCATGTCGTCCCTTTCCGGAGCAATAAATACACTCAGCCTGGCCCGCACCTCGGCATAAATCACAGCGCGTTCGTGAGTGTTTTCTTGCTTGGTCAATCTCAACATTCGAAAGTGATTTGTGAAGCACCCTGCCGGCCAAGTAGACACCAGATCCACCACAGTTGTAGCATTCATCAGAGCCATACCCCCTGCAAGATAAGCAACTCTGCATCTTTGAACCACCACAGTTTGAGCAATCGTTGCTGCCCTTCCCGCGGCAAGAACCGCAGTTACTGCGAACAACGTACGACGATGGCATAGACAAAGGACCCAGCGCGCTTCCAGTTGGAAGCAAGCTCGAGTTTCGGATCAAAGCGTCCGCATAATTCTGAAAAACGGTAGAAGCGTCAGAATCAAGGTACCGGTTGGCTTCAGAGCTGGAATGAACTTCGATTGCGCGTTTCGGAAACCTCGATGAAATTGACGTAGCAATCGACTTCGAGAAAGCCGCGTCGATGGTCACGGGAACTGAAACCTGAACATCACGGACGATTACGCACCCACTTTCGGAGCCTTCCGAAATGGACTTGACGAACTCTTCCAAAAGACGAGCCGTCTGGTTCGTCATCGTTGCCCCCTACTTCTGCAGCAGAAAAAATTATCTCGGCAAGTTCAGCAGAACAATGCTGCTCAGCGGAATTTTGGCTGGATAAGCCCTATCCGCTCAAAGCAATGGCCATAGAGGTTCTGGTAGGCCGCTGCTCAGAGCCTACTGGACCGAGGATTCATGGATGCCGCGCGCAGTCGGCGGGAATTCGACAAATTAAACGATGCCTGCCGTTGGACCGCGTTGCGATCTATCCCACGAACTACAAGGTACTTGTCGGTTTGGGTTCGAGGCAGAAAGAACAAGCAGATCCGTTGCTCGAGCGATTGCCGACTTTCTTTTTCAGCCCATTCGCGTCTGCCTATCTACGCTTCCAAGCTCAAAAATGTTCTGAAGTTGTGCGTCCACGGTAGATATTTCGGATAAGCAGAGTGTAGCCATCGAAATCTGCCGGTCAGTCGAAACGGTCCGATAGCGCTTGAGCACTCCTGGCTCAGCCGCAACCCCAGGCGTGTGTGGATAGACCAGGACAACTTCAACGGCTTTGTAAACCTCAGCGTACGCCATCATTTGATAGATGTCGGAGTTAGAGATTCCGAATGGCGCCCCCTTCTCCGTTTGCTTTAGATGCTTCCATTTTGTGTCCACGATCTGCACGTCACCGGTCATCATGTGCCGAAGGTGAACGTCAGGCTTTGTCGCAAAAACCTGCGCCCCCACTTCATCCTTCAGCACATAAGAACGCGGTCCCTGAAGACTGACTGTAGCATCGAGTCGGAGACTGAGCCTCGCAAGCGACCGACCAACGAACTCCTCGAAAAGCGTGTTCATCTCAAACAACAAGGAATAGCCGCGACCTTCACCGCGATAGATCGACTGCCGCCAGCCCCTCAAGAACAACACGGCCAAGGAAAGGAGTTCACGATAGGCAGAATTGGTTCGGTCAATCTGGACCGAATTCGACGCGAGCAAGGTAAGCGGGTCGACATCCTGTACGTCGGCAAATGCGATCGATAGCTCCATCAAAAGACGTTTGTTCCGTATACTGCGTGTAATCTTCCCTAAACGGAGAGTTGCCGCCTTAAGGATCTGGTTGATCGGAACATCGATGCTCAGCTCATCGAACCGGCACGCAAGCAACTGGGGCGAGGCTGCAAGTCGCGTAAATTGCTGCGGCACGTTCAATTGCCCGCGCAGGACTGGCAGATCAGATTCGACTGCGTGATAACTTCGCGGGAGACCCCGATGGACGGCCCGATATAGCTGCTCCGCGAATAGACGAATGAGCACTTCCAGAAGATCAGTCTCTTGACCATGAGCATCCGTCGCCCCGCTGCTTGCGAGCCGCAAATCGAGCGTTCGAGCCAGCATATGCACAAGCGATCGACGAGCTATCGGATCGCTCTCATCACCTATCTTGGGAAGTATCTCCAGCCGGCAGCCCTCGGTGACAAGCACACCGACGACTTGCTGAGCCCGAAGCCGCTTATGATGCAACTCGAGAACGCTCTGACCCTTCAGGTCAAGAACTGACTGCTGTTTCTGCGCCTCGCGATAAAGGCAGAGAGCGTCTGCTTCCGGAATTCCATCCGGATGCGTCTCGGACTGATAGGGCAAATAGCCCCACTCAGAAACACGGTAACACCTCATGCGATCAGCTGCGCATACGCATCTGGGTCGAAAGTGCTCCTGACTTGATATCGCCAACGCTCTCCGCCGCCATCGAATTCGCCGTCGGCACGAGATACCCTCAGCAAACGGCGTGAAATGAATTTTCCATCATCGCGGTTCTCTCCGAGAACAAAGCGGACTTTCTCCCAATCCTCGTAGAAATACTCGACAAGGAGGGGAATGATCTTATCCCGAAAAACGGCGTCGACATCGTCTCGATTGGCGCAGCCCATCAGGAACGCATGGCCAATCTGGTGATCGCGGTCGAACAGATACTCGATACGATCGTTCAGTTTTGTCAGAACTGCCTGCAGGTTTATCCCGTCAACGTCTGGGTCAAGGAGCTCCGCTCTCGGCATGAGCTCCCGAAAAGAAAACCTACGCCGGAGCGCTGTATCGAGAAGCGCGATTGATCGGTCCGCAGTGTTCATCGTTCCAATGATGTGCAAATTGGATGGAACCCCGAACATGTCCTTCGAATAGGGAAGCCGAACCATCAATTCGTTCTGTTCGCCAAGCCTTTTGTCCGGCTCCAGAAGCGTGATCAGCTCTCCAAAGACCTTCGAGATGTTGGCCCGGTTAACTTCATCGACGATCAAAACATAAGCTGGCGCAGCTTCTGACCCAGGCTGCCCTCCGAAAGCAATCTCTTCGAGAGCTGGCCATTTGATGGCGCCGCTGACGAGCTGGTACAGTGTCTGTTGGCTAAAGCGCTTGTCGTAGATGTCTTCATGGGACAGGCCCTCGCCCTCTCCAACCCACAGCCATTCTACTTTTCGCCGGTGGTTGTACTCGTCACCGTCGCGCTTCACGAACTCGTATGGCCCAGCAACCTGCCCGATCGCTCGAAACCTCGAATTGCCGTTCGAAACAATGACGAGATCGCCTTCTGTCATGTTCGCGCGGAGCGCATAGATCTGCACAACGTTTGGATTGTAGCCGCTCGATGTTGGATCTTCCGACTTCCAGCGCTCCTTTATCGCCTCGAACTCACTAAAGCGATCGTCCGACCAATCAACATCGCCGCCGTATCCGAGGAGGATGTAACCGCCTGCGATGCACTCCTCAAATATATACGCCAACGCCGGATTGTCTGCCGGGCCGAGCGACATCTTGAAAGCTTTCTCCCGATGAATTTTCTTTGCAACGGCGCGCGGCCGGCCCGCTTGCTCAGCAAGCCGGCAGATGCGCCGAAACACCCCATCCTGGGGCTGCAATCGAAAGCCGCCTGACGATTGTTCCGATTCGGATGACCCGGTCTCTGGGCGGAGCCCCTCGACAAACTCTTCGTAACTGAATGACTGATGGAATGTGACGAACTCGATCCTGTTTCGTGCCTTCAGATCCAAGTATCGCTGATTTATCAGCTTGCGGCGATCCGGGTCATTCTCATCTCCCGGCAACACTCCATCACACAGAAGCACCGCCTCTGCTGTTGTCTCGTAGGTTTTCCCTGTTCCTGGCGGTCCGTACAGGACCAAATTTGTGGGAGGGCGTTTCTTCACCTCGTACAACTCCATTTCACTTTTCAACTCGTCTCTCGTCTTGGCGATTGCCTGATGGGTGCGCCAAAGAAATCCCTGCACGTCGAGCAAATCCCTAGGCTCCCAGCCGATACGGCGTAGTGCGATCCTGACTTCATTCGCAAAACTTAATTCGGCCGTATACTGATGGCTCTGACTCATAGATGCTGGAAACGTCGCACCGGTACCGTCGCGATACATCCGGTCAAGGACTGTCCGCCGGGAAAAGATTGCGACGTTTGGATACCCGAACATGAGCAAGCAGGTCGCAATTTGCCGCGCTTGCTCGGCTGCACCGCTAACTCGGCTCTCAGCGAGTGGCTTGGTGAACACATCGACAAACGCCTGCACACGGTCTGGATGATCAATCGGATCCGGCGAGAAAAGTCCGGCAACGGCATTCTCGAATTCCACATGCGTTTGCCAGTCCAACTTACGAAACGCAGCCAGAGTCAGCGCTCGGACAAGACTGCCTTTCCCAGGGGGCCATAGCGCCCTGTCGGCAGCTTCGAAGAACGACGTTGCTCCTGCCTGTGCTTGAGCCAATGCCTCCTTGAGTGCCTCGACCTTGAGAAGCTTGTATGCTCGCTCCTCTGCATCAAACACCGCACTTGCATCCGATCCGAAACCGTCAAACCACGGAAACTCGACGAGAAAAGTGGCCTTCCATCGTTCAAAAACATCTTGAAGTATCGGCATCACGCGCCTTCCAATCTGGCGATATCAGAAACAGTGCTCCGCAACTTTTCCGTCGCGCTCCTGAACAGCTTATACGCATCCGGCCACTGGCCCTGCTCGGAGATGTCGGGTGCCGCTATAGAGTAAGCTACAGAGAAACGGTCGAGGGCGGGATCTTTGCCATTCCAGTTCAGCTTTGCGCCTAAGCGCTCCTCAATCGATCCGCATAGAGAAAGAAGGCGCAAGTATCGGGCCTCTGAACGGTCTCCATCGAAGACAAGCGTGACAGAGATACCCCTCCCAGGCGCTCGCCCCGAAAGCTGCATCCGGATGCCAATGTCTATTGCCAGCTCGATTGTGCTTTGAGGCCTCGACAAACTTACAGGTAGGCCTGCTTCGTGAAGGAAGCCGGTCCAGAACCTACCCCAATCGAAATGAGATGGCGAAACCACACCGATGACTTTTGTCGCCGCCGCAGCTCCAGATACTTCGGTATAGATGAGCGGGACATCATCGAAACGATTTGGCCTATCAAGTGCGCTATGCCGGCCCGTATTAGCCGAGCCGGGCTTCCTTTCACAGATCTTGTATTTGACGTCGAAACCCGACGATTTCAGCGATTCCATGTACTGGGCTTCACACCAAAAGCCGACAGACTTCGTGTTGGATATCTGGACACCAAGTAGCGCTCCGTCGCGTCCACCGACGCGCACAAAAATCATCTTCTTGTCCTGGCCGGTCACCTCATCGGGTGCGACACGAGGATCTTGCCTCAGCGCCGCCACCACCTCAGTCCGAACCGGATTGAAACCGATTTTAGGGTCTTCATCGTTCTCGCGTATCCGCGCCTCTATTTGTTCCCAGCTCATTTATGCCTCTACTACTTAATTGGATTGGGTATCCGCTGCTTCTGATCCCAAGGAGACCAGTTCCGCAAAGAAGTTAATCTGCCGCATCTGCTCAAGGCTGGTGACAGCCGTGTTGGCGAGCTTCGGATTGGCAACGACAATTGCGAGCGCCTGCGCCCGGGAGATCGCCACGTTCAGGCGGTTCTTCGAGAACAGGAACTCGATGCCTCTCGGACTTTCGGCAGCGTCTGAAGTGCACATCGAAAGGATGACGACTGGGGCTTCCTGTCCCTGGAACTTGTCCACACTACCGACCCGGGCGCCTGGCCCCAGCGCTGCCTTCAGCTTGTTCACCTGAAAATTATACGGCGCAACGAACAGGATATCGCGCAGCGTAATCGTCCGTGGGCGGCCCTCTTCCTCCGACCAGACGGGCGTCCCGATGAGTTCGCTCGTGATCTGCCTGATCATCTCCGCTTCTTCATCGCTGCCTTGCGTATTGCCCTCATGCTGTACCGGCACGAAACAGATACCCGATGCCTTACGGATGATCGGGCCTGTCGGCTGGACAACGTGTTCAGACGTCGCCTCGTCGGATCCAAGCCGGCCATCATAGACCTGATCGGAGATCACGCGGCAGACATCCGGATGCATCCGATAGGTTTTCGGAAGGAACACGCCGAGATCGGGCGGGATCGTTGCCTTGCCTTGCAGCAGATAGTCGAGGATCGACAGACCGCTCTCCCCCGGGTGCGAACCCTGGATAGGCTGCGAGAGCTGCATCTGGTCGCCCATCAGGACGATGTTCTTCGTCGCAGCGCTCATGCCGATGAGATTTGCGATCGAGACCTGGCCTGCTTCATCGACGAAAAGATAGTCAAACTCCCCCCTGACTTCCGGGTTGGCAAAGGCCCAGGCGGTGCCACCGAAGCAAAGCGAACGCGTAAGGAGGAGATCCTTCACACTGCCAATCTGTTCAATGTCGCCGCGACGGGCGAGCTCTTCATCCTTTTCCTGTTGTGCCTTGACGAGGCGCGCTGGAATGCGATCCCTTGCGACCTGATCGGCGACGCCGGCGAGAAGGTTGTTGATCGCCTTGTGGCTGTTCGACGCGATCCCGACTTTCTTTCCGTCCTTGAGAAGCTGCGCGATGATATGCTTGGCGGTATAGGTCTTGCCGGCACCGGGCGGGCCCTGGATGCAGAGATAGCTGCCGTCGAGATTACGGACGGCTTCGATGACGGAGGCGAGCAACGGCTGACTGGGATCGAGAACATCGCCATCAGCATTGCCCTTGATGCGAGGGCGCTTGCGCAGAAGGAAGTCCACGATCGCGGAGGGCGCATATCCTGACTGCACCGTGTCTTCGACGACGGCGAATATGGCGGCAGGAATAGGCTTCGGCGAAACATACTCGTCCGGCACAAGATTCATGCGGGTGGGCAGGTCCCGCTTCGAGGCGAAGCTGATGATGCCGGTGTCGGGATCATAGTCCCTCACGCTGACCTTGAGTTTCTCCTGGTCCAGAACGTGGAACGCCTTGGCGGTCCCTTTGTAAGGCTGGTCGATATCGAACTGGTACTCGTGAATAGGGTTTCCCTTGGTCGGCTTCACGGCTGGTCTCGGCGTGCGGGTTACCTCCGCCAGGCAATCCATGTCCTCGAACAATTCGGGCTCCGACCATCCAAGGCGGTCGAAATACTTCCACCACATGGGCTTTGCTTCTCGCCGGTGAAACTCGAGCGACCAGGCAAGGACTTCCTGCACGGCGCCGAGCGGCGTACCTGAGTTCTTTTCGGCTTCAGCAAGCAGGTTGTCACGAAGGTCAGTATACTCACTCGCTTCGGGACTTATCTCGGGTTCGCCCTCCCCTACCGGGCCCAGAAAAGGGATCTTGTGCGCCGCCTGTTCGCGCCGCAGCCATTCGGCGAGCTCAAGGGTGCTGTCGCAATCATCGATATTGTAGTCGCGGATACTCTTGAGGACCGCTGAGGTCTGCCAGGTCTCGCCGTCAGGGTTCTCGCGCCAGGCTTCATAGACGATGATGCTGTCCGATCCGCTGGCAACGTCGGTCGCGCGTTTACCGCGGTAGATGTGCTCGACATTCTTGATCGAGTATTTCGGCTCTCCGATCAGAACGCCGTGCCGAACAACCGTGTAGAGATCAACGAACACGTGATTGCGCAGCAGATTGTCGACCATCTCTTCGCAGACACCGTGCTGCCCCATCAGCTTGCGGATCGCCGTCACCTCATAGGCGGAATAATGGTAGATGTGCATCGAAGGGTCTGCCTTCCAGCGCGCATAGACCCACTCGATGAAGCCCACGAACGCCTGCTTCTCAGCCGCCTTGTCGTGCGCCCAGAAATCCTTGAACGCGCGGCTGCCATCGGAATTTAGGTACGTGCTGCCCCAGAGGTATTCGAGACCACCCTCCTCCCCGGGAAAACCCTCGATGTCGAAGTAGACATCTCCGGGGCTTGCCGGCGGAAGGAGAGCGAGCCCGCGGGCTGCTCCCGGGCCATGATTGATGATCTCGTAGACCGGCTTGTCCTTGCCTTTTGAAGCGATCTGCAACCGCGCCTGCGCCTTTACCCGCTGGAAGCTCTCGGGCTTCATGCCGGGGATCTCATCAAGCGTGGATCTGGCGAGCGCGGTCATTGTTTCGATGCCCGCCGCTTCGAGTTTGAGGACCTGGCTGCGGCGGAGATTTGCGACCTGGGATAGGTGATCCCGTTCGGCGAGCAGGCGCTTAGCGAGATCGCTCCAGTCGCCGTGCGAGCTGCTTTCGGCAGGATCGGGTGTCGGTGCCTCGTCGTCAGCGTGGAACGCTAGGAAGTTTTCCTTGAGCGCACGGTAATAGGCAAAGTGGCTGGCAACGGCGAGTTCGCGTTTCTCGTTATTGCCGAGAACGACAGCCATTCGGTCTGGCCGCCGGCCCTGCACGCCTTCTAGCATCTCCGCATAGCAGCAGAGCTGGATCGCGAAGTAAGGCTTGAGCTTGCGGGAGAGCTTGGTGTCCCAGACTTCGTAGTGGAAGTCGCCAAGTGCAGACGCGCCCGGAACCTTCACCAGGAAGTCCGCCTTGCCGGCGAAGCGGTCCATTGTGAGGTAAGCCTGCGTGATGATCCCCCGGCCCGCTTTCATCGCCTGGACCGTCTGCTCGCGCATCAAATGCGGGCGGTCGTCTTCAATGGCGCAGATTTCCGCGCCAGACGCTGCGAGCTCGCGGACGAAGGCGTCCTCGTG
>LFEF01045498.1_pt1 | contig 24125 bp, 20 predicted proteins | sample 619371 | NCBI WGS metagenome assembly LFEF01 (sample SAMN03014291, study PRJNA259931) | freshwater metagenome | biome: lake; feature: waterbloom | place: China: Taihu Lake | collected 2006-08 | depth 0 m m
GCTAGCCTCGCGACTGTCACCCCACCCCGGAGCTGCGCTCCGACCCTCCCCCTCAAGGGGAGGGTGGCGTCCTCAGATCTTGTCGGCGCTGCTCGCCTTCTTCTTGCCGTTCATCATCACCTCGAGATAGCCGAGCATCAGGGCCGAGACGACGAAGGCGAGGTGGATGATGGTGAGCCACATCAGCTTTCCATCGGTATACTGGTTGATGTTGAGGAAGACCTGCAGCAGGTGGATCGAGGAGATGGCGACGATCGAGGAGGCGACCTTGATCTTCAGGCTGCCGGAATCGAGCTTGCCAAGGAAAGACACCTCGTCATTGGCATCGTCGAAACGACTGACGAAGTTTTCATAGCCGGAGATCATCACCATGACGATGAGGCTCGCCACCAGGGCGGCGTCGATCAGCGCCAGCATGGCGAGGATCATTTCGAAGTCCTCGTAGACGAAGACATTCTGGGCGATCTTGATGAACTTGTAGCCGAAGGAGACGGCATAGACGCCGAGGGCCGCGACGAGGCCGAGATAGAAGATGACGAGGATCCAGCGGCTCGACAGAATGATCTTCTCGATCAGCAGTTCCAGCGATTTCATCGAGACCTTCCTTCGACAGCACGGTTAGAGCAATTTCAGCACATGAGTGTCACGGTATTGCGTGCGCAATTGCGGCAAGACAGGGCGTAAGAGCATTTCAGCGACTCCGATTTTTCGGAAATGCTCACCGCCACTCATGATACATTGTTCTTTCCGGGAACAAGAGGGGGCAGACGCGGCGGATCGGTTTTCAAACACGAAATAAACACCGAGACACTGCTTGCCAGTCCGTTCGCATCGTCCGATCCTCCAGACCAACCATCAGGGCAGGGGGAAACATGACAGTGGCATCGGATATCGACATCGCACGCGCGGCTTCCAAGCGGCCGATCCAGGAGATCGGTTGCAAGCTCGGCATTCCCTCTGACAGCCTGATCCCTTACGGCCATGACAAGGCAAAGATTTCGGCCGCCTTCATCAAGGGGCTCTCGGACCGTCCCGACGGCAAGCTGATCCTGGTGACCGCGATCAATCCGACACCGGCGGGCGAGGGCAAGACGACGACGACCGTCGGTCTTGGCGATGGCCTCAACCGCATCGGCAAAAAGGCGGTCATCTGCATTCGCGAGCCCTCGCTCGGCCCCTGCTTCGGGGTCAAGGGCGGGGCTGCGGGCGGCGGTTGTGCGCAGGTCGTGCCGATGGAGGACATCAACCTCCATTTCACCGGCGATTTCCATGCGATCACGTCCGCCCACAATCTGCTCTCGGCGCTGATCGACAATCACATCTACTGGGGCAACGAACTCGGCATCGACACGCGTCGCATCACCTGGCGACGGGTGATTGACATGAACGACCGGGCGCTGCGCCAGATCGTGACCTCGCTCGGCGGCGCCTCCAATGGTTTTCCGCGTGAGGCAGGTTTCGACATCACGGTGGCCTCGGAGGTCATGGCGATCCTCTGCCTTGCCACGGATCTCGAAGACCTCGAACGCCGGCTCGGCGCCATCATCATCGGCTACCGGCGCGACAAGAGCCCGGTCTTCGCGCGGGATCTGAAGGCTGATGGCGCGATGGCCGTGCTCTTGAAAGAGGCGATGCAGCCGAACCTCGTGCAGACGCTGGAAAACAATCCGGCGCTGGTGCATGGCGGTCCCTTCGCCAATATCGCCCATGGCTGTAATTCGGTCGTCGCGACGAAGACGGCGTTGAAGCTCGGCGACTATGTCGTGACGGAAGCGGGCTTCGGCGCCGATCTCGGGGCTGAGAAATTCTTCGACATCAAGTGCCGCAAGGCGGGGCTCACCCCTTCCGCCGTGGTCATCGTGGCGACGGTCAGGGCGCTCAAGATGAATGGCGGCGTGGCCAAGGAGGATCTCTCCCGCGAGGATGTCGCCGCCGTCCAGCGTGGTTCCGTCAATCTCGCCCGGCATCTGGAAAACCTCGCCAAGTTCGGCGTGCCGGCCGTCGTTGCGATCAACCATTTCACCACCGACACCGAAGCGGAAATCGCGGCCGTCAAGGCGGTTGCTGCCGGGCTCGGGGCCGAGGCCGTGCTCTGCCGCCACTGGGCGGATGGGTCGGCCGGCATCGCCGCGCTTGCCGAAACCGTCGTCAGGATCGCCGAGGGGCCGTCCTCCTTCCATCCGCTCTATCCGGATGCCATGCCGCTCTTCTCCAAGATCGAGCGGATCGCCACCGAGATCTACCGGGCGGGTGAGGTGACCGCGGACAAGGCGGTGCGCGAGCAGCTCGCCGACTGGGAGCGGCAGGGTTATGGCAATCTTCCGGTCTGCATGGCGAAGACCCAGTACTCCTTCTCCACCGATCCGACGCTGCGCGGTGCGCCCGAAGGGCATACGGTGCAAGTCCGCGAGGTGCGCCTGTCGGCGGGGGCCGGCTTCGTCGTGGCGATCACCGGCGAGATCATGACCATGCCCGGCCTGCCACGCGTTCCCTCATCGGAACGTATCCGGCTCAATGAGGACGGAGCGATCGAGGGCCTGTTCTAGCCCGAATTTGCACCCGGAATTTGTGATATTTTCGCCACGGTGACGGCGATCACAATTCATGATGAAAATGATCATGTTTTATATGTTGACTCAGAACATCATGTTTTATACGGCGTGATTACGGCGGGAACAACGGTCTCGCCACGTTTTTGACGCAATCCCATTCGGCCGACCCGCTTCCCGCACCGGAGGCGGGATCCCCCCTCTGCGGCCATTGAAAGGACGACACGCATGCGCTCCCGGTCCCTCCGCCCCATCCTGCTTGCCTGCACGGCACTCGCCGCGATCACATCGCTGGCGCCTGCCCAGGCCCAGACCGCAGCGACGACCACGACGAACAACAACGAGACGCAGCTGCAGACGATCGTGGTGAAGGGCAAGCGGGTGCCGGCCGGTTCTGTCGCCAATACGCCGCTCGCGACCGAGACAACGGCGGAGGAGATTGAGGCCAAGCAGATCACGAGCATCGAAGATCTCGGTCGCGTGGCAGAGCCGGGTGTCAACTTTAACCGCTCCAGCGGGGCCGTGAATATCAGAGGTCTCGAGGGCGCGCGCGTGCTTACGACCGTAGACGGCATTCCCGTCCCGTACATCTTCGACGCGACGCGTGCCGCAAGCGGTGGTGTTGATGCGTTCAACTTCGCGGCACTTTCGGCAGTTGATGTCATGCGTGGAGCGGACTCGAGCCGAGCCGGATCGGGTGCGTTGGGGGGCGTTCTAGCCCTCCGGACGCTTACCCCTGATGACCTTATCTCAGATGGTAAGGATTGGGGCGGGGTTGCCAAAACGACCTATGACAGTTCCGACAACAGCTGGGAGGGATCCGCTGCCGTCGCGAAGCGAGTGGAGAATACCTCGGTTATGTTCCAGGGATCTTACAAAAAAGGTCATGAGCGCAAAAGCAATGGTACCGTTGATACCTTTGGCACCACGCGGACCAAGGCTGATCCTTCCGAGTACGACCAGCACAATCTCCTGTTCCGTCTGGAACAGCAGCTGGAAGGTGGGCATACACTTGGTCTAACGGCTGAGCGCTTCCGCAAGGATCGGGTAACTGATTCCAGAAGCCTACAGAACACCACCACCTTCCGGCCTGGAAACTATACTGGCAAAAAAGACACCGATCGCGATCGCGTCTCGTTGGACTACCAGTATGAAGCCCAGTCACAGGACGCCATGGTTTCCAATGCATGGGCATCCTTGTACTGGATGGATCAGCGGACCATGGACGGCTATGATGCCATCCGGCAGACCACTCCGATCGGCGCGATTGGGCGCGAGAACGACAACAACGAGCGGACGATCGGATTTATTGGGGCCGCGCAATCCGAGCTTACGACTGGTCAGCTGAATCATACCTTCAATTATGGGCTGGACATTGCCTTCGGCGTTTCGGATCAGTATTCAAGCGGTTACGATAACTGCACAACGCCTAGAACCGGAACGTGCCTGAACTTGCACACCAACCAGGCCGATACGCCGAAAGTCAACAGCAGCAAGGTTGGACTGTTTTTTGACGACGAGATCGAGGTGGGTTCGTCGGGTGTGACGGTAACGCCAGGCTTGCGTTTTGATTGGGTGAAGCATTCTCCGGAAATGACACCCGAGTATGACCGCAACTATCTTAATCCGGCACTGCCGAACGGCTTCGAGGATGCGGGATTGTCACCGAAGTTGCGTCTTGCATATGAGCTGCAGCCTGACGTGACGTTTTACGGTCAGTGGGCCATGGCGTTTCGTGCGCCTACGGCCAGCGAACTCTACAGCGCGTTTGGCGGATCCGGCACGTATTTGCGCCTTGGCAATGCCGATCTCCAATCCGAAACGAGCAATGGCTTCGAGTTCGGGGTCGATCTCGGTGACGAAGAGATGGGCGCACGTGCCTCGGTGTTCTACAATCGCTACAAGAATTTCATTGACGTCGCCTCGATCACTGCTGCCGAGGCCGCCGCACTTGGTTTCACCGGTACCTACCCTCAAGGCAGGACCCGCTATTCCAATATCTCCGATGTTGAGATGTTCGGCTTAGATCTTTCAGCTCATAAAGTGTTCGACAACGGTTTCCGCGTTTCGGGCGGCCTTGCCTATGTGAAGGGCAATGATCTCGATCGTGGCACTTTTATCCGTTCGGTTGCGCCGCTTAAAGTCGTCGCCAGCATTGGATACGACACTGAATTCTGGGGCGTTGGTGCCGATTTCGTAGCGGCGCAAAAATCGAGAGCCGACGACGGTAAGGGCACGGCTGGCACTTCGTATTTTAGGACCGCAGGCTACGGTGTCGTTGACCTCAACGCATGGTGGGAGCCGGAACAGCTCAACGGCATGCGGATTACCGCCGGGATTTACAACGTCTTTGACAAGACCTACTTCGATTACGCATCGGTCCGTACAAATTCATCGACGCAGGCACGGGATTTCTACTCCGAACCCGGCCGTACCTTCAAAATCTCGCTCACCCAGAAGTTCTGAGCGAGACGGTGTCAGTGCAAGGGGCGGTGCAGCGATGCGCCGCCTTTTTCGTTTCAGCGGCAGTAGCGAAACCCGCTCTTTCTCGTGATCACGTCAAGATGCATGTGATCCTGATGGGTGGCGTCGCTGCCTGGGGAGAGCACGGTGGTGAAATAGAGGCAGGCGATCGCATTGAAGGCGCGCTGGAAGGCGGCTTCTGCCGTACCGTCGTCCTGAAGGGCGATCATCACCGGCATCTCCTCCTCCCCGAAGCGCAGGCCGGCAATGTCGATTGCGTTGCCATAGGCGTGTTCGGAGACCTTGCCGTCGTCGACGCTGTTGCGGTTGCGGCAGACATAGGTCGAGGCCTGGCGGATGGCTGTGAGCTTCGGCCTGCCCGGAAAGACCGCCTCGACGGCCGGTTTCAGCATGTCCCGGGTCATCCGGGCGAGTTGAAGTGCCGTTTCACAGCGCAGGATACCCTTCGGCTCGAGCCGGATGCCCGGGAGAACAGTGTCCAGTTCGATCGGCTTGTCGATGCCGCAGGTCTGTCCATCCTCGATCCTGTCGATCTCCAGAAAGCCCGCGCCGATCGCCTTGAGCGCTCCGATGCAGGCGGCGAAGGCCGCTGGCTCTTCTGTGGCGATCCCGGATTGGCCACGCTCCGCCAAAGCATCGCTTCCGCCAAGGTCGCGGTCCTTGGCCTGATGCTCGGTTGGTGTCTGTTTTTCTGATGGGGCAGGGGGCGCAGATATGGCGGGAGCAGCGGGTTTCTCTGCTGCCTTGTCGGTTCGCGCCGGATCTGGTTTCGCGGGAGGGACTGGCATCTCTTGCGGTCGATCCGGGGATGCTGCCGGTTCTGCGCCTGCGTTTGGCGATGGAACGTCTGCGCGAGGCGCCGGAGCCGGAACCGGCCCCTCTGTCGGCAGGCCGGCGCCGATGATGAGCGGCAGCGTGAGCGTAAGACAACCGATCAGCATCCAGTCTTGTCGCATCCATGCACCTCCGTTTCACGGGAGGGAAACGGCGGACCGGACGCATTGTTCAATGGTGGTCTGATACCCAGTGTCGATGATGGGAACCCATAGGATCCGACACCTGGTATGAGAAGACCCGATCAGGTGATCGGGTCTCCCTTCCTTCCTCAGCCTGTTGCAGCGCGGGTCAGGCGGCAAGCTCCTTGGCGCCGCCGGTCCTTCCGCGCATAGCCAGCGTCTTTTCGGCATCTTCCGGCGTGTCGCGCACGCGCGAACGGCGGTTGAAGACGAATTGGCTGACGAGGCGGACGAGCTCGCTCACCTCTTCGCTCAGCGAGTGGGTGGCCGCGCTGGTTTCCTCCACCATGCCGGCATTCTGCTGCGTCAGCTGGTCCATCTGGTTGACGGCCTGGCTGATCTCGGCAAGACCGGATGCCTGTTCCTGGGCGGCATTGGCGATTGCTTCGACATCCAGGGCAATCGAGCTGATGCTCGTGGCGATTTCGCCCAGGGCCGAGCCGGTGTCGCGCACCAGCGACACCCCGCCCGCGACCTCCCGTCCGGATTGCTCGATCAGACCGTTGATCTGCTTGGCAGCAGCGGCAGAGCGCTGCGCCAGGTCGCGCACTTCCTGGGCGACGACGGCAAAACCCTTGCCGGCCTCACCGGCTCGGGCGGCCTCGACGCCGGCATTCAGCGCCAGAAGGTTGGTCTGGAAGGCGATCTGGTCGATCACATCGGTGATGCTGGCAATGCTCGAGGAGGCTTCCTCGATGCGACGCATCGCTTCCACGGCATCCTGAACCACACGGGTCGATTTCTCGACGCTCTGGCGGGCGTCGCGCGTCTTTTCGCGGGTGCTGCTGGTGCGCGAGGCGGCTGTGCGGATATTGTTCGTCACCTCCTGCAAGGCGGCGGCTGTCTCCTCCAGCGCTGCGGCCTGCTGTTCGGTGCGCTTGGCCAGCTGATCGGAAGACTGCTGCAAGGCACCGGCATTGCTTTCGATCTGGCGGGCCTTGTCGAGGACCTGCGACATGGTCTCCTGGAAGACCGCCAGCGACTTGTTGAAATCGTGGCGCAGCTGCTCGAATTCAGGCTGGAACGGCACGTCCAGCGTATAGCGGATATTGAATTTCGACAGGCGGTCGAGGCCGGCGCCGAGATCGCTGATGACGCGCTGGAGGTTTTCCGCCTGCGCGATCTGGCTGGCCAGGCGGGCGCTGCGTTCTTCCTCGAGCTGTGCCTGCTGCTTGCGGGCCTCCGCCTCGATCCGGATCTTTTCCAGTCCCGCCTCGCGGAACACGGCAACGGCACCGGCCATAGCCCCAATCTCATCCTTGCGGTCCGCATAGGGCACCGGCGTGTCGTAGTCGCCTTGCGCCAGCCGGTTCATGTAGGTGCCGAACTGCGCCAGCGGCAGGACTGCGCGCCGACGGAAGACATAAAGCCCGGCAACCAGCAGGATGAAGGCGGAACCCGACATGGAGGCTGTAAACAGCGTCAGGTTGCCGGCCGTGGCAAGCGCCTTTGCCTCCCGGTCGGCCATGTAGTCTTCGGACAGTTTGGTGATGTCGAGGATCGCCTGCCTCTGGGTCTCGTAGGTGCCCTTCAGGCGTTTGAGGCTTCTCGACATGACGATCTTGTTCTTCGATTTCACCGCAGGGATGAAGACCTCGTTCATCTCAGTCCAGAAGGTATCTGCCGATGGTTTGATCTGGTTGCGAAGCCCGTTCAGGATCTCCGGCGGCAGACCGGAAAACTCCCAGCGGCGCATGGATTTCGCATAGGCCTGGCGGGCCACGATGATCCGGCGGATATTCTGCTCCGGGTTTTCCGCACCCGAGGTCGTCTCCAGCGCAATCAGGAAGGGTTCCATCAGGAAGAGCGGTGGCGGCAGGATGTCGGCGATGAAGTCCTGTCCGAGATGCAGCTCGTTGGAGACTGGGCCGTTCACCTTCAGGCGATCAAAACTGTAATAGAACACGCCCAATGCGACGCCGAATCCGAGAGCGACGAAGGCCCCGAAGAGCATCAGGCTGCGAGAAATGGTGATGTTCATGCGTCTGTCCTCGTAGCGCATCCCGCGCAGTGCTTGCAACTCCTCATCGAGTTAGATAACGCTAAATCTAGATTTGCTAATTTTTATATAATTAGAATTGTTGTTGCGCCTGTTTTCAACCATACGCCGCAGCTGTAAATCGCGCTTGCGCCGGGCTGCGCCTCGGGTTATCAAAACCTCCATGGAGATCGTATCGAAGAACATTGCTTGGTGGTGGGCACGCTAACGCGGCCTTGACCAGTCATGTCTTCTGACGATTGACCCCAAAGCCGCCCGGAAACTTTCCTGAGGCGGCTTTTTCGTGTTCAAGGCCTCGGGATGCGGGCCTCGAAGAGTGGAGAAGGACAGACATGTCGACGATTTTGCAGGAAGACGGCTCGGAAGCCTATCAGACGCGCGGCGGTGTGACCGTCACGCGCAAGCGCCGGCCAACGCCCTATGCCGATGCCATCTCCACCTATGTCGACAAGCTCGACGAGCGTCGCGGCGCGGTCTTCTCGTCGAACTATGAGTATCCGGGGCGTTATACCCGCTGGGATACGGCCATTGTCGATCCGCCGCTCGGTATCTCTTCCTTCGGCCGCAAGGTCTGGATCGAGGCCTATAACGGTCGCGGCGAAGCGCTGCTGACCATGATCGCCGAGGCTCTGGCCTCGGTCGAGGATCTGGCGCTGGGGGCACGCACTGCGACCCGGCTCGATCTGGACGTCAAACTGCCGTCGCGCGTCTTCACCGAGGAAGAGCGCTCGAAGATCCCGACCGTCTTCACGGTTCTGCGCGCCATCACCGCGCTGTTCTACTCGGAAGAAGACTCGGCCATCGGCCTGTTCGGCGCCTTTGGCTACGATCTCGCCTTCCAGTTCGACGCCATCGACCTGAAGCTCGTCCGTCCCGATGATCAGCGCGACATGGTGCTCTTCCTGCCCGACGAGATCTTGGTCGTCGACCATTATTCGGCCAAGGCCTGGATTGACCGCTACGACTTCACCAAGGGTGGGGTCACCACCGTCGGCCAGTCGGAAGAGATCGCGCCGGAGCCCTTCCAGCACACCGATACCATCCCGCCGCGCGGCGATCATCGTCCGGGCGAATATGCCGAACTGGTCACCAAGGCCAAGGAGAGCTTCCGCAAGGGCGACCTGTTCGAGGTTGTTCCCGGCCAGAAGTTCATGGAGCGCTGTGATAGCAAGCCGTCGCAGATCTCCAAGCGGCTGAAGGAAATCAATCCGTCGCCCTATTCCTTCTTCATCAATCTCGGAAACCAGGAATATCTCGTCGGCGCTTCGCCCGAGATGTTCGTGCGGGTGAACGGCCGCCGCATCGAGACCTGCCCGATCTCCGGTACGATCAAGCGCGGTGCGGATCCGATCGAGGATTCGGCGCAGATCCTGAAGCTCCTCAACTCCAAGAAGGACGAGAGCGAGCTGACGATGTGCTCCGACGTTGACCGCAACGACAAGTCCCGCGTCTGCGAGCCGGGTTCGGTGAAGGTCATCGGCCGCCGCCAGATCGAGATGTATTCGCGCCTCATCCACACCGTCGACCATATCGAGGGGCGTCTCCGCGACGGCATGGATGCCTTTGACGGTTTCCTCAGCCATGCCTGGGCCGTCACCGTCACCGGTGCGCCGAAGCTCTGGGCAATGCGTTTCATCGAGAAGCACGAGAAGAGCCCTCGCGCCTGGTATGGTGGTGCCATCGGCATGGTCGGCTTCAATGGCGACATGAACACCGGTCTGACGCTGCGCACCGTGCGTATCAAGGACGGCATTGCCGAGGTGCGTGCCGGTGCGACGCTTCTGAACGACAGCGACCCGCATGAAGAAGAAGCCGAAACCGAACTGAAGGCCTCTGCCATGATTGCAGCCATTCGTGATGCCAAGAGCGGCAATGATCAGTCCTCCAAGCGCGGCGTGGCCCGGGTGGGCGAGGGGGTCAATATTCTGCTCGTCGACCACGAGGACAGCTTCGTGCACACGCTGGCCAACTATTTCCGCCAGACGGGGGCGACGGTGAACACGGTGCGCACGCCGGTGCCGGAAGAGATCTTCGACAGCCTCAATCCGGATCTCGTCGTACTGTCGCCCGGTCCCGGCTCTCCGACGGATTTTGACTGCAAGGCGACGATCAAGAAGGCACGGGCGCGAAACCTGCCGATCTTCGGCGTGTGCCTGGGGCTGCAGGCGCTGGCCGAAGCCTATGGCGGGGAGCTGCGCCAGCTGGCAATCCCGATGCATGGCAAGCCGTCGCGCATCCGCGTGCTGGAACCAGGCCTCGTTTTCTCGGGGCTCGGCAAGGAAGTCACCGTTGGTCGCTACCACTCGATCTTCGCCGATCCGGCGACGCTGCACCGTGATTTCATGATTACCGCCGAAAGCGAAGACGGCACGATCATGGGCATCGAGCACACCAAGGAACCGGTGGCCGCCGTCCAGTTCCACCCGGAATCGATCATGACGCTTGGCGGCGACGCCGGCATGCGGATGATCGAGAACGTGGTGGAGAAGCTTGCCAAGCGCGCGAAGGTGAAGGCGGCTTGAATAAACAGGTAAGGAGCGCGGCTGAATTGCTGCGCTCCTCCGTTTAGAGATCCTCTTGCCAATCTTCCCGCCCATGGCGAAGACGGACGATGAGAACGCCCTCGTCGTCGATCAGGTAGATCACGAGATGCGCCTTGTAGCGCTAAACCCGAACTGGCGGCGTCAGTTCAGTCCTCTGCCGTGCCATTGCCGGCGTCGATGCGATGAGATCGAAGAGTTCGAAAAGGCCATTGTGATAGATCTGCGCTTGGCCAGTGCCCCAGCGGTCTAGGCCTCGCTTGGCAATCTCGATGACGTCGGCTTCCGCTTCCCGTGTCAGCCGATACGGCATGCTCACACCGCCTACCGGTTCGCTTTCTGCTTTGCAGCTTGAAATAGCTGATCCGCTGTCCGATTGCCGACTCCACTTGCCAGTCCAGCGTCCACAGCCTTCTGCATCGCCTCTATTTTGGCCGCGCGTTCCTGATCTTGGCGGATCAAGCCAGAAACGTAGTCACTCGGATCGGCGTATTCGCCGCTTTCGGTTTTCCTGCTGACCCAATCTTTCAGATCGTCCGGAATTGCGATGGTGATGCCCTGCATTGCAGTCTCCAATCTTCAAGGCGCAGAGTATCTCCAACGGCAGGCAACGCAGCAAGGGGATTATCACGCCGTCCGGGGTTGGATCCGCTTCAGCTCGTCCTCGATCTCGCGCCGCCGCTGCATGAGGTCGTAATCGGCCTGCAGACCGAGGAAAAAGCCCTCCGACACTCCGAAATAGCGCGACAGCCTCAGATCGGTATCGGCAGTCAGAGACCGCTTGCCGAGCACGATCTCGTTTATACGGCGGGGCGGCACGTTGACTGCGCGCGCTAGAGCATTCTGGCTCAGTCCCATGGGCTTCAGGAAATCCTCAAGCAGGATATCGCCCGGATGCGGATTGGGCAGCAGTTCAGTCATGGTAGTCGACAATCCCGACATCGCTTGGTCCTCCATCAATCCAGGTGAAGCAAATCCGCCATTGATCGTTGATACGGATGCTGTACTGCCCGAGCCTATCCCCCTTGAGTGCCTCCAGCCGGTTTCCGGGCGGGACGCGCAGGTCGTTCAACTGCCGGGCATTGTTCATCAAACGTAGTTTTCTGAGCGCCACAGCCTGTATTTCCGGCGGAAGCTTTCGGCTCCGCTGGCCGGACCAGATGCGCTCGGTTTCGGCGTCCGTGAAACTCTGGATCATTACCAATTATAACGCGTTGCGTTATGCTCTGCAATACTCAGGTTTGTCACGAACTTCGAGGGCATTCGTCTTTCGATAAGGTCGGACCTCGCCTAGACGTCGTCCAAATCCTAGGCTCTCTCCCACAAAATACTGACATTTTGTCTCAAGATTTTTCTGCCGCCCTGAAAAATACGATCGCGGTGATCGTTTCTCCGTTGGCAGCCTGCGTCAGGAGCCGGTGTTCAGTGTCTTCAGATCCTGCGGTCTCATGCGGGTTGGCTGTGCGCTGACCCGGTGGAATGGCCGCATGCGCGTGCGCGCCGGCCTATGGGGCGCGTTCAGCGGATGGCGATGCGCGAAGGCCGCAGATCGTGTTTTTGTAACAGGGGACTTTGAATGCACATGTCGAGGGGAACTCACTCCCGCAGTCTGACGACGAGACGGCGGAGCATCATCGCGGGCGTTTCGCTGCTGGCCGTATCGGCCGTTGCCGCCCATGGCCAGAGCGCCAGTGGCGCAAGCACTGCGTCCGATGACGAGGATACGCGGCTTGCGCCGATCGTGGTGACCGACACCGCAACGGGGCAGCCTCCGGCAACGGGAACCGTCGGGCAACCGCCCGAAGCCTATGCCGGTGGCCAGGTCGCCAAGGGCGCCCGGCTCGGCGCGCTGGGCAACCGTTCCATCATGAAGACACCCTTCAGCATCACCGCCTATACGGCACAGTTGATCCGCGATCAGCAGGCGCGCACCGTTGCAGACCTGACGCTGAATGATCCTTCGGTGCGTGCGGATGCTCCAACCTTCAGCGAGCGCGATTCCTTCTTCATTCGCGGCTTCTCGGTGGTCAATCTGGACGTGCTCTATGACGGGCTTCCGTATATCGCCAATCCGCGTCGCAGCTTCCTGGAAGGTGTCGAGCGGGTCGAGGTCCTGAAGGGGCCGACCGCCTTCGTCAATGGCGGGATCGGGCGTGTCGGCGGCACCATCAACCTCATCCCGAAGCGCGCGGGCGACGAGCCGCTGACCCGTCTGACAACGAGTTATCGCAGCGACACCCAGTTCTCCAACCATGTCGATATCGGTCGTCGCTACGGTCCGGCAGGCGAGTGGGGCATTCGCGCCAACGGTTCCTATCGCTTCGGCGACACCGCGATGGATCACAACGAGATCAAGGTCGGTGTTGGTGCGCTCGGTCTGGATTACGAAGGCGAAGACGTGCGCGCCTCGCTTGACCTCAATTATTCCAACCAGAAGATCGATGCGCCGACATCGCTGTTCAATGCTGCAGCATCCGGCATTAGCATCCCGTCGGCGCCGGATGGCAGCATCAACACGGCCAACCCCTTCGAATACCACGACAGCAGCCACAAGATGGCGGCTGCCCGGATCGAATACGACCTCTTCGACAACACAACGCTCTATGCGGCCGCAGGTGCCAGCCGTTATCGCGAGGACTTCCTGACCTCGTCCTACACGATCAACAATGCCAATGGTAATGCGAGCTCGGAGCTTTCCATCCAGCCGCAGCAGATCGATGGCTATTCCGGCGAAATCGGCATTCGCTCCGAGTTCGATACCGGACCGGTCAATCACAAGGTCAATCTCTCGCTGCAGACGAGCCTCAACGAGAATTATCGCGGCGGCTTCGCGCCTGGCACCCTCGGCTTGCCGGCGGCCTACACCACCAATATCTACAGCCCGGTCTATCTGTCCTCCAGTGCTGTCAGTGGCCTGAACCTTCCGACCTCCGACAATCTGCCGCTGTTTGCTGATCTCCTGTCCACCAGCATTGCATTCTCGGACACGCTCGGTTTCTTCGATGAGCGCCTCGAGGTGACCCTCGGTGGACGTTATCAGGAAATGCGTCAGCGCGGATACAATACCCGCCCGGATCGCGGTGTGGTTGGTGTGCAGAACTATTTCTATGACGAGGGTCGCTTTAGCCCGGCTGTTGCCGCAAACTTCAGCCTGACGAATGACCTTTCCATCTACGCGAACTATGTCGAGGCGCTGACGGAAGGCGCTATCGCGCCAGCGACGGCTGCCAATGCCAACGAGGTCTTCCGCCCCTTCGTCAACAAGCAGAAGGAAATTGGCTTCAAGTACGATCTCGGCAGTATGGCGTTTACTGCCGCACTGTTTGAGATCCGTCAGGCGAGTGGTTACACCACGGCAGCTACGAACATCTATTCGGTGGATGGTCTGCAGGTGAACCGGGGCATCGAGCTCTCAGCCTTTGGCGAGCCGATTGACGGCCTGCGTCTCCTGGGTGGTGTTACCTTCATGGATGCGGAACTCGCCCGGACGAGAAACGGGGCTGCCGACGGCAAAGACGCCCCCGGCGTGCCGAAAACCGCAGTCAGCCTTTACGGCGAATATGACCTGCCGTCGGTCGAGAACCTGACGCTGACCGGACGGGTCGTCTATAGCGGCAGCACCTTCTACGATCAGGCAAACGCCCAGAAGGTCGATGGCTGGACCCGCGTGGATCTCGGTGCGCGCTACAAGTTCGAGCGAGAGAACGGCAAGCCGATCGACATCCGTGCCAATGTCGAAAACGTCTTCAACGAGAACTATTGGGCATCCTCCGCCCGTGGCTATCTTGCTGCCGGCGCGCCGAGGACGTTCATGGTGTCGGCGTCCTTCGACTTCTGATGCGGCCTTACCGACTGGGTCGAGGGGCCGCAGCTTGACGCTGCGGCCCGGGTCCGGAGCGCCATAAGGAGCCGGCAGGCATGACCGATGCGGTGACGTCTGTGCACACCCCATCTCCTGCCTTGACCTTTCCTCAACCCTTCGGCATTACCCTGCCGATCAGACTGAACCGCCCACACTCACGGGCGGTTTTGTCGTTTTTGGCATTGCGTCTGCAATTCACTCGCATCTGCAGGGAAGAAGGCCATGGTGGCTGACAAGAACAATCTCGTCCGGCGGCTCGCCCTGATCGGCATCCCGCTCGCCTTCGGCGTCATGGGGCTCAAAGCTCTCGCCTGGTGGGTGACGGGGTCGGTCGCGCTGCTCTCCGATGCGCTGGAATCGACCGTCAACGTGATTGCCGCCTTCCTCGCCTATTTCGTCATCCGCTATGCGCAGAAGCCCGCCGACGACGATCACCCCTACGGTCATCACAAGGCGGAATATCTTTCGGCCGTTCTTGAAGGCGTGCTGATCGTGGTCGCGGCGCTTCTGATCATCCGCGAGGCGATCCCGGCGCTGCAGAACCCGACCTTGCCCGACGCGCCCTTTCTCGGGCTTGCGATCAACGGTCTTGCCGCGGTCATCAATGCCGCCTGGGCGACGCTTCTGATCCGCGTCGGAAGGAGCCATCGCTCGCCCGCGCTCTCGGCCGATGGCCAGCACATCCTGTCGGATGTCGTGACCTCGATCGGCGTCATCATCGGCCTCGTTCTGGTGCTGGCCACGGGCTATGCCATCCTCGATCCGGTGCTCGCCGTCCTGGTTGCCCTCAACATCATCTGGCAGGGCTGGAAGGTCATCGCGCAGTCCGTCGCCGGGCTGATGGATGTTGCGGTCTCTCCCGAGGAAGACGAGGCGATACGCCAGGCGATCAAGGAGAATTCCGAAGGTTCGCTCGGCGTGCATTATCTGCGCTCGCGCCGCGCCGGGGCTGCGACCTTTGTCGCCTTCGATCTCGTCGTGCCCTCGAAAATGACCGTGCGTGACGCGCATGTGATCTGCGACCGGCTGGAAATGGCCGTGCACAAGGCGGTACCCGGTACCCGCGTCACCATCCATGTGGAACCCGAAAACGAGATGGCGCATGGCGCCGGCATCGAACTCGGGCGTTGAATGAAAGGATCCCATCATGAGCAAGACCGATACGTCGGGACTGACCCAGCTCGGCCAGAGCGTCGAAGCGCCCACGAGCCCCGAAACCGCCGTTCTTGAGCGTGTGCCCAATGGCAATGCCGGCACCGATTACGTGGTGCGCTTCACCGCGCCCGAATTCACCTCGCTCTGCCCGATGACCGGCCAGCCGGATTTCGCCCATATCGTCATCGACTACATTCCCGGCGACTGGCTGGTGGAATCGAAGTCGCTGAAACTCTTCCTGTTTTCCTTCCGCAACCATGGCGCCTTCCACGAGGATTGCTCCGTCTACATCGCCAAGCGGATCGTCGAGCTTCTCGATCCCAAGTGGCTGCGCATCGGTGCCTATTGGTATCCGCGCGGCGGTATCCCGATCGACGTCTTCTGGCAGACCGGTGAAGCGCCGAAGGGCGTATGGTTGCCGGAGCAGGGGGTGGCGACCTATCGCGGTCGGGGCTGATCTCCGTTCTGCGGGGGTGACTTGCTGCAACTCTCGCGTTAGCCTCTTTTCGGACATCCCCTGTCGGAGGCGTGGATATGCCGAAATTTCTCGCCGTCTACACCATGCAGCCGGAGGATCTTGCGCGCTTCCGCAGTCTCACCAAGGCCGAGCAGGATGCCGTCGATGCGGTCGGCATTCCGCAATGGATCGCCTGGGAGCAGCGCCATGCGGCCGCCATCGTCAATCGCGGCGGCATGGTGGGCAAGACCATGCGCGTTACTCGCTACGGCATTTCCGCCGCCACGAACCCGATCTGCGGCTATCTGATCGTCGAGGCCGAGACGGCGAAGGCTGCAGCTGACCTGTTCATCGACCATCCGCATATCAGGGTCTTTCCCGGTGACGGCGTCGACATCATGCCCTTCGTCACCGAGCCGCCGGACTGATACCAGGTTCCGATGATGGGCACCTATCATCGGCGAAGGGTCCAAGCCTGCTGCTGATTTGCCTTCAAACACGTGGACGCTTGCGTGTTCACCGCGCCACCTGCGCGTGTCGCGTCCGGCATATGACTAACTATTTGTTGACGATATGCCGATATTCATAAGTCTGACAAATGATCGCGGCTGATCCTCTCTTCCGCGCAGTCCTTGTTCTCGGCGGAGGAGCGCCGATGTCCGCCCGACATGCCCTCGGATTGCCCATCGGATCCGTTTGACACGGCGTTCATCGCATTTCCGCAAGTCTTGTCCTCTGGCCCAATGAATGGGCTCTTCCCCACATATTGAAGTTCGTTGTGTCAGGCGTGCCGAACAGGCGCAGTCCTTGCGAACAGAACCGACCGGCCCTTTTCAACAGGGCTGCCGGTGCTGGTTCCGTGCGCCCTGGCCCAGGTTTTGTTCGTGCCCGAAAGGAACAATCCATGTTGGAAAAGCTGACGATCAGAAGCAAGGTGCTCGTCGCACTGCTTGTTCTGGCGATCATGTCCACGGCCACCTCGGCGTGGTTGATGATGACCCTCAATTCTACAAACAGCCAGTATCAGGTGCTGCTGACCCGCGAGGGGGATCTGACGATCCTTGGCGCGCGCGCGTCTGCTGCAATCTGGACCTCCGTTGCCATGTCGCTGCGGATGGCCGACATGGACCCGAATTCCGAGGAATACAAAGGTCTTGCAGAGCGTTACGAGAAGAACTTCAAGACTGCCTATGAGCGGTATGACCGGGTGACCAAGGAAGTTCCGAGCCGTGCGGAAGCGCTGAAGGAACTGACCGCCTTCGTCGCGACGCTCAAGCAGAATCTCGACCAGATGCTGGCCGCGGCTGCGGCTGGCGATGCTGAGACGGTGAAGGCACTGCAGGCGCAGCATGGCGAGCTGTTCGGCAAGCTGTCGACGCTCAGCGGCAATCAGAACCAGGCCATGCAGACGCTGCTCACCGATGGTACCACCGCACTCGGTGAAAAGGTCGCTTCCGCCACACATTCGAGCATCATCGGTGTCGCCGTGGGTCTGCTCGTGGCCTTTGTGGTTGCCCTCTACATCTCCCAGGCCGGGATCACCCGTCCCATGCTCACTCTGCGTGCCCGCCTCGCGGGTCTGGCCGAAGGCAATGTCGAGGATGACATTCCGGGTCTCGACCGTTCTGATGAAATCGGCCAGATCGCCAAGGCTGCCGAGGTCTTCCGCAACAATGCCAAGGATCGCATCCGTCTCGAGCGCGAGGCCGAAGCCAATCGCAGCATGAGCGAGCAGGAGCGCTTGGCGCGCCAGGAACAGACGCTGAAGGAAGCCGAAGACGTCAAGTTCGCCGTCGACAATCTCGCCACCGGCCTATCGCGTCTGTCGGATGGAGACCTGTCCTTCCGCATCGATCGGGCCTTCGTCGCGTCGCTGGATGCCGTGCGCATGGACTTCAACACCTCGGCCGCCAAGCTCGAAGATGCGCTGTCGCGCATCGCCGAAAACGCCCGGGGAATCGATGCAGGCTCGCACGAGATCAAGTCGGCTGCCGACGATCTCGCCAAGCGCACCGAACAGCAGGCCGCTGCCGTCGAGCAGACTGCCGCTGCTCTGGAGCAGATCACCACGACGGTCAAGGACAGCACCAAGCGTGCCCAGGAAGCCGGCCATCTGGTCTCCCGGGCCAAGTCCGGCGCGGAAGAATCGGGCGATATCGTCCGCAAGGCCGTGGTCGCGATGCAGAAGATCGAACAGTCCTCGCAGTCGATTTCCAACATCATCGGCGTGATCGACGAGATCGCCTTCCAGACCAATCTTCTGGCGCTGAATGCCGGCGTCGAGGCAGCGCGTGCGGGCGAGGCCGGCAAGGGCTTTGCCGTCGTTGCCCAGGAAGTGCGCGAACTTGCCCAACGTTCGGCAACCGCCGCCAAGGAAATCAAGGCGCTGATCACCACGTCGAACGAGCAGGTGCAGGAGGGCGTGGAGCTCGTCGGCCATACCGGCAAGGCACTTGAGACCATCGTGGCCGAGGTCCAGGAAATCAACCGCCACGTCGTCGCCATTGTCGAATCGGCCCAGGAACAGTCCTCGGGCCTGCAGGAGATCAATACGGCGGTGAACCAGATGGACCAGGACACGCAGAAGAATGCGGCCATGGTCGAGGAAACCACGGCGGCGAGCTACAACCTGACCAAGGAGGTCGGGGCACTCAACGGTCTCCTGGCGCAGTTCAAGATGGGCCAGCCCGCGCAGTCTGCCAGCCGTCCGCGCCCGGCAGCGGCCGGTACCGCCGAGATCCAGCGCCCGTCGCCGGCCAAGGCGCTCAGCCGCAAGCTCGCATCGGCCTTCCAGGGCAATGCCGCAGTCCGCAACGACTGGGAAGAGTTCTGAGCCACGAAGCGGTCCTCTCGAAGGCCCGAACATGGAACGGCGCGATGACATCGCGCCGTTTTTTCATGGTGGCTGGCTTTGGCCATCCACCCATCCGGCCAAAGAAAAACCGCCATGTCTTACCCGGTCGGGAAGGCATGGCGGCTCTTGTCATTCAGGCGATTGCTGACCGGTGAAGGCTCAGCCGAAGGCGATTGCGGCACCGCCGGCGATGGTCGCCAGGCCGAGCATGCGGGCAACGGCCGGGCCAAAGCGGGTCACGCCGAGGCCAAGCGCAATGCCTGCGCCATGCAGGGCGGCGGTTGCGACCAGGAAGCCGAGGCCGAAGGACAGTGCACCGGCGGCACCCAGTTCACCGCCATGGGCATGGCCGTGGAACAGGGCGAACAGGCCGACAACGGCGGCCGAGGCTGCGACCGGCAGACGGACGGCGGCAGCGACCAGGAGGCCAAGGCCGATCACCGAAGCAAGGATCGCCGGCTCGACGAAGGGCAGGCCGACGCCGGCCACGGCAAGGCCGAAGCCGACAGCCATCATCGATACGAAAGCGGCGGGAACGGCGATAAACGCGCGGCCACCGATCTGGCTTGCCCAGACACCCACGGCGACCATGGCCAGGATGTGGTCGGCGCCGAAGAGCGGATGGGAAATGCCGGCCATCAGCGAGCCATGGGCTGCCGGATCCAGATGGGCAAAGGCAGGACCGGCCGCCAGCGTCATCAGGGCAGCGGTGAGTGAAAGGCGCTTCAACATGTTTCTATTCGTCCCTCTATTTGGTCGACTCAAGGCGGCCGTATTCGGTCCCGCCAATCGTCCCCTTAAACCATTGCCGACCCTAGCGTAAGCCGCTCGGCGATGTCCACGACAAAGGCATGGCCGAACCTACGTCGAATGCCGGTGGTGGACCCCAGCGTTTGCGGCGAGACGTGACGCGGAGGGAACAGAGGCCCTTCTCATGCAGGGCCAGGAAGGCCTGTCATAGCCCAGCCTATTGCTTCTCCACGCCCAGGACCTCGGCGCAGCGCGACAGGCTGAAGCCGTCGCCGTCGGTGTCGTTGCTGGCGCGGATCGAGGTGATCACGCCCGATCTGTCGGTGTTGATCTGAAGCTCGCAGAAGAGTTGCTGGTAGCGCGGCGGGGTGATCATTTCCGGTTCCCAGAACGGATCACGGGTGACGACGCGCGTCTCGGTGACCACGGTATTGCCGGAGCCGTCGGTGCGGGTGTCCGTGCGTACCACGACGCGGGCCGGCTCGGGGCTCGAATAGGTCGGCGGGATGTAGCGCGTCTTGTCGCCGCCGCGCCAGGTGTAGATCTTGCCCGATGACAGCGGATAGTCGCCGATCGGCGGGCCATAGGCGGCAAAGAAGCGTTCCACGGGCTGGCCGATCCAGCGGGATTGCAGGGCACGATTGGCATCTTCCGTGGTCGTGCAGGCGGTGAGGATCGCAAGGGGGATCATCAGGGCGGCAATCAGGCGGCAGACGGGGCGCATGAAGGATCTCACAAGGGGATATCCGTTGACGTTCCCCCACTCGTAGCGCGGGCAGTCCGCCTCCTGCAAGGCGTCCATGCGTCGCGACCCGCTCACCAACAGGCAAATCCGGGAGGGCGCGTGATGACGCCGTGATCCTGCGGTGCTCGAAGAGGAGGGGGAGGAGCCCAGATCCGGCTTGTCTCCTCCCCGTCCGATCCCATATCTGGAGGAAGCCCAACACATCTCCGGCCATCCCGGACGAGGAGTGCCTTCTTGTTTTCCTTCGACAACACTTACGCCCGTCTGCCGCAGAGCTTTCACCGCCCGGCGCGTCCCGCCGCCGCCCGTCAGCCGAGCCTCATCCGGTTCAACCGGGCACTCGCGGGCGAACTCGGCCTCGATGTCGAGGGTGCAAGCGACGCGCGGCTGGCGCAGGTGCTGTCGGGGCAGGTGATCCCTGTCGGGGCTGAGCCCCTTGCGCAGGCCTATGCGGGCCATCAGTTCGGGCATTTCAATCCGCAACTCGGTGACGGACGGGCATTGCTGCTCGGCGAAGTTCTCGACCGCGAGGGCCGGCGGCGCGACATCCAGCTGAAGGGCTCGGGCCCGACGGCCTTCTCGCGCAATGGCGACGGCATGGCAGCCCTTGGCCCGGTCTTGCGCGAATACATCGTCTCGGAAGCCTTTGCCGCGCTCGGCGTGTCGGCCACGCGGGCGCTTGCTGCTGTTGCGACCGGCGAGCAGGTGATCCGCGAAACGGTGCTTCCCGGCGCCGTTTTCACGCGCGTTGCGGCAAGCCATATCCGCGTCGGCACGTTCCAGTTCTTTGCCGCCCAAGGCGATGAAGAGGCCGTCAAGACGCTCGCCGACCACGTCATCGATCGGCACTATCCGCAGGCTCGCGCCACGGACAATCCCTATCTCGCCATGCTCACGCTGGTTGCCGAACGGCAGGCGCGGCTGATTGCCCGCTGGCTGTCGATCGGCTTCATCCATGGGGTGATGAACACCGACAACATGGCGATTTCGGGCGAAACCATCGATTTCGGCCCCTGCGCCTTCCTCGACGAATACGACCCGCGCAAGGTCTTTTCCTCGATCGACCAGCGGGGGCGCTATGCCTATGCCAACCAGCCGGGCATCGGCCAGTGGAACATTGCCCGCCTTGCCGAATGCCTGCTGCCGCTGATCGATGCGGATGAAGACAAGGCGCTCGAAGCGGCCAACGGCGTGCTCAAGGCATTCGGCGACGTCTTCCAGGCGGAATGGCTTGCACTGTTTGCGGCCAAGCTCGGGGTGACAGGCGAGGGGGCAGATGACCGTGCTCTGGTCAGCGATTTCCTTGAAATGATGCATCAGGGCGAGGCGGATTTCACGCTGACCTTCCGGGCGCTGTCGAAGCTCGCCGGCGGCGCTGATGTCGAGGTCCTGACTGCGGTCTTCACCGTCCCGCAGCCCGCTCTTGCCGACTGGCTCATCCGGTGGCGGGCCCGGATCGAGGATGGCCGCACGCCCGCCGAGCGTCAGGCCGTGATGGAAGCCGTCAATCCGGCGCTCATCCCGCGCAATCACCGCATCGAGGAGGCGATCGCGGCTGCAGTCTACAACGACTTCTCCTTCTTCCATCGCCTCGTCGATGCGCTGGCGACACCCTATGCCGAAGACCCCGACACCGCCGACCTGCGGCTTCCTCCGAAGCCCGAGGAGCGGGTGACACGCACGTTTTGCGGAACGTGAGGGCGAGGGGGCATCTACGACCTTTCAGTCGTGAAAAAGTCGAAAAGCAGGCGCGGATCTAAGCAACTCAACCTTGTATGAGTCGCTTCTCTTGCCCGACAAAGGGCATGCCCGAATTTTCATCACCGGAATCCGTTTCATGCTCCGCTATTTCGAGACCATCATCGTTCCCACGGCCCGCGAAACGCCGGGCGACCCGCCCGAGGGGCTCTTGAGCTTCTACTGGTTCTTCGTGCGACAGGCGAAGGGGCTGTTCATCGCCTTGCTGCTCGCAAGCCTTCTGGTCGCCATCGCCGATGCGGCGATCCCGGTGCTGATGGGGCGGCTGGTGGAGGTGCTGACCTCGACGCCCAAGGATGAGATCTTCGAGGAGGCGTCCGGCCTGATCTTCGCGCTGATGCTGCTGGTCCTCGTCATCCGCCCGCTCGTCACCCTGCTGCAGGGGCTGGTGCTCAACCAGTCGATTGCGCCGGGGGTCACCAACATGGTGCGCTGGCAGAGCCACTGGCATGTCATTCGCCAGAACATCTCCTTCTTCCAGAATGATTTCGCCGGCCGCATCGGCTCGCGCATTCTGGAAATCGGCCATACGCTCAGAAGCTCCGTCGTCTCGATCATCTCGGTTGTCTGGTATCTGGCGGCGCTTGGCATCATCACCTCGGCCTTTCTGGCGGCTGCCAGCTGGTGGCTGGTGCTGCCGGTGGCACTCTGGACGCTTGCCTATATCGGCTTTCTCATCCTGATCGTGCCGCAGATCCGGCGCGGCTCGAAGGCGATCGCCTATGCGCGCTCGGAAATGGTCGGCCGCATCGTCGACAGCTATACGAACATCATGACGGTCAAGCTCTTCGCGCGGCCGGAAGAAGAGGATGCCTTTGTCCGCGAAAGCGTCGACAAGCATACCGACCGGATGATCATCCAGCATCGCTGGCTGTCCTTGTTTTCGATCGGGCTCACCGTGCTCTCCGGCCTGTTGATCGCCGGCACGACCTGGGTTGCCGTCCAGCTCTGGGTGAGCGGTGCCGTCGGCATCGATGTCGTCGCCATGGTCCTGCCGATGACGCTGCAGATCTCCGGTACATCGGCGCGCGTCGCCCAGGAAATCACCCAGATCTCCGATCAGGTCGGCACGGTGCATGAGGCGATGGACACGATCGCCAAGCCGATCGGTCTGATCGACAAGCCGGCGGCGCGCCCGCTCGTCGTGAGCCAAGGGGCGATCCGCTTCGACAATGTCTCGTTTCATTATGGCCGCAAGGGCGGGATCATCGAGAACCTCACGCTCGACATCAAACCCGGCGAACGCATCGGCCTCGTCGGTCGCTCCGGGGCGGGCAAGTCGACGCTGATGAACCTGCTCCTGCGCTTCTACGATCTCGAATCCGGCCGCATCACCATTGATGGGCAGGACATTGCGATGGCCACCCAGGAAAGCATCCGGCGGCATATCTCCGTGGTTACCCAGGACACCTCGCTGCTGCACCGCTCGATCCATGACAACATCGCCTATGGCCGCCGCTCGGCCTCGAGGGCCGAGGTGATCGAGGCGGCGCGCCAGGCGCATGCGCTCGAGTTCATCGAACAGCTCACCGACTGGAACGGCCGTTCCGGCTTCGACGCGCATGTCGGCGAGCGCGGCGTGAAACTCTCGGGCGGCCAGCGCCAGCGCATCGCGATTGCCCGCGTCATCCTCAAGAACGCGCCGATCCTGATCCTCGACGAGGCGACCTCGGCGCTCGACAGTGAAGTCGAGCAGGCGATCCAGACCAGTCTCGAAGGCCTGATGCAGGACCGCACGGTCATTGCCATCGCCCACCGCCTGTCGACGATCGCTGCCATGGACAGGCTGGTCATTCTCGACAAGGGCCGGATTGTGGAGCAGGGCACGCATGCCGAGCTGCTCGACCTCGGCGGCCACTATGCCGGCCTCTGGGCGCGCCAGTCGGGCGGGTTCCTGGAGGCGGAGGGGTGAAGCGTTCGTTACCCCCCTCTGTCCTGCCGGACATCTCCCCCACA
>LFEF01005653.1_pt1 | contig 23993 bp, 26 predicted proteins | sample 619371 | NCBI WGS metagenome assembly LFEF01 (sample SAMN03014291, study PRJNA259931) | freshwater metagenome | biome: lake; feature: waterbloom | place: China: Taihu Lake | collected 2006-08 | depth 0 m m
TTTTATTGATGTGGTCACTTTGACATTCTGGACATTTCATCGTTTTTTTTCCTTCATTGAGTTTCTATCTATTTTGCCTTCTCATCTCTTCATCTGACAACGCCTAAAATCTCGCGCTCTATATCGCTACCAGTAGGGGGAATCCGGCGCGGGTCGTTTTTGGTTACTTCGCTCACGCTAAAATATCTGCTGATCTTAGACTGAGGATCATTCCAATTAATTTTAGTAGAAGCCATTGGTTATTCTTCCTCTTTGTTTGATGACCATTGCGCTAAACCCGCACCAATTAAAGCGCTAGGAGAAGACAAAGCCAGAATTAACTTTTCCTCTGGGAGAACTAAACTTAATGTAATAGCACTAATTAAACCCGTTGAGATAAAAACTAAAGCAATTTTGTTTTTTTGAGACATTCTGTACAAAATAAAGGAAAAACAAGGGCTAACAAAATGTAAATATTCAGGTCTAGGGGTTGACAAAGAGAGAAAAATCAGCAGTGGGGATAAGAGAGACAACCGTATTCAAGGGGTGATGGACAGAGGCCAAAGCCTGACGGAAGAAAGTTAAAACCGAACGGCCTTGAGCGCGACAAGACTGAATCACGGTCAACAAACGAGCAGTATCGACAAAGCCACTGAAGGAGCGAGAACCACCAGCTATCTTGCGCTTGGTTACTCCTAGGCGTAGGGAACGCTCCGCTCGGTTATTGTCGGGAGGAACTTCTGGTACGTCAAGAAAATACCAGCACTGATGGGACTTGTCCAGCAAGGATTTCAGCAATAAACCCGCAGCATAACCCGCCTGGGGTCGCCACACTGCTAAAGCTTGCTCTAACCGCAGTCGAAAATCCCTGACCCAGTGGTTATAGATAGACCGAGCGCCGGTTTCTCGATATTGCAGATGTTGCCTAAAGGCTTCCGTGAGTGATGAGGAGTTTTCAGTTTTTCTACCTGCTTAAAATGCCGCAGTAAATGGGCCAGACATTTCTGCTGGGCGGCCGCCCCATAGCCATTGTAGACACTGAAATCATCGGAGATTAATACCCCAGCAAAACTTTTTCCCAACAGATATTCTAACTCTTTTCGTGAGCGAGTGTCCCCCGCCTGGAAGAGGGAAAAGCCCACACCACTAATATTCCACAACCATTCTTTGATGCCCTTAACTAACCATGGCGATTCCTCTACGTGGACTTGGGGTTGTTCTCTGACCCACTCTTGTAGTTCTCTGACTGAGGGTTCTACCGCAGAAGCTCAACGTTGTGTGGTGGCTTGTAATGTCCCTATCCCTACTTCTATTCTGCCAATTTCTCGCCAGCCATTCTTGCTGTGCAAGCGTAGGATAGATGCCCATAATGACTCATCCACCCCAACAGGGCTTGTAAGCTTACTCCCAAATCTTGACCGGGTACTACGTCTTCTGGCAAAACCCCGAAAACTGGCCCGCCACAATCAGCACAGTAGGCACATTCTTGCTTATACTCTACTATTTCTATTGGCCTTTCTACTAGCTGGGCTACTATCAAAGTGCGTTGTCGGCGTTCACCCGGGGCGAGATGGCTACTGCCACAATGGGGGCACTTTTCGGCTTTGACGCTCTCAGTGCGGTCTATTCGTCCAAATCCTTTGCGGGTTTTTCCCTCATGCCCTTTTTGCCCGGACGGGGCTGCGTCCCTCTTTCTTTTCGCCTTCTTTGACTTTTTCTGGCTTTCTTAGCCAGTCTGTGGAGGGGGGTTTCGATGAGGTTTTGCTATCCTTATCTAGATGACCCTTCAGCTTCTCGATGGTTTCGCCTTGTTTGACTACTAACTTCTGTAATTTCAGCACCATTTCCACCAGTTGTTCTGGGGTCAGGTTTTTCAGGCTTTCCCTGTCTAGTAGCTGCTGCGGTTCTTTTTGCTTCATCCTCTCAATCTACACTTTTTTCTGTTTTTGTCAATCCCCTGACCTGAATCCTTACGGGCAGCTAAGATAATTAGAATTATTATGAGTAGATTTATATCTTGAATCTGCAAAACTATGGGAGTTGCTAAGATTACTCCTAAAATAGTGCCGCCAAGACGCTGTATAGCCTTTTGGATTGTGCCACCATAATCTGGCTGGAGAACAAACAGCACCGTGAAAGCCATCCAATAACCGTGATGCCAATGGAGTAAAATAGATACAAACATGGTAAAAGTAGTGACAGTGGCTAGACGCATAGCCGCAGTAAAATTAATCGACTCAAAAGTCCAGTTATTTTTCAATATTTCCCAAAAAGAGGTGACTGGAGTTAAAGAAACTGACTGGAGTGCAACCTTGACTTGCCTTTGGTGATCGAGGAGTAGGGTAATAGTGGCATCAATTTGTTCTGCCAAGTTTTTCAGAATCAGGATCAGTTTATGCAGATTAGGTGTGATGGTTTCCTGAGAATTACTGCCAATACGGAACTTTTTCCTTAAGTCCTGCACTTCCTGTTGTAAAGTTATGAGCATCGACAAGGTTTCTTGAGCAATTTCTTGGCGATGGCTTGTCTTCCTCAATTTAACTATCTCATCTAGGTTTTTCATTACCTTGATCAGGGTTTGGCAGGCTTGCTTGAGATCTGGTTCCATCTCAGCTAATTCTCTCTTACTTTGTCCGACCATCAATTCTGTCAGAGCAATGACTTCCCGATACATATCAGTTAGCTTCTCAATCAGAAAAATCAAGTACTGGCCTTCAATATGAGTGCCAGGTTGACTTCTATAAACCTCGTACCAGAGGCTATGAGCTTGGGCGGTCTCGCGTAGCGAGCGCGTTGCGACCATTGTTCCAGTTTGATATTGTGCTTGGGCTGTTTCCAGATCCCAGAGTTCGTCCTTATCGGCAATCTCAACTCGGGCAACAGTTTCGAGAAAATGGGTCAAGCTTTGGTAACTGGCAATGATGGCTTGTTTAACTGGCCTGTAGGGATCGTTGAGCCATATTACCCAGTGGAGAACCATTACCCAAATGCCGGCCAATAAGAGTAACCAAAATCTTTCTAGGGCTAGATCCAGATTGCCCGGTAGGTGAGTAGAGATAAACCAAAACACTGCCACTACCGGCGTTGTCAGATGAAGAGATGAGAAGGCAAAATGGATAGAAACTCAATGAAGGAAAAAAAACGATGAAATGTCCAGAATGTCAAAGTGACCACATCAATAAAAATGGTCATCGTGGTCAAAAACAAAACTATATAGGGTTGGCTGAATAAATCTAAAAACCTTGTTGGATAAGACTTTTAGACTTTTTTGACCTCAAAAAGTGCCAGCCGAGAGTGATCAGGGCGAAAATTCAGGGACTTTTTCCCTGAAAATTAGGTAATTGACCGTCTGAAAATGGGTAAAACCCTACACCCCACACCCCACCCCCCCGATGTCGGGGGGGTTGGGGGGCCACACCCTGCCCCCACGAAAAACTTTTTCAGCAGACCCTATATATGTGTAAACTGTGGTCGTCAGTTCATCCACAGCTAGGAAACAAAGGGCTATAGGGATGATGTTAAGGGTAGCTGTCTGAAAATGTAGGTAAATGGCATGGGATTTCGAGGCATTGAGAGAGTGACAGGATTCTCACGAACAACCATTATGGATTGGGTCAAACAAGTGGGAAAACTGCTGCCTGATTCCTATAATTCAGAAACGATTCCAGAAGTGGGAGAACTAGATGAATTAGAAACTTTTGTTGGTAAAAAAAAGAACAAAATCTGGCTCTGGACGGCTGTTGACCACTTTCGATCTGGAATTCTTGGATGGGTAATTGGTGGTCTCGCAAGGCGAGTGCCTTCGGCAACATAGTGCGGACACATTTCAACGTTTATGGCAAGCTATCTCATTTTGGCAATGTTATTTTTGGGTAAGTGATGGAAATCCAGTGTATCCAATATTTATCCCTAAGGTCGCTCAGATTGTTAGCAAAACTTATAGGACAAGGGTAGAGGGAGAAAATACAAGATTACGTCATTACTTAGCGCGTCTTCATCGTCAGACTCTCTGCTATTCAAAATGTGTCAAAATGTTAGAAAATTCCCTACTGGGACTTAGACAAAAAACAAATCGAGAAAAGCCTCAACTCCAATCCCCGCTTGGGATTTACTTCGAGAAGCCCAAAATCGCTGAAACCCAGATAGATCAAGGAAAATCATAAATCGAGGTTAACCCTTTGTCCCGTAATGGTTTGAGCCTTTTTTGCTGACCGAAAACGCCTAAGTCCCACTAACAGCTTAACTAATTGACATCCTCGGTCAAGTTCATGTATAGTGGCTCCCAAAGAGTTAGGGTGATGGGTTTAAGCCTTCTCAAAAATTCTTGGAGGCGATTACTGGCATAAAGCTGCTGAAATTAACCGAAAACCCGGTATAGCGAGTCTATTTGACTTGTGAACAATCGTAGCTCCCCTCTCCTTCTGGGATGAGCCTGATGGGTTTTGGCAGTGTATGGATACTTATCGAGAAATGGAAATGCTCAATCACCTTGATGACACTGGACAAGCTAGATGGAAAATATGGTAAAGAAAGCATTTTGGCCGGGCAAAAAGGTCTTTATTACTGGTCATACGGGCTTTAAGGGGTCTTGGCTGGCGTTTTGGTTACTCCATCTAGGGGCAGAGGTAAAAGGCCTCAGTTTAGCTCCCAATACCACCCCCGCCTTATTTGAGCAATTAGACTTAGCTCAAAACCTGAGTCATCATATAGGAGATATTCGAGAGCCTGAGTTAGTGACTCGTTTAATCGCTTCATGGCAACCGGATGTAGTCTTTCATTTAGCAGCACAACCTTTAGTGCGGCTTTCTTATCTGGAGTCGGTGGAAACGTGGAACACAAATGTGATGGGGACTATTCACGTTTTAGAGGCCCTCAAAAGCCTGACTCATCCCTGTGCCGCCGTGTTTATTACTAGCGATAAGTGCTATGAGAATCGGGAATGGGTCTATGGTTATCGGGAAAATGACCCCTTGGGGGGTTACGATCCCTATAGTTCTAGCAAAGCGGGGGCGGAATTGGCGATCGCATCTTGGCGAAATTCCTTCTTTAAAACCCCTCAAACCCCCATCGGCATTGCCAGCGCCAGGGCAGGAAATGTCATCGGAGGCGGAGATTGGTCTCTAGACCGGATTGTACCCGATGCAATGCGGGCCTTGATGAAGTCCGAAGCGATTCCGGTGCGGAACCCTCTAGCGACTCGTCCTTGGCAGCACGTTTTAGAGCCTTTGGGTGGCTATTTACGGTTAGCTGAGTCTATTTATGAGCAGTTGATGACGGCTAATTGGCAGCAAGACAGCCGGGGGTTATATGGGGCGTTTAATTTCGGTCCGGCTCTAGCCTCTAATCGCCCAGTTAAAGAGTTAGTTGAGTCTATCTTACAACTTTGGCCGGGGACTTGGCTCGATCAAAGTGATCCGAATGCTGTTCATGAGGCTAAATTGCTTAATCTAGTCACAGATAAGGCTTTCCATACCCTAAAATGGCAACCCGTCTGGGATTTTCGGCAAACCCTCAAGGAAACCGTGACATGGTATTATCAAGCGGCTCAAATAGACTCTGAAGATAAAGCACAATTCCAAGACCTTACTCGCCAACAAATCGAATATTATCAAAGTTGTTTGATCGATTAGCGAACTCAAGGCTGATAATGGTCTAAATTAAGTAATAATTAAGTTCAAATTTCTCCCCTGAAAGGAAATTAACCATGACTCAATCTATTTCTCCCCCCAATACAAATACTGAAGCAGAACTGCGAGAGCAAGTCTTTCAAGCAGTACAAGAATATTATAAGCACAAATTTCAACCCCGGGCTTTTGTGGCGGGGCAGACCTATATTCCGGCATCGGGTAAGGTATTTGATGAGCAAGAATTAGTCAAATTAGTGGATTCTTCCCTAGATTTCTGGTTAACGACGGGCAGATATGCAGCAGAATTTGAGGAACGTTTTGCCCAGTGGATGGGGGTAAAACATTGTTTATTAGTCAATTCTGGCTCTTCGGCCAATTTAGTGGCTTTAAGTGCCTTAACTTCCCCTAAACTGGGGGAAAAACAACTTAAACCGGGGGATGAAGTCATTACCGTCGCCGCAGGTTTCCCGACTACAGTTAACCCCATCTTTCAAAATCAGCTAATTCCCGTCTTTTTAGACGTTAAATTACCCGGTTATGACCTCGACATCGAGCAGCTGGAATCGGCCTTGTCAGAGAAGACTAAAGCGATTATGATCGCTCATACCTTGGGAAATCCCTTTAATTTAGAAGCGGTGATGGCTTTTGCCGAAAAACATGACCTCTGGGTAGTTGAGGATAACTGTGATGCGGTGGGAAGTCTTTATAAAGGGCAAAAAACCGGCACCTTTGGGCATTTAGCAACGGTTAGCTTTTATCCCGCTCATCACATGACTATGGGAGAAGGGGGCGCGGTTTTAACCAGCGATACCCGCTTGAAAAAGATTGTCGAGTCATTCCGTGACTGGGGCAGAGATTGTTGGTGTCCTCCGGGGGTAGATAATACCTGTAATAAGCGCTTCGGTTGGCAGTTAGGAGATTTACCCTTCGGTTATGACCATAAGTACACCTATTCTCATGTGGGTTATAACCTAAAGATGACGGATATGCAAGCCGCCGTTGGGGTAGCGCAACTGGATAAATTGCCAGGATTTATCAAAAAGCGCCGGGAAAATTTCGACTTTTTACATCAAAAGTTACAGGAGCTTCAAGATGTTTTAATTCTGCCTGAAGCCAGCCCCGATTCTGAACCGAGTTGGTTCGGGTTTCCGATTTTTGTCAAGGAAAATGCTCCTTTTAGCCGCAATGATTTAGTTAAGCATTTGGAGGAAAAACGCATCGGCACAAGGCTGTTATTTGGGGGAAATTTACTGCGACAACCTCTTTATCAAGGGTTAAATTATCGAGTTATTGGGGATTTAAGTAATGCCGATAAAATCATGAGTAGTGTTTTTTGGCTGGGCATTTATCCTGGATTAACTGAGGAGATGTTAACCTATGTAGCAGCGACTATCCGAGAGTTTTGTCAGGGGCAATAAAATTACCGAACTTTTGGGACAAAATTTCCGAGCATGGGGAATCAACCTTAATCCACTGTCAATCCACGTAAAATCTTGAAAAACTCATGAAAATCACTGAGACAAGAATTCCTAAGTGCTACGAAATTGTCCCCACTATTTTACAAGACAAGCGTGGTCGTTTTGTTAAAACTCTACATCAGGACATTTATGAAAGTCACCAGTTAATTATTCACTTTGCTGAAGAATATTATTCGGTGTCCAAGAAAAATGTTTTGAGAGGACTACATTTCCAAGTTCCTCCGCAAGATTGCACAAAAATGGTGTATTGTCTCGAAGGGTCGGTAATAGATGTAGTGGTAGATTTGCGTAAAGGCTCTCCAACATTTGGCGAGTTTGAGTTGTTTAATCTGAGTTCTGAAAATGGTAAAATAATCTATATCCCTTCTGGTCTAGCTCATGGTTTTTATGTGACGAGCGAAACAGCAATTATGTTGTATAAGGTATCAACAGTATATTCTCCCAAAGAAGATACAGGAATTCTTTGGAATTCCGTAGTAATACCTTGGCCAAATCCAAATCCTATCTTGTCTGAACGAGATCAGAGTTTTCTTCCTTTTTCAGAATTTCGGAGTCCATTTGTTTATTGAGAATCAAAACAATTTAAAGAAAGCATGAAAGTATTAATTACTGGTGCGAGTGGTTTTGTTGGTTCCCATGTAGCAAGGCTTTTAGTAGCCGAAGGGTGTGAGGTACATGCGCTTGTACGAGAAAGCAGCAACCGATGGCGAATTCAAGATATTCTGCCATCAATGTATTTATGGCAATCCGACTTAGTAGCATTTGAAAACATGAATGCTTATTTGCAGGAAATCAAGCCTGAATTGTGCATTCACTTAGCTTGGTATGCAGTGCCGGGTAAATACCTAAATTCTCAAGAAAACCTTGATTCAATTCAGGCGAGCATCAATCTTCTCTCTCAATTAGCCGAACTGGGTTGTAAGCGGTTTGTGGGTATAGGGACTTGTTTTGAGTATGATTTAAGTCTGGGATATTTATCTGAATCCAGTTTGACAAAACCCATAACCTTATATGCAGCCACCAAGGTCGCACTTTCCACTATTTTGCAGCAATTTGCCCAGATAACCGAAATGGAGATAGCTTGGATTCGCCTGTTTTATCAGTATGGACCAATGGAGGATGAGCGACGATTAATCCCTGGGATTATTTCTTCACTGCTGCGGGATGAAGTGGTGAAAACAACTAAAGGTGAGCAAATTCGAGATTTTCTTCATATTGAGGATGTAGCATCGGCAATTTGGGCAGTTGCTAAGAGCAACGTTTCAGGTGTAGTTAATGTTGGTTCTGGTCAACCTGTAACCGTTGGACAAATAGCACTTGAACTTGGTAATTTATTAGGTAAACCTGATTTAATTCATCTGGGTGCTTTACCTTACCGTCCCAATGATCCCATGTTTATTTGTGCTAATAATGAGTTGCTGAGAAAAAAGACTGATTGGACACAAAAATATAATTTAACGACGGGATTAAAAAATACAATTAAATGGTATACAGACCATTTAAACATAAATAAAATTGAGGAAATTTAAGATGATTAAAAAATTAATTACTGTTGTTACTCCTTGCTACAATGAACAAGATAATGTTGAGTTTTTATATACTGAGGTCAAAGATATTTTTGCAAGATTAGGAAAATATGAATACGAGCATATTTTTATCGATAATGACTCTCAAGATAAAACAGTCAGTATATTAGAGCAAATCTCTCAAAGCGACTCTAGACTGAAAATTATCATTAACGCTAGGAATTTTGGCTTTGTTCGTTCTACCTATTACGGCCTCTTACAAGGAACTGGAGATGCGGTTATTTTAGTCTTCGCCGATTGTCAAGATCCTCCCGAACTAATCGTCGATTTTTTAGAAAAATGGGAGGAAGGCTATCAAGTTGTTAAAGGGATTAAAAGATCAAGTCAAGAGAATTATTTGGTCTATAATATAAGAAAATTTTATTATTTTTTAGTTAGGACTCTATCAGAAGAGATTGACTTAAGTTCTAATTTTACGGGCTTCGGTTTATACGATCACAAAGTGATAGAAGCATTGCGTTTGATCGATGATCCTTATCCCTACTTAAAGGGTCTTATTTCAGAAGTCGGTTTTAAGAGTGCTAAAATCGAGTATCATCAGAAAGTCCGAAAACGAGGTAAGAGTAGTTTTAATTTTTATCGAATGTACGATCTGGCAATGCTGGGCATCACTACCTATTCTAATTTTCCGCTAAGATTGGCGACAATGATCGGGTTCGCTCTATCTCTACTGAGTTTTCTGGTCGGTCTGGTGACTTTGATTTTGAAGCTTCTGTTTTGGAACCTTTTCCCCATAGGAATAGCGGCGATCATTATCGGATTGTTTCTTTTTTCTTCTGTACAGTTATTTTTTATAGGTATTTTAGGAGAATATATTGGTTTGATAAATAGACGAAGCTTAAAAAGACCTCTAGTGGTAGAGAGAGCGCGGGTAAACTTTGATTAAGAGTTACCTAGCGATGTTCTTTAATCTAAATTGTAAAAGACAATAAATAAAGAAGAAAATAAAATGTATCAAATAAATAAAACTGCAATTGATCAATGGCTTAAAGGAGTAGGGGCGTTCCTACTTATTTTTATTGATGTAAATTATCTTCTTACCACAAGATTTGGCAGATTGAAAGGAAATGAAAGGTATGAAGCAATGTGGTATCTGTTCATTTTCATTTCAATTGTTGTTTTGCCTATATTCTTGGCTAAAGTTTTGAACTATTTAGGTTCTATTTTATCAAAAATAATCAATAATTGGCAAGTCACAAATCAAAGTCGTAATCTTGAGTTTTTAATTTCGTGGGGACTTGGTCTTGTTTTCAACACGATAGCAATTCAAAAGCTTTTTATCGAAGGAACTGGTGGAAGTCTCAGGCTCTATATGAAACCTGAGATGTCATACAATTGGCGTGAACTGACAACCTATTTATCAAGCTTGAATTTTTTGGTGCTAATTCCAGTTGGATTAATTTTAACAGTTATTTTCTTTTTTCTCTTACATTTATTTTCCCTTCGTAAATTTTTGAGAACATTATTGATTGAGAATATAGTTTTTATCGGAGTTTTAGTGACGTTGACATCAGTTGCTTGGAGTCTGGTTTATAATGATAAATCGAACTACCATTTTAATGCGGTTATTTTTCCATTAGCGGCCATTAATAGTGATTCCCCTTTTACCCCACTGGTTTCTGAGGGATTTTCGACTTGGTATGGCGGATATTATCTTTGGTTTGGCCTACTATCACGATTAATGGGAAATAGTCTATTGTCTATTAAAATTGTTGTATGTAGTTTGATTGCTCTTCAGATTCTTCTTTACTATTTAATAACTAAGGCTATCTACAAAAATCGATTGCTCAGAATTTTGGTATTTATTAGCTGCCTATTTTGGAGTTATTTTTATGGTAAGGTAGTAAGCCAAGATTTATACTTTCAGTATTTTCCTTTAAGAACTTTATTTCCTTGTCTTTTGCTGGTTACTTTGTTGTATATATCTGAAAGAAAATTTTTCGATAAAGTTACTTTTTCTATGGGATTTTTAACAATTAACTTACGAGATTTGCTTCTAGATTTTCTAGTGGCAATGGCTCTATTAAGTAATTTTGATTCTGGTGTAGTTGTCTTGATTATATACTTTTTTATTTACATTTGGAATGAGTTGAAAATAGATGGTTTTAGCGCAAAAAACATGATTAAAAAATTAACGGCATTTAGTATCAATCTTATCATTATCATTTTCATAATTATTTTTAGTTTTAGAATTATTGCTGGAGAATTTATCAATTTTTATAATTATATAGGTTTTACTTTTAAAGTTGGCTCTGGCTTTCTAGGTTTGCCTTTTCCAGATAATATATGGATGATATTTATGGTTGTTTACGGTTTTAACATCATACAATCTTTTCCGAGTCCTATTGAGGATAAAAACGCTAAGTATCGTTTTGTAATTGCCATCTGGGGAATAGTTAGCCTCTTTTATTTTGTCAATAGAAGTCATCCTGGTAATTTGTTAGCTGTATCACTTCCCTTCTTTCTTTCCTATGGTTGTTTGATTGATTATGTCTTTAGTTCTTATCGAAAAAAAATGTCCGAATCTGAACCAGAATTGATGCAGAATAAAATGGCATTTAGGGAATTTTTGCCAATCTTGTTGCCCAATTCGTTTGATTTATTAAGACTCTCCCTGGTCAGTGTATTAATCATGCCCTTTATTATTATGTCCCTAATCGCTTCTGTAAAATTTATCCCCGCAACGATATCCAATTTTACAAGCCCTAAAAGCTATTCGCAAATGTCTGCTGTAGCCAGCTTGTCTGAGAGAGTGGCTACATTAGAAAAGCAATTAAACCGACCATCAATTCTCCTTTCAGATTCATTTGAATCCTATTATTATCTTCACAAAAACAGAAAAGTCTTGTTCTATCCCGAGACAACTTCTATTTTATCTGGGGATAATTCTTTTCAGCCCCGTTTTATTGACGCTCTCAATAAATTCAATCCAATTGTCACCCTATGTCCCATAAATGTACCTATCATAAAAGAAAATCTTCATGGCACTTTTTTACAATTACTCTATCAGAATAATTATCAACTTGTAGAGTCAGAGAGAAACATAGATGACCCTATCCTGAAAAATTGTAAGATTTACATAAAAGATTAGAATTGTAATAAAGTGAGAGAATCTTGACAAAATCATATAGCCTAAAACGAGCCGAGCGCTTGGCTGCACAATTGTGATCGCAATTGTATTGACATTGACAATAGTTTATGATAAGAAAGTGGCATCAGTTGTTCACCCCAACCAACCAATGGCTCAAGAAACCCTCCTAATTGCAGCTAACCCACTGGGGATCAAGCTACCACCGACCGAAGATGAGCTACCTTCTGATGATGGTATTCCCATGGAAACCCAGCGACACGGACTGCAAATGCAGTTATTAGTCAGACCTCTCTCCGGGTGGTTAAAAAACCAAGGACGAGAAGCGTTTGTCGGAGGCAATATGTTTGTTTACTTTAGCCCCAATCAAGTGCGTAACGAGGATTATCGCGGGACTGATGTATTTGTCGTTGTGGACGTGCCTCGAAGAGACCGTCATTTCCCTTACTTTTGTTAACTTCAATACTTCAAATTAAATTAGATAAATGAACAAAAATATGATCGATCAATGGTTCAAAGGAGTAGGGGCGTTCCTACTTATTTTTATCGATGTAAATTATCTTCTTACCACAAGATTTGGCAGATTGAAAGGAAATGAAAGGTATGAGGCAATGTGGTATCTATTCATTTTAATTTCAATTATTGTTTTACCTATATTATTGGGTAAAGTTTTGAACTATTTAAGTTCTATTTTATCAAAAATAATCAATAATTGGCAAGTCACAAATCAAAGTCGTAATCTTGAGTTTTTACTTTCTTGGGGACTTGGTCTTGTTTTCAACACGATAGCAATTCAAAAGCTCTTTACCCAAGGAACCGCTGAAAGTCTCAGATTCTATATGAAACCTGAGATGTCATCCAACTCAGATAAACTGACAACTTATTTATCAAGCTTGAATTTTTCGTTGCTAATTCCAGTTGCATTGATTTTAACAGTTATTTTCTTTTTTCTCTTATATTTATTTTCTCTTCGTAAATTTTTGAGAACATTATTGATTGAGAATATAGTTTTTATTGGAGTTTTAGTGACGGTGACATCAGTTGCTTGGAGTCTGGTTTATACTGATCCATCGAACTACCATTTTAATGTGGTTCTCTTCCCATTAGCGGCCATTAATAGTGATTCCCCTTTTATTCCCCTTGTTGACGATGGATTTAAAAGTTTATATGGCGGATATTATCTTTGGCTTGGTTTACTATCACGATTAATGGGAAATAGTCTATTGTCTATCAAAATTGTTGTATGTAGTTTGATTGCTCTTCAGATTCTTCTTTACTATTTAATAGTTAAAGCCATCTACCAAAATTCGTTGATCAGAATTTTGGTATTCATTAGTTGCCTATTTTGGAGTTATTTTCATGGTAAGGTAGTAAGCCAAGATTTATACTTTCAATATTTTCCTTTAAGAACTTTATTCCCTTGTCTTTTGATGGTTACTTTGTTGTATATATCTGAAAGAAAATTTCTCGATAAAGCTACTTTTTCCTTGAATTTTTTAACAATTAACTTACGAGATTTACTTCTAGATTTTCTAGTGGCAATGGCTCTATTAAGTAATTTTGATTCTGGTATCTCTGTCTTGATTATGTATTTCTTTATTTACATTTGGAATGAGTTGAAAATAGATGGCTTTAGCGCAAAAAACATGATTAAAAAGTTAACGAGATTTAGTATAAATTTTATAATTATCATTTTTATAATTATTTTTGGCTTTAGAATTGTTGCTGGAGAAGTCATCAATTTTTATAATTATATAGGTTTTACTCTTAAATTTGGCTCTGGCTTTTTTGGTTTGCCTTTTCCAGATAATATATGGATGATATTTATGGTTGTTTACGGTTTTAATATCATACAATCTTTTCAGAGTCCCATTGAGGATAAAAACGCTAAGTATCGTTTTGTAATTGCCATCTGGGGAATAGTTAGCCTCTTTTATTTTGTCAATAGAAGTCATCCTTGGAATTTGATATCTGTATCACTTCCATTTTTTCTTTCCTATGGTTGTTTGATTGATTATGCCTTTAGTTCTTATCGAAAAAAAATGTCTGAATCTGAACCCGAATTGATGCAGAATAAAATGGCATTTAGGGAATTTTTGCCAATTCTATTGCCCAATTCGTTTGATTTATTAAGACTCTCCCTGATCAGTGTATTAATCATGCCCTTTATTATTATGTCCCTAATCGCTTGTGTAAAATTTATACCCGCAATGATATCCAATTTTCAAAGCCCTAAAAGCTATTCACAAATGTCTGCTGTAGCCAGCTTGTCTGAGAGAGTGGCTACATTAGAAAAGCAATTAAACCGTCCATCAATTCTCCTTTCAGATTCATTTGAATCCTATTATTATCTTCACAAAAACAGAAAAGTCTTGTTCTATCCCGAGACAACTTCTATTTTATCTGGGGACAATTCTTTTCAGCCCCGTTTTATTGATGCTCTCAATAAATTTAATCCAATTGTCACGGTCTGCCCCTTAAGGAAAGTTGTCAATTACAATCTTCGTGGCACGTTTTTAGAATTACTCTATCAGAACAATTATAAACTTCTAGAATCCCGGAAAAGCATAGATTCTACTATAAAGCGAAGTTGTGATATTTATGTAAAAGATTAGAATTGTAATAGAGTCAGAGAATCTTGACAAAATCACATAACCTAAAATGAGCCGAGCGCTTGGCATCAAGATTGATAGCGCTAGGGGTTGACATTGATGATAGTTTATGATATGAAAGTAGCACCAGTTGTTCACCCCAACCAACCAATGGCTCAAGAAACCCTCCTAATTGCAGCTAACCCACTAGGGATCAAGCTACCACCGACCCAAGATGAGCTACCTTCTGATGATGGTATTGCCATGGAAACCCAGCGACACGGACTGCAAATGCAGTTATTAGTCAGACCTCTCTCCGGGTGGTTAAAAAACCAAGGACGAGAAGCGTTTGTCGGAGGCAATATGTTTGTTTACTTTAGCCCCAATCAAGTGCGGAACGAAGATTATCGCGGACCTGATGTATTTGTCGTCTTGGACGTGCCTCGAAAAGAACGGAAAAGCTGGGTCGTCTGGGAAGAAGAAAAAGCTCCTGATGTGGTGATTGAATTGCTCTCTGAAAGTACAGCCAAAAAGGATAAAGAAGAGAAAAAGCTGATCTATCAGAATCGTTGGCGGGTGACAGAATACTTTTGGTATGATCCCTTTGACTCAGAAGATTTAGCGGGACATCGCTTAGAAGGGGGCGTTTATAAATCTTTAAACCCAGATGCTCAAGGCAGATTCAGCAGCGAAATATTAGGGCTAGTGTTAGTGCGCTGGCAGGGAATTTATGGGGATGAACAAGAGCCGATTACTTGGCTGCGTTGGGCAACACCAGCGGGGCAATTGCTCCCCACCATAGAGGAGTTGGCCGAGCAGGAAAAGCAACGAGCCGAACAGGAAAAGCAACGAGCCGAGCGCTTGGCGGCACAATTGCGATCGCTGGGAGTGGAAGTTGATGATAGTTTATGATAGAAAACAAACCTTATTCTTTACTGTCTCTCACCTTACTTTTGTTGACTTCTATATACATTTAGCTTTTTTGTCAATGAAGAAAAACAAAGTAAATATGATTTAATGTATGTGATTTTTTGTTTTTTTTGTTAATACAGAAAAACTACTTTATCATTCCGTAAATGACAGCACAAGGACTGAGTATTATTGTCATGTTGATTACTCTATTGAGGTTAATACTTGGAGGTTTAATTATCAAAGAAGGAGTAAATAATAAAGGTAAAAGAGAAAAGGTAATGCGTTATCTAATAGGTGTTAAAAAATTGTCAGATACCCCCCTTAATAAGGGGGTGGTTAAGGGGGGATCAAAGGCAAAATCTATCTTCTAATTAGAACCACTTCCTTATCATAATATTCATAGCTGATGTAATATGCTCTTATGACCAATCTTCTAACAAATGACTTAAATCATATTCTTGCCCACACTAAAGACCTGTGGGAAGAATTGCGTGGACAGCGGATATTTATTACTGGAGGTACAGGCTTTTTTGGCTGTTGGCTTCTGGAGAGTTTTATTTGGGCCAATGATCAGCTAGACTTAAAAGCATCGGCAGTTGTTTTAACCAGAAATCCTGATAGTTTCAGGCAAAAAGCTCCTCATTTAGCCAATCATCCCGCTATTCAATTCCCTAGCGGTGATGTTAGGTCATTTCAGTTTCCTGAAGGGGAGTTTTCTTATATTATTCATGGTGCAACTGAAGCCAGTGCCAAGCTCAATCAAGAAGATCCCTTACTAATGTTTGATACGATTATTGAGGGAACACGACATACTTTAGAATTTGCTAAATTTTGTCAGGCTAAAAAGTTCTTATTAACTAGTTCCGGTGCCGTTTATGGCAAACAACCCCCAGAAATAACCCATGTTTCCGAAGACTATTTAGGCTCTCCTGATTTAACTAATCCGGGTTATGCTTATGCAGAAGGAAAACGGGCAGCAGAAATGCTCTGTACTCTCTATGCTAAACAACAGGGCTTAGAAACTAAAATTGCTCGTTGCTTTGCCTTTGTCGGTCCCTATTTGCCACTGGATACCCATTTTGCTATTGGTAATTTCATTCGAGATGGTATGACGGGGAGTCCGATTCTCATCCAGGGGGATGGTACTCCTTATCGTTCTTACCTCTATGCGGCGGATTTGGCAATTTGGCTGTGGACAATTTTGTTTAAGGGGAAATCATGCTACCCTTACAATGTCGGTTCAGATGAGGATTTAACTATCGCTGAACTGGCGGAAGTTGTTGCCAGTACATTTGCATCAAAAGTCGAGGTAGTTATAGCAAAAGAACCTATCCCCGGTAAACCTGTTGAACGTTATGTACCCTCAGTCCAGAGGGCTTTTGCTGAGTTACAACTTAAGCCATTAATTTCTTTGTCAGACTCAATCATCCGAACGGCTAGTTATAATTCATCAAAATTTTAGTATTTACATCATGAATCAGAAAAAATCACTGCGAAATTGTCCAATTTGTCAAGAAGAAAATGGGGAAATTATTCACACACAAAATTTCGTTTTACCTGAAGGTCATCCCCTCTCAAATGGATATGATATACTGTGTTGTGATCGCTGTGGTTTCGTCTATGCTGATACAACAGTAAGTCAGAAAGATTACGATATTTTTTACACCAAATTATCCAAATACGAGGACAAAAAAACCGCTACGGGAGGAGGGGAATCTCCCTATGATGCCGCCCGAATTCAAAAAACGGCTGAATGTATTGCTGAATTTTTACCGGATAAGAGCGTTCGCATTTTAGATATTGGCTGTGCCAATGGTGGCTTATTAGGCTATCTTAAAAAACTAGGATATAACAATTTATGTGGTTTAGATCCATCTCCTATCTGTGCCGAAACTACAAAACAAAAGTATGACATAGAAACTTATACTGGTTCAATGTTTGAACTGCCCCATAGTTTGGGTGTGTTTGATGTTATTATTCTTTCCCACGTATTAGAACATATACAAGATGTGTCTACTGCATTAACTAATCTTAAAGATATACTGGATAAAAATGGGATTCTGTATGCCGAAGTTCCCGATGCTAAAAGATACTTAAATTTTTATGTTTCCCCATTTCATTATTTTGACACTGAACACATCAATCACTTCTCCTTAAAGTTCCTAGAAAAATTACTAATGCTTGCTAACTTTACTATCATTGGTAGGGGAGAGAAAGAATTTGAGTTACATTCAGGGACTATTTATCCAGCTATTTGGGTAATGGCTAGATTGTTAAATAGAAAAATACCATTGAATTTAGATTTAGATTCAGAACTTTGCAATAATATAATTAAATACCTAAAACATTCAGAGGAATATCTTGATACCCAAGCGATAGATGAGTTGGTTTTAAATTGCGAAAAAATAATCGTTTGGGGAATTGGCAGTTCTACAATGAGACTTTTGGCTAATTCAAGTCTCAGTCAAGCCAATATAATTGCATTTGTTGATAGTAATCCCAAGTATTGGGGAGAATATTTAATGGACAAGCCTATTATTTCTCCCGAAGAATTAAAAAAGAAAACAGAAACAATTTTGATAACATCTAAAATTTATGGCCAAGAAATTCTAACACAAATAATTAATGAACTTAACCTGAAAAATAAAGTAGTGAGTGCATAGATAATTTGAATATACTAACTCTATTCGGTGGCAAAACATATCAAGTAAGGTAAAGCTTATAACCAAGCATCGTAAGCATGGCCGTCTAGATATGCTCAGTGTTGATAACACGACACGAGAAACCAGAGAGCCAAACAATGTATACCTGCACTAATTCATAATCTATCAACTATAATAATGTCAACCAAATTAGCGAATCTAAGAGCGAAACCCCGATGAGAGTTGCCGACTATATCGCCCAAACCCTTGTGAAACATGGCATCCATGATGTTTTTTTGCTTACTGGTGGTGGGGCGATGCACCTGAATGATGCTTTCGGGCGCTGTCCAGGACTATCCTACACCTGTTGCCACCACGAACAAGCTTGTGCTATGGCGGCCGAAAGCTACTATCGGTTAACCAATCGCCTAGCCGCTCTGAATGTAACCACAGGACCGGGGGGAACCAATGCCATTACCGGAGTCTATGGAGCGTGGACAGATTCCATCGGTATGATCGTTATTTCCGGACAGGTAAAATGGGAAACCGTGGTCAGAAGTACAGACTTACCCCTCAGACAATTGGGAGATCAGGAAATTGACATTGTTAAATTGGTGGAACCGATCACCAAATACGCGGTGATGGTGACAGAGCCCCAGTCAATTCGCTACCATCTCGAAAGAGCATTACATCTGGCTCAATCTGGCCGTCCCGGTCCTTGCTGGTTGGATATCCCGATGAATGTTCAAGGAGCTAAGATTGATCCCACATCTCTACCGGGCTACGACCCCAAAGAAGATGCGATCAAATATACTACCCCCGATCTAGCAGCCACCTGTGAACAAGTTATCAACCGACTGAAAACCGCCGAACGCCCGGTTATCTACGCCGGCTCGGGAATTCGTTTAGGGAGGGCTTATGAAGACTTCCTGCGCTTGGTCAATACTTGGAAAATCCCTGTAGTTACAGCTTGGAACGCTCACGATCTGATCTGGAACGATCATCCTTACTATATTGGTAGGCCAGGGACTATCGGCGATCGCCCTGGTAATTTTGCCGTCCAAAATGCTGATTTCTTATTAGTTTTAGGTTGCCGGCTCAACATCCGCCAGGTGAGCTATAACTGGGAAAATTTTGCCCGGGAAGCCTATAAGATTATCGTGGATATTGACGAATCAGAACTGAAAAAGCCAACGCTCAGGCCGGATTTACCTGTTCATGCCGATGTAGCCGACTTTTTGGCGCATTTACTGCAACATCAAGTTGAGCCAACACAACACCATCAACAGTGGCTAGACTGGTGTTTGATTCGTAAGGAAAAATATCCCACTGTCTTACCCGAATATTGGCTAACACAAGGGGCAGTTAACCCTTATTGCTTTGCCCAAGCACTCTTTAAGGAACTCCCTCCGGGAGAAATAGTCGTGACCGGTGATGGAACCGCCTGTGTGACGACATTTCAAGCGGCATCAATCAAAGAGGGACAGCGCCTCTACACTAACTCTGGTTGTGCCTCCATGGGATACGATCTACCGGCGGCGATCGGGGCCTGTATTGCCAGTGGTAAGCGGCGAGTGATTTGTATTGCGGGAGATGGCAGCATTCAATTAAACCTACAAGAATTACAAACCCTGGTGGGATATCAACTGCCTATCAAGATTTTTGTCCTCAATAATCAAGGCTATCACTCGATTCGTCAAACTCAGCAGAATTTCTTTGCCGATAATATTGTCGGTTGTGGACCTGAAAGTGGCGTGACCTTTCCCAGTTTTGAAAAGTTAGCTGCGGCCTATGGAATTCCTTACCGACTTTGCCGAGAACACGCAACTATGAAGCAAGCTATTCAAGAAACCATTGAAGGAGAAGGTTCTCAGATCTGCGAGGTGTTTCTTGACCTCAATCAACCCTTTGCTCCTAAGTTGTCTTCTCGTCGCTTGGATGATGGACGCATGGTATCTTCTCCCTTAGAAGATTTGTCCCCCTTCCTAGATCGGGATGAGTTTATGAGTAATATGATTGTTGCGCCCATGACTGAATAGGTTATACTTCTTTCAAGTTCAAACTTAAAACTAGCTAATCAAGGAGCAGGAAAACTATGAACTCGATGGAAAAACGAATGGTGGAACTTTTATTGGAATTAAAGGAGAACTATAACGTTTGTGGAGTCAAGGCCGAATTTGAAGCGGAAGGCACCCGCATGGAAGAAGCAATGCGCCTCAAAGAGGTTAGTCTTACAGCCGGCTTGGGTTTAAACTTAAAAATTGGTGGCTGTGAGGCCATCAAGGATATGTTTGATGCTACTAGCTTAGGGGCTGAACGGGTAATTGCTCCCATGGTAGAAACGGCCTACGCCTTGAAAAAATACTTGAATGCGATCAATATCGGCTTTAGCAGTGATCAAAAACAAGATGTAGAATTTCTGATTAACTTAGAAACGATTACAGCTTTCAAAAACTTTGATGAAATGTTATCCTTGCCCGAAATCAAGTCTTTAAGTGGGGTGGTGATTGGGCGAGTTGACCTGTCAGGTTCTATGGGATTGACTCGTGAAGATATTAATAGCGATCAAGTCCTAGATATTGCCTTGAAAATTGCTGAAAAAGCGAAATCAGCCGGGTTAAAGGTGGTTGTAGGCGGTGGGGTTTCCGTTCATTCATTACCTTTCTTTAAAGCCTTTCCTGAAGGACATCTTGATCGCTTTGAAACCCGAAAGGTTGTCTTCCGTTGTCCGGAAGCCATCAATAACCCGGAGGAGGCTTTTTTGAAGGCGGTTGAATTTGAGCTTATGTGGCTGAAGAATAAAAAGAATTACTATGGGGCAATTCATCGAGAAGATGATAGTCGCTTAGAAATGATGGAAGAACGCTACCGCAGTTCAATTAATAAATTACTCTATGGTAAATCTAACAAAGCATCATAAAGCCTTGATTACTGGAGGTTCTCGCGGACTTGGGGCTGCCATGGCCTCATTATTGGAAGACCAAGGCGTTGAAGTAATTGCCCCAACACGGGATGTCTTGGATCTTTCCCGCATGGAGTCCATTGCCGCTTATATCGCTTCCGAGCAGGGGAAGGGGTTTGACATAATCATCAATAATGCTGGGATTAATCTTCTCAATGAACTTACCCATGTCAAAGATGAGGACTGGCAAATTATGCTTCAGGTGAATTTGACCGCCCCCATGGCCCTAATTAGAGGGTTCTCTCCCTATATGAAAGCCCAAAAGTGGGGAAGGATAGTCAATATAAGCTCTATCTTTAGTTTAGTCACCAGAGAAAACCGCTCTGCTTACTCGGCAACTAAAGCAGGTTTAAACGGTTTGACCCGGACTGCGGCAGTGGAATTGGCTCCCCATGGTATTCTCGTAAACGCGGTTTGTCCGGGATATGTGGAAACCGAGTTAACCTTTGTCAATAATTCCCCTGAACAGTTAGCGGCAATTACTGCTACCATTCCCTTACAACGTCTTGCCCAACCCCATGAAATTGCCAAGCTAGTTAGTTTTTTGTGTTCGGAAGAAAATACCTATCTCACTGGACAAACTCTAGTAATTGATGGCGGCTTCACCTGTAAATAAACCCTGATTTTAAGGTTCTTGAGTTATGCTAGAAATCCAAAGTCAATTTCACCCCTACTGTGTTGAAGTCAAGGAAGGCTTAAAAGATGCTTTAACACAAGCTGTTAAAGACAAGACCGTTTTTACTTTAGTTGATAGTAACGTTTTCCACCTGTACTCACAGCCAATAGAAGAAGTTTTGTCCGATCGCCCTCTCTTAAAAATAGAGGCTACGGAGGAACAAAAATCTTTTGAACAACTCACACCAATTTTTTTAAACCTCTTGGAATTAGGTTTTAGGAAAGACTGTACCTTGCTAGTAATTGGAGGTGGAGTTATTCAAGATATTGGCTGTTTTATAGCTTCCGTTTTATTTAGGGGGATTAAATGGATATTAATTCCTACTACCTTATTAGCTCAATGTGATAGTTGTATTGGCAGTAAAAGCTCCATCAATATCCAAAACTTCAAAAACCAAATCGGGACATTTTATCCCCCCCATGAGATTATTCTTGTTTTTTCTGTATTGAAGACCTTACCCTCTGATGAAATTCGCTCTGGGTTGGGGGAAATTATCAAGCTAAATTTACTGGCTGGTCAATCTGAAGTTCAACAAATGAAAATTAATCTTCAAAAACTATCGTCGGATTTTCTAGAGATTCAAAATCTAATTTTAGATGCTCTAAATATCAAGAAACGTTACATTGAGCGGGATGAGTTTGACAAGGGAATTAGAAATATTTTAAATTATGGGCATACTTTCGGACACGCTTATGAATCGGCCACTAACTATAAAATTCCCCATGGAATTGCTGTAACTTTAGGGGTGCTTACGGCTACCTTCTTTTCCGAAAGACTAGGAATGGTAGAATCGGGATATTTTGATAATTTGGAAGAGTTTTTGAAACCTTATTATCAGCCTTATAACCAGGAGTTAACCTCTAATATTTTAGAGCTTATTTTAGGAGCAATTAAACTGGACAAGAAAAATACTGGAAGATCAATTAACTGCATCCTAACACGAGGAGAAGGTAAAATGGAGAAGGTTTCGCTAGAGTTAGAGAATCAAGTGAGACCTCTACTCAATGAATTTTTGACAGTTATCTGTTAAAATTGGGCAACAATAATCTAATCAATAATTAATGACTTGCGGGGGAATGAACTAAGAAAATGTATCTGATCAAAAAGCATAGATTGGTTAACCTGATTAAAAAACATGAATTTGCCAGGTTTGTGTTAGTTGGCGTACTGAATACCTTATTCAGTTATTTTTTATATGGTAGTCTTATACTGATAGGACTAAATTATAAATATGCTGTCTTGCTGGCTACTATTCTGGGGGTTTTATTTAACTTTCAAACCACGGGAAAGTTAGTTTTTGGTAGCCAAAACAATAAATTAATCTTTCGTTTTGTCTTAGTTTATGTGGTGACTTTTCTCTTGAACGTTGAGGCCCTGAGAATTGTTGATGCTATTGATATTGGCATCGAGCAAAAAACTAAAATGTTAATCGCTGGTGCTATCTTGGTTCTTCCCATGGCTGTCATCTCTTTTATTTTAATGAAACTATTTGTTTTTAGAGAAAGATCACAATGAAGAAAATTACTGTAATGACTCCTTGTTATAATGAGGAAGGAAATGTTGAAGACCTTTACCTGCGGGTTAAAGAAGTCTTTAATCAGTTACCTAACTATGAGTATGAACATCTTTTTATCGATAACGCTTCCCAAGATAAAACTGTAGATGAATTAAAAAAAATTGCTCAAAAAGACCCCAGGGTAAAAGTCATCGTTAATGCTAGAAATTTCGGTCCCGTTCGTTCTGGTTACTATGGGATTCTTCAGTGTTACGGAGATGCGGTTATTCCTATCGTAGCAGATCTGCAAGATCCTCCCGAATTAATCCTAGAATTTGTCAAGAAGTGGGAGGAAGGCTATAAAGTTGTTAAAGCGGTTAAAACTCCGATGAAAGAAGGAGCTTTTTTCTATTTCGCTAGACAAATTTTTTATTATTTAATGGACAATCTTTCGGATATAAAAGTTACTAGAAATTTTACAGGTTTCGGTTTATACGATCGCAAAGTCATCGATGTTCTACGAGAGGTTAATGATCCCTATCCCTATTTTAGGGGACTGATCGAAGAGTTGGGTTTTGAAAGTTTCTCTTTTGAGTATCAACAACAACGGCGAAAACGGGGTATTAGTAGTTACAACTTCTATCGATACTATAGCGAGGCGATGCTGGGTATTACCAGTCACTCCCAAGTTCCCCTCAGACTGGCCACCATGTTAGGCTTTGCTTTGTCCCTCTTGAGTCTGGTAGTGGCGTTAGGTTATTTAATCGCCAAATTGTTGTTCTGGGATTATTTTCCTTTAGGAACCGCACCAATCATGGTCGGACTATTTTTACTCGCTTCTGTGCAACTATTTTTTATCGGTATTATTGGTGAATATATCGGATTAATGCACATGAGAATTTTAAAAAGGCCTTTAGTTGTCGAACGAGAACGGATTAACTTTGAGTGAGTGACTGT
>LFEF01001617.1_pt1 | contig 23719 bp, 21 predicted proteins | sample 619371 | NCBI WGS metagenome assembly LFEF01 (sample SAMN03014291, study PRJNA259931) | freshwater metagenome | biome: lake; feature: waterbloom | place: China: Taihu Lake | collected 2006-08 | depth 0 m m
TATTTTTTATTCTTATTTTGTTCTATAACAATGAAAAGTCAAACTATTTTTTATGACCAATTAGACATAAAAAGTGGTTTGCCATCTTCTGTTGTTTATGATATTTTTCAAGATTCCAAAGGTTTTATTTGGATAGCAACAGATGAAGGATTATTAAAATACAATGGTTATGACTTTAAATCATATTCACATCGTGATTTGCATTCAAAAGCTGGCTCTAATATTAAAGAAGATGATTTAGGAAGAATTTGGTACCAAACATTTGATGGCTTTTTATTTTTTGTTGATAACAAAGACCAAATGCAAACTTTTGCACAAAAAAATAATATTGGCTTTGTAAATTTTGTTATTACAAAAGAATATTTGATTAAAACTACTTGGGAAGGTATTGAGATTCGAAACATCAAAACATTAAAAATTATAAAAGAAATTAAGATACCTAAAATACAAACCAGCTTTTTAGAGGTTTCTGAAAACAAAATTATATACGGCAACACGGATACAAAAATTATATCCTTAAAGAATTGGAAAAAAGAAAAAATTAAAAATGAACCCTTAAAAAACGCTACTAAACTTTTAACTTATCAATACCAAAACCATTTATACTTCTTAACGCAAGAATCAAATTTTATATGCGAACTATATAAGTTTTCAAAAAATGAATTAATTCCTATTGCTAAAATTAATATCAATAAAAACGTACAAAACTTTGAAATTATTGACAATACCATTTGGTTATGCACAAAAAAAGGCGTTCATGCATATAGCTTAAAAGCTAAAGAATTACCATTTACTTCAAAACTCCCGGCAGAAGATATTTCAAAAGTGTTTAAAGATTACAATAATGTGTATTGGTTTACCTCATTGTCCAAAGGCATTTTTATTATTAAAAACTTTGATTCATGGGAATTGCAATTGGCAAATGAAAAATTTAATGCTATTTCATCAGATGAAAATCATTTATTTGTGAGTTCAAGTTCAGGAAAAATATATGAATTAGATTCACAATTGAATCACAGAATTTATTGGAAAAACGAAGATTTGCATCCTATTTACTACCTCAACTTTAATATGGATGCTCGTTATCATTTCTTTTCAGGAAATGGATTTTACATATTAAATAAAAAAGATAAAAGCATAACTCATCTCAATAGTGCAGTAAAACAGATAATACCATTTGAAACTAATTTATATCTAACTACTGGAACAGGATTTGTAAATAGTATAACAACAAATCATCCTATTCAGTGGAAAGACAATATTTTAACCAACATAAGAGGAAAATCAATTGCTTATGATAGTATAAACAAACGCATTTTAGTAGCAACAAATAATGGTTTATTTACTCTTAAACATGGCAAAAATCATGAATTGCACTTTCAAAACAAAACACTATTTATAAAATCTTTAATTAATGAAAATGATAGAATTGTAGCCCTTAGTAATCAAGGAGAATTATTTGAAATAAAAGAAAATAGTATTGAAAAAATTAAAAGTAATCGTCTTTTTACGCTTATAAAAAAAGATTCAACCGAAACTTTACTTGTTGATAAAAACAACGTGTATCGTTTAGAAAAAAACAAAATAAGCAAGCTTTTTTCTGTTGGGAAATTTTTGAAGATTAAAGATTTAATTTCATTTTATCACAACTTTTTAATCATAACCGACGACAAAATTATTAGAGTTAAGAAAGAAAAAAATTATGTGAATCAATTTAAAAAGCCAAATTTATATATTGAAAACACTTTAGTAAATGGAACTGTTAAATCGATTAACAAATCCAAATTAGAAAATCATGAGAATGACATTCAAATCAATTACAACTTTTTAAACTTTGATTTTGATAGTAATTATCAATTGGTTTATAAAATTAATGGTGCTGTGAAAAATACTACCAATGTATCAACTATTAAACTAGTTGCATTAGCACCCGGAAAATATGTTATCGAAATTGGAATACAAGATAAAAACACTTCTAAAATTGAATTTACTCACACAATTTCGTTTGAAATTTTACCGCCTTATTGGAAACGTTCTTGGTTTATTTTAACCACTATTTTTCTTGCATTAAGCTTGATCATTATTATTTACAAATGGAAAATCAGACAAATTAAAGTTAAAAATGAAAAAGCTATTGAAAAATTAACTCTAGAAAACAATTTAAAAGAATCTAGATTGCAATTAATAAAATCGCAAATGAATCCCCATTTCTTTTTTAATGCAATAAATAACATACAATCCTATATTTTTACAAATGAAACTAAAGAAGCGTCTACTTATTTATCAAAATTCTCAAAATTAACCCGTAAAATTCTTGAATTTTCTGATGTTGATTCCATTTCACTTAAAGAGGAAATTGCTTCTTTGCAACTTTATTTAGAACTACAACAAATGCGATTTAAAGATTTGAAATTTGAAATTAAACATAATCACATTTTAAACCTCGAAAGCATTAAAATTCCAACTATGCTCTTTCAACCTTATGTAGAAAATGCAATTCTTCATGGCTTATCACATAGTAATAAAGATAAAGAACTAGAAATAAAATTTGAATGTGAATCATCTAATCTATTAAAAGGAACCATTTATGATAATGGAATTGGAAGAAGCAAATCAGCCGAACTCAATCAACTAAACACTTCAAAACCAAAATCTTTTGCTACAAAAGCCAACTTAGAACGAATTATGCTACTTAACAAAAACCAATATCAAATTGAAGTGAATTATGAAGATTTATATGATGAACACTCAGAAAGTTGTGGAACTAAAGTAACCATTAAAATAAAATTATAATGATAGCCATTATTATAGAAGACGAAAAAAGAGCACAAATTTACTTACATGGTGTACTAGAACAAGTGGCTCCTGAAATTAATGTTACAGCCGTTTGTGACGATTTGCCATCGGGTGTAATTGCCATTAGAAAACACAAACCTGATTTGGTTTTCTTAGATATTGAAATGCCTAAATACAATGGATTAGAAATCATCAACTTTTTTGGTGAAAATGAAATTCAATTCTCCATCATTTTTACAACTGCTTATAATCAGTACGCACTTCAGGCTTTTAAAACTTCTGCTTTAGATTATTTATTGAAACCAATTGACCCTGACGAATTAAAAGAAACCCTTAATCGTTACAAACAAAAAAATAACATTCAAAACTATGAACAATTAGTTTATTTGAATGAAAGTCTAACAAAAAAAAACAAAATCGCCATTCCAGATGGTAATAATTTAAAACTTATTCCAACAGAGGAAATAATATATTTAAAAGCAGACAGCAATTACACTCAAGTTTTTTTAGAAAATGGAAAAAAATATATTACCAGTAGAATTTTAAAAAATTTTGAAGACACATTAAAAGAGTATAAACAATTCTTTAGATGCCATAAATCATACATTGTTAATACAACATTTATTGAATGTTATAGCAAATCTGATGGAGGAACACTAATCCTTAAAAATAAACAAGAAATACCTATATCACCTGAAAAATCTGAAGAATTGTTATCTTTATTTATCAAAATTGAGAGGTAAATCAATACTGCTCCAACAAATACTTTATAATATCAGTTGTAGTAACGATACCTACCAACAATTGACCTTCTACAACCGGTAAAGCATGAAATTCTTTAGTAGCAAGAATTTGTGCTGTTTCTTTAATTGTGGTATCCGGTGAAACGGTTACTAACTTTTTGGCCATGACTTGTTCAACGGTAAACATATTATAAACCGTTACATCTACCACATCAGCATCATCATCAACCGCATCAGCAAAAGAGATACGAAGTAAATCGGTGTAACTCAACATCCCAACAATCTTGTTACTACTCACTACCGGAATATGACGAATATGGTGTTTTTTAAATAATTGTTCAGCCTTGGTCAAATCATCGGTTAGATTCAATTTTATCAAATTTTTAGACATGATGGACGAAATAGGAACATTTTTTTTCATGACGATTAAATTAATGTTCAAATTTCAGGTTAACTTTAGGAAATAAAAATGAGTAAAATCATTTCTTTTAACCTTTAAAATTTGTATATTATGGCTTCTCTTGAAAGTTAATCATTTTTCTTACTTTTTCATATAATTCCGGAAAGTCGCGTTTCAATTCATCGGGGGTTTCAAAAAAATGTTCCATTAAAACGGCCATAAATTCAAATTGATTGGTATAGGCATAAGGTCTGAGATAGCTAGCATCTTCAAGTCGCTTTTGCACATGAGGTTGTGATATAAATGCAATAATTCTATTGAATTTTTCACTAAACAATAGGGCACTTATATCATCGCTACTTTTGCTATGAAAATGTATTGCGTGCGTAAACTCATGTAACCCTAAATTATAATTATCATTATCTACATTAATACCCTCCATAAAATCTTCCCAAGAAAAAACAATTGCTCTCATCCTAGGATTAAATTCTCCTTTGTGCCATTCATCATTTACAGTTGAATAATATGGTGTTGGATAAATTATAATTTTATCAAAAACATCCAATAAATACTTCCGCATTCCGAAAGTAAGTTTTACAGCCGTTGAGGCAAGAATTATTTTCATATCTTCCGTCAAGACTAAATCTTCCTTTGCTATAAATTGATAATGCTTCATGAATTTTACCACTCGATGCCGAAAATAGTGTTGTTGTTTGAGTGATAATCGATTATAAAAGGCAAAATGATTTTTGATTACTTGGTGTTTGGAAATTGGCAAATCCAATTTAACCGGATAGAAGTGAACATATATTGGCTTTTCAGCCAACTTTACACTAAAATAATCAAGAATACCAATGATTACACCTATAAAAAGTGCGAACGTTATGAGTAATAAAATTATGGTAATTATGGCAATGTATATCATTCAACTTCAAAAACTAAAAATAGGAAAATAAATTGGAATGAACGCCATTTATACCATTTTGGTTTAAAATTAATTTCTTAAATGAAATTTTATTTCAGAAGCAAGGTTAGACATTTTTTAACACAAAGGGATAGCTTGTAGCCTTCACTCAAAGCTCCGTTTAGAAAATAGTAAAAACAAAAAAACGCTCAAGCATGCTTGGCGTTTTTTTTACTGTTTATCCGTGACCTCGACAGGATTCAAACCTGTAACCCTCAGAGCCGAAATCTGATATTCTATTCAGTTGAACTACGAGGCCATTGTTATATTGAGAGTGCGAATCTACACTATTTTTTTGTTATGCCAAAAGCTTTTTTACAATTGTTGAAATGGTTTTGCCATCCGCACTTCCGGCTAATGCTTTAGACGCTAAGCCCATCAATTGACCCATACTTGCCATTCCGGAAAATCCATTATCTTTAATTAATTGACTAATTACCTCTTCTATTTCTACTTCAGTCAATTGTTTAGGTAAGAATTTTTCAATTACTGCTGCTTGATGTATTTCCGGGTCAGCCAAATCTTGTCTTCCTTGTTGGATATAAATAGCTGCACTATCCTTACGTTGTTTCACCAATCGTTGTAACAACTTAATCTCGTCTTCTTGAGCTAATTCTTCTTTGGCTCCTCCTTCTGTCAAAGCTAATAAAATTGCCGATTTCACCGCTCTTAATGCTTCTAAAGCCATGGTGTCTTTGGCTCTCATAGCATTTTTTATTTCGTCATTAATTTGAATTTGTAAACTCATTTTATATTGTTTAATTACATTAATTTTAGTTGTGCAAAGGTAAAAAAATAACCCGAGAATCATTTTCATTCTCGGGCTAAATTCAAGTTGTTCTATTGAGTTAATCTACATTGTCATGAAGGAAAGAATTGTTTGAACGCAATTGAGCGTCATTATTACTATCTAATCCTAACGACATTCTGGATTGATTTTGTTGTGGTGTATTATTTGGCAATTCAACACCTTGTCTTTTATAAGCCGGAACTTTTTCTAATTCGTCTAAACGTGTTGAATTGGTATGAAACTTATAATTGAAATCTTTTAATTTTTTTCTACGTTCATCAGCACGCATTTTCAAGGTTTCTTCAATCGTAAGTTCATTCAAGGGATTGATATTTTCACCAAAATTGGTACCGAAAGCATTTGGAGTTGACTCTACTTTTTTCAACGTAATGTTTAATTCTTCATTGATGGGTTCCTCAACTACATTTGCAACCGGTTTAGAAGACAATAACTCGTTTTCAACTTCCATGTATTCTTCCAAAGAATAACGAACCACACCTGTTTCATTCACTTCTGTCATTGGAATCACTTGCATAGGATCATTCACTTTGATTTGATTTGTTAAATCAGGAGTTAAATCAAAATAAATTGGTTTTTCTTCTTCAATAATCCTATTCGTAGCAATATCAAATGAAAGTGTTGTTTGTTCTTTTTCAACAATTACAAATTCCGGTTCACGAACAAAAATTTCTCTAATTTCAGGAGTTGTTTGTAACAATTGGTTTTCACTAAATGGTGAAACCAATTCAAAACTCACTTCAATATTTTTGATGGAATCAGTGGTTGGAATTAAATCAGAGACCATTTGAGGTTCAATTACCTCTAATTCATCAAGTAATTTAAACACAATTTTTTCTTCTGATTCCACATTACCGTTTCCCAATTCAGTTTCATTTGTGGTTGGAAAAACTGTTTTTTGAGAAAGGTCAATTGTATTTGTTTGATTTTCTTCTAATGAATGAATAATCTTTTTAGGCTCAGCATTGACAATTTCTTTTTGTTGCTCAACATTAAAACCGGTAGCAATAATGGTCACCGCGATAGAATCACCTAAGGCTTCATCTTCACCAACCCCCATGATGATATTGGCATTAAATCCGGCCTCTGCTTGAATATGATCATTGATTTCTCCGATTTCGTCGATAGTAATTTCCGCAGTACCTGAAACGATAAGCAACAATACGTTTTTGGCACCGGTAATTTTATTATCATTTAACAAAGGAGAATCTAACGCTGCTACAATGGCGTCTTTTGCTCTGTTATCACCAGAAGCAATGGCAGAACCCATGATAGCTGTTCCGCTATTTGACAATACGGTTTTAGCGTCTTTAAGGTCAATATTTTGTGTGTAGTGATGCGTGATTACCTCAGCAATCCCTCTTGAAGCGGTAGCTAATACTTCATCGGCTTTAGAAAATCCGGCTTTGAAACCTAAATTTCCATACACTTCTCTTAATTTATTGTTGTTGATGACAATCAAAGAATCAACTTGCTTACGCAATCTTTCCACACCGGCCATAGCTTGCTCAGAACGAACTTTTCCTTCAAATTGGAATGGAATCGTAACGATACCAACCGTTAGGATGTCTTTTTCTTTAGCCATTTGTGCAATTACAGGTGCTGCACCGGTTCCTGTTCCACCACCCATTCCGGCGGTGATGAAAATCATTTTCGTGTTTTGGTCTAACAATTTATCAATATCTTCCATGCTTTCTAAAGCAGATTGTTGACCAACTTCAGGATTTGCACCAGCTCCTAAACCCTCTGTTAAGTTGACACCTAACTGAATTTTATTTGGCACAGGACTGTTTTGAAGAGCTTGTGAGTCGGTATTACAAACCACAAAATCTACCCCTTTTATACCTTGTTTAAACATGTGGTTGATGGCGTTACTCCCTCCGCCGCCAACACCAATTACTTTAATTACATTTGATTGATTTTTTGGTAAATCAAATGAAATGCTTCCAAAATCTGAGTTGCTTATCATATTATTTGGTTTTATTCATTAATGCCAATTTTGCCTAATTATTCGGCATTGTCTAAAAATTCTTTTATTCTTTCTACATATTTATCGAAGAAAGAACGTTTTATTTGTTCTGTACTTTCTTTTTTAACTTCTACAGGTTTTGGGGCTTCTGCAATAGGTTCCTGTTTTGGTTCTTCCTTTTTCACATCAGTTGTTACCGATTCCATTTCTGACATTAGAATAGCACTTTTTGTGTTATTGTTAATGCTATTCATCATCAATCCAACTGCCGTTGCATATAATGGACTGGATAATTCTTCATCTGAATTTCCGGCCAAATGTTCATTTGGATAACCAATACGAGTGTCCATTCCGGTAATATATTCTACTAACTGTTTGATGTGTTTCAATTGAGAACCACCTCCGGTTAATACAATTCCGGCAATTAATTTCTTTTTCGGATCATCACAACCATATGATTTAATTTCATCATATACTTGCTCAATAATTTCAACCACTCTGGCATTGATGATTTTAGAAAGATTTTTCAACGAAATTTCTTTTGGTTCTCTTCCGCGTAGTCCCGGAATAGAAACAATTTCATTGTCTTTATTTTCGCCTGGCCAAGCGGAACCAAATTTCACTTTTAATAATTCGGCTTGTTTCTCAATAATTGAACATCCTTCTTTGATATCATCTGTAATAACATTTCCACCAAAAGGAATAACAGCAGTATGACGAATGATACCATCTTTGAAAATAGCCAAATCAGTCGTTCCTCCACCAATATCAATCAAAGCAACACCGGCTTCTTTTTCTTCTTGGCTTAAAACAGCATCAGAAGAAGCTAACGGCTCAAGTGTTAATCCGGAAAGCTCAATACCCGCACTTTGCACACAACGTCCAACATTTCTGATAGAGGCTGCATGACCAACTACTACATGGAAACTACTTTCTAAACGACCACCATACATTCCGATTGGTTCTTTTATTTCTGCTTGTCCATCAATTTTAAATTCTTGTGGCAACACATGAATAATTTCTTCACCCGGCAACATGGCCAATTTATGCACTTGACCTATTAGTTGCTCAATATCTTTATCACTAATTACCTCTTCAGCATTGCTTCTGCTGATGTAATCGCTATGCTGAATACTACGTATATGTTGACCAGCAATACCTACTACAACATCTTTAATCATATAGCCTGAACTCTCTTCCGCTTCAGCAATAGCCGTTTGAATAGACTGAATAGTTTGTGTAATATTATTTACAACACCACGATGAACACCTAAACTTTTGGATTTTCCAACCCCTAAAATTTCAAGTTTTCCGTACTCATTTTTACGACCAATCATGGCCACAATTTTTGTGGTTCCAATGTCTAATCCTACGGCAATGTTTTCATTTTTCATATGCTTCTATTTTGTGCAAACTACTTGTTGCGTGAATTTCAGGTTAACGATTTTATATTTTTGAATGGAACTATCTTGAACCGCTTTTTGAAAAAAGGCTTTATAGTTCTTAAATTTTCTTTCCATTTGAATCGTTTTACCAAACGCTATGTCATAATCATAATTTCTATTCTTCATAATAACGCTACCTGAAGGCAAAACTTTCACTCCAATAATGTTTTTTTTCAAAAAATCATCATTGTAAATTAACCGAAACAATTCGTTTAATTTTTCGTTATCCTTAACGTTATCCCCCCCCGACAAGATTGGAACTCTTGCAGAATGAATGTCTGACAAGGGCATCTTAGTACCCTTACTATCAATATAGTAGGATTCTTGATAATCAAACACTCTAGCAATTGGCGTCTTCTGTTTTACATCTGCTTTTAACAAGCCATCTACACTTACATAAACCTCTGCTGTTTCAACCATTGCATGTTGGTTGATAGCATGTTCCAAATTATTCAAATCTAAAGCAACTTTCCTAATACTGGAAGCATCTTTTTTATTTTCTATTAACAATTTATTAACCGTTTCGTGCGTGATAAAAAGTTGTTCTCCTACCTCAAATTCAACTTCTGCTTTTGTTAATTTTCTGTTCTCATTTCGCTTGCCTGTAAAAGAGAACAAGAAGCCCACAAGTCCTATTAACAGGACTAACCGAATGTTTTTCCAATTAAAGTACTTTTTCATATAACTTGTTTTTTATTGCACTTACCATTTCACCTATGTCACCTGCTCCGATAGTTACAACAACTTCAGCATTTGATTCAAAAATGGTTGAAATAAGTTGTTCTTTTTGCACTAATTTTTTGTTGGGATTATCAATTTTATTCATCAACCAAGAGGAAGTGATTCCTTCCATCGGAAGTTCTCTAGCCGGGTAAATTTCCATGACGATTATTTCATCAAATTGGGCTAGACTTTTTGCAAAATCATCTGCAAAATCTTTCGTTCTACTGAACAAATGCGGTTGAAAAATGGCTAACACTTTTCGTTGGGGATACAGTTCTCTAACCGCTTGATGTACCGCATTTATCTCAGTAGGGTGATGAGCATAATCATCAATAAAAACCAATTTTTCTGTTTTAATTTGATAGGAAAACCTTCTTTTTATTCCATAAAATGAACCTAAAGCTTTAACAATACTGTCGGTTGGGGTGCCATACGTTTTTGCCATTGCTAAAGCCATAAGTGCATTCATTAAATTGTGCCTTCCCGGCAAATGAAATTGTATATTTTGAATTAATTCTGTTGTTGTTTGTACATCAAAAACATAACTACTGTTTTCGATTCGAATATTTTGTGCCACAAATGACCCCATTCCATCAATGGAAATCTTTGTTCCTTCCAAAGGCAAGTCACTTGGAATAAACAAATTCTTTTTCTCAGGAACGCGATTTGCGAACTCTTGAAATGCAGCTTGAATGGTTTCCGTATTTCCATAAATATCCAAATGGTCGGCATCCATTGAAGTGATGCAAGCCATATCAGGATATAGATGTAAAAATGAACGATCAAATTCGTCTGCTTCAACTACCGTTACTGTTTTTCCGGTACCGATTAAATTGGAATTGTAATTTTCAACGATTCCACCTAAAAAAGCGGTCACATCTACTCCACTTTGAAACAAAATATGTCCCAAAATACTGGAAGTTGTAGTTTTTCCGTGTGTTCCGGCTACGGCAAAACAAAACGTATCTTTTGTAATAATTCCTAACACCTCCGCTCTTTTTTTGATTTCAAAACCATTATTTTTCAAATGGTTCCATTCCGAATGATGAGTCGGAATAGCCGGAGTGATGATCACCAATGTATTCTCTTTTTTAAAAGTAGAAGGAATATGTTTTATATTATCTTCAAAGTGAATCTGCATGCCTAATCCGGTCAGTTCTTTGGTGAGTTCGGTTTCGGTTTTGTCATAACCTGCGATATTTTTCCCTAAAAAAGTAAAATAGCGAGCAAGTGCACTCATACCGATACCTCCGATGCCAATAAAATAAACATTATGGATTTGATTTAGATTCATATACTTCTCCCAAAACTCCTAAAGGATTTTATGGTTTTATTTTTTTAATAGTTTACTAATTTCTTTTACAATATCTACAGTTGCATTTGGTTTGGCCAACTTTAAAATTTGACTTCCCAATTCATTTTGCTTTTTCTCGTCGTTGACTAAATTTGAAAAAACAGGTTCAAATTTTTCGTCTAGTTCATTTTCTTTCAATAAAATAGCTCCTTTTTTATCTTCAATTGCCTTTGCGTTTTTAGTCTGATGATCTTCAGCAACATTTGGTGATGGAATAAAAATGACCGGCTTTCCGACCAAACAGAGTTCAGAAACAGAGGAAGCTCCGGCTCTGGAAATGATAAAATCAGCTGCAGCATATACCAAATCCATTCTATCAATAAAGGAAACCACCTTAACATTTGGTTTAGCAAAGTGAATGTATTCTTCAAAATAGAGTTTTCCACATTGCCAAATCACTTGAATATTTTGGCTGGTAATAAAATCAATTTCTTTTGCAATCAATTGGTTGATTCGTCGGGAACCTAAACTACCACCAAGCACTAACAATGTTTTTTGAGTGGCATCTAATGCAAAATAGGTCAGAGCATCCCATTTCTTACTTTCGATTGAAAGTAAGTCCTCACGAACCGGGTTACCTGTTATTTTTATTTTGTCTTTTGGAAAAAACCGTTCCAAATTTTCATAAGCTACACATATTACGGAAGCCTTTCTACTTAAAATTTTATTAGTGATACCGGGATACGAATTTTGCTCTTGTACTACAATTGGAATGTTCATCATTGCCGCAACTTTTAACAATGGTCCTGAGGCAAAACCCCCTGTGCCAATTACTACATCCGGTTGAAAGGAACGAATGATTCGAAATGAATTGAATAAACTATTGATAACCTTTACCGGAAACAATAAATTTTGAAAGGTCAATTTTCGTTGCAATCCTGAAATCCATAATCCTTTGATGGGATAACCCGCTTGTGGCACCTTTTGCATTTCCATCTTGTCTTTTGCTCCCACAAAAAGTATTTCGCAATCCGGATAATGCACTTTTAATTCATTTGCAATAGCAATTGCCGGGTAAATATGACCACCGGTTCCACCACCACTTACTATGAATTTATAGTTTTTCATTTGTTTAAAACTGCATTCATCGGATTATCTTCAATAGAATAAGTATCGTTATCGTTTTCTACTTGCTCCTTATTTTTCAACGCTTCTTCATCTTCTTTGAGTTGCTTGTCTATCATTTTTTCAAGAGCAGCATCACGCATAGCTTTTTCTTTGTTTTCGGCTTTGATTTCTTCTTCTTTTTTTGTAACATTCAAAATTATTCCTAAAGCGATACACGTCACCCAAATAGAACTTCCACCACTACTGATTAGAGGCAGCGTTTGTCCGGTTGTTGGCAACAATTCAACAGCTACTCCCATGTTGATTAAAGCTTGAAAGACAATTGGAAAACCAATTCCAACAATGAGCAATTTGCCAAATAGTGAATTCGCTTTATGAGCTGCTACAACAAAACGGAAGAACAAAAGCATATAAATTCCAAGAATGGTCAACCCTCCGAATAATCCAAATTCTTCTACAATAATGGCATAAATAAAATCGGAAGAAGATTGAGGCAAAAAATGCTTTTGTACACTTTTCCCCGGACCTAAACCATACACTCCGCCAGAGGCAATTGCTGTTTTTGCTCTTTCAATTTGATATACTTCATCCGGATCTTGCACATCATCTTTAAAAAATCGTTCAATACGAGATTCCCATGTATTTACACGAGAAGTAAGTGGATTAGGGAAAGCCTTAGCAATCAAAATAAAAAAGGCAAATGAAACAATTCCAATACCTAAAATTGCTGCGATATATTTTAAAGGATATTTACCTATGAATACCAACATTAAAATCATGCTAAAAATGAGTGCTGCTGTAGAAAAGTTGGCCGGTAAAATAAACATGAGCGTGATTCCGACCGGTAACCACAAATCGATAAAAGATGATTTGAAAGTGATAGGTTCTTCTCTCGTTTTTGACAAATAACGGGCCACAAAAATCATTAAAACAATGAATGCAAAAGTTGAAGGTTGAAACGAAATTCCAACAAAGGGCAATTGAATCCAACGACTTGCATTTGCTCCGGCTATAACAGTTCCTTTGAACAAAGTATATCCCAAGAGTAACCAAATAAACGGTAACGCAATTCTTGATATACTTCTGAAATAATGATACGGAATTTTATGAATACGATAAATAATGAAAAAACCGAATGTCACATGAACCAGGTGCTTAATCAAATAACTGACCGTATTACCTGTTCCCTTTCCCGCATATGCTAAATTACTACTCGCACTAAATACCGGCATAAAGGAAAACAGAGCCAAAAGGGCTACTAATGCCCAGATGACTTTATCTCCTTTTAAACTTTTTATTAGTGCTAACATACTTTGCTTTTTTTCCTGCTTCGCAGGAGATTTCTATTTCGACTCCGTCATCTTGCGAAAAGACAAAAAGTCTTTATTCAAAATAACTTCCTTCTTCCTACAGATTCCGAACAGCTTGTTTGAATTGTCTCCCTCTGTCTTCATAGTTTTCAAACAAATCAAAGCTGGCACAAGCCGGTGACAATAATACCGTGTCTCCTCTTTCGCTTAAATGTTGAGCGGTTCTCACTGCATCATTCATAGAAGTCACTTCCACCATCACATCAACCACATTTCCGAAAGCATCAATGATTTTTTTATTTTCAACACCCAAACAAATAATTGCCTTTACTTTTTCTCTAACCAAAGGCATCAATTCCGTATAATCATTTCCTTTATCAACACCACCAACTATCCAAACCGTAGGAGTTGACATACTGTCTAAAGCAAAGAAAGTAGCATTTACATTCGTCGCTTTACTGTCATTAATATATTGCACATTTTGAATTTTCAACACACGCTCCAATCGATGTTCAACCCCTTGAAAATTAGATAAACTTTCTCTGATGGTTTGTTTTCTGATTCTCATTAATTGAGCAACAGAAGTAGCCGCCATAGCATTTTTCATGTTGTGTTTACCTTCTAAAGCCATTGCTTTAGTTTCCATTGTAAATTCTTCGTCGTTGATGTACATTTCCATAGTGTCGTTGTTTAAAAATCCTCCCTTTTTATACTTAGTTTTAAGTGAAAAAGGTATTAGTTGTGCTTTTGTTTTGTTGTGTGTTAACCAATTCATTGTAGCTTCATCATCGGCATCATAAATCAAATAATCACTTTCGGTTTGATTCATGGTTATCCGAAATTTAGAAGCGATATAATTTTCATATTTATATTCGTATCGATCTAAATGATCCGGGCTTATATTTGTTAAAATGGCAATATGTGGCTTATAGTTAATGATTCCATCGAGTTGAAAACTGCTTAATTCGAGCACATAAACATCAAAATCTTCATCGGCTACTTGCCAAGCAAAACTTTTTCCGATGTTTCCGGCCAATCCAACATTCAAACCACCTGATTTCAACAAATGATATGTGAGCATTGTTGTTGTGGTTTTTCCATTACTCCCGGTGATTCCTATGGTTATTGCTGATGTAAACGGAGCCGCAAATTCAATTTCAGAAATCACAGGGATGTCCTTTTCTTTTAGTTTTTTTACAATAGCAACTTTATCAGGAATACCAGGACTTTTCATCACCACATCAGCATTCAGTATTAATTCTTCTGTATGCTGTTCCTCTTCCCATGGAATATCATTAAGTACAAGAACTTCTTTATAATTATCTTTAATTTTTCCAAAATCAGACAAGAAAACATCGTATCCTTTTTTCTTACCCAGTATGGCTGTTCCCACACCGCTTTCTCCTCCTCCTAAAACTACCAATCTCATTTTATCTCAATTTCAAGGTTACAATAGAAAGAATAGCGAGTAAAATTCCAACAATCCAAAAGCGGGTTACAATTTTGCTTTCGTGATAGCCCTTTTTCTGATAATGATGGTGCAATGGCGACATGAGAAAAATGCGTCTTCCTTCGCCAAACTTCTTTTTGGTATATTTAAAATAACTTACTTGTAAAACAACTGATAAATTTTCGGCTAAGAAGATTCCACAGATAACCGGAATCAATAATTCCTTACGAATGGCAATTGCAATTACGGCGATGATTCCACCAATTGTTAAACTTCCTGTATCGCCCATAAAAACGGCTGCCGGATAACTGTTGTACCATAAAAATCCAATCAATGATCCAACAAAAGCGGAAATGAAAACCGTCATTTCTCCAGAATTAGGAATATACATGATGTTGAGGTAATTGGAGAAAATAATATTACCCGAAACGAAGGTAAAAATACCCAAGGTTAAAACTGAAATAGCAGATGTTCCAGCGGCTAAACCATCGATACCGTCGGTGAGATTGGCCCCATTTGAAACTGCTGTAATGATAAAAATGACAATAGGAATGAAGACCAGCCAAGCCCAATTTTCATATCCATCTCCCAAAAAAGACAATAAATCAGCATATTCTAATTCATTATTTTTGAAGAAAGGAATGGTAGTAGCCGTAGATTTTTCTTCTAATGGAACAGCACTAATCACCGTTTCAGTTTGTGGTTGTAAAATATTTGATCGTTGCGGATCTTTTCTTACTGTAACACCCGGATTAAAATACAGAACTGAACCTACAATTAATCCCAAACCCACTTGACCAATTACTTTGAATCTTCCTTTCAGTCCTTCTTTATCTTTTTTAAAGATTTTAATGTAATCATCTATAAAACCGATAGTTCCCATCCAAAGTGTAGTTACTACCAGCAGAATGATATAAATATTATCCAACTTCGCCAATAAAAAAACCGGAATCAAAGTGGCCATGATGATAATTAAACCACCCATAGTTGGCGTTCCCGCTTTTTGAGTTTGTCCTTCAAGTCCTAACTCACGAACTGTTTCTCCAACTTGTTGATTTCTTAAAAAGGTAATCACTCTTTTACCATATATAGTAGAAAGTAGCAACGATAACAAAACGGCTAACCCTGAACGAAATGTTATATATTGAAACACTCCGGTTCCCGGAACATCCATCGATTTGTCTAAATAATCAAATAAATAATATAACATAGGTTATCGGTTTTGTATTGCTAAAAATTCTTTTACTACTTCCATATCATCAAAATGATGACGAACACCTTTTATTTCTTGATACGTTTCATGGCCTTTCCCTGCAATTAAAATAATATCATTGGGTTGAGCCAATTGACAAGCTACTTTTATGGCTTGTTTTCTGTCTAAAACAGACAACATTTTACGGTGATTTTGTGGCTCAACGCCTTTTTCCATATCGGCCAAAATGGCTTCCGGATCTTCACTTCTCGGATTATCAGACGTTAAAATTGTTTTATCGCTATTTGAAGTAGCAATGTTGGCCATTAATGGTCTTTTTGTTTTATCTCTATCGCCTCCGCAACCTACAACTGTGATAAGCTGTTCATTTTTTGTACGAATGTCATTAATGGTATTTAACACATTTTCGAGAGCATCCGGCGTGTGAGCATAATCAACAATTGCTGTTATTTTGGAATCAGAAACCACAAATTGAAAACGGCCTGAAACACTTTCCAATTCAGATAAAAGACGAAGCACTTCTAATTCATCAAGCCCTAACTGAACCGCTGCACCATAAATAGCTAACAGATTATAGGCGTTGAATGTTCCGATTAGTTTTACCCAAACTTCATTATTATTGATTTTTAAAAGCAAACCGCTCAATTGATTTTCTAAAACGGTTGCTTTGAAATCGGCATACGTCTTTAGAGCATACGTTAATTTTCGTGCTTTTGTATTTTGAAGCATTAAACTTCCATTCTTATCATCGATATTAGTGATGGCAAAAGCTGATTTAGGTAAAAAATCAAAAAACGATTTTTTTACATCGCGGTATTCAGCAAATGAAGCATGATAATCCAGATGATCATGAGACAAATTGGTAAAAATTCCACCCACAAAATGTAGAGCTTCCGTTCTTTTTTGATGAATACCATGTGAGCTAACTTCCATGAAACAAAACTCAACGCCGGCTTTATTCATCTCAGACAAATAATAATTAATGGTCAATGAATCAGGCGTAGTATGTGTTGCAACATATTCTACCTCATCCACTAAAATCTTTACCGTTGAAAGCAATCCAACTTTGTAACCTGCTTTTTTGAACAATTGATAAAGAAGTGAGGAAATAGTTGTTTTTCCATTTGTGCCTGTGATACCGACTAATTTTAAATTTTGAGAAGGATTATCGTAGTAATTAGCTGCCAAAAACGCCAAAGCTAAATTGGTGTCTTTTACTTGAACATAAGTTACACCATTAACAATTATTGAAGGAAACGTATCACACACAATTACAGCAGCACCTTGATTTAATGCTTTTTCAATAAAATCATGACCGTTTGAAACAGTTCCTCTGATGGCAACAAAAACAACATTTAATTCCACTTTTCTGGAATCAAATTCAATTTTTTGAATAGCAATATCTGTTGAACCTTTAACGGCTTCAATACTAACTTTATATAATATGTCTTTTAGCGTTTTCACGATAATTCTAATATAATTGTGCTGTTTTTTCTTAGGGCTTCTCCCGGCTGAATGGATTGTTTTTTAACTTTTCCAACGCCAATCACTTTTACTTTCACTTTTAAATTTTCCAAAAGAGCAATAGCATCCATTCCAGACATTCCTTTTACATTTGGAATGGTTTTCATTTCTTTGGAAGAATTCGTGTAAAACGTTTCGTAACTTTTTTCTTGAAGCGGAATTGGCTTTTCTAAATTTTTAATTTCATTTGTGGAAGGCACATCTGTAAAAACTTTTTGTGCAATTCGTTTGAATACCGGTCCGGAAACATCTGCTCCGTAATATCCTTTTGATTTACTTGGTTTATGTACCACTACAATACAAGAATATTTTGGTTCATCGGCAGGAAAATAACCTACAAATGAAGACGCATAATAAAGATTGGCTTTGTCAGCGTAACCCACTTGAGCCGTTCCCGTTTTTCCGGCCATTGAAAAATCTTTTGAATACAATTTTGAACCCGTTCCTCGTTTTACAACATTTTCGAGTACAACTTTTACTTTATCAATAGTTTCTTTAGAAGCAATTTGAGGATTGATAATTTCCTTTTCAAATTGTTTAATTGGCTTATTCCATTCTTTTATTTCACTTACAAAAATGGGTTTTACCATTTCACCATTGTTAGCAATTGCATTATATAATGTCAACGTTTGAAGTGGCGTCATGGATACTCCGTAACCATAAGCCATCCAAGGTAAAGTTGTTCCGTACCAATTTTTTTCTCCCGGTTGGGGAATTACTGGCTTTCCTTCTCCTTTAATTTGAAGACCTAAAGGCTGATTCAATTTCATCCGATTTATATGTTCTACAAATTTTTTCGGATTGTTTTTATAGTTTTCATATACCGCTTGAACCAAAACAGTATTAGAAGACACTTCAAACCCTTTGGCTAGCGAAATTTTTCCGTAACCTCCTTTTTTTGAATCTCTCACTCTTCTATTAAAATAAGAAATCTCTCCACCTCTGGAATCATAAACCGTGTTGGTATCGGCCAATCTATCTTCAAAAAGAGCAATTAAATCAAGTAATTTAAATGTTGAACCGGGTTCATGCGATTCTGAAACAGCATAATTGATGGTCTCTGTATATTGCCCATTTTCATTTCTGCCAAGATTTGAAATTGCCTTTACATGTCCGGTTTTTGTTTCCATTACCACTACACAACCATGATCTGCTTCATAATATTCTAATTGCTTCAATAACGCATGATGAGCGATATCTTGGATGTAAACATCAATAGTCGAAATGATATCAAAACCATCTTGTGGCTCCACTTCATTTTCATCTCTAATTGGCTTCCATTGCCCTTTAGCCATTTTTTGCATTAATCGTTTACCGTCTTTTCCATTTAAATAATCTTTAAATGCCCATTCAATTCCTTTACCATCAGGTTCACCATTTGGTTTGATACGTTCATAACCAATTGTTCGTTCAGCAACTAAGCCTATTGGATGTTCACGAACGGTTTTTTGTTCTGTAATTAAACCTCCTTTATATGCTCCTTTGTTGAACAATGGAAAACTTTTGATTTTCATGTATTCTGTGTAGCTCAAGTTTCTGGCTAACAAATAATAACGATTTCTGTTTGAACGAGCTTTTAACAATTCCGTTTTATAATATTGAGCAGGTCTATTCAATAATTTTGATAATGAATCGCACAACGGTTGTAAATTTTTATTGAAATCTTCTGCCTTAGGAGCAATCGCATCAAAACGAAGAGTATAATTTGGAATAGAAGTCGCTAACAAGCTACCATCAGAAGAATAGATATTTCCTTTATTGGCGGGAATAACGAAGTTTTTAACTGTCCGTTCTTTTGCTAAATTTCGATAATACTCTCCTTCAACCCATTGGATATTTGTCAATTTTACAGCAATAGCAATGGCAATAATCAGCATAAAAAATGCTACTATATAAATTCGATAAGCAATATGTTTATCTTCTACTGCCATATTTTTTCTGCAAATGATTTTTCTTTCGGTTTAACAACTCTTATTTTTGTTGGTGGCACTGAGGATGGATAAATTCCTCTTTCTTCCATTTTTTTGGAAACCGTGCTTTCCATTTTTAATTTCATTAATTCTGAGCGGCGATCAACAAATTCTGAACGCAGTTCTTTCACTTCTTTATTTAATTCAACAATTCTGAAAATTTTTTTTTCATAATGATGAATATTTGCAATCATTATAATGGCTAGAATGATAAGAAATACGATGAACTTCCAGTTTTTAACTGCATCTTGATTAATCAAAAACTTCGCTCTTAATATGTCATATACACTCGCTTTCATTATATTTTTTCAGCAATTCTTAGTTTAGCACTTCTAGCTCGATTGTTTATCTTAATTTCTTCTGCATCAGGCACAATTAACTTTCCAATGGTTTTGAATGGAACAGAAAAATTACCATAAAAGTCACGCTCGGGCTCTCCTTCAAACATGCCATTTTTAATAAATCGCTTTACCAAACGGTCTTCTAATGAATGATAAGAAATCACACTTAGTCTACCTCCAGGAAGCAATATTTCCTCTGCTTGAACTAAAAATTCTTTCAACACATCCATTTCTTCATTCACTTCAATACGAATCGCCTGATAAATTTGAGCTAAGATTTTATGACTCTTGTGAGCCGGTAAAAATTTTGACAAAACTTGTTTCAAGTGTTCTGTATTTTTTATGGGCTTATCCTTTCTTGCATTAACAATTGTATTTGCTATTGCACCTGCATTAGACAATTCTCCAAATTCAGCAAACACTTTTTTTAGAGTAGCTTCTTCATATTCATTAATCACTTTAAAAGCGTTAAGCTCCCCTTTTTGACTCATTCGCATATCGAGTTCTGCTTCAAAACGAGTAGAAAAGCCTCTTTCAGCTACATCAAATTGATGCGACGAAACACCTAAATCAGCCAAAATTCCATCTACTTGTCGAATGCCATGAAATCGTAAAAAGCGTTTTATAAATCGAAAATTCTCATTGATTAAACAAAATCTTTCATCCGACAAAGTGTTTGCTAAAGCATCTTCATCTTGATCAAAAGCAAATAATTTACCGTTTGGACCTAAACGTTTTAAAATTTCTTTGGAATGACCCCCACCACCAAAAGTTACATCAACATACACACCATCAGGTTGTATATTCAAACCTTCAACGGAAGCCAAAAGCAAAACCGGATTATGATATTCCATTGTCATCATCATTTACATTACCCATTACTTGTTCCGCTAAATCAGCAAAATCAATCGCAGCATCGTCTATTGATTTTTCATATAAATCTTTGTCCCAAATTTCAACAATGTTCACCGCTGATGACAACACTATCTCTTTTCGGATAGAAGCAAAAGCAACTAAATCTTTAGGAATCAATAATCTACCGGTTGTATCAATTTCCACAACTTTTACACCGGCGGTGAAACGACGAATAAAATCATTGTTTTTCTTCACAAACCGATTAAGCTTGTTCACTTTTGCCATCAAAATATTCCATTCAGCCATCGGGTACAATTCCAAACACGACTGAAAAACAGAACGCTTCAAAACAAAACCTTCTTGCAAAGAAGAAGCCAATTGCTTTTTCAATGGAGCAGGAAGCATCAAGCGTCCTTTCTCATCAACCTTACATTCATATGTTCCAATGATGGTATTCAAGCAGTTATAGATTTATTCGTTTGCTAGCAAATATAAAAACATTTTACCACAATTTACCACAAAATACCACTTTGTTAATAAGTTTTACCACTTGAAAAAAAATGATAAAATTCAATTCTTTCATTTCTTTGAAAATTTGATTACAAAAACAATTTGATTGACTGTTTTTTTAAATTTTTTACATATTTTTAACAAAATCAATTTTTATTATTCAACAATAAGAAAAGATATTTTTAACCCTAAATCATTAATAATTTGACAATTAAACAATTGTAACATATTGAATCTAAAATTTAGTCATTTCAATTTAAAACTTGAAATAAACCATACATTCCTTCTTTTTTTAGGATATTATCATATATTTGTGAGGAATTGAAAGAGACATTTTTAATGAAAGAAAACTTTAAAAAAGAAGGCAAATACACTTATTTTGAAGCTGGTGAAGGCACGCCGATTATTGTTTTGCACGGATTAATGGGTGGTTTGAGTAATTTTGATGGTGTTGCTAATTTTTTTCCAAAACACGGCTTCAAAGTGGTCATTCCCGAGTTGCCATTATATACCCAAAATATTTTAAAAACCAACGTAAAAGCCTTTTCAAAATTTGTAAAAGATTTTATCACTTTTAAAGGTTACGATCGTGTTATTTTGTTAGGAAATTCTTTGGGTGGTCATGTAGGCTTATATTTCACAAAAATGTATCCTGAAAAAGTAGCCGCATTAGTTTTGACCGGAAGTTCAGGTCTTTATGAAAGTGCGATGGGCGATTCATACCCCAAAAGAGGAGATTACGAATATGTGAAACAAAAAACACAAAGTGTATTTTATAATCCCGAAATCGCTACAAAAGAATTGATTGATGACGTTTTTAGTATTGTTAACGATCGAATTAAAGTAATTAAGACGCTTACAATTGCTAAAAGTGCAATTCGACATAACATGGCAAAAGATTTACCTAAAATGCATGTTGCAACGTGTTTAATTTGGGGAAAAAACGATTCTGTAACACCACCTGAAGTCGCTAATGAATTTCATAAATTATTGCCTAATTCAGAATTATTTTGGATAGAAGAATGTGGTCACGCTGCTATGATGGAACATCCTGAGAAATTCAACACCATTCTATTAGATTGGCTGAAGAAACATAATTTTTAAAAGGAAGAAACATAATTTCTAAAAGTCCGATTGGGCTTTTTTTGTATTACCATGAAAATAAACTCCGCTGAATTTGTTATTAGCAACTCTGATGTAAGTAAATGTCCGAAAGATCTTCTGCCGGAATATGCTTTTATTGGTCGTTCAAACGTTGGAAAATCATCGTTGATTAATATGATTACCAACCACAAAAATTTAGCAAAAACATCTTCTAAACCAGGTAAAACACAGTTAATCAATCATTTCAAAATAAATAATAATTGGTTCTTAGTAGATTTACCCGGATATGGTTACGCAAAAGTTTCTAAAAAAACAAAAGACACTTTTCAACAATTTATTACCGATTATTTTGAAAAAAGAGAACAATTGGTGTGTGCTTTTGTATTAATCGACATTCGTTTGGAAGCCCAAAAAATTGATTTAGAATTTATCAATTATCTTGGCGAAAGCGAGATACCTTTTTGCTTAATTTTTACAAAAGCTGATAAAATTGGCAAAACAAAAGTTCAAAACCACATTGCTGCCTACAAGAAGCAACTACTCGCAGAGGATTGGGAAGAAATGCCTCCATTTTTTGTAAGTTCATCATTGGAAGGCACAGGAAAAGATGAAATTCTTCTTTATATCGATCAAATCAACCAAGGCATCTTTAAGCAAAAAGGGGTATAATTACTACTTCAATTCCAATTTTTCGGCAAAGTATTCACAAAAATCCCTCATGGTATCGGCCATTTTATCTTCGGTGGTTGCTCGTTGAAAAGTATCCGCCATGGCTACCAACGTTTGATGAAAAAATATTTTCATTTCATCAACGGGCATATCTTTTGTCCAAAGGTCAATTCGCAGTGATTCTTTCGCTTTGGAATCCCATATAGAAAGCATAATGGCTTTGGTTTCTTGATTTTCAATTCCGCCGTCTTTAGCAGTCCAATTTAGCGATTCAGGAACTTTATTTTCATCAAGGGTGATGTCAAATTTTATTTCAGAAGTTTTGGAGTACATTATTTCTTGGGTTTATATTTTGAGTTAGTAAAAATATCTTTTGCATCCATCAATAACATTTCTTGAATTGAAACATCATTGTTTTTCATATAAGAACGAACAATTTGCCAACCAATCCAAACGCCGGTTCGACCGGGTGATTCTTGATCAACTTCTAAATAAAATTTAGA
>LFEF01029037.1_pt1 | contig 23648 bp, 21 predicted proteins | sample 619371 | NCBI WGS metagenome assembly LFEF01 (sample SAMN03014291, study PRJNA259931) | freshwater metagenome | biome: lake; feature: waterbloom | place: China: Taihu Lake | collected 2006-08 | depth 0 m m
AAGCCAATGCAGGCAATGAAGCGGTGATTATATTCTTAATTTGTTTATTCTTTATTTATTTCATTTTATCTGCACAATATGAAAGCTTTCTGCTGCCATTGCCCGTAATTCTTTCATTGCCTACAGGAATTTTTGGGGCATTCTTTTTACTTGCTGTACTTGGACTTGAAAATAATATTTATGCACAAGTAGCTATGGTAATGCTCATAGGATTATTAGGAAAAAATGCAGTACTAATCATTGAATTTGCTATTTTAAAACAAAAAGAAGGATTAACGCCACTTCAAGCCGCAATAGAAGGAGCTACGGCACGTTTACGCCCTATTTTAATGACCTCATTTGCTTTTATTGCCGGTCTCATTCCACTCATGATTGCTACCGGAGCAGGGGCTATTGGAAATAGAACAATTGGTACTGCTGCTGCCGGTGGTATGTTGTTTGGAACCCTTTTTGGTATTCTAATAATTCCGGGCTTATACTTCATTTTTTCTACTATTACCACTAAAAAAGAGAATAAAAACACCACTGAAATTCCAGTAATTGAAAAATCACATTCTTAAAAGTTATGTTACAAATAAATAAAACACTTTTGCTATTTGCCTTACTTAGCTTAATCATAGGTTGTAAAACACCTTCTATAACCACTAATAATTCAAATGAAAGTCAACCTTTGCCGGACTCCTATGTAAATTCCACTGATACTACTAATGTAGCCAATGTGAAATGGGAACTTTTTTATAAAGATAACGATTTGAAGTATTTAATTGAAACGGCTTTAAAAAACAATTTTGATTTGCAATTGGCTGTTCAAAAAATGGCTATAGCCAATAATAACGTACGATTAAGAAAAGGAGAATTGCTTCCTTTTTTAAACGGTGGAGTGAGTGCAGGACAACGCAGATTTGGACTTTATACTATGGATGGTGCCGGAAACGCAAGCACCGATATTTTACCAGGACAAATAGTGCCCGAAAATCTACCCGATTACTTTGCAGGTTTTAACGCAAGTTGGGAAGCAGACATTTGGGGTAAACTACGAAGTAATAAAAAAGCAGCCATTGCCAGATTTAGTGCTACAGTAGAAGGTAAAAATGCTATTCAAACTGCCTTGATTTCATCAGTTGCGAGTACTTATTTTGAATTGCTCGCACTAGACAATGAACTGGATATGATTAGAGAAGCCATTGTTTTACAACAAGCCGCTTTAGATATTATACGTGTTAAGAAAGAAGCCGGTGTTGTAAATGAATTAGCCGTAAAACAATTTGAAGGTCAGGTAGCCAACTCAACAGGATTTGAATATGAAATACTCCAACAAATTACACTTACTGAAAACAAATTGCACTTTTTGTGTGGACAATTTCCACGACCTATTTTACGGGATAAATCTAAATTTAATCTCTTAGATACTACAGTGATTAGTGAAGGAGTTCCGTCGCAACTCTTAAAAAATCGTCCTGATATTAGACAGGCCGAACTTGAATTAGCGGCCTCAAAATTTGATGTCAAATCCGCTAGAGCCGCCTTTTATCCGTCTTTTATGATAACAGGAAGTATAGGATATCAAGCCTTTACTACTGCACTCTGGTTTCAATCGCCCGAATCATTAGCTTATTCTATTTTAGGAAATTTGACAGCTCCTTTATTAAATCGAAGTGCCATAAAAGCAAGATTTAATACAGCCAAAGCCAATCAAACAGAAGCTCTATTAAATTATCAAAAAAATATTTTAAACGGCTATTTAGAAGTTGCCAATGAACTGGCAACAATTAAAAACTTGGAACAACTCTATGCTCAAAAAGACAAAGAGATGATTTCCTATCAGCAATCGACTGTTATTGCTAATGATTTATTTGAAACCGGAAGAGCCACCTACTTGGAAGTGCTGATGGCTCAACGAACCGCTCTAGAGTCTAAAATTCAGTTGATCATTACAAAGAAATTACAACATCAAGCCCGCATTAATTTGTATCGTGTGCTAGGTGGCGGATGGCAATAAAAATATTGGTGTTGAATAGAATTGAAATTGAGTTAATCATAATTAGTTTTTTTAAGCCAACTCTAAATTTGGTTTTTTGGGGTTCATTTTGGCTTGTTAAATAAACTTTTTACAATAGTTAATAAAAAAAACTTTGTTATCTTGAATTATTATATATGAGGAGGAATAGGATAATTTCATCGTTTAGAAACAATCAAAAGAAATAAGTTTGATTTTTTGATAACATACTATCGAAAATTACGAAAAGGTAGGATCAGTTTAAAAATTCTATTTGCAAAAAAGTGAATAGTACTTCAAATCTAGCAGAATTGGAATCCGACCCGAGACTTCGGGTTCCACTTTCGCTTGGCGAATCAAAAATAACATCATTTTTCATTTTTTCATCCATCTCTAAACTTTAGGAATCTGAGAACTATAACCATGCTGCCGTATTGGATAATTGACACATTGACCAATTGCCATATAAAAAAAAAGCCCTGCTACTTATTTCGCAGGACTTTCATCAACCAAACTTAACCAAACTTAACCAAACTTTCTAACTTAACTCAAACTCTATTTTTCTTTTTTATCTTCAATTAGTGCTTTTGTGCCATCGGCTTTATAGTAGTAATAATCGTTTTCATTGTAGGCATAACCGTCGTTGTAATCGTTACCATAGTAGTAGTTAGAGCTACCATAATAGGTAGTGTTTGCCCAACTATTATTGCCTCTCCATCCGTTTACATGACCAAACATATCTACGATCATTCCTCTGCGGTTATAAACTATTTCCATCCCTCCAATACGACTAAGACCAAAACGGTTGTAGTTCATAAAGATGCTTCCGATACGGCTTACACGGTTTCTGAAATCGTAGTTGATAAAGGTATTCCCCACTCGTCTTACTCTACCAAAACTATCATGTTCGATGCGAACGCCGTAGTTAACTGTTACTGCTGTAGTACCTCTAGTTCCACCTCTTCGGTAAAAGAGGCCACCATGACTATCGTTTGGACGGGTATTAAAATCAAAGTCACCATTCAAGAACACGAAAAATTCAATTCCTCGCTCCATAAATACGATTGGCTCTGCTTGTATCGTATGATTTACTGTTCTACCTCGTTCTGTTTCCATCACTCGGTTTTGAGCCGTCATTGCTAAACTTCCTACTGTGAAAGTAAAGGCTACTAAATAGGTAATTGTTTTCATGATACATTCATTTTAATGGTTATTCCCGAACTCGTTTCGGTAGTTGTAATGCATAATTCAATTGCCATGCCAAAACAGAAAATAAAGTTGTGAATGAGTTGTTAATAATTCTTAAGTGCTTGTTTTTAAGTGTTTTAGAATGAAGAAGTGAGAGATGGTAGATAGAAGTGGGGATATGGGAGAGGGTTGGGAGGGAAAGTTTATAAATCTTTAATAAAAAAAAAACATCCCGATGAAAATCGGGATGTTCCTTTTAATTAGCGATGGTTTCGAAAGTCATGTTTCCTACTTTTACCATACTCAAAGCCTTGGAGTAGCTGAGCAAAAACTGAATGGTTTGTTTTTTAGGTAACATCTTTGGAGCCGCTAATTTTTTACTAGTGTAAAGTTTCGCCATAGATATTTGTGTTTGTTTTACACTATAACGAAACATTTCTCCAAATCGTATTTAATTGGTCAAAATTATTTGATTTTTTTCTATTACTTTTCTTAAATTGAGGATAGCATATCGCATTCTACCCAGAGCGGTATTGATGCTGACGCCTGTTAGGTCTGCAATTTCTTTGAAGCTTAAGTCTTGATACATCCGCATAACCAACACCTCTTTTTGATCTGCCGGAAGTTCTTCTAAAAGTCGTTGAAGGTCATTTTCTACTTGTTCGGTGATGATGCGGCCTTCTACATTCAGCGAATTATCGGTCATATACGAGAATACAGAATACTCTTCCGTTTCCCTTTGCATTGGCATTTTTTTGTTTTTTCTGAAATGGTCAACAATTAAATTGTGTGAAATACGCATTACCCATGGCAAAAACTTGCCCTCTTCATTATATGAATTGGATTTTAAGGTTTTAATCACCTTGATAAATGTGTCTTGAAAAACATCATCAGCTACATCTCTGTCTTGTATTTTGGAATAAATAAATCCAAATATTTTAGATTGATGTCTTTCAATAAGAATAGCCAAAGCTTGCTCATCTCCGGCAATGTAATTCTTAACCAATAAAGCGTCGGGAAGTTGATTAACAGATGCCATAGTTATACCTTTTAAATTCGTGTTTTGAACGGTTAATTTTAAAAAAGTATTTTTATGGCAATAGGCAAATGTTAATTAAAAATTAAATATGAATCAAATGTAACACAATTTTAAAGTAAAAAACAAATTTTATTTCAAAATTTAACACTAAAAGGACAATAAATATGGAAAACCGTAAATTTTATTTTTAAAATACAAAAAAACTGTTCTTTAGTCCTTTTCATAAAGGCATTCAAATTTGTATCTTTGTCGTTCTTTCAATATTGTTATGACGCCTGAAGAATTTGCCCTACTAGTACCTAAACATTCCATCCTTATTAAAGGAGCACAGTTGCACAATCTCAAAAACATTGATGTAGCCATTCCCAGAAACCGATTAGTGGTAATCACCGGTCTGTCAGGCTCCGGTAAATCCAGTTTAGCTTTTGATACGCTTTATGCGGAAGGTCAGCGACGCTATGTAGAGAGTTTATCGTCTTATGCCCGACAGTTTTTGGGTCGATTAGATAAACCAAAAGTAGAATACATCAAAGGAATTGCTCCCGCTATTGCTATTGAACAAAAGGTTAATACAACAAATGCCCGTTCAACAGTAGGAACTTCTACAGAAATTTATGATTACCTCAAATTGCTTTATGCCCGCATCGGGAAAACTTTTTCACCGGTTTCGGGACAAGAAGTGAAAAAACATACGGTGACCGATGTTGTTAATACGGTGCTTACCTTTGAACCGGAAAGCAAATGGATGCTTTTAGCACCCATCCATCTTGAGGAGGGTAGAAAATTGGAAGACAAATTAAAAGTTTTGCTTCAGCAGGGGTTTATCAGAATACTCATCGGTCAGGAGGTTGTTCGTTTGGATGAATTGGAACAACATTCGTTAGATCACCACGATATTCTACTTGTCATCGACCGGATTGTGGTAAAAGAAGATGAAGAATTTCAAAACCGATTAGCTGACGCAGTACAAACGGCCTTTTATGAGGGAAAAGGTACTTGTTTTCTGCAAGAAGTAGGAACAGACAATCGATTAACTTTCAGTAACAATTTTGAATTAGACGGAATACAGTTTTTGGAGCCTAATATACATTTGTTTAGTTTTAACAATCCCTATGGAGCCTGTCCGACTTGTGAGGGATATGGCAACGTAATTGGTATTGACGAAGAGTTGGTTATTCCTAACACGGCCTTATCTGTTTATGAGAATGCCATTTTTCCGTGGAGAGGTGATAGCATGAGTTGGTACCGTGACCAATTGGTGAATCATGCCTATAAATTTGATTTTCCTATTCACAAGCCCTATTTTCAATTGACAGATGCTCAAAAACAATTGATTTGGGAAGGAAATCAATACTTTGTTGGTTTGCATGCTTTTTTTCAAGAGTTAGAAGAAAAAAACTATAAAATACAAAATCGTGTTATGCTTTCGCGTTATCGCGGGAAAACGAAATGTCCAACCTGTAAAGGAAAGCGATTACGAACGGAAACGAACTACATTACGGTTGGCGGAAAAACCATATCAGAATTGGTAGATCTACCCGTGAACCACTTAATTACCTTCTTCGCTGATTTGTCTTTATCGGATTATGATTTTAAAGTTGCTAAACGATTACTGATTGAAATAAATAATCGTTTACGATTTTTAGACGAAGTAGGGTTGAGTTATCTCACCTTAAATCGTAATTCGGCAACGCTATCGGGTGGAGAATCTCAACGCATTAATTTAGCAACTTCTTTAGGCAGCAGTTTGGTGGGATCGATGTATATATTAGATGAACCGAGTATAGGTTTGCATCCCAAAGATACCGAACGTTTGATTGGTGTGCTTAAAAACTTACGCAATTTAGGAAATACTGTAATTGTGGTAGAGCACGATGAAGACATTATGAAAGCCGCCGACCGCATCATTGATATTGGTCCGGAGGCAGGGACACACGGCGGTGAATTAGTAGCTGAAGGAGATTTTTTCACAATTCTCAAATCAGATTCACTAACGGCTAAATACTTAAATGGTGCTTTAGAAATAAAGGTTCCCTCCAAAAGAAGAAAATACAAAAGCCATATTGATGTTGTTGGAGCACGTGAGCATAACCTTAAAAACATTGATGTAGTTTTTCCATTAGATTGCTTAACTGTGGTAACGGGTGTTTCAGGAAGTGGGAAAAGTACCTTAGTGAAGAAAATACTTTATCCGGCCTTGCAGAAAACGCTGGAAGGAGTGAGCGATAAAGCAGGTCAGTTTTCTGAATTAAAAGGAAGTTTTTCCCACATCAAGCATGTTGAGTATATTGATCAAAATCCGATTGGAAGAAGTTCACGTTCCAATCCGGTAACCTACATTAAAGCCTATGATGATATTCGGGATTTATTTACCAAACAAAAAGCATCTAAAATTAGAGGGTATCAACCTAAGCATTTTTCGTTTAATGTGGATGGCGGAAGATGTGAGACCTGCAAAGGCGATGGTGAAGTAACCATTGAAATGCAATTTATGGCTGATGTGCATTTGGAATGTGAAACCTGTGGCGGTAAAAGGTTTAAAAAGGAAATTTTAGAGGTATATTTTGAAGGTAAAAACATTGATGATGTGTTAAAAATGACCATTGATGATGCCATAGCCTTTTTTGAAACCCATCAACAACCAAAAATCATACAAAAACTTAAACCCCTACAAGAAGTTGGGTTAGGTTATGTTCAATTAGGACAGTCCTCTTCCACACTATCGGGCGGAGAAGCTCAACGGATTAAATTGGCCTCTTTTTTAGTAAAAGGTACTACCAAAGACAAAGCTTTATTTATTTTTGATGAACCCACAACCGGATTGCATTTTCATGATATTAATAAGTTATTGGCTTCGTTTGAAGCGTTAATTGAAAAAGGTCACTCTATTGTGGTAATTGAACACAATTTAGATTTGATTAAATGTGCTGATTATATCATTGATATTGGACCGGAAGGAGGAGAGAATGGTGGACAATTACTGGCATTTGGAACACCTGAAGAAATTGCTAAGCATCCTAAATCCATTACCGGGAAGTATTTAAAAGAAAAATTAAAATAGCGGTTATGAATAAAATCGTATTTCTATTGTGTTTGTGTTCCTATGCGTTATTTGGTCAAGTGTATCATTTTGATTTTGTGACCCGATATGTTCATGAAAAAGATAAGTTACCCTTTGGACCAGTAATTTATACACATGGTACACACATGCATTATATTTTACAAGTTTTTTATAATCGTAACGATGAATTAAGAGCCATTATATATGATGAAGCCACTAAGGTTCGCCATCATTTTTCAGTTGATTTACAAAAGAATGGCTCTTCTGAAGAATTAGTGTTTCATTATGAAGATTCAAGAAAAATGTCACAAAGTTCTCCATACTCTAAACATGAATTTGAATTTATGGAAACACCGATTGACAGTAATCGAACGCAAGTACTTATTACAACTTATCAAAATAAAAAGCGAAAGCGTCCATTTCGAACCTATCATTTAGAGGTTATTCCATTTGCAACCAATCGCTTTAATCATTTTAGGAATACTTTACATCACGTGTATGAATCAAATCCTAATTTTAACCCTAAAAAGAATTGGTTGGTGGTAGCGTTTCATACAGTGAATGCTGAGGGCAAAACATTTAGAATGGTTCTGGCAGAATATCAAAAGGTGAACATTACCATAAAAATTGATTCCCTGAAATGGGAAATGTAGTACTTAGAATTATTATTATAATAAGAATACAATTATTTTTTTATTTTTTCCATTTCCTTCAAAATCGACTTCCGTCCAATTGTTTTCGTAATCACATCTTTTTCCAAGTCCCATCCACGAGCAGGTGAATATTCTCGTCCATACCAAATGATTTGTAAATGTAGATCGTTCCACAATTCTTTTGGAAAAATGGCTTTGGCGTCTTTTTCCGTTTGTACCACATTTTTTCCATCGGATAAATTCCAACGATACATCAATCGATGTATGTGGGTATCCACCGGAAAAGCCGGAACTCCGAATGCTTGGCTCATCACTACACTCGCCGTTTTATGTCCAACAGCCGGTAGAGCTTCTAATGCTTCAAAACTTTGGGGTACCTCTCCATTGTATTTTTCTATTAGAATTTCAGACAAACCATAAATTCCTTTCGATTTCATAGGAGAGAGTCCACAGGGTTTGATGATTTCCTTAATTTCTTCTACATTCATTTTTACCATGTCATACGGATTGTCGGCCTTAGCAAACAAAAGAGGTGTGATTTGATTTACCCGCACATCTGTGCATTGAGCGGATAATAAAACAGCAATCAACAGCGTATAAGGGTCTTTGTGATCTAACGGAATGGGAATGGAAGGATATAATTCATTTAACGTATTTATAACAAATGTCGCACGTTCTTTCTTAGTCATTTTTGTATTTTTATGATGGTAAATTTAAGATAATAATCGAACAATTTAAACATCCATAAATCGAACAATCTAACAATCCAATAATCATTTAAAATGACAACACTACAACCAGGGGACAAAGCCCCCAATTTTTCAGGAAAAGACCAAGATGGAAACGTACACTCATTATCGGATTACAAAGGAAAAAAATTAGTAGTTTTCTTTTATCCTAAAGCTAACACTCCGGGATGTACGGCAGAAGCGTGTGATTTAAGGGATAATTTTGCTCATTTTCAAGCCGGTAATTATGCCCTTTTGGGTGTGAGTGCTGATAATGCAAAAGCTCAATCTAATTTTAAAAACAAGTTTGAATTTCCTTTTCCGTTACTGGCTGATGAAGAGAAAGCCGTTATTCAAGCATTTGGAGTTTGGGGCCCTAAACAATTTATGGGAAAAAAATATGATGGCATTCACCGTACAACTTTTGTAATTGATGAAAACGGTATTATTGAAAAAGTGATTACAGATGTGAAAACAAAAGCACACGCCAAACAAATATTATAAAAAAATGTCGCCAATTTGGCGACATTTTTTTTAAGTAGTTTGTTCAGGCACTATGTTTTTCAACGGGTCATATCCGAATAAATTATCTTTTTTAATGATTTCTGCTACTCCTTTTGGTAACATTTCTTCCCATCCGGGAGTACCTTTTGAAATCATTTTTAATACGTGACGAGAGTAGATTTCTAAGTTATTAGGATTATAACCTTCAATATCAACTACTTTTCCATTGAACTTAAAGAATTTATACAACTCTTTCATTCGAGGGTGAACTTTTAGGTTTTCGGAGTTAATTACTTCTCCATTTTCCCCTTTCATTGGGTATAAAAATACTTTTAAATCGCGGTAGAATAGTTTTCCAAACGCTTCTAAAATTCCACCACTTAAATGACGGTAATATTTTTCGTCAAAAATATCTACTAAATTATTAACTCCCATGGCTAATCCCATACGAGCTTTGGTGTAATTAGAAAAATACTCCACCACACGGTAGTATTCCTGGAAGTTAGAAATCATTACATATTGGCCAAGTGAACAAAGTAGTTCGGCTCTGTCCATAAAGTCACGTTCATCAATTTCACCTTCAGAACGTAAATTAGAGAGTGTAATTTCAAAAATCACCAAGGTTTTATCGGCTTCTACTTTGCTTTCGCTCAAGAACATTTCTAAGGACTTCTCATACATGTCCATGTTTACACGAGTCACCGGTCTGAAACTACCTCTTAACGCTAAAATATTTTTTTTATAAAGAATGGAAGCAGGTAAAATATTATTCCCATCCGGACCAAACATTACGGCGTCAGTCATACCATTTTTAACCAATTGTAAACTCATTAAGCGATTATCTACATTGGCAAAACGAGGGCCTGAAAAGTTGATGGTATCAATCTCTAATTGGTCTTTGTCAAGATGGTCATACAAATAACGCAACAATTTTTTTGGGTCATTGTATTTATAGAATGCACCATAAATCAGGTTTACCCCTAAAATACCAAGTGTTTCCTGCTGCAATCGGGCATCATTTTCTTTGAATCGAATGTGGAGAATGATTTCATTATAATCTTCATCCGGTTCAATTTGGAATTTTATTCCGACCCAACCATGCCCTTTAAATTGTTTAGCAAAATCAATAGTCGCTACGGTATTGGCATAACTAAAGAACATTTTATTGGGATGTTTGACTCTGTCAAGGCGTTTTTCAATCAGCTCTACTTCATGTTGAAGCATTTTTTTCAGACGACTTTCTGTTACATATCGACCATCACTTTCCACTCCATAAATAGCATCACTAAAATCTTTGTCGTAAGCTGACATTGCTTTTGCAATGGTACCGGAAGATCCTCCTGATCTGAAAAAGTGACGAACAGTTTCTTGCCCGGCTCCAATTTCAGCAAAGGTTCCATAAATGTTTTCGTTAAGATTAATACGAAGAGCTTTATCTTTTATAGATGGGATTTGTTCAATTGCACGATCCCCTTTAAGTTTTATTTCCATGGCAATTCTTTCCATATCATGATATACTATGCAAAGTTAACAAAAATCATACCGTATTTAAAGATAAATAGTACTATTTTTGTGAAAATTTAACGATTGAAAGTCTATTTTTTAGGAACCGGAACCTCACAAGGTATTCCCGTGATTGGGAGCCAACATTCTGTTTGTAAAAGCAATAATCCAAAAGACAAACGGTTGAGGGTTTCGGTATGGATCTATGATGCGGACTTTTCAGTTGTTATTGATTGTGGTCCGGATTTCAGACAGCAGATGCTTACTTGTGGATGTCAGCGATTAGACGCCATTTTATTTACCCATGAGCACGCTGATCATACTGCAGGATTGGATGACATTCGACCATTTTTCTTCAAGCAAGGTGATATTCCCATTTATGCTCATCAGCGTGTTTTGGATAATTTATCCCGCAGATTTGATTATATTTTTGAAACCGAAAATAAATACCCGGGTGCTCCGAGTGTGGTATCAAATGTGGTAGAAAATAATCAATCATTCACCATTCAAAACAATACCATTATCCCTATTGAAGTCAATCATGGTAACTTACAGGTGTTTGGTTATCGGATAGGAGACTTTGCCTATTTAACGGATGTGAAAACGATTGCAGTTGAAGAAATGGAAAAATTGAAAAATCTTTCGGTTTTGGTAGTGAATGCTTTACGCGAAGAACCACATGCCACTCATTTTAATTTGGAAGAAGCATTGTCTTTTATTGCTTTGGTTCAGCCAAAAAAAGCATATCTTACCCATATAAGTCATTTATTAGGATTTCATGACGAAGTACAACAAAAATTACCAAAAAACGTTTATTTAGCTTACGATAATTTAGAAGTTACCTTTTAATTCAAGTATATGAAAAGAAATTTATTCCTTTATTTATTCATTCTAACCTCATTGATGACTTTATTTGTTTATTCCTACTATTCAAAAAAATTACAATTTGAGTCAGAGCGTGTAGAAAATTTTAAAACAAAGTTAGCCGATACAACATTGTATTTTAATAACAGATTGGTTGATGCAAATTATTTTACGCTACGTGGAAACGACAATGCTCAAAATCATCTTGAAAATTACTCCATTGAAAAATTGATTGCCAAAATTGAAAATGAAATTATGGAGAAAAATGATGATCCGAATGGAAATCCTCTTGTTGAGTATGGAATATTGAATGACAAAAAATTTATCATTAATAAAATCCAAGTCATTAATCATCGATGGATTATTGCTGATTTTAGCAATGGCGATTTATGGGGTGAAGTATTGTTACAGTATTTTATTGAAGATGACGAAAGTATAACATTTAACATAATTAAATCTACCTTATATACCAAATAAAGAATTTGTATATTTGGATTCAAAACCTCAATATCATGCGTAAATGTTTGTTTGTTTTTTGTCTTATCTTCAGTTTTGTTTCTTGTAAAAAGTTAGATTTTGGACAAGAAGAAGAAAAACTTAAAGTAAAGCAAACTTTAATGGATACTATAGATGATGTGGATAAAGACAAAAACGGATGTTTGGTTAGTGCCGGTTATGTATGGTCTACTTTGAACAAAGAGTGTATCAAATTGTACGAATCAACTATTACTTTATATCCTCAATCAAACTTAAATAACGAGGATGAAACCAAAAATGCGTATTTAATTTTTGCTGAAAATGGCGGTAATGAAGCAGAACTCTTTATTCCAAGCCAAGTAAAGTCGATTATTTTAGTTCGACCATCAGAAGGACAACCATGGGTGTTTAATGAATGGCAACTTATTCCTTGGAAAGGTTTTCAACTAAAGAAAGATGGTGAAATTCTATTTTCCGGTGATGGAGAAATAGGTCCAAAAGTGACCGGTAGTGATAAAAAGGAAGAATAAACTATTTATTTTCTTCCAACCAATTTCTGAAGTCATAAAAATTTTGTGGTGCTACACCGTGACCAACCGGATATTCTTTATACACAAATTTAATACCTAATTTTTCTAAAACAGGACCTGTTTTTCTAGCCCATTCCACCGGAATTACTTGATCAACTGTTCCGTGAGAAACAAAAATTTTCAGGTTAGAAAAGTTGTTTTCTTCAAAATTCTCTTTTGCCATTTCTGTATTTAAATAACCACTCATGGCCACAATTTTTGATACTTTTTCAGGGTAGGAGAGCCCAATAGCATAACTCAAAATTGCACCTTGACTAAACCCAATTAATGTTACTTTTTTTGGTTCAATTGGATATTTATTCGTCAATTCATCAATAAAATTCACAATCAAATCTCTGGATTGTTTAGCTTGGTGAATGTCGGAAAATTTGTTTTCATCGGCATCAAAATTAATCGCATACCACGCATAACTTCCGTACATCAAAGGATAAGGAGCTTGGGCAGAAACCACAAAATATTCCTCAGGAAGTTCAGAAGCAAACGAAAACAAATCTTCCTCATTACTGCCATAACCATGCAACAAAAGCAATAACGGATTTTTGTCAAGCTTGATTTTTGGCTCACGAATTAAATATTGTAACGACATACTTATAGGCTTTTAAATAGATTTTGATAAAAGTCGCCCACTAATGGTACTTTTTTTTCTTCACCGTTCAACGCTCCTAAAAATCCATAAATCCATAAGATAAAAAAGAAGATATAAAAGGCTGAGGAAATCATCCAACTGTCAAAGTAACCAATGGGATAGCCTAAAGCAAAAAAGGTTAAAAATATACCTAATGCTTGTCTAATATGAAAACTGGCAAAAGCACTTTTGTTTTCATTGTTCATAAAGATGGCAATTACCGCACCAATAATTGTTAAATAAGCCACTATTGCGGCATTTTTATTTTGTTCCATTATGCTAAAATTAATGTTCCGTTATTATAAATTCCGTAAACTTTTCCAATCATTTTTTCTTCCAAAAATGCGGAGTTTTTTGATTTAGAAAGGATATTTTCTTTTCCAAAAGTCCATTCCGCATTTGGGTTGAAGAACGTTAAATTTGCAATAGAACCTTCTTTAATTGCCGAATGTTCAATTCCAAATGTTGCCTTACCATTTGTTAATTTAGCAATAATTACGTCTAATGGAAGTACAGTTAATAACGCTCCAAAAGCACTTTCTAATCCAATAGTTCCGTTTTTGGCCAAATCAAATTCCATTTTCTTATGTTCAATATCTATTGGATTGTGGTCGGACGTAATCATATCAATAGTTCCGTCTAATACACCTTGAATCAACGCTTTCCTGGTTTGTTCATCACGTAGAGGCGGACTCACTTTTACACGAGTATCAAAACCTTCTAACTTTTCATCCTTCAATACCAAATGATGTACTGACACACTGCATGAAACGAGTAAACCTTTTGCTTTTGCTTCTTTGATTAAGGCAACCGATTTTGCTGAAGAAATGGTTGGAATGTGCAATTTTCCTCCTGTGTATTCTAATAAAAATAAATTTCGGGTAATCACTAATTCTTCCGCTAAAGTTGGTATTCCTTTCAATCCTAATCGAGTGGAAACAACACCTTCATGAGCTACACCATTTCCTTTTATTTTTTCATCTTGCGAAAAGGCAATGACTAATCCGTCAAAATCTTGAACATATTGCAATCCAATTTTGAGTAAATTCGCATTGGCAATATTTTTGCCATAGTCACCAAAAGCAACCGCTCCGGCATTTTTCATATCAAATAATTCAGCTAAATCATTTCCTTCCGAACCTTTGGTTAACGCACCTATTGGAAATAAATTAACAGCATTATTGTTGGCTTTTTCCTTTACAAAACGCACTTGCGATTGATTATCAATCACCGGAAACGAATTGGGTTGCAAAGCAATTGCTGTGAATCCGCTTTTGGCAGCGACCGATAAACCGTTGGAAATGGTTTCACGGTCTTCAAAACCGGGTTCACCTAACGAAACAGAACTGTCAAACCATCCTTTGGAAACATGAAGATTTTCTAAACTAATTTCTTCAACACCTTCTTCTGAAGGCAAGTTTGAACCCATTTTTTCAATGGTTTTGCCTACAATTTTTAAGTCCGTTTTTTGGTTGTGATGCAAACCGTTTGGGTCGATGATGATTGCGTTTCGAATGATTAACTTCATTTTATGAATTTTTGAATGAGTAATTCCAATACAATAAATAGCAAGGCGAAAATTACAAACCACTTCCACAAAACATTATCCGTACGGTTGGTTTGTAAGATATCAAAAACAACATCGATAGAAGATTCGTTTTCGTAAGATTCTACTAAATTTGAATTATCCAAACGCAAATCACTTTCGGTTCGAGGATAATTAAAACTTATATTTTTTAGGATTGAATTATCTTTTAATGCATTGAAATTTCCCGCTTTTGTTGGACTTTCAGAAAAAGTCAATTTCACTTTATTATTTAAAATTTGCTGTTGCGGAATAAATTTTTCACTTTTTTCATCTGAAGAAACCACTGAAATAATTTCATCTTTTGATAAAAGTTGATCTATCGTAATGGGTGAAGTTGCACCAACTGTCAATGCATTGATTCCTGATTTTGCACTTTGAAATGCCATGTTATAAATGGTAGGAACTATCAAAGGCGAGTTTTTAAAGTTTGAATTTTCTTTGTTTATTGGTGCAGAAAAAACATAAAAACTTGCCAAAGAATTGGAGACAGAAGTTAAAAACGGAAGTTGATCTTCATATGTCAGAACAGACGGATACGTACTTTTTATATTAAAACTTCCTTTGGTATTTGGATATTGAAAATTATCAGTCTTTTTCTCAAAAACTCCATTATACAAAGGATGAGCATATGAAATAGAAGTGATTTGCTTTTCTTTTTTTTGGTATTCACTCATTGAAAAGGAACCAAAATTTACAAGTAATTTATTAATGTTTTCTACTTTGTTTTCTTCGGATGGAATAAAAATCACATTACCGCCTTTTTCATAAAAAGCTTTTAAAGTGGTTTGAAGAGCTTGTGGAATTTCTTTTATTTCATTGAGAATAATGGCATCTTGTTTTTCCAACAAATTATAATCCAATGTTTTTAATTCAAACTGTGTAAAAACAAATTCATTATCCGTATAAATTTTAGTCAGAAATTGATTTTTGTCTGTTTCACCAATAGCTAACACTTTTGCTTTTTCAGGTTTAGAAATGCTAAAAAAGTACTCATTATCAAAACGTAAACCCGGTTCATCTATTGAAACAAAACCATTGAAATCAGCTTTTGGAATGGTGAAAAACAATTCTTTCTCTGCCTGTTCTATTTTAATTTGTGTTTTAGCAATTAACTGTTTTTTGTTGTAGATAGCCACCGGAATTTCTTGTTCAAATGTTCCAAAGGATTTTAGTTTTACACCAATTTCATAAAAACTATCTAAGGTTTGATGAAGAAAAACACTGTCTATTGCCACATTATTTTTTTGTTCCGATTTTGGTATAATGAAAATGGGATTTATAGTTTCATCTATCGGTTTTAACTGGTTCGCTTGAAGGTTTATCGCATCAGTAATCACCACAACATCTTTGTTAAAAGGTGTTTTTCTCGATTTTATTTTTGTGATTTGTTGGTCTAACTGAAAAGAGGTGGCACTGTATTCCAAATCCATCAATTCTTTTTGAATGGATTTAATGTCGGTATTCCAATACGTATCGTCATTGGTAAGAAGAGAAAAGGTAGTATTTTCAGGAGTATATTTTAGTAATTCCTGAACGGCTCTTTTCAATAATTCTCCCTGATTACCTTTGGCTTGCATACTGAAAGAATTATCTAAAATCACGTATAATTCATTAGTTATACCTTTACTGTCTTTTGCTTTAAAAAAAGGTTGTGCAAATGCAATAATTATTGCAGCCAACAAGAGTAAACGTGTGGCTAACAATAACCATTTTTTGAGTTGGGAGCTTTTTCTGGTTTGTATGGAGAGTTCTTTCAGAAATTTTACATTGGTAAAATATTCCTTTTTGAATCGCCTGAGTTGGAATAAATGCACCAAAATTGGGATGACCAATAAAAAGAGAAAATACAGAATTTCGGGATGTTTAAACTGCATTAATTGAAAGTTTGTCAAAGATAACTTTTATATTTCAACGATACAAATCAAAAGTGTTAAGCCTTAGCGAAAGATTTCAAAATTATACATTACTTTTTCTTTCTCTTTTCGGCTCTTTTCCTTTCTACTTCTCGGTTTCTGGATTCGGTTTTTCTCGGTGTTCGTTTTCCCGGACCACCTAAATTGACCTTTTTGTTTTTATCTTTTTTCTCATGAAATGCTTCGCCACCTTCTTTTTTGGGACGCTTCAAAAGCATTTTCATTTTTTTCTTTTCCTTTTCAAATTCCAGTAATTTTTCCTCAATTTCAATGTTTGGAAGGGGTAAAAATTCAATTTCCTTTTCCATCAAAATTTCAGCTTCAATTTGAATTTCTTCTTCTCTTGGACTAATAAAACTAACGGCTACACCGGTTTTGTCAGCTCGACCGGTTCGACCAATTCGGTGAATGTATTGCTCAGGAACTTCCGCAAATTCAAGGTTAATTACGTGTGTGATATCCGAAATATCCAATCCACGAGCCATCACATCGGTGGTTACAATTCCTCTTATTTCTCTGGCTTGAAATGAAGCCATTGTATTCAATCTATAATTTTGCGATTTATTGGAATGAATTAAACCAAATTGATACGGAAATTCTTCCTCCAATGCATTAAAAACCAAATCAGCCGTTTTTTTATTGTTGATAAAAATCAGCAATCGCGACATGTTTTCATCGGAATGCAAAAGTTCTTTCAATAAATTTAATTTGGTTAAAAAATTAGGTACTTTATAACCAATTTGCGAAATTTTTTCCAACGGTGTTCCTGATGGAGCTAATGAAACTTCTACCGGAAAGTCAAAATATTCATCCAACATATCATTCACTTCATCAGTCATTGTAGCGGAAAAAAGGATATTCTGTCTCTTTGATTTTAGCATCGTTAAGATGGAAGTAACCTGAAAACGAAAACCTAAATTCAACATTTCATCAAATTCATCAATGACTAATTTTTGAATTTCATCAAACCGAACTACATTATCCAAAGCCAAATCCATTACGCGTCCGGGTGTTCCCACTAAAATGTCAACACCTTCATAAACAGCTGTTTTTTGTGTATTGATGTTTACACCACCATACACACCCAACGTTCGAACGGACATATATTGAGTTAATTTTACCACTTCTTCGGCCACTTGAACAACTAATTCACGTGTTGGAACAAGAATCAAAACACGAGGAGTGTGTGTATTTTGAAATTTCCATTGTTTTAAAATCGGTAATAAGTAGGCAAAGGTTTTTCCGGTTCCGGTTTGAGCAATTCCCATCATATCTCGACCGGATAAAATAACCGGCATCGATTTAATTTGAATAGGAGTAGGGTGCTTGAAACCTAGTTCATCAATGGCTTTTTGCAATGATTTAGGTAAATCAAAATCCAGAAAAGTAATCATAAAACGGATAATTTTGGCAAATGTACACTTTTAAACTAAGATTTTGTGTGGATTAGCGAAACAACTGTAATTAGCTACCACATTAAAAGTATCTTTGCAAAAAAAATTACGTTATGTTTCATTTGCTAGACATCATTGGTACAATGGCCTTTGCTATTTCGGGTGTTTTGACCGGTTTTCATAAAAAATTAGACCCTTTTGGGGTGTACATCATTGCCTTTGTTACTGCCGTTGGTGGTGGAACCCTACGTGATATGTTAATTGGGCGAACTCCGGTTGGTTGGATGCAAGACTTAACGTATGTATATATGATAACGTTAGGATTTTTTATTGCTTTAGTTTTTCGAAAAAAATTAGACAAACTAAGAACCTCTCTTTTTTTATTTGATACGATAGGTTTAGGCGTTTTTACACTGATTGGGTTAGAAAAAGGAATAGAAACGGGATTGCATCCTATAATTTGCATTGCCCTAGGAACAATGACTGCTTGTTTTGGTGGCGTGATTCGCGATATTTTATGCAATGAGATTCCGATTATTTTCAGAAGAGAAATTTATGCAACTATTTGTATTATTGGTGGTATGGTGTTTTTTACACTTAAATATTTTGAACTTCAAAATGATGCTTTATATCTGATTACTTCCTTGGTCATGATTTCTATTCGTTTGTTAGCAGTACGATTTAAATGGTATTTACCCACCTTGAGCTATAAAGAAATTAACGGGTAATGTATAAATAACCCTGAAGAGGTGTGCGATAATTAGGGTCGTTCAGATGAATAACATAATAGTAAGTACCATCAGCGGAAATAGTGCCATTCCATTCAATGGGTTCAGTTGTTTCACCCCGCCAATCCTCTGTTTGTTGCGATCCGGTCCAAATTAATTTCCCCCAACGATTAAAAATCTCAATTTTGAAATCGAGAAAAATATTGCGTAAACCTTTGACAAAGAAATAATCATTCCAACCATCTTCATTGGCAGAAATAAAATTATAAACTGTTGGTGGACAATTTTCAGTCAATAGCTCCACTTTTGTGAAGGCCGGACAAGGTGATTCATCTAATCGAACGAACAAGGTTTTAGGGGTGGTTACTTCGTAAACACTAGTTATAAAAATTGGATTCAATCCGTTTTGTGCATCTTCTTCTGTTTCATGAAATGAATAACTTTCAAAGGCAGTAAAGAAAGGTTGAGTTGTTAATGCAATCAAATCAAATTGCCCCACCTGAAATCCTTTGTTACAAGAGATTATTGGCGATAAATCCGGTAATTGATTTGAAAAAATAAAACGAATAGTGGTTATATCTGAATTATTTACTTCATTAATCTCATTTACAGTGCTTTCGCCTAATCCATTGTCATCCACCACTAATTTTAATTCAAATTCATCAGGAATTTCAACGGGTAGCTCAACTGTCATTGAAAAAGATACGCTTTCACCAATTCCGAGACTATTTTGTGTTTGGGCTTGAGCGATTAAGACATTGTTTACATAAATAGCAATTGGCGTATTGGTCGGTAATGGATTGGTTGCTGTTGCTAAATTAGTAACTCTAAAATCAAAAGAAAGTAATCGACTATCGCAAGGCAAATTAGTCTCTTTGATGGCAATAACAGCATCCGGAACTTGACTATTTAGTTTTGTTATTACAGCATTTATCATCACAAAATCTTGTCCGGATGTAAGCGAAATTTCAGCTGATTGATCACCGGGTTGAATATTGTTTTGAATATCATAAATATCCAAATCCATGTTGAAAAGTTCTGTATTTCCGTTGACGGAATTTGTACCGTTAAATGCATTATTGGCCGGATTCAAGGGTGGATTGCTTAAAATGGATCCATTTATTCTTAATGTCTCATTTACAGCAATATTCACATCTCCTTCCCATGCTAAAAAGCCAATTTTAGCAGCTTGATTGTCAATGACATTCAAACTACTTAAGGTGATTGATAACTCTTGTGGAACACCTTGTAAACCATCATATAAATTAATTTGATTGAGGGGTAAATCCGGATGAAAATAGACCAAAATGATGGCCCAACCGGCAAAGTTGGTTCTTCTGGGAAAGTGAGAAGGTAAGAAGCTTGTATTATCTAAACCGGAGAAGGTATATGTGCCATTTCCATTGGATTCGATGAAAGAAGTGATATCGGCAAACGCACTAAAATATGTAAAATCAACGCCATTAAACGTTCGGGTCAGACCAAAATTTCGTTGTGCTGAAATGGATTGACCATTCAATTCTACTTCAAAATCACCATCACCCGAACCGGCCCAATATAAATAAGCTTTAAGAAGCGTTACATCTGGAGATAAGTTCAGTTCTGCTGCTGATTCCGTTAAAATGTCAGGGGAAAGTTGAAACGTATTCTCAACCGGATTAAGCGTATTTCCAATAAATGTAAAGTCATATCGTCCATTAAATTGCTCGTACAAAGAAACGTTTTGAGCTTTAACAAAACCCAAGCCAAAAAATATTAACCATGATAACAGAAAATAGTTGTATTTTCGTTTCATTATAGGAAACACTAAAAATTGGATTTAAAGATAGTATTTTTAAACCAATTGTGAAATGAATAAATAGGAATTAAGTACAGTGAAACAATTTTCGGTTAGAAAATATACTTCTAAAGATAAGCAAGAATGGAATGACTTTGTGAGCAAAGCCAAGAATGCTACTTTTCTATTTCATCGTGATTTTATGGACTACCATCAAGATCGCTTTGACGATTATTCGTTGATTGTTGAAGATGACAAAAATTGGGTAGCCGTTTTGCCTGCAAACAAAGTAGGAGAGGAGTTGTTTTCACATCAAGGGTTGACGTATGGCGGTTTGGTCATTAATCAAAATTTAAAACTTGAAAAATACATCTCGCTTTTTAAAACATTGCTTGAATATCTTTGTTCAGACGGAATAAATCGATTAATCATCAAAGAACTTCCTTTTATTTATGCTGATTTTTTTTCTGATGAACTTGCCTATCTTTCGTTTTTAACTCAAGCTAAATTATCCAGACGTGATGCTTTGGCCGTTGTCGATTTAAGTAATGTTCAAAAATTAGCCAACGGAAGAAAAGAAGGAGTTCTACGCGGACAAAAAAACGAATTAATTGTCAAGGAAGAAGTTGATTTTAGTCTTTTTTGGTCAAAAATATTAATTCCAAATTTACTTGAAAAACATCAAGTGAACCCGGTTCATTCGTTAACAGAAATAACTTTGTTAAAAGAAAAATTTCCGTCAAACATCAGACAGTTTAATGTATATAAAGGCGATGAAATAGTTGGGGGAACAACCATTTTTGAAAGTAAAAATGTAGCTCATTCGCAGTATATTTCTGCCAACAATTTAAAAAATGAATTAGGAACATTGGATTTTTTATATCATCATTTGATTACAGAAGTTTTTAAGGAAAAAAAATATTTTGACTTTGGAATTTCTAATGAAGCACAAGGCAAAAAACTTAATGGAGGCTTATCTTTTTGGAAAGAAAGTTTTGGAGCTCACATTGTAACGCAAGATTTTTATGAAATTGAAACAAACCAATTTACACAATTAGAAACGGTTTTGTTATGATAAAATTCTACGATTTAAAAAAAGTCAATCAACGGTATGAAACTGCTTTCCATGAAAAGTTGGAAGAGTTCATGAAACGCGGTTGGTATATTCTCGGTGATGAGGTAAAATTATTTGAAGAAAATTTTACGAATTATTGTCATTCAAAACATTGTATTGGTGTTGGAAACGGACTTGATGCGTTGGTTATAATTTTTAAAGCCTACATTGAATTAGGAAAATTGCAAAAGGGAGACGAAGTGATTGTTCCTGCAAACACTTACATTGCCAGCATTTTATCGATTTTACAGGCCGATTTAGTTCCTGTTTTTGTTGAACCCAAACTGGAAACGTATAATTTGAATCCGGATTTGATTGCTGAAAAAATTACTTCAAAAACAAAAGCTATTTTAGTCGTTCATTTATACGGACAGTTGGCAGAAATGGATAAAATTGAGGCGATTGCCAAGCAACATAATTTGTTAATCATCGAAGATGCTGCTCAGTCACACGGTACGGAGTTTGGAGTTAGGAGTTTGGAGTTTGGAGTTGGAAATGCAAAAGCATTTAGTTTTTACCCTTCCAAAAATCTTGGTTGTCTAGGCGATGGAGGAGCAGTTGTTACCAATGATGATGATTTGAATAAAATCATTAGAGCCATGCGAAATTACGGTTCAGAAAAAAAATATGTCAATGATTTTATCGGAATAAATTCACGTTTAGATGAATTACAAGCTGCTTTTTTAAACGTAAAATTGGCCGATTTAGATGATGATAATCAAAAGCGAAGAGAAATAGCGAATCGATATTTAGGTGAAATTAAAAATAATAAAATTGTTTTACCTTTTTATGATGGTTCAACGAATCATGTTTTTCATTTGTTTGTAATTCGGACAGAAAAGAGAAATGAATTACAGGAATATTTAAAAGAAAACGGAATACAAACCTTGATTCATTACCCCATACCGCCACATCAACAAAAAGCGTTGGCAGCATTTAATGCGTTATCTTTCCCAATTACCGAAAAAATCCATCGTGAGGTCTTGAGCCTACCGATGAGTCCGGTTTTGACGGAGGAGGAAGTGAGTAATGTTATTCAATTTATAAATCGATATTAATTGAAATTTTTAAAAGATATAGTAGGTGCCGCTTGGTTCAAAATATCCTCATTGAACAGTTTTGCTATTCTTTTACGAATTGGATTCGGGCTAATCATTTCAAAAGTTTTAGCAATCTATGTTGGTCCGGCCGGAATGGCTTTGGTTGGAAATTTGCGTAATTTTCAAACTTCTTTGGAAAGCTTTGCAACACTTGGTTTTCAAAACGGAATAATTAAATATACTGCACAATTTAAAGAGGATAGAGTAGAATTTAAGAAGTTAATTTCAACAGTAGCTGTTACTATTTCATTTTTCATTTTACTTTTAGGAATTGGATTGTATATTTTTCGAGAAGCAATAAAATCCTATTTGTTTAGCTCAGAAAACGAGTATGAAATAGTTATGAAAGCCATTATTTTCAGTCTACCATTCTACGGTTTTTCTCTTTTTTTTACTTCTTTAATTAATGGTTTAGAAAAATACAAAAAAGTAGTTTACATTTCAATCATTGGAAACATATTGGGATTCGCTTTTTCTTTGTTTTTAGTTTTGAATTATGATCTAATTGGAGCTTTGTTAGCTATGGTTTTAGCCCCAACAACTAATTTTTTGATAGCATCATTTTTTGTTTATAAAGAAATTAAGTTATTCCAATTTATTCAATTAAAATTTTTCGATAAAAGGATTCTTAAAAACTTAAGTTCTTATTCCGTAATGGCACTTTTTTCTTCTATTACAGGTCCAATGATTTATATTTTTTTACGAAATCATTTGATTGATACCACCGGAATGGAGGTGGCAGGATACTGGGAATCCATGAGTAGAATATCAAGTTATTACATGTTATTTGTTTCCTCGTTAATGAG
>LFEF01011486.1_pt1 | contig 23319 bp, 17 predicted proteins | sample 619371 | NCBI WGS metagenome assembly LFEF01 (sample SAMN03014291, study PRJNA259931) | freshwater metagenome | biome: lake; feature: waterbloom | place: China: Taihu Lake | collected 2006-08 | depth 0 m m
GGCGGTTGCAGGAGCTGAGTGCAACACGGTTACTGGAGTGAGGCAGGTGCCTCGTGATGCTTGCCCATCAGTTCTGTCATGACCTCGATGGGGCACTTGAAGCCGAAGCGCTTGCGTGGACGGATATTCAGCTCATAAGCAATGGCATCCAGCTGTTCCTGGCTGTACACCGACAAGTCCGTGCCCTTGGGCAGGTACTGACGGATCAATCCGTTGATGTTCTCGTTGCTGCCGCGCTGCCAGGGGCTGTGCGGGTCGCAGAAGTAGATCGCCACCCCGGTTTTCTGCGTGATTTCAGCGTGCCGGGCCATCTCCCGCCCCTGGTCGTAGGTCATGCTCTTGCGCACCGCCAGCGGCATGCGGTTCAGCGCCGCACTGAAGCCTTCCACCGCCGAGGTCGCCGTCGCATCGTTCATCTTCGCCAGGATCAGGTAGCCGCTGGTGCGCTCGACCAGGGTGGCCACTGCCGAGGCGTTGGCCTTGCCCTTGATCAGGTCGCCCTCCCAGTGACCGGGCATCACGCGATTCTCGATCTCCGGCGGGCGCACATGGATGCTGACCATATCGGGGATCTGGCCACGCCGGTCCACACCGCCAGAGCGCGGCCTGCGGGTACTTTTGCCTTGTCGCAGGCAGATGATCAGCTCCTTGCGCAGCTCACCGACTGGCAGGGCGTAGATCGCGTTGTAGATCGTCTCGCGGCAGACGTAGGTGTCTTCAAAGTTCGGCGATTTCATAGCGCGGAGCTTGCCGGCAATCTGCTCGGGAGAAAAGCGTTGTCGCAGCAGGTGGGCGACCAGCTCGAACATTTCGTCGCCGGGCACCAGCTTTTTCCGAGGCCGGCAGGGCAATCGACGTTCGCGCATGGCTCGCTGGGCATGCAGGGTGGTGTATGCGCCTTGGGTGTCGCGATTGCGTTGGATCTCGCGACTGATCGTCGAGGGGCTGCGGTTGAGCATTCGGGCAATGGCGCGCTGGCTCATGCCGCGCAGCAGACCGACCTGGATGTTGGAGCGCTCTTCGATGCTGAGTTCGTGATAAGACATGGCAACACCCTACCGGAAAGGTCAGGTGTTGCACTCAGTTTTTGCCACCGCCACTTCTCGCCCAACCTCAATACGCTGATCGGCGGGCGGGGTACGGGTAAATCCACAGCGTTGGAACTGCTGCGGTTTGCGTTCAGTCGCGATCACGGCGACGCGATTTCCGACTCAACCCGGTCGAAGTTCGATCGGGTGAAGGCCACCTATACCGACAATGCGGAGATACAGGTCGGGTGGGAGAGTCTGCCGGGTCAGGTAGATATCATTTCGCTGAAGCCACACGAGGGCCATGCCCTGCTGCAAGGAGAGGTACACGACCTTGCCGTCTATCTCCGACAGCTACCAGTGCAGTTCTACAGTCAACAGCAGCTCAGTGAACTTACCGACGCGCATGGCGGTGGCCGACTTCTGGCCATGATCGACGAATCGTGTGCGGCAGAACTGCAGGGACTGAAGGGACAAGAAGACACACTGCGGGCCGAGATCCAGCAACTGTTTGCGGCCATGGATCAGCTCGGAGCTCTACACGAGGAAGTCACGGTTCTGAAGCAGGAGATCCAGGAGCTGGATCGACAGTGGCAGGCGCGAAGTGAGGTTCAGGATGAGGCCCAGCGATATCAGCGTGCAGAGGGGGCCCGGCGGTACTTTGATCAGGTTCAGACTCAAGTATCGGAGGACATCAATCGGCTGATCAAGGTGGTCGGTGAACTGTCGTCGCAGGGCGTGCTCAACGATGGAAAAGTTGAGGTGTGGCCTAGGGCTTCTTGGTTCAACGAGTTGACGCTAGGGGCGTCGCAGCTGCGAGACGTTTACAAAACCAAGGTCGAGGCGTTGGTGGTTGAAATGCGCCAGGATGCGGCGGAGCTTCTGGCACAAGGCGATGGTTGGGAACAGGTACTGAAGGATCTGGAAGGTACCAAAGAGGCGTTTCTCGTGGCCTGCCGTGAGCGTGGTCTACAGCCACAGGATGTCACGCGCCTCCAAGAGATCGACAAGGTACGCCAGACAAAGCTCCATTCGCTCAAGGAAAAAGAAGCGCGGCTGAACGTTCTCAGGCCGCAGCGTGATCGCTTGAATACAGCTTTGAATGACATGAACCTGTTGTGGGAACAGCAGTGTGCGGTTCGGCAGCTTGCTGCGGCAGAAATCAGTGAAAAGGCTGACGGTTCTATTCGAGTGTTGGTCCAACCTATGGCTGAAGGTCGGGACTATTTCAACGCTTGGGACGAGATGATTCCTGATGGACGCAGTCGATTGGGGCGAGCGTGGGATCACATTGGCAAGCTGCTGTTCGCGGATTTTCTTCGGTACCAGCACGAGGTTCAACCAAAGGCGGACTCACCTTGGCTTCACATCCAACATGTGGTGGCTGGCACCCGTGAGTTGCCATTGGCACTTCTGGAATACAAGGCTGAGCTGGTCACCTACTTCAACGAGCAGAAGGCAGCGTGGCGGGTAGCAAGGTTGACCCGAGTGGAAGAGCGCGTAGACATTGAATTGTACCGGGCGGACCGGACTCTGGTCGGGAGCGTGCTGAGCAATGCTCTGTCGGAAGGACAGCGCAATACAGCGGTGTTGAATTTGCTGCTGGCCAAGGGAGAGGGGCCCATTATCATCGACCAGCCGGAAGATGAACTGGATTCGAACTTCATCTATCGCGAGTTGGTACCCCTGCTGCGGAAGGTGAAGAACCAGCGACAGCTAATTCTTGCCACGCACAATGCCAACCTTCCTGTAAACGCCGATACTGACCTGGTATATGCCCTGGAGGTAGCTCAGGGCCGAGGCGTGAAACTTGCGGTAGGGGGGCTCGATCGGGCAGACACGTCGACTGCTGTACTGGATATCATGGAAGGATCCGCCGAAGCCTTTAAGCGTCGATTCGACAAGTACCATTTTTAACATCCCAGACCGGCGACTTAGGAGGGGCGAGTAGTACCCGATCACGTCAGGCAGAAGCTTCGTGATAGGGTTACTTGGAAGGCCCCACCAAGGTCGACGAGATCACTGGAGCCAGGACTTAACTGCCTCAGCGCCGTATTCGGCTTTCCAGGCGTTCAGAACCTTGTTGTTGCCACCTTTGGTCTCGACCACTTCGTTGGTGTGTGGATTCTTGTAGACCTTGACAGTGCGCTCGCGCCGTCGGCCTTTCTGAGCAGGCATTGGCGCTCGTGCACGACCTGGATCAAGGATATTGATTACCACCTTGAGCCCGAAGCCGTACTCATTCAGCAGTGCTCTGAGTTTGGTTTCGAACTCAATTTCGCGCTTGAGTTCTGCATCGTTCTTGAGGCTGTTCAGCGCGGCCAGTTGTTCCGCGAGCTGCGCTTCAAGACGTTTGAATTCCGCTAGTTTGCTCATCGTGTTCTCCGTGATGTCATGTAGGGCAGCCGTACGGTTTACCAATAGTGCTTGGTTACCATTGCGCTCGTCATTTATGAGGATAGCCTTATCCCCGACCTGCTCAGTCCAGGTTCTCCGCTATGTACCTGACAAGCTGGAGTGGCTCTGAGCTGTCGATGATCGAGAACATCAAATCTCGCTTGCTGCGGGGCAGGCGCTTGGCGCAGCGTTTGGCAGTGGCCTTGATGGCGCTATCCGAACAGTGAATCTGGGCAGCGAGCAACAGGGCGAGTGTGGCGTCCAATAAAGTCAAACTGCAGTGCCTTGTATCAGTAAGCACTCCAGTATTCGGCATTAAGTGAATGGGTTCAAGTCCGTCAGTTGGACCACAAAAGCAATCTCGTTTCACTATTCTGCCCACATGCCTCCCCGCGTCTACCGAACGTTTCGGTTGCCCAGTGATGGCGATATGATTCTGCTTCGGTTATTCGGACACGAGCGACTGATAGGGAATCGACAAGGGGGTCAAAATCATGGGCTGGAAGGGAACATTGCGCTCCATGCAGGCTGCATCTCGCCGAGCAGAACGGAATGCGCAGCGTAAGCAGAGAGAGTTGGAGAAGCGCGGCAAGGAATACGCCAAGATGGAGGCGCTTGAGCAGGCGGCTTACGAAGTGGAGGTCTACGACAACTACATCGAAGTCCTGCAGTCGGTCCACAAGGAATGCTCTGAGCAGGTCGATTGGGCTAGTTATCTGGCACGACCTGAACCACGAGAACCAGAGCGGGTTGCCTCTTCGGAAGTGGCGGCACAATCGCGCTTGGACAGCTACCAGCCTGGCTTCTTTGCGCGCTTGTTCGGCTTACAGCAGCGCCAGCTAGCGTCGCTGCGAAATGCCGTCGATAAGGGCCGTGCGGAAGACTCCGATCGCTTCAAGAAGGAGAGGGAGGCCTGGCACACCGAATACTCAGAATGGCAAACGGATTACGCATTGGCCCAGCGATTGTTGAGAGGGGAGGGCCAAGCCAAGTTGGATGCGATCGAACTGCTGAACCCGTTCGAAGACATTTCCATGCTGGGCACCTCAGTCAAATTTGTCATCCAGGAGGGCGGGCTGGTTGAGGTTTTCCTCAGTGTCCACGGGGATCGCGTCATCCCGGCAGAGAGCAAGAGCCTGCTGCAGAGTGGCAAGCTATCCACGAAGAAGCTCCCGGCGGGGAAATACAACGAGTTGCTGCAGGACTACGTCTGCAGTTGCGTATTGCGGGTTGGTCGAGAACTCCTGGCGATACTCACTGATGAGCTGGTCATCGTCACCGCTACCGACCGGCTCCTCAACACGTCCTCGGGGCATCTGGAAGAGTTGCCCTTGCTCAGTGTGGCGATCTCCCGGCGGACGATCGTGTCGCTCAATCTTGATGCGATTGACCCGTCGGACTCGATGAGGAATTTCGTTCACAACATGTCGTTCAAGAAGACCGCGGGATTCGCGCCGGTTAAGGCTCTTCAGGCGAAGGATTTTCTCACCGCGACACTTTAACGGCGAATCAGCACGCGGATTTCTCTAGTTGTGCTTAGCCGGCCTTCGCTGGTAAGCAAGGACCTTCTCCTGGGGCTTGGTCCCTGCAGTTTGGATACGCATGGCACTGAGGCGGCGGAGGGAACTCCCTCCGCCTCGATTCCTACAGAGCGGCGGCCTGGTTCACGTTGGCAATGACCTGTTCAAGTCGCTGCTTGCTCTGAGCAGAGACTTTCTGCAGCCCTATAGCACGTGCCATGGCGTAAAGCAGATTGTCGGCGAGTTCGCCTCGAGCCAAGACCTCACGCGCCAGAGCCTCAAGCTCTTTCTGGCTGATCTCATCCACGCCGCGCAGGCTGTCACTATCGGCCGCCTTTCGGAACGATACTGCGCTGTCATCTTCGAGATGGGATGGCCAATAGAAGTCGCCGACATCTTCTGCCGTCTTGCGGTGGGTCTGCTCCGCCAGTCGGCTGACGCGATCACGAATGCGGTTGCCGGTGCGTACCCAGCCATGCGCTCGCGCAATTCGCTGGGCCAGGATAACGTCGAGCACCGGGCCTTCGTGAACCACGACGTGAGCAATCATGGAGGTCAGGACGTTGTTGTAATGGTCCTCGAAGAACGCCTCTGGGTCGACGGTCTCAACCGCGGCAAGCGGGTCCACCTTACGGTACACAGCCGACTGCTGTTCGGGGACGGCAGTAGCCTCTGGCGTGAATGCCCTCGCGTACTGGCCGCTGACCTGTGGGGCGTCAGTCATACGGCCAACAGGTAAGGCAATTTCCTCCATCGGTTGCACGTCGTCGCTGGCGACTTCTACTGCTTCTTTCACCTCTTCAACCGGGTAGGTCAAATCGGCTTGCGCACTGGCTTGGCGGGCACGGCTTTCAGCCAGCAGCGTTTCCAGGCGTTCGTGAAGTTTTTCGGCGGTTCCGATGGGGTTGATCCACCAGTCGGTTGACCAAACGCGCAGAATCTCCCAGCCGAGGCCACGCAGCACCTGTTCGCGGAGCTTGTCGCGGTCTCGGGCAGTGGCGCTGCGATGGTAAGTGGCGCCGTCACATTCAACGCCCGCGAGGTAGCGGCCCGGAGCGTCCGGGTGAACCACGGCAAGGTCGATCCGAAACGCAGAGACGCCAATCTGCGTCGCGACATGCCAGCCCTTGCGACCCAACGCTTTGGCGACCTGTTCCTCGAAGGGGCTGTCGAAGCTCCCAAGGCTGTTAGCAGTTGCCTCGACGATTGCCCGCGGTCCGCGCTCGGCGAACTCGAGGAAGTGCTTCATGTCTCGCACGCCAATGGACTGGGTGCGGGCCAGATCGATGAGGTCCGGACTCATGGTGGAGAAAACCAGTAGCTCATGGCGAGCACGGGTAACCGCTACGTTCAAGCGACGTTCACCGCCTGGACGGTTCATCGGCCCGAAGCTCATCGTCATATGGCCTGCGGCATCTCGGCCATAGGTGATGGAGAAGTAGATGATGTCCCGCTCGTCGCCCTGGACGCTTTCCAGGTTCTTAACGAAGACCGGTTCCAACTGCGTGTCAGCGAAGTAGCTTTCGAGTGACGGGTCGTTGCGGCGCTCGGCATCGAGCAAGTCTTCAATGAGGCGTTGCTGTTCGCCGTTGAAAGTAACGACGCCGAAGGTCAGCTTGTTCTCCTTCACCTCGCGGGTGCGCAGGCGCGCCACGAGATGTGCCACAAGGGCTTTGGCTTCGCCCAGGTTGGTGCGCGAGCCACCCCTGTCGTAGACGCCTTGAACGAGGTTCAGGCTTACCGCGCGATCGGATGTGACCGGTGCCGGGAAGGTAACCAGATTGCCTTTGTAGTAACGATGGTTGGAGAAAGTGATCAGGCTCTCGTGCCGACTGCGGTAGTGCCAATTCAGGTCGAGGGTAGGCAGGTTGGCACTCAGGCACTCGTCCAGGATGCTCTCCAGATCCGGCTCGACATCATCGTCTTCGTTCGTCGTTTCGGCGCGGTCGAAGAAGGAGGTGGGCGGCATCTGTTTCGGGTCGCCAACCATGATCACCTGGCGCCCCCGTGCGATGGCGCCAATGGCATCCCACACGGGGATTTGCGAGGACTCGTCAAAGATGACCACGTCGAACACGGTCGATGTTGTCGACAAATACTGGGCGATGGACAGCGGACTCATCAGCATGCACGGCGTGAGCTTTGCCAAGGCTGCCGGAATGGTCGACATCAATTCGCGAAGTGGCTTGTGTCGGGTTTTCTTCGAAAGCTCGTGGCGCAGCACGCCCCACTCCGAGGCTTGAGTGACACTGTCGGGCGTCGGCAGGCCTGCACACAAACGGGCCCGCAGCAAATCTCGGGTGAGGGCAGTGAGCTTCTCATCGAGGGCGCGGAAATCCCGGATACGTTGCTCATGCTCGACGCTGACGAAGTTGCGAATAGTCGGCTCCTGATCGACCGTTGCGTTCAACCACCAGCGAGCGTAATTGGCTTGGAACACCTTCTTGATCGTGCCCTGAGCCAGGAGCCCATTCTCAAGAGCTTGAATGAGAGGCCGGAGTCCGAGGCCGGATGCCTCGTCACGGACTTTGCACCATGCGCTCCAATCATGCAGGTTGTGTTCAGCCTGAATGATGCCTTCACACTGCTGACGTTGCTCATCAAGGGACAGGCCGCCAACACGTTCGCTGCCGTCGTTGCTGAAGTGTCCCGTAGAGGCCAGCCGGTCCAAGCTGTTTTTGAGTTGGGCCACGGACGCCAGGTACTGCCGACCATATTGGTTCACCAGACCTTGTGACTCGAGGAGGGCGTTGCCATCACCCAGTAGCTGCGTCAGCGCCGACTTGAGTGAGGTGATTTCATCCGGAGTACGTGCCAACTGGGAGACGGCAGTAGCGATGTGTCCTTGGAAATTCACTGCGGCCAAAGCCACGTCGGTCTTGGTGTGTAAACCTGTCCAGAGCCCGGCGGCGAGGTCGCGTAGGTCAGCGAACTCCTTCAGCGTCCGCTCGTTGTTTGCCCGCTGTTCGAGCAGGTTGTGCTCTGCCCGCAGGGTCGGTCCACATTTGCCGGTGGCGATCAGTTCATGGTCTTGCTCGAGGCGGCCTTCCTCGACTATTGCACGACGTTCTTTCTGAAACGCAATCGCGGCAGCAAGGTTGGTTTTGCTTGTGCTGAGATCCTGCCACAGGCCAGCAGCGGCTGATTTCAGAGGCTCACCGTGGGCAGTAATCTTCCGATGAAGCACACGTTGTTCACGCATGGCGTCAAGCGTGCCTTTCAATGCGGAGCCGGCCGCGCCCTGAGCGATCAGTTCAAAACCTTCATCCTCCCAGCCACGGTTCTCCTTGGCTGCTTGAATGGCGACTTGGAGTGTTTTCACCTGGAGCAGTACGGCAGGATCCGAGTTCGCTCCTCGCCAGAATTCGGCGGTGTCGGAACCGAGTCCCAAGCCCTCTATGTGCTGACGCACGGTTCGAATCGAAACCAGATTCTGGAGGTCGACGGGGATGTTGGGTTCGGCGTTGCCGTCGATGAGCTGACTCAGTTGCTGCCTGATTCGTCGTTTCCCCAGCCAGGACTTAGGCCAAAACGACTGCTCGGCCCGGTCCCACTCTCCAAGCAAGGCGGCGACATCCAGATCTTCAATGCCAGGGGTGTAGGAAACCGATAGGCATTGGCGCAAGGCTGCAATTTCGTCAAACAGCTTGATTGCTTGCGACAGCACGACCATGTTCGACACCGCGAGTGGCTCCGGTAACGACTGCGTCAGCTGGGCGTGCTGTTCGAGTAGCTCCAAGCCATCCTGGCAGGCAGTGATTGTGGTTTGCGACCAAGGCGCGGGAAGCTTGCCGTTGATCTCGCGATGCACCTTAACCAGTTCACAGCCTTGTTGTAGGCGTTGCGCGATGAGGCGGGCATCTGGCCGAAGGACGAATCTCCAATCCTGGCCGGCCGCCTGGGGCAGGGTTGCGGCAAGCGTCGAGAGACCCTCGCGCGTCGTACGAGTGAGCTCGATATTGGGGAGGTTAGCCGCTTCGATGAAGTGCGCTGCGTCTTTCCCCATCGAATTGATTGCTGGGATAACGTCGCGCGCGGCCTGGATCACCTGTTGCTGCCAAGTTGGCGACCAGTCGTGCTGACTAATCGCGCCTAGGGGGTGTTCGGTAAGCTTGGAATACCCAACTGATTGCGCATTGACTTCCAGGCGATCCGTGAGCTCCAGCAGGCGATGCAACGCCTCACGGTCGTGCATCAGTGGTGTCGGCCATGACAACGAGACGACAGGCAAGTCTTGGCCGGCGATGGTGGCGCCGATCGCATCGTAGATGCTCAGCCCATTTGGATAACGGTGGTGCAGTCGATCGACGTAGACGTTAAGGCTCTTGCGCAGTGACTCAAGGCGCTCGGCTTCAGTTTTCCAGGTTTCTGCGTCCACCTCGCCACGAGCTTGCCAAGCGGCATTGAGTTGCGACAGCACATCCGTCTTGCTCGCCTTGTTGGAGTGGACTTCCAGGCAGAACTCGCCCAGGCCCACTTCCCGTAGGCGGCGGTACACGACATTGAGCGCCGCGATTTTCTCCGAGACGAAAAGCACGCGCTTATCCTCGGCGATGAACTGGGCGATCATGTTCACGATGGTTTGGCTCTTGCCAGTCCCCGGCGGACCGATCAGCACGAAGTCCTTCTGCTGTGAGGCAGCTAGCACCGCCGACAGCTGTGAAGAGTCATAGGGGAGGGGGCAGAACACCTGCTTCGGGCTGTACTCAGCGTCGAGTTTGTTGCTGGCGGGGAATGGGGTATTAGTGGCCGAGCTGTACGCATCGCGGGGCGTGTCCAGCAGATGACGCACTACGGGGTTATCCCGCAGGGCATCGGTGCGCTCGCTGAGATCCTTCCACATCAGGTATTTGGCGAAGGAGAACATTGAGAGGACAACGTCCTCACTCACTTCCCAGCCTTTGATGTCCTTCACCGCGTGCGCGACATTGCGCCAGATCGCGTCGATGTCCAGGCCCGATTCGTCCCGCGGCAACTCACCTTCCGCCACGCCAAGGTTCAGTTCGTAGTCCTGGCGCAGCATCTCAATGAGTGTCGGGTTAAAGCGTGGCTCGTCATCATGCAGGAGGATCGTAAAGCCCGAGCGCGCACTCTTACGCTCCAGGGTTACCGGAACCAGGATCAGCGGTGCACGATAGCGTTGGTTGTCACGGTCTTCCCGTGTCCACGAAAGGAATCCAAGGGCGAGGAACAGGGTGTTGGCACCCCCTTCCTGGAGGTTGGTTCTGGCGCCGCGGTACAACTCGATCAGGCGGCTGTCGAGTTCTGTTTGCGACAGGGCGATGAACACCTCGTTGCGCTTGAGCGCATCGAGGGCATGCTGTCGCCGGACGTTTTCGCGTTCGCGGGATTCGTAGAGCTCCTTGTCGCGCGGATCAGCACCATCCATCAGATCCGGCCGTGTCATCAGCTTGATTTGCTTGCCGGTGGCCAGCAGATCTTCGAGCGCACTGGGATTAGGCGCCTCGAGTTTCAGCGCTTTCTTGCCCGTCTTGAAGTTGAGCAGGTTGTTGCGCAGGGACAGGTCCAGCAGCTTGCGCTGCCAGCGGCCTAGGCGATCCTTGGGATCAAGGCTCGCGACATCGACTGTGTCCGCGACATCGCTCGGCAACGCCATCGGCGCTTCGATCTCGGGTGCAAGCGCTGCGGAGGCTTCTTCTTGAGCTGTACCGCTGCCAACTGCCTGGGCTTCCCCGCTGGCCATCGGCTTGATTCGCTGAAGGCGTGCCCGACGGATATCCAGCGCCATTTCGAACGTGGCTTCCTTACCTTCGGCAAGGTGTTCCGCACCGCGCTCGATGGCGTAGCGCAAACCCACGGATGGGCGCTGGGTGACAAGTGTGGTTTCGAACAGCACGAGTTCGTTGAGCTTCATGCGCTTCCGCAGCGCAGTGATATCGTCGACGACCGTTGTCGTGAACTCTTCGTTTTTTAGCCATAGGCCAACAAATGCGTGGCCACGGGTAAAGATGATCAGCGGATTAAGGCCTGCTTGCTCAAGCAGTGCACAGAACAGCATGGTGGTGTCGAAGCAGGTTGCAAGGCCGTGTTCAGCCAGGTGGCTGGGGCTGCGCACCTTCTGACCATCTCGCTCGAAACTTGCCGGCGGCAGGGCATAGTCCAGCCCCATGGACACCACCGTACTCCAGATGGCGGAAACGATTTCCCAGGCATGCTCGGAGCCACTGGAGTAACCGTCCAGAGCTGCATTTTTCCCATGCTTGCGCAGCAGTTCGGCCGCTTTCTTAAGCAGGGTCTCCACGGCTAGATCATTGGGCTGTACGAACGCAGCCGTTAACTCCGGAAGGTGGGCCAGTCCTCCCCACTGATTCCGCGGCAGCACCTCCAGCGGGAGATCAGTCTGAGCAATGACTTCGCGGCGCGCCTCGGGGGATTCCCCTCTACAGGTCAGAACGAAGTTGAGTGTCGAGTGCTCGGCCTCGGTCAGTTTGGCGAGCATGCTCCCATCAACGGCTAGATCGAGCCCCGGGATTTGCCGAAAAACCTCCGCGCTGAGCTCAGAGATGTGCCAGGTCTTCGGCTTGAATACGGCCGGATCGGAAGACAGCGTAAGTTCGAGATCGCTGTACTTTGTCGCGGTCTCGTTGATGACTCGCAGCTCACGGATCAGCGGGACAGCATTCTGGTAATCAGCGAGGTTGAGCTTGGCAACGACGGTGGCTTGGATCTTAACGGCTTTGACTGGCACCGGCTCGGTCGATTCGTCGGGCGATTTGTCCTCGGCAATCAGGGGCTCGGACGTGGTCGGAACCATCTCAATGCTGAGCAGACCGGTGCTGCCTTTTTCAACTGCGTCGTCGCTCATCTGAGCCTCCCTGCTGTCTTGGTTGTTGCGTGGAGTCAGCCTTTGCCAAGCCAAATTCACTGGGGTCGATTTTCAATGCGTTCCTGTGACAACGCTGTCGGTGATTCCGCTCATTTGGCCGTGAACATATAAGCTAGCTGGCGGATCATTAGAGTGCTTGACCGTAGGTCAAGCGTGTAGGTATGGAAATCCTGCTGCTGCCCCTGGGGCTATTGCACAACAAGAATGGCCGTTCCGGCCTGATGGTACCTGCTTGCTGGGGTAAATGGCCATGTGCCACACAGGGCGGGCATTTCCGCTTTACCGTCGCGCGTTAGCGCGTAATCACTCTACGCCAGCGCCATGATCTCTGCGGCTCAGCTGGCCCGAAGCCTGGCTCGCCAAGCAATTCTGCGATAGCTCTTGCTTGTCTCGGCAAAATTCACCACAAAAACCTCAAAATCGCAGTGTAATTTCATGGTTAATGCCGCGAGAATCATCAAATTAGCGCGCTCTTCACCCGAACAATCGGTGTTAAACAGTGAATTTCACTGCTGGCGGGTACCTATACTGCGCTCCCTGATAATCAATAAAAGATCCGTCGGCTTCGCCGAGGACAAAGGGGTGAAAGCTATGCGTGTTCTGGTGCTCGGCAGCGGTGTAGTCGGTACGACAAGTGCGTACTACCTGGCTCGTGCAGGTTTCGAGGTAGTCGTAATCGATCGTCAGAATGGCCCTGCTGAAGAGACCAGTTTCGGAAATGCCGGTCAGGTTTCCCCCGGATACGCTTCACCGTGGGCGGCGCCCGGTGTGCCGCTGAAAGCCATGAAATGGATGGTCCAGCAGCATGCGCCGTTGGCGATCAAGCTGACCTCCAATATGGATCAGTACATTTGGATGACCCAGATGCTGCTGAACTGCACTGCTGCGCGCTACGCCGTGAACAAGGAGCGCATGGTCCGCCTGTCCGAGTACAGCCGGGACTGCCTCGATGAACTCCGCACTGAAACCGGCATCGCCTACGAAGGCCGCCAGCTCGGCACCACTCAACTGTTCCGCACCCAGGCCCAGGTTGACGCTGCCGTCAAGGACACCGCCGTGCTCGAAGCTTCGGGCGTGCCCTACGAGCTGCTCGACCGCGATGGCATCGCCCGTGTGGAACCCGCGCTGGCCAACGTCAAACACAAGCTGGCGGGTGCGTTGCGCCTACCCAACGACCAGACCGGCGACTGCCAGATGTTCACTACCCGCCTCGCCGAGATGGCAGTGCAGCTGGGTGTGGAATTCCGCTTCGGTCGGAACATCGAGCGCCTGGACTTCGCCGGCGACCAAATTACCGGCGTATGGGTCGATGGGAAGCTCGAGAAAGCTGATCGCTATGTCCTGGCCCTTGGCAGCTACAGCCCGCAGATGTTGGCGCCGTTGGGGCTCAAGGTGCCAATCTATCCGCTTAAAGGTTACTCCCTGACGGTACCAATCATCGATCCGGCCATGTCACCGACCTCGACCATCCTCGACGAGACCTACAAGGTTGCCATTACCCGTTTCGATAACCGCATTCGCGTAGGAGGCATGGCCGAGATCGCTGGTTTCGACCTGTCGCTGAACCCGGCCCGTCGCGACACCTTGGAAATGGTCACCGCTGACCTCTATCCGAAGGGTGGCGATCTTAGTCAGGCAACCTTCTGGACAGGGCTGCGTCCCGCGACTCCGGATGGCACGCCGATTGTGGGCGCCACGCCTTACCGAAACCTGTATCTCAATACCGGGCATGGCACCCTCGGCTGGACCATGTCCTGCGGGTCCGGCCGCGTCCTCGCTGACGTGATGTCGGCGAAGAAGGCTCAAATCAGCATCGCTGGGCTCGACATTTCTCGCTACGACACTACGAGTGCCTAGCTCATTCACTGCACGCTAAAGGGCCCACGTCCGTTCACGAGGCCTTGAAGGGCTCAGCGCCGGGAAAGTGCCGGACAGCTTGCGCGACGTGCTGCTAACTCTCATCGAGAAGGCAGAGGCCCCAAGGCACAGATTCCGTCATTTTGGGCGGCACAGAAATTTGCCTGATTCTCGATGCCGACAAATTGCCGTTGCCCGGTTCGACTTCCCGTGGGTTCAGCGGTGAAGTGCGCATCGGGTGATGGTTTCTGGTTAACAACCCGCAATTAAAGGTGCATCACGATGAAAAAGATTGAAAGCGTCGAAGCTCCCGCAGCCATCGGTCCATACTCGCAGGCGATTGCCCATGGAGGCTTCCTCTTCATCTCCGGGCAACTCCCGTTGGACCCTGCTACCGGTGCCATCGCTGGTGACGACGCTGCGCAGCAAATCCACCAGTGTCTGACCAATCTGCGCGCCATTGCGGAAGCTGCTGGAACCAGCATCACCAGGACGGTTAAGACCACCGTGCTGCTTACTGATCTCAGTGAGTTTGCTGCTGTGAACGAGGTTTATAGCGGGTTCTTCGCAGATCCATATCCTGCGCGTGCTTGCTATCAAGTGTCCGCCATTCCGAAGGGCGCGCGTGTAGAAGTTGAAGCAGTAGTTGCTCTGGATTGAGTCCCATCTGAAACGGGGCGGAATGGTACGAATGCATGTCACCGGCCCGCCCTTAGAAGGGAAAGCACCTGATGCTACTGCCTCAAGATGTGAGTCGCCCCGGGTTGGGAATACCTAGTGGGCGCATAAATTAGCGTCACATCAACGATGGCGCCTTGGCGCAGCGACAGACCGCGATCACTCAGGTAGCCATTAATCACGGCCAGAATCCTTACGGCCAGTTCGTGCTTCTCCAGCAAACGACGGAAGTTGAGGATGACAATCTCGTCGGGAATGCGCTGCAGGCTCAGCCCGGAAAACTGGCGCAAGAGGGGCTTCTCGTACAGCGCTTCCTCCATCGCCAGATCGCTGTGGCCGAACCAGTTCTGCATCAGATGCTCGCGCAGCATCGCCATCAGCAAATATGCCGGACGACCACCTTCGCCCTTCGGGTAACGCGGCTTGATCGGGGCGATCAAGCCCTACCACGGCACCACCTGATCCATTTCGATCAGAAACAACTCCTTGCGGGTCTGCTTGCCTTGCCGGCGTACTCGGCGTCGGCAAAGGGCATCTGCTTCATGAGGCAAGGGGATCGGCGTATTGCACCAGAGACGGGAAGTCTTCATCAGGGTTTCCCCAAGGTGCCTTACATGGCCGAAAACTGGATCAGTGAGCCTGACTCGGCGCTACCTCACTCGCTTTGATGTTGGCTATTGGGCCCAGGATTGTCGGGTCGAAATCGGCAATTGGGTGATTCTCTGCGAGGCGATTCGGAAAGTCAGGGTTTGCCAAGGCCGCCTTTCCGAGGGCGATGATGTCTGCGCCATCTCTTAGAGCGCGTTCGGCGTGCTGGATGTCGTGCAATCCGCCATTGGCGATCACGGAAACACTTGGAGCGTATCGGCGCGCCAAAGTTACCAGACTGGTATCTCCCTGCCTGAATGCTGGCTTCCACGCTTCAAACTCGGTGACATGGATGAAATTGACACCTGCGTCGGCCAGCGAGCCGAAAATTACTTCTGCGGCCGCTTCTCCCTCCGCCCATTTGTGCTCGTAGTCGTTGACCTTGCTCTGCGAAATCCGAACACCTACAGGAACGCTCTCTGCCACAGCTCTCACGGCCTTGATCACCTCAAGTGTCAGGGCAATTCGATTTTGCACATTACCCCCCCAGCGGTCGCTACGTTGGTTGGTGTAGTCAGTGATGAATTGATCGAGCAGATAGCCGTTCGCGCCGTGTATCTCGATACCGTCGAATCCCGAGGTGTTTATGGCCAGTTGCGCGGTATGAGCGAACCCTGCGATGGCGTCAGCGATGTCTTCATCCGTCATTGCTTTCGGTATCGGGTACTCGCCCTGGCCGTAGTAGAAATTCATTTGTGTTCCCTTGGGGCGAATCGTCGATGGCGCGGCAGAATTGCCCAGAAAGCGATTCCCTTGGCTTAGCGCTCCTGCATGCATGATCTGCGCGAACACTGCGCCCTGATGGCTGTGAATCAGGTCAGTGATTGCTCGCCACGCTGTGGCTTGCGCTTGATCGGTGATGCCGGGCTGGAAAGGATAGCCCTGAGAGAATTTTTGGTCCGTGTAGATGCCTTCTGTGATGACCAGCCCGAAGCCACCTTTGGCGAAGCGCTCGTAGTAGCGGGCCATTTCCGTCGTGGCGCTCCCACTTTCCGTAGCACTGACACGGGTCATCGGGGCGACGGCTAGCCTGTTACTCAATTGGACGCCGCCAATATCGTATCGAGTTAGAATCTGGAGGGGGGATGTCTTCATGCTCTGATGTCCTGGTCCCGAAGGGGGCTGATTTTCAGGAATGAGCGAGGAAGATAAGCCCTTGCTGGGCGAGCCAGAAGACGGTGAGATGGATAAGCCGCTTTAACCGAATGAGATATAAAGCATGCAAATCCCTGAGGTGGAGGTATTTTCCGCGATAGCTGCCAGCGGCAGTCTTTCCGGCGCGGCGCGACGGCTGGGGTTGTCTCCCATGACAGTTTCACGGCGGTTGGCTTCTCTGGAGCGAGAGCTGGGTGTGCGCCTTGTTCACCGGACCACCCGCTCGGTGTCGCTCACATCAGAGGGGGAAGTGTTCCTCCCCTATGCGAATACGATTCTGGAGGCTGAAGAGTCGGCCAGGACAATGCTGAAGGCTAATGCAGGAACGGCTAGCGGTGTATTGCGAGTCACGGCGCCAACGGTGTTTGGTCAGGCTGTGATCATGCCTCTGATTCCCTCGTTGCTGGCCGATAATCCGGCGCTGGAAGTAGACCTGACGCTGTCGGATAGCATCGTCGATATTGTTGGCATGGGGATTGACTTGGCCATTCGGATCGCGACTCTGCAGGATTCAGAATTAGTAGCTCGCCCCTTGGCACCCAATCCGCGCGTGCTTTGTGCCAGTCCCGACTATCTGGCCCGCCATGGTAGGCCGAGCACGCTCGACGAGCTTAAGACGCACCAGTGCATCGCTCTGCACGGTATGCCTTGTTGGTCATTTGTGCAGCGAGGAGAGGTTGTCGCTATCCGAGCAGAGGGGGCCTTTTCCGCAAATAGTGTCGAAGCGGTTCGCGCAGCCAGCAAGAACGGCTTGGGGCTGGCGATGCTGACCTACTGGGATATCCGCAACGAGTTGAGCGACGGCAGCCTGGTTCAGGTTGAGTTAGATGATGCTGTTTCCGAACAGCTTTCTATCACTGCTGTATTACCCACGCGCCGGCAGATACCTTACCGAGTACAAGCTTTTTTGGAGCGTCTCGAAGTTGCTCTAGATCGCCAGGCGCAGTGAACGGTTTTTACTTCTGTGCCAATACGTCCGCTTCGACTGCGGATTCAGCCGGTCGGCCATCGATCTCGCGGCTTCGGGGTTCACAATGCAAGTGCAAAGCTACCGACCACCTCCCCCCACCGCGGGGATTGATCCCGGCATTGTTGAGCAGGATGTCGATGCCGCTGAAGACTACGACCGCGCGAACGATGACACCGCTTCATCGTATCCTTCACCCGCCGATTGCCCGCCAGTTGGCCAGCGTGGGCACCAGACTCGCGGGCTTTATCGGTCATGGCCTAAGCCGGCAGAGTTGATGACTGAGAGCATCAGGCGCGCAGCTTCTGCGATGAAAAGCCGGACCAGGGACCGACCGGCGCCTCCAGAAATGACGGCAACTTTGTTGTTGAACCTCATGGCTTCGCTTTGCTACCTCTGGGGGGATTTGAGGTCAATGATCGATAGTCCGCGAACCGATGGCGAACGAGTTTTCGCGGCCTTCACTTAGCTTTTGGTGAAGTGGGTTCCGGTCGCGTTCACCGAAATATTCACAAGTCCAGCCGGCTCCTATCATTTCCAGTTGCGCTTTGGTTAACTGCTTGAAGTGTCCGGCTCAGACGTACCCAATGACTAACCTCAGGCAGCTACTCCCGCCATTGAACGCACTGCGCACTTTCGAAGCGGCGGCTCGCCATGGCAGTTTCAAGATGGCGGCGGAGGAGCTCTGTGTGACTCAGGCGGCGGTCAGTCGCCAGATCCAAACGCTGGAAGACTTTTATGGCTTGAATTTGTTCCTGCGCAGCAACCGCAAGGTCCAGCTCACCAGCGACGGACATGCGTTGTACCTCGCGGCATCTTCCGCCTTGCATCACATTGCTACGGCGTCCCGCGAGCTGCTGCGACGCAACAGTCTGGATTACCTGGCCCTGACAACCACTACCGCTTTCGCTCAGCTATGGCTGATGCCGAGGCTGAAGCAACTGCGAGCCCTGCACCCTGAACTGCACTTGCATCTGATTAGCTGCGAGGAAAACCCCGACTATCAGGTGAGTTTCAGTGCTGCGGTGACTCTGGGACTCGAAGAGCATCCGCACTATGTGGCCGAGTACCTCTTCACTGAAGAGATATTCCCAGTCTGTACACCCGGTTTTCTCCAGCAGAACCCCCAGATCACCACCCTGGAAGGGCTGATGAGCGTCACGCTACTGAACCTCAGGGCCGACAATTGGAAAGCCAGGCTTTGCGTGCCCGTCGATTGGTCGTTCTGGCTGAAGCAGTTTGGCTTCGATGCTGCGATGTGTCGGGAGACGATGGATTTCAGCCATTTCTCCAAGCTGCTGGATGCGGTCCAGAAGGAGGTGGGTGTCGGCCTGGTCTGGCGTCATTTGGTCCAGCCGCAGTTGGACGCGGGCAAGCTGGTAAGGCCGTTCAGCGAGACTTATCTCGCCGAAGATCGAAAGCACTACTTTGTCTGTCGTCGCGATCTGGCCGAGTCGGTGGAAATGCAGGTGCTCCGCGATTGGTTGGTTGAACAGACTCAGGATTTGAGGGCGCGGTCCATTCGCGGTTAGGTCACGGCCTTACGCATCCACGCCTCCAGGGGCGTTCCGGTTTGCTCGGTGATTTCAGATTGTACTTGCCGCTGCGTGTTCTGCTGCATCGCGATGGCTCGTGACGACACATGTTTTCCATGGGCTATGTCCCGCACACGGAGCTTGGTTAGGTCACAGGCTCGCAGCTTGCTGTTGATAGCCAAATTGAAGAGCGCCAGATCGCGACTCCTCTCCGTGAGCTGAGGTCTTACTCGAATGGCCCAAATTTCTTTAAGCCGGAGCGGGGCTTTCTGCCCGACAAGATTTCTCTTGTTCCAGGGTTGATGGCTGCACGTAGCAATGATGTTCATGACCTGTCCTCCGCGTTGAGGGAGGGCAGGGGGCATTAGCTATGGTGCGCGGTCGCTAAGGAAACTCCGAACAAGCCAGCGCCAATCCGCCAATAGCCTGTTCAATGTGTTCTCAGTACAGCCGCAACGAGCCGATTCGTCCGGAAACCCGGTTTTGTCGGGGTTTCTGCGATTTACAGGCGCACCACTCCTGCATCAGCCAGTAACTGTCGGCGGGCCATCCACAGGTTCGAAAGGGCGAACAAGGTGACAAGTTGCGCAGTGTTCTTGGCCAGTCCTCGGAAGTCCGCGCTCACTCAGGTGGTCATTGATCACCGCCAGAATGCCCGCTGCCAGATCGTGCTGCTCCAGCAGGTGGCGGAAACTCATGATCGTCGTGTCTTCCGGGATACGGCCCTGGGTCAGCGACAGCTTGGCGAACTGACGCAACGAGGTGATCTCGTACAGCGCTTCCTCCATCGCCGGATCGCTGAGGGCGAACCAGTTTTGCAGCAGGTGGATGCGCAACATGGTGTCCAGCGGATACGGAGGACGGCCATTGCCAGCCTTGGGGTAGAACGGCTCGATCAGTGCCAACAGCCCGGCCCAGGGCACCACCCGTTCCATCTCCGCCAGAAAGCGCTCGCGCCGGGTCTGTTTGCGTTTGCCGGCGTACTCGGCATCGGAAAAGCTCATCTGGTTCATGCGGCAGGGCTCAGGTTCAGTGAGAACGCCATTTCAGCAGATCGCCCAGGACTCTTCCGGAGTTTCCCTAACTGGCGATTGACCCTGCCCTAGAGCCGCATGGACCTTTCTTGCTGCTATTTGGAAAAGAAGCACTTGGCGCATTTGGACCACGGTTATAGGGAAATTAGCAAAATTATCGATTTTACATAAACAATAATAAGAATCCTTATCGCGCATGCTCTTGCCGCTGACACCACCGCTGAATCTCTGGACGGTGCGTCGACAGTTGCTGGCGATGCGGGCCAGGTGCGTCCGTAACCGCTGAAGCCTGTGCAAAACCCTGGTTCTTGGTGAAGTCAGCCCCCGAAGATATAGGCTGATAAGCGATCAGGTCGCCATTCGGCTGCGCGTTGCTGACTTATTCGGAGTTTCCCTAACCGACCCGAAGTGGACATTGGCAACTTTGCATCTGTACCGCATGCTTAGCTGATGCGAAAGTTGATTGCTTTGGGAGACAAGCATTGCAGACTGTAAGAGCTATTCGCCGGGCTCATCAGGACGATGCCGAATGTATCGCCTCGCTGGTCAGCGAGGCAAACACACCCTACATCTCCAGAATTGGCAAAAGACCGGCCCCTATGCTTGATGACTATCGGCAGGTGGTAATTGATACCCCTACGTTCGTGCTGACAGAGCGTACGGATATCGTGGGGGTGATTGTAATGAGCCAGGAGAACACAGAACTGCTCCTTATCAATATCGCTGTGTTGCCTCGCTGCAAAGGCAAAGGTTTTGGGAAAATGCTGATGACGTTCTGTGAGAACTATGCGCTGCGTACTGGATGCGATGCTATACGGCTATACACTCATGAACTGATGAGTGAAAACATTGAAATCTACAAAAAACTTGGTTACCAAGAAACCCATAGAGCCGCAGAAAATGGGTTCGCTCGGGTGTTCATGCGCAAGGTGCTTCAGGTTCGGTGAACGGGGGGGGGGGCGGAACTGGATTATTTGCTGTGTCACGCTCGACAACGCCGTTTCCTGTTGAGCGAAATCGGTCGAGAGCATTGGTAGAAAATGGCGGCATACGTTATCGCGTGGGCCATTACCAGTGCTTCTAATCGTAGAGTCCGATGAGCAGTTCCCGCCAATCTCAAACGTGAAATTGATAAATTCGCAATTTCATCGAGTCTGAGAATGGCGAGCACCTGTTTATTTATTGGTAGACTTATTTGTTCAGGTAGCTTTGCACAGTATCAAGATACCAGTTCACAAAATCCACGACCTTTTTCTCATCGCTCGAGGAATAAGGGCCTGGAACATATCCTGCGCCTTGAACGCCGAGGAAGTTGTTTTCTGCCAGCCATTTGTCCTGATCGTTGGTGGCATTCCAGAGTGCCGTCAAGTGTGGAAGTTCGTAGTCCTGACCTTCGACTGCATCTTTATGGACAAGCCATTTCGCCTTTACATGTGTGATCCCAACACTGATTGGCCAGCTCTCAAAGGTAAAGGCATGGTCTCTCAGCGCGTGGCTGAATGCGCTTGGCTCCGTGGCCCAGCGAAGGGTTCCGATATTACCTTCGCCAGAAGGAATCAGCAGTTTGGAGCAACCGTATCTTCCGTCCAGGGTTAGGGAGTTAACTCCTTCTTTAATCGGGAAGCGTAAGATATCGAACCAAGCCCCCTCCGCAGGACCATTGATCAGCCCGTTGTTTTTGCAGACGTCCTCAAAGGTTTTCATCCACTCAGGCTGACCTTCGAAGTAATCGTCTTCAGTTGGGTCACGGAAGGAAGACAATAGTTCAGGATGCCTTGCACTGCAGTGATAGCACTCACGGCCATTCTCCATGACCAGCTTCCAGTTGGCATACTCAGGAAGAACAGCCGAATGAGCGATCTTGGCATTTTCCAGGTCATGAGGCGCCAGCATCGGCTCAATGTGCCTGCGGAACTCGGAAAAATCAGGTACATCGTCGGACAGCGCAATAAAAATGACGCCGGCCACCACTTCGCAGTGAACTGGAATCAATCCGTGCTGGCTCGAGTCAAAATCAGACGGCATATTCTTGGCAAAAATAAGATTGCCCGTCAGGTCATAGGTCCACTGGTGGTATGGGCACACCAGTCGCCGCGCTGATCCTTTTTCGCTTGTACAGATGATGGCGCCGCGGTGCCTGCACGAATTGAAGTACGAGCGAACCGAACTTTCCGACTCCCTGATTATCACGACGGAAGTTTTCGCCAACTGGACGGTTATGTAATCACCGACCTTTGGGATTTCGGCCAAATGACCTGCCTGCAGCCAGGAACGACCGAATACGGCTTTCATTTCAAAATCAAAAACTTCCTCAGAAGTGTAGAGCTCCTGAGGCAGGGTGTACCCCCGCTTGCACTGGCTATATATATCGGCCAATGCACAAAAATTGATGCCGCTTTTGTTGTTGTGGCTGCAGGCTGTCATTTATTTTTCCTCATCAATTATTCGTCAGTGGCGAGAGCCAGCGCGAGCGTTCAATATTTTTATGAGCCTAACCTTAAGCTGCTCGCAATGAGCGAGTCGGTTTTCGTCTTGCGCTCATGTTTTATAAGACAAATCAATCTCGGCACCAAACGAAAGTCAGGAATGACCAGTATTCCTTTTTTCATGGGCTCGACGAGGCATTCCGTCAGGGAATCGGCGCATGACAAAACATCCATTGCGATGATCGGGGCGCAAATTACTATTGGTCTTGTAGAGCAACCGCAATGGCTGGCACATCAGGCAAGAAATGGCAGGTGAGTGCTGCCGCATCTGCCTGGAAATTTTGTCCGTGTGTGAAAGTGCTGGTCACCATGAAAACAACAAAGAGCAGAGCGGAATAGAGATGAATACCTTCGCGCAATCCATCAATACGCAAACGTGGACCAATGGCCGTCACCTCGTTCGTTGCGTCAAGACGGTCCAGGAAACCTCGGACGTGCGCACATTCTGTTTCATGGCTGACCAGCCCATGGTGTTCTTCTTCAAGCCGGGGCAGTTCGTGACCCTGGAACTGGAGATCGACGGCCAGCCGATCATGCGCTCCTACACCATTTCCAGTTCGCCCTCGGTGCCTTACAGCTTCTCCCTGACCATCAAGCGCGTGCCGGGCGGCAAGGTGTCCAACTGGCTGCACGACAATCTCAAGGAAGGCGACGTACTGCCGGTGCACGGTCCGGTGGGCCGGTTCAATGCCATCGATTTCCCGGCGGACAAGGTGCTGTTCCTGTCCGGCGGCGTCGGCATCACCCCGGTGATGTCCATGGCGCGCTGGTTCTTCGACACCAATGGCGCCGTCGACATGGTGTTCGTGCATAGCGCGCGTACGCCGAAGGACATCATCTACCATCGCGAGCTGCGCCATATGGCCTCGCGCATCAACAACTTCAAGCTGCACCTGATCTGCGAGAAGTACGAGATCGGCGAGACCTGGTCCGGCTACCGCGGCTACCTCGGCCGGGCGATGCTCGACCTGATCGCCTCGGACTTCATGGAGCGCGAGGTCTTCTGCTGTGGTCCCACGCCCTACATGTCGGCGATCAAGCGACTGCTGGAAGCCGCCGGCTTCGACATGAAGCGCTACCACGAAGAGGCCTTCGGCCCGACCCCGCCGGAGGTCAGCGAGGAGGTGCGCGAACACGCCGCCGAGGCGGCCGAAGCCGCTGCCGAGG
>LFEF01024205.1_pt1 | contig 23160 bp, 27 predicted proteins | sample 619371 | NCBI WGS metagenome assembly LFEF01 (sample SAMN03014291, study PRJNA259931) | freshwater metagenome | biome: lake; feature: waterbloom | place: China: Taihu Lake | collected 2006-08 | depth 0 m m
TCGATGTTCTTTAACTGGTTGCAAGCCAATGCGGCGGTGGCGTTTTACCCGGCCAATACGGTGGGCGACGACCACATTGAGGTGTACGCCGATGAAAGCCGAAGCCAGCTGTTATTCACCTACAGCCCCTTACGGCAACAGGGTGAAAAGCGCGAAGGTATTCCGAACAAATCACTGGCTGACTTTATTGCACCCAAAGGTCATGGCGATGACTACATTGGCATGTTCGCCGTCACAGCGGGTTTGGGCGTCGAAAAGAAAGAAAAGGAATTTCAGGCGGCACACGACGATTACAGCAGCATCATGTTCAAGGCGATTGCCGACCGCATGGCTGAGGCATTTGCTGAGTGCCTGCACCAGCGGGTTCGCAAAGACCTCTGGGGCTATGTGGCCAATGAAACTTTGAGCAACGAAGAACTTATCGCCGAAAAATACCAAGGCATTCGCCCTGCCCCCGGATACCCGGCATGCCCGGAACACACCATCAAGCGAAACATGTTCGAAGTGATGCAGTGTGAAGAAATCGGTATGACACTGACTGAAAGCCTGGCCATGAACCCGGCGGCCAGCGTTTCAGGTTTTTATTTCGCCAACCCTGAGAGTGATTACTTCAATGTGGGTACGATTGGGCTCGACCAGTTCCGGGATTTGCAGGCTTATTCAGGACGAAGTGAGGATGAGTTACGCAGATCCTTGTTGTCGGTATTGTCCTAGTCCCTAGCGATTCGATGATCCCCGTACTAGCCGCGAGTCCGGAACCTTTGGTTTTTGATTGTCACAAAATCAAGGGTTCCAACAGCGCGGTCTACCTCAATTGGATTCATCACCTTGTAATTTTCGCTGGGAGGTCTCTCCGGTAGCGATAGTTCTAATACACAATGAAATTAAGTTCTGGGCTGGCGATCTCGATCTAGACTCGACCCTTATTTCAGGTGAAAGATTTACTGCGTCAAGTCCACGTTTGACGCACAACTCTGAATCATTCAGAAAAGCCCTTGTTGCCAGCAAGTCGGGTGAAACACTTGGTTATGCTGAACTTCATCATTTTCAGGGTTTTGGTCACCTCTTGGCAAAATTAATCGTCAAACCTGTGTATCGACGTCAAGGCATCGGTCGTCGCATACTTGGGCAATTTTCCACCCAGTTGGCTGCACGAGGGGAAAGGCTCTCTTTATTCGTTCACGCCCAAAACCGGTTTGCGCTCAAGCTTTATGTTGGTTTTGGGTTCAAGGTTATCGAATACCACCAACACGATCGGATGTATTGGATGGTGTGGAGACCCATCTGAACTTCAAGATTTTTCACATTATTTTTTGAACTTTGCACCTCTTTATTTTCACTCAAATGTCACAGGTGAAAAGAGGTTGAAATGGCCATAACCATACCAAAAAGCATTGTTCCAAATATATTTACGGGTTTGGATCACACCAGTTCGAGTAATTCGAATTTTGTTACTGATGGTCATTTTTTGAATCGAATAGCACAGGCCAGAAGTACGGGAAATATTCATAAAAATCGCCAGGCCACGAAGGGCGCACCAACCATAGCTGCTGGCAACAAAAAATCCAATGAATCGAACTTGCAGGGAAAGCTTGACGCAGTCGCCCGATCGGGTCTGATTCCCGCCCCTTGGTTTACCCGCAGTAAAAGTTACAGCGATCTGCGTAAGGCATTCTCAACACTGATCTCTGATGACGACACTTTCTTTGAGCACTCCGTGATGCGTGTTCTACCCAATAAAGGTTACGCATTTGATGATCCAGCCAATCAGTATCGGGGCGAATCAGAGCAGCAAAAGGCACTTCGAGTCTATCTCTCTCTACTGACCCTACGTGCAAAACATCAAGAGGGTTTGATTCATTTAACTGATGAGGAGATGCAAAAAACCGAACAAAATATTGTGGATGTTGCTGCAAAATTTTCAGACGTGGTGTTGCCCTCACTGGGAGCTTATGACGATGGGCTTTTTGTAGAGCAGTCTATGCCACTCAAAGCAAAACATTTTGTTCAAATTTACGCAGGCTGCTACTCCGGAGCGGTTGACTTGGCCAATCTTCATGATCTCGTGCTTGTTCGAGAACATTTTGAGAATGCGCCTAGATACCTTCGAATGATTCATCACCGGTTGATTACGGTGATCAAAAAGGAACAGATCGTTTACCCCTCGCAGTATTCGTTACGCAGATTGGCCGCGCTCAACAGGGAAATCAACATGATCAATGAGCTGTCTACGGTATATGAAAGGGTCGAATTCTTTATGGAAGGCCTCACAAAAATCAATGCGAAAAGTCTGCCCGATCGCGCAGATTTCACGGTGTCTTTTTTGAGAACACTGCGCGGCGTTGGACACCGCGAGAACAACATGCTGCGTGATAGTTACGGCTCAATTGGTGTGGATGCACTTGGAGCCTTGCGCTATTTACGACTAGCAGTCTGTTTTGTAAGGGACACAAAAGACACGCTATGGGCAGAATCTGCGGACAAGCTCAATGAGATTACCGACATATCAAAGCTTTCTGAAAAGCTACTGCGAATGAGACGCCATGGAAATTGAACAGGAATCTGATCTAAAGCAAATAGGTCGGGTAGCCGGTTGGCTTGTTTTTGAAAATTTGCAAATGTACCAAACCTTTCGAATGTTGCCAGAGCGGTCAGTTTTCTTGTTGCCTGAAAACAGATTTTGGGTTGATGTGTCCAACTTCCTTACGCTGGAGGATCAACCGTTCTACAGCATGCAACATGATTTGTACCTGAAGGTGGTTTGTCCTCCCGTTTTTGCGCTGGCACTGGAGACAATAGAGGGCTTTTCACTAAATAAAAATCCTCAATATCTTAGTCATGTTTTGGATCATTGTCTGGGCATGGTTGGCTTAAAAAACAAACAGGTAAGCCATGAGTAATTCGAAGACTATTGATTCAACCATTACAGCCAAGGATGTTGCAAGTCACAGCGCTGGAGATGTGCAAGTATTAAAATTACTTGAGAATCAGCGTAAAGACGCAAGGGTCTTGAAGCGTGTGCAGACTGATGCTGGGAGGCTTTCTTCGGTTCACGATCAAAAAAAATTCATCGACTTGGTCTTCGATCCACCATGTCAAAGCCCGAGAGATGCTGTGCTCGATTGCTTCATCGCCGAGCTACCAACGCCAAAAAAACAAGCTTTCTTTCTTGATTCGGAAGTATCAGTGACGTTGGATTCATGTCGTTCCTCGGAAGATGGAAATCGTCAAAGAGTCGATGTTCAAAGCGAACTTACTGATCCAGGCCTGATTACCTCAAGTCCTTTTGTGGACGACAAAGGTAAGTATCAGCTACTTATCCACAATAAGGCGGTGGGCCAAATTTGTCTTGAGATAGAGCGTAAGTCGCAAGGACTCCACGTTGGTCTTCGCTTGTCAAACAAACAGTCCAGTGCTCAGGTCAAGTCCTCCCTGCCCGCCATTCAACGAGCTCTCGAGAAGCAATTGGGCGTTCAAATTGATCTTGAAATACTGAATTGAACTTTCAATTTTTTTGTGTCACTCAAATACTGAGTGAATAAAAAAGGTAAAAGCGATGACTGTCGAAGCCATGTTTGGTTCAAGCCTGAACTCCTCCGCAACGGGGTTTGGTTCAATTGGGAAACCCAGCTCTGCTGATATTCAGAGCTTCTCGAATTTTATGACTGGCGACCGTTCTGAGGCGGTGATCGGTTTTGTAGAAAAATCAGAGCAGCGACTGGGCATTGCACTGGAAAAAATGTCCAAACGTGTTGATGCGACCGATTCGTTCTCTCAGGTGCGGCAATTGTTCTCAATGGCCCATGAAAGTTCGATGGCCTCTGTGTACGTACAAATGGTGGGCAAGGCGGCTAGCAAAGGTACTGAGTCTTTTGAAACTTTAATCAAGCAGCAGTGAGGAAAGGTTATGGAAATTGCAGGTGTTATTGAGCGTTCCTTGGGTTCAACCACACGGAAGCTAGCAGCAACAATGGATGAGTTTCCTTACGTAGGAGACGATGTTGGTAAGTTAATTACGCTCTCCATGAATATTACTGAGGTTTCAGCTTCATGGACATTCACGGCATCAATGGTTAAAGATATTGGTGACGCCCTCAAAAGTATCGTCAATAGGTGACTTATGTTTGCATCTGCTGCATTGGGAGCTGCTGGCTCTATTTACTCAACTACATATCTCGCGGAAAGCCTTGAGGGAAAAGATTTGGCGTCAAACCCTGAGTTGTATTACGAGGCTGTTGGACGAGCAATCACCATACAAACAATTCTATCGGGTCCAGGGTCACCAGGGGAGTTTCTGGATGAAGCCATGTCTGCTGCAGGTGAAGAGTGATGATTGTGAACAGCGCCACTCGATACTTTGAGTGGTTTTATTAGTGTGTTGAAAGGAGAGTGAAATGGCTTACGGATTAGGTAGTTTGCCAGGTTCGGCGTTGACTGGTGCAAACAAAATTGCTTCTGGAGCGAAGACGGTTGGTAATGCTCCAGCCACCGCAGAGGGGTTAAAGCAAATGCTTGAAGGCATGCAAGACATGTTGTACGGGGGTGTGAAGCTGCAGTCTTCGTTTAAAGCCAATAGCGAGGGTTCCCAGTCCATCAAAGGGGCTGTTCAGAACTTGTAATGGTGTTGGTACCAGGCCCGCCCCCGAACTTGGGCGGGTTGATATGTTTTTATTGAGGGGGTGATGATGGTACTGAGAACTGTCGATCTTGCCAAATATACCGGGGGTAGTCGCGAACTTAATTACAGCAAGCATCAGTTTGAAAGCAGTCAACAGGTGCTTGTTCAAGCGCAGTTGAATTTCAAAGAATATTCTGAGCGCGAGGCGCAGGTACTCGGGCTAAAGCAGTTTTTGGGGGGACTGACTGATCCCAAAAAGAACAAAATAGACTACGCGAGTCGACAGGGTCACATTAAAACTCTGGAGGCTTTGTATCAGGCGATGTCAGAGGCCGATCCTGCATGGTCGAATTCCGAGGAAGGAAAAAAGATCTTCCGGCTCATCGAAAAGTTTAAAAAAACTGAAGAGATCGAGTTAAGTGCGCAAGAAGTCGCAGACCTGAAGTCCTTCGTCGAAAAGGCTGAGGTCAAGTGGATACCACCTTCCATGAAGCCGAGCCGTTTAAGCAATATTCTGGCGTCAGCAGATTCAAGCATGACCAGAGAACGAGATCGTGCAGACACTCGATTCGAAGATGCGCGACTTAAAGCGCCTCTATAAATAGTCAATTTTTCAACCCCACACATCAGGCGTCTGCCTGGAGGCGATGGTCAATCATGAATGCACCCATATACAATCTACCCACCGGGCCAGCCACACCTCCAATTTTTAGAGGTGTTACTGATAAAAATCGCGATGGAATTGTTGATATTAATGATGTTGATCCCAGTGTAATTGGTACGACGCAAGCTGGCGCAGCACCGGGTTCGGACCCGAGTAAACAGTTTCTGACCGCCTTGGCGCAATTGATCGCCTATTACACCGCTGATCTCAACAGTGCTGACCCCGCCAAGAGGGCCAGAGCAGAGCGTGGCTTGGCCGCGATAGGTCAATTTGCCGCTGAGCACGGCATTTCGCTGTCATCCTTGCTTGGCTTGGCCGGTTCAGACCCCAAAGCGATCAAGCTGCTTACCACTGCTTTCAATAAGAAGGCAGCCGAGTTGGGCAAAGACGTGGTTGACGGTTACCAGAATGGAACCTATAACTTGAACCAAGATTTACTAATGTACGACACCGATCCAGCTGCCAAGCTACGTGTGGATCGCACTCGCATCTATTTGGCAAGCCTCTCGCCCGCAGAACGTAATCAACTGGCACTGGGCTTGGGTAAAACGCTTGGCAGCTCAGCAGCATCTGGTCAAGAGAGTGTAGCGGCGCAGAATGCTGGTGCACTTTGGATGTTGGCCCTGCAAACGTTTGGCTATGGATCTGACCCCGCAGCGCCTGGTGCAAAAAATGCTGCTGGAGAAAGCTTTTATCTGTCTTTCCTCGGCGGAATCCAGATGGGTATGCATGAAGCGGATCCAACCAAGTATCCACCCATTCTTGATGCTAGCGGTAACCTTATTCAGGATACCTCGTCACCCGAGTTTTTGAATGCAGTTCGTCGATCCACCCCGACCATTTTACGTAACCTCAATGAGTTGATGCTCGACTTCACGAAAACCTATGGTGAACCTGGTGCGGGAAGTCAGATGCCAGCCCCCCTGCAGGCATTTGTTTTTGCTCGAGGGGTGGTTGACCATGTGTACGGGGTGTCTTCCGACGAGCAGTTTTCCATCCTGATTGATCCAGAGTCCAGTTTTACTTTAGCGCCGCCCAAGACGATCAAATATAACCCGGATTTATTTACCGTGTTTAACACAATATTCAAGATTGATGCGGATCTTGATCGTGCGACTGCGGAGAAAGTGTACTACGACAGCATATTGTCCAGTGGCATTGACCCTGACACTGGTCAGGCTTTGAGCAGCGAGCGCCGTACTCATTTTGAAAAACTTCGCGACGGTGCACAACTGAAAGTCGCAGGACTGGAAAAACAGAGAGCCGATGTATTTTCACGCTTAACCGACGCGTATTCCAAAGTGTTTCAACTGTATTCCGGAGCAGCCCAACAACTCTAGAGCGCCGCCTTACTTAAAAGGAATTGCCATGACTTTGCAACCTGTTAGCAAACCATCAATTCACCTGCATGGGGCCGATAATGATGATGGCGTTGTACAACCCGGTAGCCAAGAGTTTAACGCGCTGTTGGCAGAACTTAAGTTCCTCATTTTTGAACATGTGAAAAAGATGATGGAGAGCAGTGGAAGGGCTGCTGAGAATGTCAGTGACATCGCTGTAGCCCAGCGTGTTCGAAAGATTGAAGAAGATCTCAAGGCACTGTTGGAGTCTCAAAAGCTGAAAGGTATTTTGGGCAAGCTTGGCATATTGGGAAAGATCATAGGTGCCATTCTGGTGTGTCTTGCAGTGTTTGCATTTGTCTCTAATCCGAGTCCATTGAGTGGGGCCTTTTTGATGGTGGCGATCACCACATTTCTGGATTCGATTGTTGCAGGTGCAACTGATTCAGAAGGTTTTTTGCAAAAGGCGGCCAAAGCTGTTGCAAAGGTTCTTGAATCCATGGGATTGAGCTCCGAGGCGGCCGGCATACTCGGTATGTTAATCATCATCTTGGTTCTAGCCTTAGTTGGTGGAGGTGCAGGCGGCGTCGCTCGTTCAGCAGCGAAGGCAGCGGGATGGACATCATCTGCCGCAAGTAGAACGGGAAGCTTGTCATCATTAATGACTCGAGAAGGTCTTAAAAATTTCATCAAAACCATCAGAAACTTGAGCCCCAAAAGTGTTGAGAAATTATTGGGTTTCATCACCGTAATATTGCAATGTATACAGCAGGGTTTAACGATAGAGGCCACCCTGGCGGAGATGAAAGTCGCCCGACAAGAGTTGTTTAAGAACCTGTCCCAAGAGGAAGCAGAGTTCATTAACAAGATTCTCGATGAATTGGAGGCTTTGTTCCACGAGCAAACACAAGACACAGATCGTTTGCGTTCGGAGTTCGCACTTTAACTGAATGATTGGAGAAGATAATGGCTTTGAGTGGAGCACCACGAACCGCTGCGGCAGCTGCAGCACCAATTTATGTGTCTGATGGCGATGGGGATACCGTACCTGCAGATCTTCAAGGATTTAGAGCATTGTTATCTCGAATGGGGGGATCACTTGTCGCAGTGACCAAGGTAACAGACCATGTTTACGAATTAAAGGTCAGGGTTCAGGGCAAGCTTTATGTGATGCGTGTAGATACCCACAACAAAACCGTAAAGATGTATGAGCAGGGCTATCAGAGTAAGAAAACAGGAGCAATCGTCTCCATCGCGGTGGCCGGTGCAACGATGGTCGGTGGTCTTGGTGCCGCAAAGTTTGGCCCAAAGAAGAATCCATCTTTCTTCTTCTTAGTCAGCGCATTCATGCAAACCACCGGTCAAGTCGGTGAGGGGGTACACGGCATATTCAACGCAAAAGGAGAATGGGAAATCAACTTGGCGGGTGCCGACTCCCAGTTCTGGCAGCAACTTGAGCAAGATCTCGATCGCCTCGCGCAAGAATATGATCGCTTGTCAGCCCCTGGTCAATCTTGAAGGAGTAAGTCATGACAGTAAGCAGCTTTGGGCTTCGGCTTTTAAGCCCGGCCAACAACTTCAAAGATTTCGATACGGATGGCGATGGTTTGGTGGAGGAAGAGGAACTTCGTTCGCTGGGTTTGTCAGAGTCAGATCCCGCATGGATGCACTTTGTGGACACCAGCGGGGTTGACGGGAAAGTCGGCCTGACGGCGGAGGAATACGCTGCATTCAGAGCAAGTTACGGCTTGGCATCGGGAACCTCGCAGGGACTGCAAGCCTATCGTCATTATTATGGCAGCACAGGAATCGCCGATGCTCCCTTTCTAAAAACGGTACCTGCGGACAAGCAAAAAACCCCGTATACGTTTCAAGAACTCAAGGACTTGGGCTTTACACCGCTCGAGATTTCTGCTTTGCAATACGATCCTACGAATCCGAGTCGTCCACGTTTGGTTACTCCGGAACTTCTTGCAATTCTCATTAAGGCGGGGGCAATCAAGCAAGTTGAAGGATCCAGTCCACCGAAATTTGTGGTGACCGAATCTGGCAGAAAGATGCTGGGAATTCTCACCCCAGAAGACGTACGCTCTCGTTTCATTCAAATTCAAGAAAGCCTCAAGGCAAATCACCCAACTATCAATTTTGAGGATGGTTTGGATCTGAATGAGCTGACTCTCCTGTGTGGCGGTGATCAAGAGTTGGCAAAAAAACTGATGATCATGTATGGAAGCAATGGCACTATCTCTCTTGACACATTGGTAAACCTGCAACAAGAAGGGGTTATCACCTTCGACAAGTTCACTTCTCCCTCCAAGGTGGTTGCGGGTCCGGCCATGAATCCCCAGAGTTCATTTCACTATGCGGCCACCCACATTCAATATGGTACTGATGCTGCCGGCAATCCTCTTTACATTCGACCTCCAACTGCGAACTCGGAGACGCAGCCACGGTTTGTTTCGGCGCAACAGCTGCATGAAAAAACTGGATTGCCCATGTGGCAAGCGGAGTTGATCTTCAACACCTTCAAGAGCAAGGACGGTACCTTATCTGTGACCGTGTTGCGTCAATTGATTGACGCAGGAATTATTTACGACCCCGGTACAGCAGATGACAGACTGTATGCCAGTAAGGCAAGCGGACCAAGTCATCCACGGGGTGGACCTCAGAAGAAGCATGTACAGGTGCCCCGTGATTTGTGTTTGTCTGAGAAAGGTCTGATGATGTTCTCCATGATGCCGGGCTTGACCCCAGAGCAGAGAGAGTTTCTATTTGGGGCCAATGGGCAAGGCTTGGCCTATCTCAGGGCCAATCAAGCTTATGGTGCAAGCGGTGGTGATGCTTGGGATCCGTTCAATAACACACACAACGCCCTACGGTCCGCCGCGGCTACACAGGGCGCTTGGTTGCCCGAGATATGGAGGCATGTGCCAGCACTCAATTGGAACCTTTAGCCTGATCGGATTAGCTAAGGAAATGTTTGTCTATGGCGCTCCTTGATGGGCGCCTTTTTTTTGGAACCTATGAGCGCAAATGGTGTACTCATCGAGTACCCGGTAAAAGAAGTGTGATCACCTGATGGGGGAATCATGATGTTGCACGACCTTGTCGTAAATCAATCGAATGGATCTAAAAGCGGAACATTCACTTCGAATGAAACAATTCAACCTTCAGTTTTGGATGTAAGGCGTTTCGATCGTTTGATAAATGGCTTCTCGAAGATCTCTCAAGGCGCCCTCCCAATTCGTCCTGTCGAGGCCTTTGCCAGGGTGGGAAATGACAAATTGCAGCAATTGCGCGACAACTTGAAGACTGTGGAATCCCATTTCAATCAGCGTCTGGTGGAACTGAAAGATACATCTAGGCAAGGCTTCTCACCTTTGGTCAATGGACGTGTGGAGTCCATGGATATTCAAAGTGTCTTTCACGGATTGATCATTCGGAAAGTTGCAAGTGTTGAATTTGCTGTTTTGGCTGAACAAGGTAAAAAGCCAGGCGAGGCCGTGGAACGTCTGTACAAAAAGTAGGTTAGCGAGGCTACGAATGAGTCAACTGTCGAATTTTTATAAATCCTCCCTGTTGATTGGGGTCATGGCGGTTTTGATGACACTGTCGGGATGCGGCTCAAGGGTCACGCTTTACGGCAATCTAACAGAGGTGGAGGCCAACGAGGTCTACAACACGCTTCTGCAGGCGGGTGTTCAAGTTTCGAAGGTTTCAGGCAAGGAGGGTGTTTCTATCCTTGTCGACAAAGACGAGGCCAGTAAGGCCTTGACCTTGCTTCAGGCCAATGGATTGCCACGTGACAAGCAGGATAATCTTGGAAAAATCTTCAAGAAGGAAGGAATGATTTCTTCTCCTCTGGAGGAGCGGGCAAGATATTTATACGGACTGTCCCAAGAGCTGGAGCGAACCATATCTACAATTGACGGAGTTTTGAGTGCACGGGTTCATTTGGTTTTACCTGAGCAACGTAACCCGGGGGACGCCTTAAGTCCATCCTCTGCGGCTGTATTTGTCAAATACAACCCGTCCTCCCGCTTTGTTACCCACATCGCCAAAGTTCGAGCCTTGGTCGAAAACGCTGTGCCAGGTCTAACAGAACAAGGCAATAAGGTATCTGTAGTCGCTCTGCCTGGAGAAGGTTTTTCCGGGTTGAATGTTGAAGTGGTTAACCTAGGTTTGTTTTCGATTACCAAAGAGACAACCATGGGCTTTCTGTTGACTGCGGGGTTCATCACATTTGTATGGACTGCGTCGTTGCTGGTCGTTAGGAGGCTCAATGCTAGAAGCTTTGCAAACTTGATGCGTCAGCTTAATAAGCTGGGTTTGGTGAAGAAGAAAGCGTAAGGGTTAAAAAAAAATGAAACACGCTTCATTGGTTAAAGCCTGGTGTCTCATCAGTGAATTCATTGGTCAGTCTGTGTCTGGGACAGATCTCACTACCAGTGAAGAGCACGAGTCACTCCAGTTGGAAATTCAAGGCATTCAGGAAGATCATGTATATCTTGCTTTGTGTTTGATTGATTCAGATAGCAATATGTTGATGAGGCGTTCTATGGGGTTTGTTTGTTCTCAGAAAGTCTCTCTGCTAATGAACAAAAGTCAGTGGCTGGAATGTTTACCCGGAATCGGAATTTCACAAGTCAGAAATCTTTTGAGCATCAAGTCACGACTTCCCTGCACTTTAATCAATCTGTATAGGGATTCGTCAGAGTCATTTTGGAGTGAGTTGGCTCATCAAGCCTTACACGAAAGAAATCCTGCGCTTTACCAATCAATTTTCCAGCGTGATTTTGACACTTCAATTGAGCTTGAATCGACGCCTGAATTGTTTGCCGTCCTTACTTCTGTTATCGCGGTCGTTGCTGAAGTCTGGGAAGAGTTATCCGAGATCTCATTAACAGAGGGCAATTACGCATGAGGTGCAAGTTGAGACAAATTGAATTTCCTGATGAATGTAACCGCAGTGGCGTGATTATTCCAGGTCACTTATTGGGGTATGCCAAGGACGCGCAAACGTTTTTGATGGCGGCAGAGAGGGCTGCAGAAGAGGTTGTTCAGAAGGCTAGAATAAAAGCGGAGATTGAGGCCCAGAATGTAGCGGACCATGCCCTATCTAGTTTCGGGCGTGAATTTACAGAACTCATTCAAAACATTAATCAACGTCAAGTTGCTCAGGAACTTAAGCTCGTTGATGCGTGTGAACAGCTACTGCGTAAAGCATTTAAGATCTTGGCCGATGAAATCGTTCCCAGTCAAAGAATCAATGTTGTACTAACTCACCTAGTGAGGGCTTATCAGTCTGACCATGGCATTCCCATTAGGTGCAGCTCTCTGGATCTTAAAATGGTTCAGGAACAGCTTCGCATTGTCTGTGAGAAAAATAATTGCAGATCAAGCGTTTTCAAAGTGGAAGAAGATATTGAATGTGTGCAAGGGCGGGTGTATTTGGAACCCAGCGGTGGCGGAGTGATTAGTTGCGACTTCTCAGTGCTGCTTAACTTGATAGGGCAGTGCCTTGGGGGGGATTTTCAATGAATCTAAAAGAACGAATCATTGATCACAGAAATAGCTGGTACTTAGTAATTCTTGTGATCTTGACATTGTTCTGTGCGGCTTCTGCATCGGCATCGGAGCTCACAAAACGCAACCCGGTAATTTACACTGCCAATGGACAAAGTCCGCAGCAAGTTGTTGAAAACATAGTCGCGTCCTATGGCTACTCTGTTCGAATGATCAACCTGCGTGATCAGGTCATCAACTCAAAATTCTCGGCGAGATCGCTATCAGAGATGCTGGACAGTTTGGGTAAGGCTTTTGGTTTCGAATGGTTTTTTCATTCTGGAGTTGTTTATCTTTATGGTCCTGGAGACTGGGGAAGCGCCGAGATAAAGGTAGAACCTCGAGATGAGACGGAGTGGAAAGATACCCTAAGCAGTGCCGGATTGTATATTGAAAAATTTGCAGTACTACCATCACCGGAGAGAAATACGGTCACTGTTAACGCACCCAAAGAATACATTCGAATTTTCAAAGGTCTATTTGAGCTAAAGGAGAAAAAGACCAACTCTGTCTCTAAAGTCAACACTGAAGTCATGGTTTTCAAGCTGAAGCATGCTTCGGTTGAAGATAGAAGTTTTAGTTTTAGGGGGGCCGAGTATGTAACGCCCGGTGTGGTCTCTGTGCTTCGCGGAATTTATTTTGGAATACCGTCTGCGGTTAGCGGTCAAAAAAAGTCTGAACCCAGCGATTCTGCATCCGTAGGTCAGGGACTGAGTGGCTTAGGTACGCTAGAAAGTCGTGCGGCCAATCGAAAAGCAGCCGAATCACGCTCCCCCTTAACGCCAAACAGTATTTTGATGGGTAGTGGCGGCGTAGCAATGGAGGGCCCCACAATTCAAGGCGACTCGCGAACTAACTCTGTGATTGTTAAGGATGATACTTCGAAGCGAGCCGATTACCAGCGTGTTATCGATCAACTGGATGTCCCCCTGACCATGATCGAGATTGAAGCTACACTGATTGATATCGACCGTGGCAAATTAGATGAAATCGGTGCGCAAATTCTCGCTCGTGGTCCTCATTTGAATTTTGATTTTCCTTCACCGGTTGTCGCTGCCTCAGATGAAGTAAATTTACTGAATGGGGCCGTTATTCGAAACCCGACACAATTTCTGGCAACGATTCGCGCACTCGCTGAAAACAGAGAGGCAAAGGTTCTTGCGCGGCCAATGATTCTGACCCAAGACAACTTGGCGGCCTTCATAGACTTGACTGAAACATTCTACGTGCAGGTGACGGGGGAGCGCGTGGCAGATCTTGTGCCAGTTACTGCGGGTAGTCTACTTCGGGTGCTCCCAAGAGTGGTTTCTAATCCTTCGGGGCATGAGATTGTTTTACAAGTAGATATTCAGGACGGGAGCCTACAGCAGCGAGATGATGTTGAGCTTCCAACTGTGAAAAATAACACCTTGAGTACCGAAGCAATCATTGCTGAGAACCAGGCCATATTGATTGGTGGATACAATCGCGAAAGCTCAAGCAATTTAAAGCAGAAGATTCCGCTTTTGGGCGATATCCCGCTTATCGGAGGATTGTTCAGGATTGATTCAACCCAGAGTGAGAATTTGACACGCCTATTTATGATTACCCCTCGCTTGGTGAGTCCAGGCAGGGAGACCAAATCCGTGGGTACTGTACGTGCAAACATAAAGCTCGAAGAATCTTTCCCTTCGGATTTCTTGATCAACAGTGCTGCGAACGGAGGCTTGGGTCTTAAGCAGACTTGGCAGTTGCATTCACAAAAGCCACACTAAGAATACGATTTGACTCCGTTTTCAGGCCTGGGTTTTTGTGAGCAGCCCGGGCCTTTGATATTTCAGAACTAATTACAAGAATTGGGCACTCAATATGTGCAGTGTTCTGCAAATTCAATTGATAGACGTTCGGAGGAAATATGACCGTTTCAATGCCCAAGGTATCCCTACCCCCCAGTCCCCCTGCAACACCACCAGCAAATACTCAATCTAATGACGACCAGATTGAAGTGATGGACACCTTAGTTCCAGATACCCCTGCCTCTGGCACGTTGTAAGAGCTCGGGCCTCTTTGGGTGCAATTACTCGAAGAGGTCCCTCACAAAGTTGGAACGAATCTTTAGCCGATGAAACCTATATAGGCCAGTATCGATTCACAGGGAACAGGAAACCATGATTGATTGGATTAACAGACTTGCAAAAGTGGCAAGCGATAGGTCCGAGGTCGTCGCTGCGGCGATGGTATTGATGGTTGTGGTCATGATGGTTGTGCCATTAAATACAGTCGTTCTTGATGTTCTTTTAGCGGTCAATATCACCTTGTCAATTCTGCTGGCAGTAAGTGCGATGTTGTTGAACTCACCGCTAGCGTTTTCTTCATTTCCTGCGATATTGCTGGTGAGTACATTGCTTCGCCTTGGTTTAACCATATCGTCTACTCGTTTGATCCTTTTGGATGGATACGCTGGAGAAATTATCTCGACTTTCGGCGAATTTGTGATTGCAGGCAACGTTGCGGTAGGTCTGGTTCTATTTCTAATCATCTCCGTTGTGAACTTCATTGTCATTACCAAAGGCTCAGAGCGTGTGGCTGAGGTTGCAGCGCGCTTTTCACTTGACGGTATGCCTGGTAAACAGTTGTCGATTGACTCGGATCTTCGAGCCGGCTTGATCGATCAAGAGACTGCCAAGCGGCGTCGTGCCGTTCTGGAAAGAGAGACACAGCTTTTTGGCGCAATGGATGGTGCGATCAAGTTTGTAAAAGGCGACGCGATCGCCGGGCTAATCATTGCAGTAATTAACATCTGCGGGGGTATTGCAATTGGTATGTTGCAGAAAGATCTGTCGGCTAGTGAGGCATCAAGAATTTACTCGATTCTGGCTGTTGGTGATGGTTTAGTCGCGCAAATACCAGCGTTATTGGTGTCTATTGCGGCTGGTTTGATTGTCACAAAAGTCAACAAGGCTGAGACTGAACGAAGCTCGACAGCCAAGGACATGATTACCGAGATCATCAGTAACCCTAAAGCGCTGATTTGTAGTGCAGTGTTCGCAAGTATGTTTGCTCTTATTCCTGGGATGCCTGCATTCACTTTTATTGGATTGGGGGCGTCACTCGGATTAATGTGGCTGTTTAAAGCGCGTTTTTCTCAAGTGGGTATCGGGGCCAATGGACAGCCTCCATCGTCAGCAATTAATTTTGAAACTGCGGATATGCCTGAAGACATTGCTTCGGTCTCTTTGGCAAGACCGATCGTGGTCAGGATTCCCAAGTCATATCCTTTAAGCAAACGTCAGATGATTGAAAGTACGATCAAGAAATCAAGAAATCAACTGGTCGAGGAGCTTGGTGTTCTTATTCCTGTCAGTTGTTTTGAAATCGCCGACGAGCCAGAGCTGACTCTCGCAATTCATGAAATACCGATGGTCAGTTTTAAGCCATTAGACGACGGATATTTGGTATTCAGCGACTTCAATACCCTGCAAATGAACCGAATTGAATACGAAATTTACTATGAACCTTTGAGTAATAAACCTTTGATCTTTGTAAGCAAGGCCAATAAACCACAGTTGAATGGGCTCGATGTGGAAATCGTTTCAGCCGAGAAAATGATTTCTAACGTTTACCAAAACTTGGTGATCAAGAAAATCCGATCAATCTTCTCTCTGCAAGAGTACACCGCTCACATTCAATGCGCCAGCGCATCTATAGGTGAGCAAATCAAGGAGCTGGATCGTGTTCTTCCTACGATCCGAGCTGTGGAAGTGATGGTTCGCCTGCTCGCTGAAAGAGTCTCGGTTCGTAACCTGAAGCTGATCGTTACTGCCATGATCGAATGGGCCCAAAAGGAACGTGATGTGATCTTGATTTCCGAGCAGGTGCGAGTCGCTTTGCGCGATCAAATCAGCTATTCCAATGCCAAGGAAGGAAAGATCTTTGGTTATCTGTTGAGTGTGGATGCTGAGGATTTAATTCGAGGTGCCATACGTCAGACGGTGGGTGGCAGCATCTTGGATTTTGATTCAAAGACCGAGTCACTGATTATTGAGCAAATCGCGCAGCAGGTCCGCTACCCGGTATTTCAGTCTGAAAAGCCCCCAGTCCTGGTCTGTGCGTCTGATTGTAGGCCTCATTTGAAGCAGCTGTTAGCTGACAAATTGGGGTGGATTCCAGTCACAAGTTATGCCGAGGTTACAAACTTTGTTCAGTTCGAGTCGCTCGGTGAGCTGACTTTTGGAGAATAGAAAATGAAGGTGAGAGCACGTTTACGGATAAATTCGGGACTAATGGAAGGGCAAATACTGGATCTTACAGATGGAACTTTTGTCTTTGGTCAATCGGATGAAGCCACAATCTTGCTGCTTGACGAGAACATTCCTTCAATTTTATTTCAATTGGAGGTGTCCACGAAAGGGTTGGCTGTCTATCCAAAGGCGGAGGAGGTATTTTTCTCTACAGACAATTCAGAACCCTCTTTGGTCTCTGATGCTTTCATCATGGCCTCAGATTTTTGTTTGAGCTACAAGTCAGTGGAATTGTCTTTCGAATTTGCGATCCGCAATGATCAAGTTGCACAAGCTGAGTCTCATCAGTCAGTCGAGGAACTCGATTACTTCGAATTTAACTTTGAACCCCTTCGAAAGATACGGAGCAGAATGTCTCAGGAAAAGGGGACACTGACAGCGATTGGTTTTAGCGGTTTGTTGGGCGTAATTACTGTCGTTTCATTGGCTGTGCTTTTAAGTGTTCTTGGCACCAGTGAATCTTCTGCCAGCGCGGACTCAGTAAAAACGGCCAAAATGCAAATGGAGAACACCGCTCAGGAACAGCGCGACTCGATGATACATCTACAAGCTGCTGAAGCGGATGTGCTGCAAAGTATGCCTAATGAACTACTTTCAAGGCTAAGTGTTCGAGCTGACACAGACAGGTTAGAGATAGTTGGTCAACTGAATCGCCAGCAACTCCTTACGTTTGAGAAGGAGTTACTTCGACTGAATCTTGACTATGGTGATCACATCATTATTCAAGCGTCGGTCGAGTTAGATGATGAGCAAAAGCTGATTGATGAGTTGGCGATTCAACAAATTATTCTGGGATCCACTCCGGTTGCAATCGCCAGAAACGGAGAACGGTTGATGGTTGGTTCGCAATACCGAGGGCTTACCGTCAAGGGGATCAACCATCTGGGTGTTGAGTTGCAGGGTGAGTCCACCTATCGTTTATCCATATAAGTAATTAGGAACAGTCCATGTGGGACGATCTGCATCTATTTCGGGAGTCCGTATCACACAAGCTTGACCAAGTGCAGCTAATCCACACGGGTGGTCGTGTCAAAAGCCTGAAAGGAAGTTTGATTCGAAGTGATTTGCCAAATTCCTTTGTGGGCGAAATTGTACTCATTGAAACCAATCAGAAGAAAAAAGTACACCTGATCGGTGAGGTGATTGCGTTCGAGGGAAACGAGGCGCTGATTGTTTGTTTGGAGGATGTTTTAGGTGTCACACATGGTGCGCGCGTGACGTCTACAGGCCGCAGCCATGCAATTTGCGTCAATGACACCATTTTGGGACGAATTCTAGATGGATTCGGTCGCGACATTGAACAAGGATTGTCACTTGACTCGGGTGCATTGGATTTGAGCGGGTTAGGCGAATCTGTCATAAAGGAGGGCCCTTCCCCGACAGACCGACCGCCAATTTCCTCACCCATGAAGACCAAGATAGCCTGTATTGATGTGATGAATACCTTTGGCTCTGGTCAACGAATCGGAATATTCGCTCCCCCCGGCTGCGGCAAATCCACACTCATGGCGCAGATCGCTCGGGGCGCAGATGTCGACCGGGTGGTTTTTGGGTTGGTTGGAGAGCGTGGTAGGGAAGTTCGGGAGTTTTATGAAAATGAGCTTGACGAAGCTACCAGGACCCGATCGGTGGTTGTTTGTGCAACCTCCGATAAAAGCGCGCTTGAAAGGGTTCGTGCTGCGTTCACCGCGACCACGATTGCAGAGGCATACCGCAATCAAGGGTTTCGAGTGCTTTTATTGATCGACTCGGTTACACGCCTTGCTCGAGCACAACGTGAAATCGGAATGGCTGCAGGAGAGCCAACCACACGCGATGCTCTTACACCATCGGTTTATCAGTTATTGCCGAGACTTATAGAACGTTCGGGTCGCACTCAGGTTGGGGATATTACCGCGGTTTATACCGTGTTGATGGAGAAAAAATCGATCTCCGAGGACGCTGTAGCCTCTGAATGCAAATCCTTGCTGGATGCTCACCTCATCCTTTCTCAGGAAATGGCCAACAAAGGTCAATACCCTGCTGTCGATATCATCCAGAGTTTGTCTCGTGTCCAATCCAACGTGGTGGATGAGGGACATCTTGCAGTTTGCAGGACAGTCCGTCGCATTTATGAAAGATATCAGAAGGTCGAGTTACTTTTGCAGTTGGATGAGTACAAGAAAGGTTCAGATGCCGAGACCGATTATGCGATTGAAAGAATATCTCCGATTGCATCACTCTTCGCCCAGGCGAGAAGAGAAATACGGACTTTGGACGAGGATCTCAATCGGCTTCGAGAGATTCTTGAATGAGCAAAGCGAATTTGATTGAGGAGTTTAGAGTGGTGGTTTTGCTAAGAAGGCAATTGGCTGAACATCGATTGCGAAAGCGAAATCTGGCTTTTCAGACCGCACAACGCGAACTGGGTGAGTGCGAAGAACAGAAGATTCAAGTTTTAGAGGAATCCGCCTCGATGCTGCGGGAGCGCCACAAGATCTTTCAACAGAACACTGAAAATCATTTAAAGCTTAGTCAGTTTGACGCGGTCGGTAAGCAGGCGAGAGACAAGCGGGTTGCAGCAATTGACTCGCTGGCAAAAGCAGAGAGTTTATTTTATCGGACCAGGCACAACAAGGAACTTGCAGAAAGTCGTCTGAAACAAAGGGTCAAGTCGGAATTGAAATTGAACAAGGTACTTGATTGTTTAGGGGATGACAGTGAGTGAGTTTTTGCGGGATATCGAAAAGACTTTGAGACGGCAGAAGTTACCTGCTTCGAATCTGGCAAATTCCCTGAAATTTCTGAATATCATTCAGCTTAAAAATGATCGAGTGTGTTGGGGCGGAGTGGTACAACAGCGACTGCATAGTTTAGATTGCTTGCGGCAGTTCAACTTGGTTTGGTTTGAAGCGGAAAGTGGATTTCTTGGATTAACTGCTCAAGAATTTCGAGCCTTGACACATTTCGATTTGCCCAGTGACCTATACATGAGTTCAGTTGAGGCATCTCCCGTAGCCGAAGCGTTCATGGACTTTGTAAGGATGAAGACCTATGAGACTTACCGCGTTTCTGTAGGTCAACCGGTGTCGAATTCACTATCCTCGATGACAGTAGACGGGGCTTCCATGTGGATTATCGGTTCGGGAGGTGAGGAGCGTTCAAGCTTGAGCGCCTGTTATCTGGATCTCGGGTGTAGCGTTTCAAAATACCCTGACCGTTTTGAAGCAGCCTTACCACGGCACGCTCAGTCAGCCTATTTCCTTGTGTGTTCACAGCCCTTTGCTTTCTCCCTTCTTCAGAAGACTAACTGTTCAGTTGATACGCCTATAGAGGTTGGTGATTTGATCCGATTGCCTGTATTGACGATCGACGGGAGTCAGTTGAGTTTGCTGCCGGCGAGTCTTTCGTATGGAAAGTGGCTGATCGGTGGTGGGTTTAAGGTGGACTTTTCTACAACAGAGATGGAGTTGAACTTCATGATTACCCAAGAATTGATGCAAGAGTCTTCTCAGGACAAGTCGCTACAGATGAGTCTGAGCATTCGGCTAGGTGAAATTTCAATGTCCTTAAATGAGGCAAAGAGTTTAGTCGAAGGAGCGACCATCCCGCTTCCTGCGGGAAGTTGGCCATTTGTAGTGATAGAGTCGGCTGGCAAGCCTGTCGCTAAGGGTGAGTTGGTGTTGATTGGTACCGAGGTGGCGGTTCAGGTTTGTGAGATGTTCTGAAATGACAAATTACTTCGACCCTGTTGGGTTAGTCATCACAGTTGCTATTTTCTCATTTATCCCTTTCTTGGTTGTTACAGCCACTTCCTTTCTGAAGATTTCGGCGGTGCTCTTGATTCTGCGAAATGCTTTGGGTTTGCAACAGGTACCTCCGAATATGGTGTTGTACGGTATTTCCTTGGTGTTGAGTCTTTTGGTCATGACCCCGGTATTGAGCCAATCCATCGAACTGTTCAAAAGTCGTGATGATCAGCTTCCCAGCAAAGGGTCCGAGATCGTGAGAGCCCTAGAGGAGGCTTCCCCGCCTGTCATGAATTTCTTAAAACAGAATACGGGCCCGGAGTTCTTGGAGGCAGCTACAGACACGGCCATGAAATTTCACACCAAATATGGAGGCGCTGTTCCACAGGCGGATGATTTCCGTGTTTTGTTGCCCGCCTTTGTTTCATCACAATTGTCAGAGGCATTCAAAATTGGAATCGCTATTTACCTGCCTTTTGTGATTATTGACCTTGCAGTGTCCTGCATTTTGATGGCACTTGGGATGATGATGGTGTCACCAAATTCAATTTCGCTACCAATCAAACTCATGTTGTTTGTTGCAGTGGATGGCTGGCAAAAGATTACCGACGGTCTCGTTATTTCTTACCTTTAAATATGATCAACGAAATCAAGCAAGCCGTGATGATTACTCTATATGTTTCGGCCCCCATGGTTTTAATGACTGTGCTGGTCGGTGTACTGATCGGTATTCTGCAGGCGGTTTTTCAATTACAAGATCAGTCCTTACCTTTCGGTATCAAAGTCTTTGGAACAGTTGCCTTGTTGGTCACCTTAGGTCCATGGATGGGCGATCTCCTGATCCAATTTACCAATGGCTTGCTTGACCAAGTCGCCTATCTCGGTAAAAAGTGATTTACGAAGCACTTTTAGGCTCTGTGGGAGATGTTGGAGATATCTTCCACGCTGCCTTGTGGTTCTTTCCCCGCACCATGGCGTTCATAGCACTCTTGCCATTGTTTAGTCGAAGTATAAGCACATGGCTTATCAAGTCCTGTGTGTGTGCGGCTTTGATCATCATGCCCGCGATTCAGTTCGCACCACTGGTGGATTTGCAAGTCACTCACTCCTTGGCGATCATTGGCATGATGCTGTCGGAGGCTTTGCTTGGGGTGATGTTGTGTTTTGTCATTTTGACCCCTTATTTCGCTTATCGAATCGCAGGTAATTTAATCGATAACCTGCGAGGAACATCGTTTGCAGCACAGATGACTTCAGGTGAGTCCGGTGAATCCTTACCCCTCGAGGAGTTCATGACGATTGTCTATATTTATCTCTTTTTAACTGGGGCAGGCTTGATTCAGGCCGTTGAGCTGGTACAAGGCAGTTTCATCGTGTTACCTCCCGGTGTTTTAGCCATGGGAGATTTACAGATGTGGGCCATCCCCGTCTTTGAGCTGTTCAAGAAGGCCTTTGTCATGGCTTTTCTGATTTGCGCACCCGTGATCGTGGTGCTGATTTTGACCGAGTTGTGTGTTGCTGTTGTAGCAGCGTTTACACCCAACGTGCAGTTCTATTCGATGCAGTTTGGATTGAAATGCCTGATCGGCCTGTTGATCTTGCTTTTGATTTTCGAATTTATGAATGATGCGGTTTCGCAAATGATTCGCCAGAATCTAGAGTGGATATCGGGATTCCTCGCCGAGGTGTCGCGATGAGCGGAGAAAAGACAGAAAAGCCAACGCCGAAGAAGATTAAAGATAGTCGAAAGAAAGGTCAGGTTTCTTATGCCAAGGAGTTGGTCACGCTCGGGAAACTCTTGTTTTTACTGGGCGGGATCATTGTATTTCCCGCACTATTTACCGGGCCTGTTTCTGATATTTTTGATCAGATATTCTTCGTTCTTCAATCTGGTGAGGAGTTGTTAGTCGCGGAGCTCCTTGTCGCAATCATCTGGCCCTCCGCTTTGCTGTTCATGGGTTTTGCTGCAGCTGGTATGTTGATTGGCATGTTTTCAACCTGGGCGCATATCGGGTTTGTCGTTTCGACAGAGCCTGTTTTACCTTCCATAAAAAAGCTCAATTTTGTTGAAAACATCAAGAACATGTTCTCCAAGAAAAGCCTCCTTCTCTTGGTCACAGCTTTCTTCAAAATTACTTTTGTTTTTTTGGGTCTTTATTACATTTTAACTTATGAGATTCAGACGATTCTTTTGTCGGTTTTTGGTGGATTGACAGGGGTCTTTGAGTCTTTGCACCAGTTGCTCAAAAAGTTTTTCTTCACCTTAATCGCGATACTCGGGTTCTTCAGTATTCTCGACTGGCTGATTACTTACATGGCTTATCTAAAGTCGTTAAGAATGAGTAAGAATGATCTTAAGGATGAATACAAAGTGGTTGAGGGTAACCCGGAGATCAAGCACCACCGGAAACAGGAACATCGCAGCATTCTGAATAGCTCCCTGAGTAAGTTAGGTGATGCGAAAGTACTAGTTACAAATCCAACTCACATTGCTGTCGGCTTGGATTATGAACCCGGTGTGCATGATGTGCCTTATGTTCTGTTCATCGAGGTTGATGAACAGGTGCCAATGATGAGGAAACGAGCCGAGGAGCTACAGATTCCCGTTGTCGAGTATGTGGCACTGGCCAGAGCAATTTATCGTGACTGTCAACCCGAGGAGTACATCAAGTCGGATCATTTGGAAATGGCGGCAGCTGTATTTCGAGAAATCATGAATGCGATGGACGGGAACGATGATCAGACTTGACTGGTCGCGGTGAACTTAAAGTGACTTTGAAAACCGTATTTGCTTTTCTTGCGGGGGGATGATATTTTTTGACAATAAATTCAAACAAACGTTTGATTGTCAATGTTGGAGACATCGTGAAACTCACCCAAGAACACAAGGAACTGCAGCGCACCATTGAGCGCTTTGTTGAAAACGAGATCAACCCACACGTGGCCACCTGGGAAAAGGAACAAA
>LFEF01035028.1_pt1 | contig 23085 bp, 20 predicted proteins | sample 619371 | NCBI WGS metagenome assembly LFEF01 (sample SAMN03014291, study PRJNA259931) | freshwater metagenome | biome: lake; feature: waterbloom | place: China: Taihu Lake | collected 2006-08 | depth 0 m m
GCATCGGCCGCCAGCCGGCGCCGAGCACGGCCGGCGATGGTGCGCCGGCCCGTGCCTAGCGTGCAGGCACGGCGACAGGCTGGTCAGCCCTGCCGCAGTTCGGTCTGCAGCTCGTCCAGCGCCGTCTGGCGCTCGCCGTCCTGCAGGCGGGCGCCGGGGTTGAGCGAGGACCACTCGGGATGCGCGCGACAGCGTTGCAGGGCTTCGGGCAGCTTGCCCTCGCGCCAGCCCTGATCCTGCGGCGTGGCCAGGCGGATCGCCTCGGTGGCGGCGTGCCCCCGAGTCGCGAGCACGGCCAGCAGTTGACGCTGGCGCAGGGCGAGCAGGCGCAGTACGGCGTCGTCGACGCTCAGCTCGCGCTGCCCCTTGAGCTTGCCGAGCAGGCGATTGCCATAGTGCCGCGCGGTCTGCGCGCCGCCGCCGGCAATGGCGCCGAGCAGCGCCGCGGCGCCGAGGGTGATGCCGCCGACCATCAGGTCGACGCCGGCACCGGCCGCGGCACCTGCGGCCATGCCGCCGCCGATCTTCACGCCCAGCTGCTTGAGGGTCTCGGGGTTGAACAGGTCGTCGCCCCAGCGCCCGTCGAGTAGCGGCAGATCACTGGCCGCCGCATCGTCCTGGCGAAAGGCATACAGGCGCAGCAGCGCCTCGACGCAGCGCTGCTCGCGGCGGCGCACGGCATCGTGCAATTCACGAATGGCGCCGCGCTCCAGTTCCGGCTGTGCGGCCACGCTGCGTCGGCAGGCGGCGACATCCACCAGCAGCTCGGCGATCAACCGCTGGCCGCTGACCAGGCGCGCCGCTGCTTGGGTTTCATGGTCCTCGATCAGCCGCTGCAGTTTGGGCCGCGCCTGTTCCAGCAGCAGCGCCAGGCTTTCGTACAGCCGGCGCTCACCGTCGACGGGTGGCGCCACGCTGTCGAAGCGCACCAGCGCATGCAGGCCGAGGCGGGCCAGGGCCTGACGCCATTCCTCGTCGCGGTGCCCCGGCTGGGCGACGAAGTTGAGCACCGGCAACAGCGGCTTGCCGCAGCCGGCGAGCACCGCCAGCTCGTCCTTGTACTTGGCCAGCACCGGCTCACGGGCGTCGATCACGTAGAGCCCGGCGTCGCTGGCCAGCAGCTGACGCAGCACCTTGGCTTCCTGCTCGAAGCGCTGGCGTGCCTCGCTGCCGTCGAGAAAGCGCGCGGTGCGTGCCGGGCCGTCGAGGCGCTCACCGGGGCGCTCCAGCCGTTCGAGGTAGTCGAGCAGGGCGATGGCATCTTCCAGGCCGGGGGTGTCGTAAAGCTCCAGCAGCGGCTCGCCGTCCACCGACAGCCGCGCACCCTCGACGTGGCGGGTGGTGCTCGGCCGGTGCGAGACCTCACCGAAGCCGATGTCGCGGGTCAGGGTGCGCAGCAGCGAGGTCTTGCCGACATTGGTATGGCCGACCACGGCCAGTTTCAGCGCTTCAGTCATGGCCTGTCTCCAGCCAGCGCAGCGGGGCGCAGCTCGAATGCGCCAGCCCCAGGGTATCCAGCGCCTGGTGCCAGTCTTCCAGGCGCTCGCTGTCCAGCGCCTCGCCCGGGGGTGCCTGCAGCAGCCAGACGCGAGTCGCCGCCGCGCAGCGCGACAGCTCGCCGATCAGCGCCAGGGTGCCGCGGTCGGGTGAGCGTCGCGGATCACAGGCGACGGCCAGGCGTGCCGGCGGAAAGCGGGTCAGTTGATCGAGCAGCCGTCGGCGCCCCTCGCGGTCGTCGAGGATGCCGGCATCGGCGATACCCTTGGACAGAGCCGGCGGCCACGGGCGGCTGCCGTCCAGTTCGATGGCCACCAGCACGGCGCCAGCGCTGCCATCGAGCTGAGCGCCGGCAGTCGGTGCGTGTAGTTGGGCGGGCGCCGCATCACGGATGCCGAGGCGCTCGCTGGGTGGCTGCAGGCGTTCGCGCAGCAGGCGGTAGGCCGGCAGGTTCAGATCGAGGGTCAGCGCAGCCCGCCCACGCCGCCAGCGCCACAGACAGAGGCTCGCCAGCAGCAGTCGCGGCAGCAGGCCGTAGACCAGCAGCACGCCGACCAGCCAGCCGGCCCAGCGTTGCCGGGCGCCGTCCAGATCGCCGGCGAGTGCGCCGCTGGCGCGGATCTGCTCGACATCCGGCACGCTGAAGCCGAGCAGGGCCGGCAACGCGCCGAGGGCCTGAGTCAGGCCGACGAAGGCGTTCTCACCAAGGATGGTGGTTTCCCAGACGAAGCCGTAGCGGCGGGTCGCCAGCAGGGCGAGGAGCGTGAGCAGGGCGCTGGTCATCGCCAGCAGCCATAGGGCGTGCACGCCTGTTCCCAGCAACCAGCGGCCGAGTCGGCGCTGATGCAGCACGCTCAGCAGGGCTGGGGCCAGCTGCGCGGCGCGGGCATCACGGGCGAGCTTTTCGCTCAGCCAGAGCCACAGCCGCCCCAGCGCGCCGCTGCTGTCACCGGTCAGCAGCAGGCCGAGCAGCCAGCCGAGCAGGGTCAGCAGGTTCAGCCCGAGCAGGCTGCCCAGCGCCCAGAACACGTTGACCGGTCGCTGCCCGTCGCCGAGCGCGGCGAAGGCCAGCCCGGCACCGGTGAAGAGCGCCAGCAGGATCAGCGCGAGCGCGCCCAGGCGGGCGCCCTGACGCCAGTGCCGAAGCGCCTCGATGAGCCCGTCACGGTGCGCCAGCCAGAGCGCGCGGCGCTCGATCAGCGCCGGCAGATCGCCGCCCTGGGTACGGGCCTGGCGGTTGGCCTCGTCGTCGTCCAGCGGCCCGGCATGCTCTTCGCGCAGGCGCACGGCTTCGGTCAGCCAGATTCGGTCGAGCGGAGTGAGATCGGGAGAGGGGCGGACGGTCACGCGGCTTCTCGCTGGCGGGTCGAGCCCTGAGGATAACCGCTGCCGCGCGGAACGGGGAAACGGGGAGCCGTTGCGGCTCCCCGCTGTGGTCGTCAGTCGGCGTTGCGCAGGCGCACGGCGATATCCGGCTGGTCGATGAACAGGCCATCGATGCCGGCATCGAGGAAGGCGCGGATCTCCGCTTCGCTGTCGCCGCGCTCGTGGCGCTTGTCGCTGCTGCGCAGGTTGGCCGGGAGGAAGGCGTTTTCTGCGCGGAAGGTGTACGGGTGGACCTTGAGCCCGACCGCATGGGCGGCGGCAACGAAGCCGGTCGGCGTGCCCAGATTGCCGTTGCCGTCACGCGGAATGATGTAGCTCTTCTCCGGGCCGACGCCGGCGGCGTAGCGGGAGATGGCCTTGAGCCCGGCGGGGGTGGCCATCTGCGCGTAGGTCAGCTTGGTCCCGCGCACCTGCTGGTCATACGGCTGGCCGGAGCTGAACAGCTGCACCAGGCGCAGCTGGGTCAGGCGGCTGAGGGTCTTGAGGTTGTCCACCTCGAACGACTGGATATACACCGGCGCGTGGCGCCCGACGTAGCCGTTGCGGGTGAGGATGCGCACCAGCGGCTTCTCCATGGCCAGGCCGAGCTGCTGGAAATGCGTCGGATGCTTGGTTTCCGGGTACAGACCGATGCGCCGGCCCTGGCTGAGCTGCAGTGTTTTCACCAGGTCGATGATCTCCTGCAGGGTCGGGATTTCCAGGCTGCCGTCCATGCGGGCATTGCCCGGGCGGATATCCGGGATGCGCTCGATGGCGCGCAGGGTCTTCAGCTCGGCGAGGGTGAAGTCTTCGCTGAACCAGCCGGTTAGGGTGACGCCGTCGACCTGCTGGGTGCGCTTGCGATCGGCAAACTCGGGGCGCTGGGCGACATCGGTGGTCAGGCCCAGCTCGTTGTCGTGGCGGGCGACGATATGGCCGTCACGGGTCATCACCAGGTCCGGCTCGATGTAGTCGGCGCCCTGGAAAACGGCCAGGGCATAGGCGGCCAGGGTGTGCTCCGGTACATAGCCGCTGGCGCCGCGATGGGCGATCACCAGTGGGGTCGGCTCGCCCCGCGCAGCCTGGTGTTTCGCGGCCTGTTCATCCGGCGCAGCGAAGCCGGCGAGCGGTAGCAACAGGGTGCAGGCGGTGAGCCAGCGGCGAAGGGAAGCGGTGGTCTTGCGGGCCATTTCGGCATCTCCTCGGTTTGGATGTCACAGCCTGCGCCACTTGCATGACCGGACGTTGACGCTGCGTTGCCCCTTGCGTTGCAAAACGGTTAAGCCGACGAACGGCTGGCGCTGCGATTCCTGTTTGCCTCAATGTGTCCAACACCGCTGCAGGAAGACACGGCCCTCTGATATTCTCGCCGCCATGAATCAGACCCGCCTTCCCCTCGCCATGATCGCTGCTCTCGCTGAGCGGCACGTGATCGGTCGTGACAACATCATGCCCTGGCATCTGCCCGCCGATCTCAGGCATTTCAAGGCCATGACCCTTGGCAAGCCGATCATCATGGGTCGCAAGACCTGGGACTCGCTCGGCCGCCCGCTGCCGGGGCGGCTCAACCTGGTGGTCAGTCGCCAGGCCGATCTGCAGCTCGACGGCGCGGAAACCTTCACCGATCTGGATGCCGCGCTGGTGCGTGCCGAGCAGTGGGCGCGTGAGCAGGGCGTCGCCGAGCTGATGCTGATCGGCGGTGCGCAGCTGTACGCCCAGGCGTTGGGGCAGGCGCAGCGGCTTTACCTGACACGGATCGACGCGCAGCCCGAGGGCGATGCCTTCTTCCCGGTATTCGACGAGCACGAATGGCAGTGCATCGACAGCCAGCCGCATCCGGCCGAGGGCGAGGCGCCTGCGTATCGGTTCGAGACCTGGCAACGGCGCTGATCGGCGCCGTCTTCGCTTGATCGGCGCCAAGTCCTTCCGCCTGGCCAGCTTCTATCCTTCGCAACAACCGTTTTCGAGACCCAGCCGATGCAAACCCGCGAATCCGACGTGCCGCAAGCCGAGCGCGTATCGGCGATCTTCGTTCGTCACCCGCTGTGGGAGGACGCTCTGGCGCTGCTCACCGGCACCGCTCTGGTCGCCCTTGGCATCGCCTTCTACAGCCACGCCGGGCTGCTGACCGGCGGCACCGTTGGGCTGGCCTTTCTGCTCAAGTACCTGGCCGGCTGGTCGTTCGGCCCGGTGTTCTTCCTGCTCAACCTGCCGTTCTATGCACTGGCGATCTGGCGCATGGGCTGGAAGTTCACCCTGCGCACCGTCTGCGCAGTAGGGCTGGTCTCGCTGTTCGCCGAGCTGACCCCGCAGTGGGTACGCTTCGCCGAGCTGAACGTGGTTTACGCCGCAGTGTTCGGTGGTTTCGCCATCGGCATCGGCCTGCTGATCCTGTTCCGCCATCGCGCCAGTCTTGGCGGGGTGAACATCCTCGCGTTGTTCCTGCAGGAGCGTTTCGGCCTGCGCGCCGGTACCTTCCAGATGGGCATCGACGCGCTGATCGTCATGGCCGCGGTGTTCGTCGTACCGGTGGACAAGGTGCTGCTGTCGGTGCTCGGCGCCGTGGCGCTGAATCTGGTGCTGGCGATCAATCACCGCGCCGATCGCTACATGGGCGTCAGCTGAGGCTGATCAGCTCCACCTGCGCCTGGCCGTCGTTCAGCTCCAGCAGTGCCAGGCTGATCGGCAGGCTGAAGCGTCGCGGACCTGCGCTGCCCGGGTTCACGTAGAGCACGCCGTCGCGCCGCTCGACCTTCGGTTTGTGCGAGTGGCCGGCGATCACCACGTCGACGCCGGCGGCAAGCGGGTCGATATCCAGCTGCTTGAGGTCGTGCAGCACGTGCAGGGTGAGACCCCCGATGCGCAGGTCGAGGCGTTCGGGCAGCACCTGCGCCCAGTCGGCCGTATCGATATTGCCGCGGATCGCCTCCAGCGGCGCGATGGCGCGCAGCCCGTCGAGCACCTGCGGTTTGCCGATATCGCCGGCGTGAATGATCTGTGCGCAGCCCTGCAGTGCCGCCACCGCCTCGGGGCGGAGCAGGCCGTGGGTGTCGGAGATCAGGCCGATGCGCATGCCGGTGTTCCCTTTAACTGCTTCGTCAGGTCATCCGACCCTTGGCCGACCGCTGTGGTTGCGGCAGGCTTGGGCTGTTCGGGTCGAGGAGTCTGGCATGGATCGGGTGGATTGCGTGGTGGTGGGTGCGGGAGTGGTCGGGCTGGCGGTGGCGCGTGCGCTGGCGCTGGCCGGTCGCGAGGTGCTGATACTGGAAGCCGAGGCGGCCTTTGGCACCGCCACCAGCGCGCGCAACAGCGAAGTCATCCACGCCGGCATCTACTACCCGCAGGGCTCGCTCAAGGGCCGGTTGTGCGTGGCCGGGCGTCGCCAGCTCTACGATTTCTGCAACAGCCACGGTGTGGCCCATCGACGTTGCGGCAAGCTGATCGTCGCCACCGATGAGGCCCAGATCGCTGCGCTGGAACAACTGCGCCGGCACGCGCTGGCCAATGGGGTCGATGACCTGCAGTCCCTCGATGGGCGCGAGGTGCTGGCGCTGGAGCCGGAAGTACAGGCGGTGGCAGGGCTGCTCTCGCCGAGTACCGGCATCATCGACAGCCACGCGCTGATGCTGGCACTGCTGGGCGATGCCGAGCGCCACGGCGCGGTGCTGGCACTGAACGCGCCGGTAACGGCGATCACCGTCGGCAGCGCGGGCTTGCAGGTCGAGGTGGGCGGTGCCGACCCGCTGCAGTTGCTGGCCCGCACCGTGGTGAATTGCGCCGGGCATGGTGCGCCCATCCTCGCCGCGCACACCGCCGGGTTGGACCCGGCCGCGCGGCCGCGGCAGTTCTTTGCCAAGGGCAGCTACTTCAGCCTGAGCGGGCGCACGCCGTTTCGCCATCTGGTCTATCCGCTGCCTGAGCCCGGCGGCCTCGGTGTGCACCTGACCCTGGATCTGGCCGGGCAGGCGCGTTTCGGCCCGGACGTGCAGTGGGTCGAGGCGCTTGACTATCGCATCGAGCCGGAACGGGCCGAGGGCTTCTATGCCGCGATTCGCCGTTATTGGCCGGCGTTGCCGGACGCTTCGTTGCAACCGGCCTACACCGGCATCCGCCCGAAGATCAGCGGCCCCGCCGAGACGGCCGCGGACTTTCGCATCGATGGCCCGGCGCAGCACGGCGTCGCCGGGCTGGTGAACCTGTTCGGCATCGAATCGCCGGGCCTGACTGCCTGTCTGGCGATTGCCGAACACGTCCTTGGGTTGCTCGAGCCCACGGCATTGGCGACCTGATCACGCGCTGTCGCGCTCGCGTTGCGGCCCGTGCGGACGGGCCGCACACTGCTACCCGCCGCGATCGGACGGCGCATCACCGGCAAAAGGAACGTGCATGGAACTGACAGGCGAAGCCCGCCCGCTGAAAGTCTATCTGGCGGTCGGATTGCTGCAGGGTTTGGCGCTCTGGGCGGCCAGCGAGGTCTGGCCGCACGCTGCTGGCTGGCGGATTCTGTGTTCGGCGCTGCTGGCCTTCACGGTGATTGGCGGCTGGCAGGTGCAGCTGCTCTGGGGCGGGCTGTGCGAGGCCGGACGCTGGCGCCTGGTACTTGCCTCTGCCGCGCTGCCGGCCGTGCTGGCGGGCGGCCTCGCGCTGCAGTTCGAGCAGCCGCGCTGGTATTACCTGGGTGAGTCCGTCGGTACCCTGCTGCTCTGGAGCAACCTGATCCTGGCCTATGTGCTGACACCCTTCATCCAGGCGCGGGATATCGATCATCGTTGGCGTGTCGACTACGCCGCGCTATATCGGCATGCCATCAACAATGGCCTGCTGCTGTTCATGGCGCTGCTGATGCTGGTGGCGTTCTGGCTGCTGATCTGGCTCTGGGCCGGCCTGTTCAAGCTGGTCGGCATCAGGATTTTCGCAACGCTGTTCGAGTCGTCCGGCTTTATCTGGGTGGCCAGCGCGACGGTCGTCGCCATCGGGCTGTGGATCGGTCTCGAGCGTGGCCAACTGGTCGATGCGCTGCGCAACGTGCTGCAGGCGATGTGTCGCTTCCTGCTGCCGCTGACGGTGCTGATTCTGCTGCTGTTCGTGGTCTGCCTGCCGTTCACCGGTCTGCAGCCGTTGTGGGAAACCCGCCACGCGACGCCGATCCTGCTGGCCATGGTGTTCGCCCATGTCGCGTTGCTCAACGGCGTCGTTCAGGATGGCCGGCAAACGGTGCATTACCCGCGTGCGCTGCGCGTGCTGGTCGACGCCAGCTCCCTGTGCCTGCCGCTTCTGGCGGGTCTTGCGGTTTACGCACTGTGGCTGCGGATCGCTCAGTACGGGCTCACGCCTGATCGGGTGGTGGCGCTCGGGGCGACCCTGGTGGCGCTGCTGCACGCGCTGGCGCTGACGGCGGCGGTGCTGCAACGGCGGGATGGCTGGTTGGCGGGCTTGCGCCGGAGCAACCCGCTGCTGGCGCTGGTTTCGGTGGCGCTGTTGCTGCTCATGCATCTGCCACCGTTGAGCCCGTTGCAGCTCAGCGCAGCCAATCAGTACCAGCGCCTGCTCGACGAGCAGGTGCCGGCAGAGCGCACCGATCTCGGCGCGCTGCGCTTTCAGCTGGGACAGCCCGGTCGCGACCATCTCGAAAAACTGCGCCAGCGCCTGAGCCAACCGGGCATCGCCGACGCGCGTCGGGAGCAACTGCAGGCGGACCTGCAGCGACTGGACAAAGCCGACAACTACTGGAACTGGCGACACGCGCACGACATGGCCAACACCGCTCCCGTGCCATGGATCGGCGCGCCTCTCGAAGATGCCGACGGCGCCTTGGCCCAGGCCATCGCGACCCAGGGCTGTGACGGGGACTGCGCCCTGTTTGCCGTCGATCTGGATGACGACGGCCAGCCCGAGGTGCTGCTGCTACGCGGTGCGCGGCCGCGGATCGTGACGGTGCTGGGGCGTGAGGCGAACGGCAGCTGGCGCTGGATCGGCCACCTTCGCAGCGCCGACGAGGAGACCCTCGACGGCGAGACCCTCAAGGAACAGATCGAGCGTGGGGCCTGGCGGGTGGTGGCGCCGCGTTTCAATGCGCTGCAGATCGACAGCATACGGCTGGAGCCGGCGATTACCGAATAGCGCGCATGAAAAAGCCCGACACAAGGTCGGGCTTTTTTGTTGCGGCTGCGGCAGGTGATCAGCCGTCCAGCATCGCCTTGTCGCGCACCGCGCCCTTGTCGGCGCTGGTGGCCAGCAGGGCGTAGGCCTTGAGCGCGGTCGAGACCTTGCGCGCGCGCGGCTGCGCCGGCTTCCAGCCCTTCTTGTCCTGCTCGATGCGGCGGTGGGCCAGCTCTTCATCCGACACCTGCAGCTGGATGCTGCGGTTGGGAATGTCGATCAGTACCTTGTCGCCGTCCTGCACCAGACCGATGGCGCCGCCTGCGGCCGCTTCCGGCGAAGCATGTCCGATGGACAGGCCGGAGGTGCCGCCAGAGAAGCGACCGTCGGTGAGCAGCGCGCATTCCTTGCCGAGGCCCTTGGACTTCAGATACGAGGTCGGGTAGAGCATTTCCTGCATGCCCGGGCCGCCCTTCGGACCTTCGTAGCGAATGATGACGATGTCGCCTGGCTTCACCTCGTCGGCGAGGATGCCTTTCACGGCGCTGTCCTGGCTTTCGTAGATCTTCGCCGTGCCTTCGAACACGTGGATGGACTCGTCCACGCCAGCAGTCTTCACCACGCAGCCGTCCAGGGCGATGTTGCCGTAGAGCACGGCGAGGCCGCCTTCCTGGGAATAGGCGTGCTCGACGCTGCGGATGCAGCCTTCGGCACGGTCCAGGTCCAGGCTCGGCCAGCGGGTGGCCTGGCTGAAGGCGACCTGGGTCGGGATGCCCGCCGGGCCAGCCTTGAAGAAGGTATGTACCGCTTCGTCCTGGGTCTGGGTGATGTCCCATTCGGCGATGGCATCGGCCATGTTCGGGCTGTGCACGGTGGAAACATCGGTGTGCAGCAGGCCGCCACGGGCCAGCTCGCCGAGGATGGAGAAGATGCCGCCGGCGCGGTGCACGTCTTCCATGTGGTACTTCTGGATGTTCGGTGCCACCTTGCACAGCTGCGGAACCTTGCGCGACAGCGCGTCGATGTCGCGCAGGTCGAAGTCGACCTCGGCTTCCTGGGCGGCGGCCAGGAGGTGCAGGATGGTGTTGGTCGAACCGCCCATGGCGATGTCCAGGGTCATGGCATTCTCGAAGGCCTTGCGGCTGGCCACGTTGCGCGGCAGTACGGACTCGTCGCCGTCCTGGTAGTAACGCTTGCACAGCTCGACGGCTATACGCCCGGCGCGCAGGAACAGCTGCTCGCGGTCGGCGTGGGTGGCCAGTGTGGTGCCGTTGCCCGGCAGGGACAGGCCGAGGGCTTCGGTCAGGCAGTTCATCGAGTTGGCGGTGAACATGCCCGAGCAGCTGCCGCAGGTGGGGCAGGCGCTGCGCTCGTATTCGGCGACCTTCTCGTCGGAGCAGGAATCGTCGGCGGCCACCACCATGGCGTCGACCAGGTCCAGGCCGTGGTTGGCCAGCTTCGTCTTGCCGGCTTCCATCGGGCCGCCGGAGACGAACACCACCGGGATGTTCAGGCGCAGGGCGGCCATCAGCATGCCGGGGGTGATCTTGTCGCAGTTGCTGATGCAGACGATGGCGTCGGCGCAGTGCGCATTGACCATGTATTCGACCGAGTCGGCGATGATCTCGCGCGACGGCAGCGAATAGAGCATGCCGTCGTGACCCATGGCGATGCCGTCGTCGACCGCGATGGTGTTGAATTCCTTGGCCACGCCGCCGTGCTTCTCGATCTCGCGGGCGACCAGCTGGCCCATGTCTTTGAGATGCACGTGGCCGGGGACGAACTGGGTGAAGGAGTTGGCGATGGCGATGATCGGCTTCTTGAAGTCTTCGTCCTTCATGCCGGTGGCGCGCCACAGCGCCCGGGCACCGGCCATGTTGCGGCCGTGCGTGGAGGTTTTCGAACGGTAATCAGGCATGACGGTTCCTGCGGCTAATCAGGTAATCGGAGGTATGCGTATGGTGAGCAACGCCTGTGCCGGATGCAACGGAGGGTGACCGCGCGTTCGGAAGGGGCCGGGTCGAGGCGGGGTAATCGCTCGTGGGGCCTGGGCTCTGGGTCCGCCGTGTGGTGAATGGCGAGATATCACCGATTCTACGCACGTTCCGGCAGCCGGGCCAGGCGGGACGATTGCCGGTACGCCGGCATGCCGCGAGCTAGCCGCGCGGGGCCGCCTGAACGGCCGTCCGGGGTGCGCATCCGCCGAAATTCGCCGCTTTGACCGCTGGTCCGCTTCTGCCTGCGTGCGACTGGCGGGTCGATTATCGCTCGCTACAGTCCATTCCCGACCGCTTCGCTGGCTGTCGCGCCTCTGCAGATGCGAGCTGCCCGCGGGTGGTCGGTCGCCGGTAGGTGTCCGTTTCGCGGCGGTAGGGCAGCGTTCGACCGGCGATGAATCCTTATACCAATGACAAGAACGAGGAATGCAGATGCACAAGTTCACACTTGGATGCCTGAGTGCCACGGCGCTGGTCGCCCTGTCCGTTTCCGCCATCGCCGCTCCGCTGCCCGATACGCCCGGCGCGCCGTTCCCGGCGGTTTCGAGCTTCGACAATTCCGGTCCGTACGCGGTCACCAGCCAGAGCGAGGGGCCCAGTTGCCGTGTCTATCGGCCACGCACGCTCGGCCAGGGCGGGGTCCGGCACCCGATCATCCTCTGGGGTAACGGCACCGGTACCGGGCCGACGACCTATTCCGGACTGCTGACCCACTGGGCCAGCCATGGGTTCGTCGTCGCCGCGGCGGAAACCTCCAACGCCGGCACCGGACGGGAGATGCTCGCCTGTCTGGATTACCTGGTGCAGGAGAGCAACCGCACCTATGGCACCTATGTCGGTGTGCTCAATACCGGGCGGGTGGGGACATCGGGGCACTCCCAGGGCGGCGGCGGTTCGATCATGGCCGGCCGGGACGACCGCGTCCGGGCCACCGCGCCGATCCAGCCGTACACCATCGGCCTCGGCCATGACTCGTCCTCGCAGCGCAACCAGCGCGGGCCGATGTTCCTCATGTCCGGCGGGGCGGACACCATCGCCGTGCCCTACCTCAATGCGCAGCCGGTCTACAGCCGGGCCAACGTGCCGATCTTCTGGGGCGAGCGGCGCTATGTCAGCCATTTCGAGCCGGTTGGCAATGGCGGCGAGTATCGCGGCCCGAGCACGGCCTGGTTCCGCTACCAGCTGATGGACGACCAGTCGGCGCGCAGCACCTTCTATGGCCGGCTCTGCCGGCTCTGTACCAGCCTGCTGTGGAGTGTGGAGCGCAAGGGCATCGAGTAAGGCAGGGGAAGCGCAGGGCGGTCCGCCGCCCTGCGCAACCGGATGGCCGATCAGCTGTTGGGCAGGATGCGGCAGGTCAGGCTCTTGATGTAGCGGGTCTCCGGGATCGCCGGATGCACCGGGTGATCCGGACCCTGGGCGCCGCGCTCGAGCAGCTGGATGTTGCGATCCAGATGGCGCGCGCTGCCGAGCAGGATGTTCTGCAGATCGTCCTCGGGCAGGTGCATCGAACAGCTGGCGCTGACCAGGATGCCGTCCTTGTTCAGTAGCCGCATGGCGGTTTCGTTGAGGCGGCGGTAGGCGGCCTCGCCGTTCTTCAGATCCTTCTTGCGCTTGATGAACGCCGGCGGATCGGTGATCACCACGTCGAAGCGCTCTTCGGCGTTCTTCAGTTCCTTCATCGCCTCGAAGGCATCGCCTTCGACGCAGGTCATCTTCTCGGCCACACCATTGAGCGCAGCGTTGCGCTCCACGCCATCCAGGGCAAAGGCCGAGGCGTCGACACAGAACACTTCGCTGGCGCCGAAGGCGGCGGCCTGCACGCCCCAGCCACCGATGTAGCTGAACAGGTCGAGCACGCGCTTGCCCTTGACGTAGGGCGCCAGGCGCGCACGGTTCATGCGGTGATCGTAGAACCAGCCGGTCTTCTGGCCCTGCAGCACCGGCGCCTCGAACTTCACGCCGTTCTCTTCCAGCGCGACCCACTCCGGTACCACGCCGAAGGCGGTATCGACGTAGCGTTCAAGGCCTTCGGCATCGCGGGCGCTGGAGTCGTTCTTCCACAGCACGCCGCGCGGCTTGAGCACCTGCACCAGCGCTTCCAGCACGGCATCCTTGTTGCGCTCCATGGTGGCCGAAGCCAGCTGCACCACCAGGTGGTCGTGGAAGCGGTCCACCACCAGGCCCGGCAGCAGGTCGGAATCACCGTAGATCAGGCGGTAGCACGGCTGATCGAACAGGCGCTCGCGCAGCGACAGCGCGACCTGGATGCGATGCACCAGCAGCGACTTGTCCAGGCTGTGCTTGAGATCGCGCGACAGCAGCCGTGCGCAGATCAGGTTGTTCGGCGACACCCCGACGATGCCCAGCGGCTTGCCTCCGGCGGCCTCGAGAATGGCCTGGTCGCCAGCGGCGAAGCCGGCCAGGGGCGTGGCCGCGGTGTCGACCTCGTTGCTGTAGACCCACAGATGGCCCGCGCGCAGGCGGCGGTCGGCATTGGCTTTGAGGCGCAGGCTGGGCAGGGTCATCGGCAGGGCTCCGGAAAAAAGACGGGCATTCTAAACGAGCGGCAGGCGGCGCGCGCCGGGTCGGCGGAAAAACGCTCGCCGCGTGCTGCCGCTGTCTCGCTCAGGCGGACAGGGCGTCGATCAGCGCCTGGCTGAATGCCGGGATGTCATCGGGTTTGCGGCTGCTGATGAGCTGGCCATCCACCACCACCTGCTCGTCGACCCACTCGGCACCGGCGTTCTTCAGGTCGTCGGTGAGCGAGGGCCAGCTGGTCATGCGCTTGCCCTTGACCAGGTCGGCGGAGATCAGCAGCCAGCCGCCATGGCAGATCACCGCGATGGGCTTGTTCGCATCGGCCGCCGCCCGGACCAGCTTCTGCGCGGTTTTGTCGGTGCGGATGGTGTCGGAATTGACCACGCCGCCGGGCAGCAGCACGGCGTCGTAGTCCTCCATGCGGATGCTGTCGAAGGTGTTGTCGACATGGAACTTGGAGGCCGGGGTGGTGTGGTTCCAGCCGGTCACCTCGCCGTTCTTGGCAGAGATGATCTCGGCGGCTGCGCCGGCCTTTTCCAGCGCCTCCTTGGGCCCGGTCAGCTCGACCTGCTCGAAACCGTCGGTCACCAGAATGGCCACGCGTTTGCCGTTGAGGGATTGGGACATGGGCTTACCTCCGTCTGTCTGTCGGTAACACTCGCCGAATGCGAGTCACTTGAAATGGGACCCACATCTCAGCCAAAGTTCGCCCTTCCTGCCGATAGCACTTTGCCTTACCTGTCCGAGCGTCCCGCCATGGCCGTTGAACTGTCCGCCGATCAAATCCGCCGGGTGCTGCAAGGCATCAGCGTGCCGCCGCAGCCGCAGATCATGGTCGATCTGCAGATGGAGCAGGTCATGCCGGTGCCCGACCTCAAGGCCATCGCCCGGTTGATCAGCCAGGACCCGGGGCTCTCCGGCGCGCTGCTGAAGATCGTCAATTCGCCGTACTTCGGTCTGACCAACCGCATCGCCTCCATCCAGCAGGCGGTCAACCTGCTCGGCTGCGACTCGGTGATCAACCTGATCAACGCCCAGTCGATCAAGGGCGAGATGAGCGACGAGACCATCGTCACCCTCAATCGCTTCTGGGACAGCGCGCAGGACGTGGCCATGGCCTGCCTGACCCTGGCCAAGCGCATCGGCTACCAGGCGCCGGACGAGGCCTACGCACTGGGGCTGTTCCACAACTGCGGTATTCCGCTGATGCTCAAGCGCTTCCCCGGTTACATGGCGGTGCTGGAGGAAGCCTACGCCAGTACCGGCGAGGGCCAGCGCATCGTCGACATCGAAAACCGCGTGCTCAGCACCAACCACGCGGTGGTCGGTTACTTCACCGCCAAGTCGTGGAACCTGCCGCTGTACCTGTGCGATGCCATCGCCAATCACCACAACGCGTTGTCCTTGTTCTCCGACGACTCCGGGCGTGACGCGCCGATCAAGACGCTGCTGGCGATCCTCAAGATGGCCGAACACATCTGTGCCTGTCATCGCATGCTGGGCGGTCAGCCCGAGGACCACGAGTGGGACAGCGTCTCGCGCCTGGTGCTCGACTATGTCGGCCTGTCGGATTACGACTTCGTCTGCCTGAAGGAAAGCATTCGCGAACTGGGCGTGGGCTGACGCTCCGGCGCCGGCCTGCTAAGGTCGGCATCCCTTCGCTGTAACCGTATCTCGCCATGCCCGAACTTCCCGAAGTCGAAACCACCCGCCGTGGCATCGAGCCGCATCTGGTCGGCCAGCGCGTCAGCCGCGTGCTGGTGCGTGATCGACGCCTGCGCTGGCCGATTCCGGAAGATCTCGACGTGCGTCTGTCCGGCCAGCGCATCGAGGCCGTCGAGCGGCGCGCCAAGTACCTGCTGATCCGCGCCGAGAGCGGCACGCTGATCGTCCATCTCGGCATGTCCGGCAGCCTGCGTCTGGTGGATGCGGCATCGCCCGCGGCCAAGCATGAGCACGTCGACATCCTGCTGGAGTCCGGTCAGGCCCTGCGCTACACCGATCCGCGGCGCTTCGGCGCGATGCTCTGGAGCGACGAGCCGCTGGCGCATGTACTGCTGGCCAGCCTCGGGCCCGAGCCGCTGGGCGAGGACTTCGATGGCGACCGGCTGTATCGGCTGTCGCGCGGGCGCAGCATGGCGGTCAAGCCGTTCATCATGGACAACGCGGTGGTGGTGGGCGTCGGCAACATCTATGCGAGCGAGGCGCTGTTCGCCGCCGGGATCGATCCGCGGCGGCCGGCCGGCAGCATCTCGCGGGCGCGCTATCTGAAGCTCGGCGAGGAGATCCGCCGCATCCTGGCCATGGCCATCGAGCGCGGTGGCACCACGCTGCGCGATTTCGTCGGTGGCGATGGCAAGCCCGGTTACTTCCAGCAGGAGCTGTTCGTCTATGGCCGCGGCGGAGAGTTCTGCAGGAACTGCGGTGGCACATTGCGCGAGATTCGCCTCGGTCAGCGCGCCAGTGTCTACTGCGGTCGCTGCCAACGCTGAGGCGGCGCAACTGCGCGCGCATTGACGGCGTTCACGCCCCGCGGGCCCTGGCCGCTGCTATAGTGGCCGCCACAACTAAAATTGCCGCGTTTCGCACAGCTGAAGGACCACACCATGAATCTGTTCCGCTCCACCGCTGCTGTCTTGGCTCTGACCACTGGCCTGCTGGCAATGCCGGCGCACGCGGAATCGGTCCCGCAGAACGCCAGCGGCGATCCGATGTACACCGTCGAGGCTCCGAAGGCCTACTCCATGATCGGTGACCTGGTCATCGCCCGCCCGCTGCTGATCGGCGCGACCGTGCTGGGCGCCGCCGCTTTCGTCGTCAGCCTGCCGTTCACTGCGCTGGGCGGCAATGTCGGTGAGGCGGGCAAGGCGCTGGTGGTCGAGCCGGGCAAGGCAGCCTTCGTACGCTGCCTGGGCTGCACCACCAGCGGCTACAACGCACAGAATTGACCGGCATCATCCGCACCGCGACTGGCAGGCGCTGAGCCTTCCGATCGCGGTGCCGCTGCAGTAGGCTTCGCCTCCCCAGTTCATCTATCCGCGCGAAGCCATCTTGAAACCTTCCTTCTTCAAGATCCTCCTGCCCCTCGCGGGCGTATTGCTGCTGTCCTGGTCGTTCTGGGCCAGCAGCGGCTGGCTCGAACTCTGCGCGGGGCTGGCGCTGTTCCTGTTCGGCATGCAGTGCCTCGAGGAGGGCCTGCGTCAGCTGGCCGGCAGCACGCTCGAGCAACTGCTCGCCCGCAGTACCGCGACCCCGTTCAAGGGGCTGATGTTCGGCGTCAGCGGCACCATGCTGCTGCAGTCCAGCACGCTGGTATCGCTGCTCACCATCGCCTTCATCAGTACCGGGCTGATCAAGCTCGCCGGCGGTATCGCCATCCTGTTCGGCGCCAACCTGGGGTCCACCACCGGCATCTGGCTGCTGGCGCTGGCCGGCCAGAACGTCAGCTTGAGTCCGCTGGCCTTGCCGCTGCTGGTCTTCGGGGTGCTGGCCAGCTTCAGCGGAGACAAGGGCAAGGCGGCCGGGCGCATCGTGCTCGGTATCGCCTTCATCTTTCTCGGTATCGATCAGATCAAGACCGGCTTTTCCAGCTTCGGCGGCATGGACCTGTCGCAGTATCACGCCGGCGGGTTGACCGGCCAGCTGCTGTTCGTCGGCATCGGCCTGCTCGCCACCGTGGTCCTGCAATCGAGCCACGCAACGCTGATGCTGACCCTGACCGCGTTGGCCGCCGGTCAGCTGGATCTGACCCAGGCGCTGGCCACCGCCATCGGTGCGAACGTCGGCACCAGCGTCACCACCGCCTTTGTCGGCTCGCTGGGCGGTAACCGCAGCGGCCAGCGCCTGGCCCTGGCGCATGTGCTGTTCAACGTCACGACCGCCATCCTGGCGATCGCACTGCTGGTGCCCCTGGCCTGGCTGGTGCAGTGGCTGGTCGCGCCGCTGGGGTTGGGCGAGAACCGGCTGATTCAGCTGGCGCTGTTCCACAGCCTGTTCAACGGCATGGGCGTGCTGCTCTTCTGGCCTTGGCAGACGCAGCTGGCAAACGTCCTGCTGCGCGTGCTGCCGGAGCGGGCCGAGCCGACGGTGCTGATCACCGAGCTGACGCCAACGCCGGCGGATGGCGTGACCCATGCGCGCTATCTCAACGAGCGGGCGCTGGATTCGGCCGACGCCGCGGCCAGCGCAGTGGCTCAGGAGCTGCAGCACCTGGCACGCCTGAGCCTGGAGGTGATCTGTCATGCCCTCTACCTGCCGGTCGAGCAGCTGCGTCAGCAGGGCCGGGTCGACGAAGCGCTGCTGCATGCCCGTCCCGAAGCCCAGGCGCTGGACGCCGAACATCTGTACCAGCGCCATATCAAGGGCGTGTATTCCGATCTGCTGACCTTCATGGGCCGCCTGGAGCTGCCGCTGGACGAGAGCCATCAGGCGTTCTGGGTGAACTGCCAGGTCGCCGCGCTGCAGCTGGTGGATGCGGTCAAGGATGCCAAGCACCTGCAGAAGAACCTTGGCCTGTACCTGCGCCAGGACGATTCCGCCGCGCGCCAGGCCTATGTCGAACTGCGCCGGCAGCTGCTGGAATCGCTACGGGAAATTCGCGCGCTGAATCACTCCGAGCTGCCCGATGAACTCTGGCGCGAGCGGCTGAACTGGCTGGACGAACGTGCCGCACACTTCGACGCCGAGTTTCGCCGGCGGCTGTTCGAGTCGATCCGCAATCACAAGCTGGACGGCCTGCAGACCAGCTCGCTGATGAACGACCTCGGCTATGCCAGCCGCATCATCCAGAGCCTGCGCAACGCCCTGCTGCTGGGCGAGGGCCACGAGCTGACGCGTCAGCTGCGGCAGCTGGCGGCGGACGACGGTCCGGTCATTGTGCAGCCGTGATCGGCTGGCGCCGTGCGGACACCTTCAGCGCGCGGCCGATGCCGCGCGGGTCGCTGGCCGCTTCGACCTTGCCGCTCGGCTTGTGCCAGTAGAGCACCTGCTGGTTGCCGTAGTCCCGCTCGATCAGCCTGGGCTGGTGGCCGCGGGCACGTAGCGCGTCCAGTTGGGCTGCGCTGAAGGCATCGGCCTCGTACTGCAGCACGTCCGGCAGGTACTGATGATGGTAGCGCGGCGCCGCCGGCCAGGCCTGCACCGGCTCGCCGTCCAGATAGGACAGGGCCGAGAGCAGCACCATGCTGGGAATGCGACTGCCGCCGGGGGTGCCGAAAGCGGTGAATTCCTCGCGGCTCTCGATGAAGGTCGGGCTCATGCTCGACAACGGCCGCTTGCCCCCGGCGATGGCGTTGGTGCTGCTGCCTTCCAGACCGTAGGCGTTGCTGCCGTCGATGTCGGCGGCGAAATCGTCCATCTCGTCGTTGAGCAGTACCCCGGTGCCGGGCACGGTGAAGGCGGCGCCAAACATCATGTTCAGCGACAGGGTCGCCGCCACCGCATTGCCTTCGGCATCGATAACGGCGAAATGCGTGGTGTGCTCGCCCTCGCGCCAGCGTGGTGCCGGTGGCAGGTCGCTGCTCGGGGTGGCGCGCTCGCGGTCGATGGCGGTGGCCAGTTGGTCCAGGTAGCGCGCGGACAACAGCTGCTCGATCGGTGCGGCGACGAAATCGGGATCGCCCAGCAGCCCGCGATCACGATAGGCGCGACGCAATGCCTCGACCACCAGGTGGCTGCGCTGCAGCGGTTCGGCCTCACGCCAGGCGAGGCGTTCGAGGATGCCCAGGCTCTGCGCAAGGATCACCCCGCCGGCCGAGGGCGGCGGCGCACCGATCAGCTCGCGGCCATCGGCCAGGGCGAAACGCAGGGGCTCGCGCTCCACGGTGCGGTAGTCGGCCAGGTCCTCCAGCGACCAGATGCCGCCGGCCGCACGTACGCCCTGGACCAGCTTCTGTGCCAGTTCGCCGCGATAGAAGCCGTCACGGCCGTTGCTGGCGAGTCGCTCCAGGGTTTGCGCCAGTTCCGGCTGGCGCAGCAGATGACCTTCGGCCGGAAGATCGCCCTCGTCGAGAAACAGCCGCGCACTCTCGGGATCGTCACGCAGTGCGGCCAGGCGCCAGCTGGCGCGCTGGCGGTACACCGCATCCACCTCGAAGCCGTCGCGGGCCAGGGCGATGGCCGGCGCCAGGGTTGCCTCGAGTGGCAGGCGACCACGTTGTTCGGCGAGCTCGACCAGCGCCGCTGGCGTGCCGGGAATCGCCGCCGCCAGCGGGCCGTTCAGCGACAGGTCGCGCCGGAACTGCCCGTCGCGCAGGTACATGTCCGGCGTGGCGGCGCGCGGCGCCCGCTCGCGGGCGTCGAGAAATACGTGACGGGCCGGTTCGGCGGCCTCGCGCAGCAGAAAGAAGCCACCACCGCCGAGCCCCGAGCCATAGGGCTCGACCACGGCCAGCGCGGCGCTCACCGCGACGGTGGCGTCGAAGGCGTTGCCGCCTGCTTCAAGGATCTGGCGGCCGACTTCGCTGGCCAGGGGGTGGGCAGTGGCGACGGCACCATTGTCGAGCGGGTTGGCCTGGACGCTGCAGGCCAGTAACAGCAGGGCGGCGAACCAGCCGTGGAGCACCCTGAACAGGAGCCTCCGCCGGGTCGGTCGCCGCCAGCGCATCACGCCTTGCCGGTGATGATCAGGTATTTCTGCATCAGTTCGTCCTTGCTCTCGACGTTGTTCTCGTCGAGCGGGATGCAGTCTACCGGGCAGACCTGCTGGCACTGTGGCTCGTCATAGTGGCCGACGCACTCGGTGCAGAGGTTGGGGTCGATGACGTAGATCTCCTCGCCCTGGGAGATGGCGCTGTTCGGGCACTCCGGCTCGCAGACATCGCAGTTGATGCAGTCATCGGTGATTTTCAGGGACATCCAGCGAACTCCTGCCGTGGCTCGAACCACGGCACAGCTAAATTACGACGGCCAATTGTGCCGCATCGACGCTCGGCGTGCACTCGACGCAGGGCCGACGGCGGCCCTCAGTTCTGGCCGAAGCGCGTCTTGAGCGCCTGCATCACGGCCGGATGCACGAACTTCGAAACGTCGCCCTGGAGCGAGGCGATCTCGCGCACCAGGGTCGAGGAAATGTAGGAGTACTTTTCCGACGGCGTGAGGAACAGGCTTTCGACGTCCGGAGCCAGCTGCCGGTTCATGTTGGCCAGCTGGAATTCGTATTCGAAGTCGGACACCGCGCGCAGGCCGCGCAGCAGGATGTTGGCCTGCTGTTCCTTGACGAAGTGGGCAAGCAGGGTCGAGAAGCCGATGACCTTCACGTTCGGCAGGTGCTTGGTCACTTCACGGGCCAGCTCCACGCGTTGCTCCAGCGGGAACAGCGGGTTCTTCTTCGGGTTGGCCGCCACGGCGATGATGACCTCATCGAACAGCCGCGAGGCACGTTCCACCAGATCGGCGTGGCCCATGGTGATGGGATCGAAGGTTCCCGGATACAACACTCGATTCATCGCGGCGTCCTGACGCATGCGTGGGGGTGTGGATGGTAGCGGCTCGGTATCGGCAGCGTAAAGTCTGAATGGCCATGCGGCGATCTGCCGCGAATGCGAGGCAATCTCAGGACTTGTGCAGGCGATCACCCAACTGCGTGGCCAGCTTCGCGCACAGGGCGTAGATCGACAGCTGCGGGTTGGCGCCGACGCTGGTGGGAAACAGCGAGCCGTCGTGAATGGACAGATTGCCCAGCTGATGGTGCCGGCCGAGGCTGTCGGTCACCGCCTGGCGCGGGTCTTCGCCCATGGCGCAGCCGCCCATGACGTGGGCGCTGCCGAGGCGGGTGCGGTACGGCGCCAGGTCGAGGCGCTCGATCAGTTCGCGTGCCGCGCGGGCCGTCTTCACGTACCGGGCATCGGCATGCAGCGGCAGCACCGCGCGGGCGCCGGCGGCGAACTGGATCTCGGCCATGCTGAGAAAGGCGCGGCGGATGCCGTCCCAGGCGTAGGCGGTCATGCGGTAGTCGAGTACAGGGCTGCCATCGTCGCGCAGCTCGACGCTGCCCTCGGCACTGTCCGGATGAAAGCCGTCGCGCTGCAGGGCGATCATGGCGTGGGTATGCGGCAGCGCGGCCATGCGCTGCGCGTTCTCCGAGCCGAAATCGCCGAGCAGGGTGGCCGCGAGCGCGGGATGGATGGGCGGCACTTCGAGCTTGTAGCCCGCCGGCCCGGCAGCCCCGTCGCGCCACTGGAAGTGATCCGAATAGATCGATTGCGGTGCGCCGCTGAAGGCGTCGATGCGCTCATCGAATTGCGCCGCGCAGAAGTTGGTCAGGTGCAGGAAGGTGCGCTTGCCGACGCGCTGGTGTGGGTCGGGCACCTCCGAGCGCAGCAGCAACCCCGGCGTGTTGATGCCGCCGCCGGCGAGGATGTAGTGCCGGGCGATGACCCGGATGCGCCGGCCGGTGGGCGCCACGCAGCGCTCGTCCATGCCCAGGCAGTCGAGCCCGATCACCTGCTCGCCACGCACCTGCAGGCGCTCGGCCCGTGCGAAATAGAGCAGTTCGCCGCCCTTGTCCAGCAGCGCCGGAATGCTGGTGACCAGCATCGACTGCTTGGCATTGGTCGGGCAACCCATGCCGCAGTAGCCCAGGTTCCAGCAGCCGCGCACGTTGCGCGGGATCACCGCCCAGTGATAGTCGAGCCGTTCGCAGCCGCGCCTGAGCACCTGGTTGTTGGCGTTCGGCGGCACTGCCCAGGGTGCCACGCCCAGGCGCTGCTCCATGCGTTCGAACCAGGGTTGCAGCGCTTCGGCCGAAAGCCCGCTGACGCCGTGCTCGCGGGCCCAGTGCTGCAGGGTCTGCGCTGGGGTGCGGAAACTCGAGGTCCAGTTCACCAGCGTGGTACCGCCCACCGCACGGCCTTGCAGGATCGTGATGGCGCCGTCCTTGCTGGTGCGGCCGATGGCTTCCTGATAGAGCGAGCGGTAGGCCCGGGCTTCCTGCATGTCGAAGTCGCGGCTGGTGCGCAGCGGGCCTTCCTCGATCAGCAGCACCTTGAAACCGGCGGCGCTGAGGATTTCCGCGCTGGTGGCGCCGCCCGCGCCGCTGCCGACGATGGCGATATCGGCTTCCAGCGTCAGGTCCTGCTGCAGGCGCGAGCCGTCATGGGTGGTCCAGCCACGGGCGAGGCCTTCGGCGAAGAGATCGGGAACGGGCACGGCGGCCTCCTTGGTCAGACGGCCGGTGGCCCGGGATAGCCGCAGTGCGCCCAGGAAGCGGGGCAGGCGTACCAGGCCATGAGGATCATCTGCAGCAGCGAGGCGTGCCCCTGGCGCAGCAGCGCCAGCGAGCTGTTCTGCCAGCGCAGAAGGAACGTGCGCAGCTGGTCGTCCGAGGCCTGGCTCCAGTCGCCCCAGATGCCGGTGAGCGGGCCGCGGGTCAGCGGCTGGCCGAGCACGTCGAACAGCTGGCGCACCTGGGCCGCCAGGGCGGGCGAGAGGTGGTCCAGGCCCTGATCGAGGCTGCTCAGCGTGGCCTGCAAGGCCTGCGGCATGTGCTCGGCAGCTACCGCGCCGTCCAGCAGCAGCGGGACCAGCCGGTGCAGCAGCGGCAGGTCGGCCTCACGCAGCACGGCGAAGCCGCTGGCGGGGCCGGCGG
>LFEF01022794.1_pt2 | contig 23076 bp, 26 predicted proteins | sample 619371 | NCBI WGS metagenome assembly LFEF01 (sample SAMN03014291, study PRJNA259931) | freshwater metagenome | biome: lake; feature: waterbloom | place: China: Taihu Lake | collected 2006-08 | depth 0 m m
CGAAAATCGCAGACGGGTTTCCATCCTGAAAACCCGCCAGCGACAAAGGCAACCACGCCAGCGGGGGCACGGTGCGCAGTACCTGAAACAAAGGATCCAAACCACGCAGGGCCCAGGTGGACTGACCCACCAACACACCGAGCGCAACGCCCACCACCACTGCCAGGCTGTAGCCAATCGCGACTCGTTCAAGGCTGGCCAGTATTTGCCAGGCCATGCCCACATCGTTGCCGCCATTGTCATACAGCGGATTGATGATCAACTCCCAAGTGTCGGTGATCACTTTGCTGGGTGCCGGCAGTCGTGCACCTTCGGTGCTGCACAGGATTTCCCAGATCAGCAACAAAATGGTCATGACTACGACGGGCGGAACCAGCTTGCCCAGGCTTTCTTTGACTTGCTTGAAAGCTGCAGTTTCAATGAATGGCTTGCTTTTCACCTTATGGGCGGTTTGCAAACGTTCTAAAGAGTCAGTGGTCATCATGATTTGAATCCTTTAATAAAATACTCAGGCCTTCATGGCTTTAATGGCCAAACTGTCGAGGTACGCCTTGGGGTTCTTGGGGTCGAATACTTTGCCGTCGAACATTTTTTCAACACCGCGCGAAGTACCGGCGGGGATGGCAGATTTTTCGATCTTCAAAGTGCTTGCCGCCTGGCGCCAGATGTCTTCGCGGTTCACCTGCTTGATCAGGCTGCTGGTGTCCAGTTTGCTTGGCAGGTAACCCCAGCGCTGGTTCTCGGTCAGGAACCACAAGTCGTGACTTTGGAAGGGGTAGGAGGCCTGATCCTTCCAGTAGCGCATTTGTTGGGGGCTGTTGGTGACGACGCGACCTGTACCGTAATCGAAATCGCCTTTCATGCGATCAACAATATCGGTCATGGGTGCGTTGATCCAGCGGCGCTGCGAACAGATGCGGGCCACTTCTTCGCGATTGGCGGGTTCTTCGCAGAACATTTGCGCTTCCATCACAGCCATCACCAAGGCTTTGGCTGCATTCGGGTTGGCATCTACCCAGTCTTTGCGCATGCCCAGCGCTTTCTCGGGGTGGTTTTGCCAAAGTTCGCTGGTGGTCAGTGCGGTGTAGCCAATTTTTTGGCTGATCAATTGCTTGTTCCAGGGTTCGCACACACAGAATGTGTCCATGCTGCCCACTTTCATGTTGGCCACCATTTGCGCGGGCGGAACAACGATGGTCGACAGGTCGTTGTTGGGATCAATTCCGCCAGCCGCCATCCAGTAGCGGATCCACAAATCGTGAGTACCACCCGGGAATGTCATGGCAGCGCTGACTGCTTTGCCGCCGCCTTTCTTGGCCATCAACGCTTTTTTGAATTCGCGGGTGTCAGTACCCACTTTCAATGCTTTGTATTCTTCGCCCACTGAAATGCACTGGCCGCCCAGGTTAAGGCGGGCAAGAATGTACATGGGTGTGGGAATATTGTTGGCAGTCATGGCGCCAGTGCTAATCAGGTAGGGCATGGGCGTCAGAATGTGGGCGCCATCGATACCACCGTTGGCAGAGCCCAGCACGAGATTATCGCGGGTGGTGCCCCAGGATGATTGCTTGAGTACTTCCACATCGGGCATGCCGTGTTTTTTGAAAAACCCTTTCTCAATACCCACGAACAGCGGAGCTGCGTCGGTCAGCGCAATGAAACCCAGTTTTGCTTTGGTGGTTTCGATCTTGGTGGATTGCGCCACAACGATAGACGGTGCGCCAAAACCAGCCAGCAGGGTAGAGCCCCACACCGCGGCGGATTGTTTGATGAAGGTGCGGCGTGTTTCAGACAACTCAGGTTTTTTGTCGGTTGGTTTGTTGCTCATGGTGTGCATCCTCGAAAATTCAAGCCAAGAAAAAACGGCGCACATCACCACACCTGCCCAGCAAGTTTGGGATGGACGCCGTTGTCCGGTACTTCTTTACTTCATTACTGAAAAGCATTTGACCCTGTCCTTCGTTGGCATAGGTCTTACAACACACTTAGCAGTTTGTGTGCCATGCAAAAAAGAAGTGCACAGGTGTGAAATTGAGTGAAATCAGTGCGAGATTTCGCGCTAATTTTAGTGCGTGGAGCAAGTTTGGTGCGGCGCACCAAATAAATCAGTGCGCCGGTCAGGATGTATGTGGTGCATGCACCGGTTTGATGTCTACGTTTCGGTGCTTATTTTTGAAGTGCGCGAATACCTACCCACGCAAAAAAGAGGGCGTATGCCAAATCGATGAGGCCGTAGCCGGAGTAAAACAGGGCGAGCAGTGGTGTTTCTTCACGGATGATGGGCAGCATGTCCGATTTACTGCTAATCCAGATGACCCAGGTGTACACGTAGATTGCCTTCTCGAAAGCGAATACAAAACAGATTGCGGGCAGTTGATGCGCTTGTTTGGCCACAGACAGATAAGCCAAACCCCACACCATCACCATGAAAGTGCCAAAGGGAGAAAAAACTTCGGGCGACAATTCATGAAAGGCTGAGTTGGTGAAAAATTCGCTGGCGGCCAACATGCCGAAAATATTGGTAAAGCCGGCGGCGATAAAACCCAGAAAAATAAACCGGTTGTGTGCTGTGCTGTTCAAAAGTTGTCTCCGTTTGTTGTTTTGAGTGTTTTTGGATACTACCCGAATACTATATACTTGCGCCCCATGGAGAAGTGCGAGAGCGGCTGAATCGGCCTGACTCGAAATCAGGTAAGGGGGCAACCTCTTCGAGGGTTCGAATCCCTCCTTCTCCGCCAAAAAACAAAAAGCCCCGCAAGGGGCTTTTTGTTGACTATCGACACACCCAGTGACGCGTGAAGCGGCACGCAGGTGTGGCGTGTTGCGAGAAGCTTAGAAGCTCAAATTGACCCGCATCACCGCAGTACTACCGCTCACTTCATTGCCCACCACCAACAAGGGTTCACCAGTTGGAGAATCCTTGGCAGGAATGAATACCAATCCCTCTGGCCCCAGGTCGCCCGCTGTGGGCAGTACAGCGGGGTCTGAGGGGTCGTTGGTCCAGTCGTCGCGGGTGTTGTAGTAATCCACACGCACAGGTGCCGCCGGGTTGGTAATGTCATAAACCAAAATGCCGCCCATTCGCTCCAGGCCAATAAAAGCAAAGGTTTTGTCTCCAATTTTTCCTACCGCCACACCTTCAGGCTCTGGTCCTTTTGCATCGCTTCGGCTATCCAGCGCATTGCCTTCATCATGGCCCGAATTGAAAAAATCCTTGCAGTTCAGGTTGCGGGTGCTGCCCACTTTGCAATCGTCACTCGCCAGGAAACGTTCAATTTCAGAACCAGAGTCGAAAACCAGCGCACCGTCTTCATCAAAAATCGAGAATGAACGTGCGCCGAAGGAATACAGTTTGTCGTACATCAGGCGATCACCTGCGGGGTCTTCGACACCGGTGCTGTTAAACAGAATGGGTGCACCGTTCGCGTCTGTGCGATAGCCCATGGTCCATGTCACATTCAATCGACCAAGTTGATCATCCGCTCGACAGCCGTTTGGGTTGTCTGCCACTGTGCCACAGTATGCAAACACTGTGGGGTTCAGCAGGCCACCGTTGGCCAGATCGTCGAGTTGAGCAGGCAAGTCATCATTCAAACGACCAGCCCAACCGTTTCGGTTCACCAGGTGTTTCATCCGGAATTCTTCAACAAAGCCTTGGCTTGCGTCACCCGCAAAATAGGCTGGATTGTCTTCACCCCAGGCTCGGGCATCGCCTTCATTGGCAGTGACGAGGTAAGTTTTGCCATCAGCGGCCGTGTAGGAAGCCATGGCATCGGGCAGATAAAGGCCAGCAACACCGGCCCAGTTGCGGATATTGATGGTGCTGCCATCTTCATCGGATGCATCGAATTCATTGCCAACCGCACCATGGTCTTTTTCCCCCAAGGGAAATACATTGATCACAGTGGCAGTCGCAATATCGACTTTGGCAATTGCGTTGTTTTCTTGAAGGGTTACGAAAGCGGTTTTGCCGTCCGCGGACACTGTGATGTATTCAGGTTCAAAGTCTTGTGAGGCAGATGCCCCCGGACCATAGATTCGAATGCCTTGAGCACGCAAGCTGGCCTCTTGGCCTGTGAATGCACTGAAGCTGGCCGTGCGTACAATCGGCGTGCGCGGGTCCCGTACATCGATCACACTGATGCTGCCCTCAGGGTCAATTTGATAATCGTCGCTCGGTTCGCCTTCGTTGGCGGTTAGCACAGTGTTGCCGTCGGGCGTGAAGGTGATCATGTCGGGTTGTGCACCCACAGTACGCGAACTGAGCAAAGTCAAATCGCTGGCGCGGTACAGAGCCATGCGACCCAGATTGGTTTTGACCGGTGCTTCAATCGCCACAGCCACAATACCGTTGGCTACTGCAACGCTGTTAACGACGGAGCCTGCAAGCACATCATTGGTGTCGAGCGTGTCGATCAAGGTTGGGTTTTCGGGGTCGGACAAATCAAATACATCCACTGCACCGGCCAGGGCATTTACCATGAACAAGCGTTGGCTCGCTGGGTCGTAAGCTGGAATTTCAGCTGCGCTGACGTCAAACTGATTGGTCGAAAATCCACCGATTTTCTCCAGTGTCAAGTTCGCTGGTGTGGCTTCGGAAGGAGTGGTGGTGCTGGCGGGGGTGCTGCTGTCGCCACCGCAGGCGACCAGAGTAGCCGCTGCAATTGCACTGAGTGCGAACAGTTGAATTTTGATCTTGTTCATGAAAATAGGCCCGAATCGCTATAAAACGATCGAGCCTATTGCTTCAAGATGAAACCTTGATGACAAATATTAAGTGAATTGTGGATTAACCGGGCAGTCCATCTGTCGGCAATCCGGGCAAACCGCCCAATTCACCGCCCAGTGCATCAGCACCTGACGAAATTCCACTGCTGAGCGTGCCCAGCAAATCGCCTTCCGGAATTTCAGGCAAGCCTGAACCGCTGCCTGCTCCCTCAAGTGCGGATTGCAAGGTGTCTGCTCCGCCTAAAATACCGTCGACCAAATCGGCCAGTCCACCCTCCACTTCGGCGGGCAGGGCAGGCGTGTCGCCGCCCAGACTGTTCAGGTTCGGAACTTCAGTGCTCATTTGACTCAATGTACTTTCCAGCACATTGTCGATTTCAACAGCCACGTCCCTTAAGCCTTGAAGCAATTGATCATAGGGCTCTACCTGTTCGCTGATGGGTTGGGTAATGCCATCGGCCAAATCAACCACACTCGTCACCAAGCCACCCTCTGTTGGGTCAACATTGGGCAGCGCGGCAATCAATGTGTCCAAGCCAAGGTCGGTATTCACTGCTTCTGAAAGCGGGTTGGTAATCGGGCTTAGTGGCTCGCCCAGCGGTGTTTGGTTCACACCATCCACCAGTTGCTGTACCAGGTCGGCCTGCGGAGTTCCTTCGCCAGTGGTCGCAACGAGGGCGTCGTGTACGTTTTCCAGTACACCCAAACCGGTTTGTTCCACCGCAGTTGCAATATTGTCAGGAGTCGATTCCGGGTTGTTCTGGCTGTTTTGTACAGCGTCCTGAATTGGCTGAAGAATACTTTCTTGCAGGTTTTCCTGAGTCAGGTTCTCATTTGCAAATTCCTCAAGGCTTTGTGGGCTGTCCTGGGAAGAAAACTCGCCCGCACCAATGCTGCCCAAGCCACCTCCGCCAGCGTTGCTTGTGCCGGTGTTTGTGCCTGTTCCCGTGTCGCTGCTGCCAGAGTCGCCAGAGCCACCCGCCAAAAACGCACCAGCGGCCACTGCGCCTGCACCGGCCAGGCCGCCACTGCCAGCGCCCAAAAGGCCTGCACCAAACAATCCTGCTACTGCTCCACCTTCGGCTGCTGCTGAATTCTCGGCCAGTTCAGTGGTGAACTCGAAACATTCGCCGTCTTCAAGCACCACGATTTGTTGTTGACCGTTGCTACCTGTCTGCTCACCTAGAGTCAATTTGCCATTGGCGGTCATCACACCTGCGGCTGGAATTTGCCCATCGCTTCCTGGAAATTCAAGTGCCAAACGTCCATTGGCACCAGTCACTACCTCGTCGCCTGGCATTAGGTAGTCGCCTGCCTTGACCGCCACTATTTCACCGTTGCGGCTTACGTTGACTTCGCCTTCAAGGTCCTTGATCAATGCTTGGGGTGCGGCCATGGGTGTGCTCCTAGTGTGTTGGATTGGTGTTTAACATCCGTCAATTTTGCGGGTACGCAAGTTTTTTAATCCTCCAATTAGGGGGAGGGTTCTACCCTCTATTGGTGAATTTATAATTGACAATGATCGTTGTCAGATATACATTCACGGAAGCAAAATTATCCGGGAAGGTTTCAACCATGAGTGAATACACAGTCGTCATCATTGGCAGTGGTTTTGGAGGGCAATGCGCGGCCATTAATTTGAAAAAGCGGGGCATTGAAGATTTCATCATGCTGGAGCGTCGCGACTTCATGGGCGGTACCTGGTGCCAAAACTCATACCCAGGTGCCGCGGTGGATGTTCAATCGCTGCTGTATTCGATCGAAAGTGAACCCTATGACTGGAGCCAAATGTTTGCCGATGGTGCGGAGCTTCAGCAATACACCGAGCATGTCATTACCAAGCATGGCCTGCGTGAGAAAACCCGAACCAACAGCAATGTGCAGCGCACCGAGTGGCATGAAAATGAGCAGCGCTGGCATGTGCATTTGCACACCGGCGATGTGATCAAAGCGCAGTTTGTGATCAATGCGTCTGGCCCACTGAGTACACCAGTGATTCCAAATTTCAAAGGTCGCGAGACATTCAAGGGCAAAACTTTTCACACCAATGCTTGGGATCAGAATTACGACCACAAAGGCAAACGCGTCGCCATTATTGGCAGTGGTGCCAGTGCGGCACAGGTGATTCCGGCCATCGCGCCTGAAGTGGGGCACTTGCATGTGTTTCAGCGCTCGCCACATTGGGTGCTGCCGCGCCCGGACCGGGTGTTTAAGCCTTGGCAGCGTACCTTGCTGAAAGTTGAGCCCATTCGCAAGCTGGCCCGCGCCGCGATTTACTGGGGGCTGGAAAGCCGCGTGATTGCATTCAAGTATTCAGACTTTGCGCTGAAGAATATCGCTCAACGCGAGGCTTTGCACCACATCAAACAGCAGATTAAAGATCCCGAGCTGCGTAAAAAAGTAACACCCGATTTCACCATTGGTTGCAAACGCATTATTTTGAGCAATACGCTCTACCCAACGTACTGCCGCCCAAATGTCAGCTTGCACGACAAAGCCGACGGTATCGCTGAGATTAACGAGACCGGTATCAAAACCTTGAGTGGTGAGCAGCTTGACCTGGACTGCATTGTGTACTCGACCGGTTACGATGCCACCGATGGTGTTATTTCTTACCCGGTGGTGGGCAAGAATGGTACCAAGCTGGCCGATGTATGGAATGAATTCCCGCGCGCCTACTTGGGCACCACTGTGCCGCAGTTTCCTAACCTGTTTATCGTGACCGGCCCAAACACCGGTATTGGCCACACCAGCGCAATTTTTGTGATTGAGGCGCAGATGCATTACATCATGCGCGCGATCGCTGAAGTGAAAGCGAAAAAAGCCGCTGCCATCGAAGTGAAACCGCAAGCCGAAGAACGCTACACCACCCACATCCACAGCGAGATGGAAAAAACTGTGTGGAAGCGCGGTGGTTGCACCAGCTGGTACAAAAGTAAAAGTGGCCATGTAGTGGCCATGTTTCCTGGTTTTAGTTACACCTACCTACGCATGGCCAGGAATTTCAAGATGAACGACCATGTGTTACAGGCACCTTTGGCGCAACAGCAGCCATCAAAATCCGATCAATCTGAATTGCTCACAGAAGGGGCCGCAGCATGAAGAATTTCAAAGACAAAGTGGTTGTAATTACTGGTGCAGCCTCTGGCATGGGGCGTTGGTATGCACTGATGTTTGCCAAACTGGGCAGCAAAATTGCAATTTGTGATTACGACGGGAAAGGTTTAAAAGAAACCGAGAAATTGGTGATGCAAACCGCCAACGTGCAGGTGTATGCCGAAAAGCTGGATGTGTCGAACAAGGCGGGGGTGTATGCATTTGCCCAAGCTGTGAAAGCAGCGCTGGGCAATGCACATGTGATCATCAATAACGCGGGTGTGAGCGGAGAAGGTCGCCCGGTGTGGGCCTTGAGCGACGACAGTTACGAACGCGTGATGGGCATTAACTTCTGGGGTGTGGTGCACGGCACGCGCGCATTCTTGCCGCAATTGCTGGTCAACGGCGAGGGTGCAGTCGTGAATGTATCGAGCATATTTGGTTTGGTGGGCACACCCAGCAATTCGGATTATTGCGCCAGCAAGTTTGCGGTGCGTGGCTTTACCGAGTCGCTGATGGTTGAGCTATCCAACAGCAAGGTGCAAGTGCATTTGGTTCACCCCGGTGGTATCAATACCAATATTGCCAGCAAGCCCGAACATGAAAAGTTCGCCAAGAAGTTTCTAACTACGCCTCCCGACGAGATTTGCGAGTACGTGTTGAAGTGCATCAAGAAAAACGAGCCGCGCATTGTGTATGGCAACAATGCGGCACGCGTGTGGTTGGGCTCACGCCTGGTGCCGTTCAAACGCATGCGCCACATTCTTTGGCAACAAATGGGGCGCACGCTGAACACTGATGATTACAAAGGCATACAAATTAAGTAAGCCTTGTCATGTTTACACCACCAGGTAACCGCCATCTACATTGATGCAGGAGCCTGTGGTGTAGCTGGATGCCTCGGAGGCAAGGTACAACACTGTGCCTGCCATTTCACTGGGCTGTGCTACACGGTTCATGGGCACATGCTGCAGCAGTGCATTGCGAATGGCGTCGTTGTGCACAAGGGCCGAGGCGAACTTGGTGTCGGTTGCGCCGGGTAACAAGGCATTCACACGCACCTTCATGGGCGCACATTCTTTGGCAAACGCTTTGGTCATTGAAATAACCGCGGCCTTCGTGATGGAATAAATGCCTTGGTACAGGCCAGGGATTACGCCATTGACTGAGGCTACATTGATAATGCTGCCACCACCATTCTTGCCCATCAGTTTGCAGCCGTGGCTGCTCATGTAAAAGTAACCCCGAATGTTCACATCGCAGGTTTTTTGAAAGGCGGCCAGGTCTGTGTCGTAAATGGGCCCAAAGTGCGGGTTGGTCGCCCCATTGTTCACCAGAATATCCAGCTTTCCAAACTTCGATTCAATTTGTTGGTACAGCGCCTCAATTTGATCCATCTCGCCCAAATGGCAGGCCATGGGTACTGCTTTCAGGCCATCTGCTTGAAATTGCGCAGCAATTTGTTCACAAGCCTCTTGTTTTCTGCTGGAAATAATCACCGTGGCGCCCTTGGCTGCCAGCAATTCCGCGCAGGCCAGGCCAATTCCGCGGGTCGCGCCCGTGACCAAAGCCACCTTATCTTGTAAATTGAACAAATCAGTTGTTGTTTTCACATCGTCTCCTTACAGGCATTTTCTAATTGTTTTTCATCTGAAAAGGTAACATCGCATGGGTCCGGAATTTGAGCAAGACGGTAAGCATGTTTTTGTGTACGGATCACTCATGTATTTGCCGGTTTGGGGGCAGGTGGTGAAGGGCGTTTACCCCTGTTTGAATGCTGTGGCCAAAGGGTATCAGCGACATGCGGTGCCCGGTGAAACTTACCCGGCCATGGTGGCTGACCCGGGCGCGCAGGTGCAAGGTTTGGTGTGGCTGAACGTGTTGCCAGAGGATGTCAAGAATCTTGATGCTTTTGAGGGGCCTGAGTATGAGCGACGTGAAATCGAGGTAGTGCTTAATACCAGCGGAGAAACTTTGAAAGCCGAGACTTACATTTGGTTGAACCCGGGTGTGTTGACCGATGAACTGTGGAGCGTGAGTGGCTTCGAGGCTGAGGGTATGCAGGCTTTTTTGAACAAACACGTGGGCAACTGGAACAGTACCGGGCAAAGAAAGTAACAACAAGAAAGGAGACGACCCATGGGTTTTATCTTGGCACTGGATCAAGGCACCACCAGCTCGCGCGCCATTGTGTTCAATTCGCAGGCGCAAGTGGTGGCTAGTTCTCAGCAAGAGTTTGAACAAATTTTTCCGAAGGCGGGTTGGGTCGAGCACCGCCCCGAAGATATTTGGAACACGCAGTTGGCCTGTGCCCGAGGCGCGATCGAAAAGGCCGGGCTGAAGCCTGCGGATATCGCGGGTGTAGGCATTACCAACCAACGCGAGACCACCGTGGTGTGGAGTCGAAAAACCGGAAAGCCCGTGTACAACGCCATCGTCTGGCAAGACCGCCGCACGGCTGCGTATTGCGACAAGTTGCGTGATCAGGGCAAGGCTGCCTTGATTCGCCGTAGCACCGGGCTCGAACTGGATTCTTATTTTTCAGCCACGAAAGTGAACTGGATCTTGAACAATGTACCGGGTGCCCGCGCACAAGCTGAAGCCGGTGACCTTGCTTTTGGGACGGTGGACAGTTGGCTGATGTGGAACCTGACAGGTGGGGCAGTGCATGCCACCGATGTCAGCAATGCATCGCGCAGCATGTTGCTGAACATCAAAACATTGAAGTGGGATTCTGAGTTGCTTCAGTTGTTTGACATACCGCCGAGCATGTTGCCACAGGTGTGTGAATCAAGTGGTGAAATCGCCCATTGCGATCCAGCTGTGCTGGGTGCAGCCATTCCGATTGCCGGGGTTGCTGGGGATCAGCAAGCAGCCACGTTTGGGCAAACTGCGTTCAAACCTGGTGAAGCCAAAAATACTTACGGCACCGGCTGCTTTATGTTGATGAACACGGGCACTGAAGTGGTTGAAAGCCACAACCGACTGCTGACCACGGTGGGTTGGCAGGTGAATGGCCGAATCAGTTATATGCTGGAAGGCAGTGTGTTCATGGGTGGTGCTGTAGTGCAATGGCTGCGCGATGGTTTGGGCATTATTGAAAAATCGGCCGATGTTCAGTCCTTGGCCGCCAGTGTGCCAAGCACCGATGGTGTGTGCCTGGTACCTGCATTTGCGGGCCTTGGCGCACCCCATTGGGATCCGTATGCCCGAGGTACTTTGGTTGGAATGACACGTGGCACCACCAAGGCACATATTGCACGCGCAGCACTGGAAAGCATTGCCCTGCAAACGGTTGATTTGGTACAGGCCATGCAGCGCGATGGCGCAAAACCGCTCAGTGAACTGCGGGTAGACGGCGGTGCCTCGAATAACAATTTGCTGATGCAAATTCAGGCTGATTTATTGGGTGCGCCGGTGGTGCGCCCCACAGTGACCGAGACCACTGCTTTGGGCGCAGCTTATTTGGCGGGCTTGGCAGTGGGTGTGTTTGACACGGAAGAAAGCCTGCTGGCCAACTGGAAAGTGGATGCACGGTTTGAACCCAAGATGAGTATTGATGAACGCGGCGCACTGCTTGATCGCTGGCACCGCGCGGTAGAACGTTCCAAAGGATGGGCAGATGCTTAGTCGTAAAAAGCACCTTGAAGCACTGAAACTCAAGGCACAAGCGCAATATGAATGGGACGTTATTGTAATCGGCGGTGGCGCCACCGGCCTGGGGAGCGCAGTGGATGCGGCAAGCCGTGGCCTGAAGGTGCTGTTGCTCGAAGGGCACGATTTTGCCAAGGGCACCAGTTCAAGAGCCACCAAGCTGGCCCATGGCGGTGTGCGTTACCTGGCGCAAGGCAATTTCAGCCTGGTGAAAGAGGCCCTTGAAGAACGTGGCCGCATGTTGGTGAATGCACCCAACCTGGTCAAGCCCCTGGCTTTTGTCATTCCAGTGCGCAATGTATTTCAGAAGCTGTTTTACTGGATCGGCTTGAAGATGTACGACATGCTGGCAGGCAAGCTGGGTGTTGGCCCCACCACCATGATGAAGAAAAATGAGGTGCTGCGCGCGGTACCCACAATTTCTCAGCAGAAATTGCATGGAGGAGTGCGCTATTTCGATGCGCAGTTTGATGATGCACGCCTGGCCATTGCCTTGATGAAAACCCTGCACAAACTGGGTGGCATGGCGATTAACTACATGCCAGTCAAAGGCTTTGAAAAGAATGCAGAGAAAATAAATGGTGTGCAGGCGCGTGATGAATTCAGTGGCGAGACTTTTACATTCAAAGCCAAAGCAGTGATCAATGCAACTGGGGTGTGGGTAGACGACATTCGCAAATTGGATTCGGCAGATTCAAAACCCATGTTGAGCCCAAGCCAGGGCGTGCATGTGGTGGTTGACCAGCACTTTTACCCCGCGAAAGAAGCCTTGCTGGTGCCTAAAACAAGCGATGGGCGCGTGTTGTTCGTGGTGCCCTGGTTGGGTAAAACCTTGATTGGCACCACAGACACGCCCCGCAAAGACTCCCCGTGGGAACCGGATGCATTGCCTGAAGAAGTGGATTTTATTTTGCAAACCGCGGGACAATACCTGGCCAATGCGCCCACGCGCGCCGATGTTCGCAGCGTGTTCGTGGGCTTGCGACCATTGGTGAGCGCGGGCGGAGAGAAACAGAACACCAAGAGCATTTCACGCGAGCACACGGTAATTACTGCACCCAGCGGATTGGTTACCATTACCGGCGGCAAATGGACCACTTACCGCAGCATGGCTGAAGAAGTGGTTGATTTGGTGTGCGAGCAACACGGTTGGGCCAACAAGCCAACCAGAACCCGCTACCTGCGCCTGGAAGATGACCTGCCCATGCGCAAGCCCGGTTCAGCCATTCATGAGAATCTCGATTTGAATGAAGCAGAAATTGCGCAGGCCGTACTCGAAGAAATGGCTGTGACCATTGAAGACGTGTTGGCGCGCCGAAGCAGGGCGCTTTTCCTGGATAGCCAAGCGGCCTTGGCCTGTATGAATGAGGTACGCTTTGTGTTGCAAAACGAGTTGCGTTACAGCGATGAGGAGCTTGACCGCCAAGAGGCGGAATTCCGCAGGCTGGTGGCCCAATACAGCCTGCATGCAGATTGTTAAAGTTTTTTGTAAAAAGAGCAGGCGTGCCCTTGCACAACGGTATTGTTTGGGGCATAATCTCGCTTCTTCACAGCGGCTGTAGCTCAGTTGGATAGAGTACTTGGCTACGAACCAAGGGGTCGTGGGTTCAATTCCTGCCAGCCGCACCAAAATTTAAGTAGTAAAATTAACGGGTTAGGTGTCACAAGCGCCTAGCCCGTTTGTCTTTCTGGATTTGCCCTAAGTGACTTTTGAGTGACTTTGGTCAAACCCTTTTCCCTTTTCAAAGCCTCCAAGCTGATGTTCCAACGGTTGGATTCGTCTTTGATCAACTCCAATGCTTCAAAAATCTCCACCACCTGAGCCATGGAATAGTGGCCGGTAATGGTTCGGTTCGAGTGCCACAACACTGCTGAAATTGTGGAATCCGAAACCTTTGCCTCACGCAGGCGCAAGCCCACGGTGTGGCGTAAATCATGAACATGCAAATCCCCGATCTTGGCCTTGCGCTTGGCATTGATCCAACCGTTGTTTGACATACCTTCAATGGGCTTGCCACGGTAGGTGAACACATGCGTGGGGTGGATACCCCGGCGCTGCTCAATGACCTTTTGGGCCACGGTGTTCAATACCAGCACTCGTTCCTGCTTGCGGTGGGCCTCGCCTTTGACATGCTTTGGGGGCACGACAAAGACCGAGATACCCAGGGCGGGAATTGGTAATTCCCATTCCCACTGCAAATTGCACACAACATCGTCCCTGCATCCGGTATTCAATGTGAACAGTGCCATGGCTGCCAGGTGATCGGCCAGGTGGGGCAGTATTTGACGCTGCTCTTCCCACATCAGCGGCCTGGGTGGCCTTTGGTCTGTCAATGGCAACAGCGTGATCAAGGGCGGTGTGATTAACCAGGTCATTCCATTTTCATCCCGCCAATCTCGCGCGGCCAGGTTTAAGATACGTCGAACAATGGCCAGGCTGTGATTGATCGTCTTGTTTTTCCGGCCTTGCTCCTTTCTCGCATCAACAAATGGCTTGAGCGTGCCGTTGTAGATTTGATCAAGCGCAAGGGTACCGATATAAGGCATCACTGCCTTTAAGTGGTATATGTCCGACTCAAGGGATGGTTTGTCTTGGTGAGTTTTCAAATAATGCGCTGCTGCCTGGTCGAATGTACGCGGGGAGCGAACCCCGTGTACAAACTGCCTGCGCATTTCATCTAGCACACGGACAAGCCAGCTCTCCGCTTCTTCAACACTGCAGAAGCCGTATTGCTGAATTCGCTGTCCCCGGTAGACCTTGTCAACTTTGTAGCCACCATCCTTGGTCGGCTGGATACCTGTTGTGCGTCCCATGGTTTTACCTCCGGGCCGCCGCTACCCGAGGCCAGTTTATACGTTTCCCAGGCTTTGTCGATGTCGGCTTTTTCATAAATCAGTGAGGTTCCTGCTTTAACCCCTTGAAGTCTTGGGGCTATGTGGGTGTCAAAAAATTTTCGTTTTACGCCCAGGTACTCCCGGGCTTCTTGCTGGTTGAAGCAACGCTTTTCCATTAGGTTGAGCCTCCGTGCTTTGCGAGGGCGACTTTAAGTTGCCTGCTCTGTTCCTTGATTACATGCAGGGCTGTGCTGTTTTGGGTCAAGCCAGACAAAGCGACAAACGCATTGTGGGCAGAGACCAAAATTTTCCGCACCTCCAGCTTGTCGGGTTCGGCGGCGAGGGCTTGCTTCTTTTGCCAATTGGCACCTCGAAAAAACGCATTCATAACGTCGCATCGCACATCAGGCCGTGGGTCATCTTCATAGTTTTTTGAGTCTTCTTCTGCCGCATCAATCAGCGCGCGCATCTGGTCGTGTTGGTTCATGGTTGTTCCTTGAAAATCGTCAGTTGAAAGCGCCACCATGTGTAAACGTTAGCCCCTTGGCATTTGAGTTTATGTAGTGAAAAATTTACTGTGTCGCGGTGCGCACCCGAACAAATACCGAGGCGAGCATTTGTCCAGACCCTCAAACCTGGGATGTAAGCGGCTTGTTTTAACTGCTTCCAGTTCATCCACGCCCCCTTGCTTTCTCGATTTCTTTAAGCACTCGCTCCACTTCAGGGCCGGTGATGATCGCGGATTTAGGCGGTGTGAGCATGTCAATCAAATGATCGATCTTTGAGCTTAACTCCATGATCTGGCCGTTTCTGAACGGGTCTTGTGATCGCTCGCATAACTGTTCCAAAAACGGATTTGTCGGTTGCACTTGCGGCTTTGTTGGGTCTGGCATCACATACCCGCTTTCTTTGCGGCTTCGGCTGCTGCGATTGCTGAATTCAATTTATTTAAAACGATAATTTCGCTCGGCTTTAGACCTCCATACCCTCGTCCTTCTAGCCAATCGTTGATGCGATCAAATGCGGTAGCTGCATCTTTAAGTGCTCCAAGTATCTGATCGTTTACATCAACATATGGGGCTGTGTGGGTGTAATGCTTATTAATCAACTCCATAGCTAAGTCCATAAATGGTCCGGGGCAGCATTTTCGATCAAGGTCAGTGCGTACTTTTTGTGCTAAGTCCCATGCAGCATCGTTGTTAAAAACCGGGAGCTCGGTTTTCTGCGCCAAACCTTTTACAGCGTAAGAACGAGCCAAAATCAAAGCCAACTTTGCCAGCCCGGATTCAGAAAAATGCACACCATTATCTGTTTGCTTTACTCCACATTCGTTCAATGCCCAACGTAGTGCATCACCTGGAAACGCCACCGGCTCCCCTTGAGCACCGGATGGCTGCACCGGCTGGGGTGGCTGCACCGGCTGGGCTGGTTCACCCATGAAAGTTTCGTCGTTAATCTGAGCGATGAATTTGCGATTCAATTCCTCAGCTTCCAGCGCACGTTTTTTCCAGATAGCCAAATCTTCCTGCGCACCTTGATATGCGTCTGAAAAATCAGCAACGGCTGGGGCTTCGGTGTAAAGCGGTTCTAAGCTGTATCTCCATCCCTGAAAATCACGCTTTTCAAGAATGAATTGCTCGGCTGCTTTCTTATCGACAAACCCTACAACTTTCGGGACTACGCCAAAAGCCTGATCTTGCTGTTCGCCGCAAAGTACCGCACGGAAATGAACAGGCTCCTGCGCAACGGCTGGGGCTGGGTGGGCGTAGAGAGGAATCGGGTTTTCAATCCAAGCAGGGTCGTTGCTAAAACAACCTTCTTCACCCCATGCTATTTCGCCATGCTCGTCGGTTTCTGCCCACGCCACCGGCTCCTGCTTTCCCCGCACATGCTCAAGCATTGCTTTTGCTCCCGCCTCGAAAATATGCAAGGCAGTCTCATGTCCTTCCATGCAGGCCTCAAAGTTTTCAAATTCGTCTTGAATGTTCATTTGTTCAGTTTCCCCAGTGCAATGACGATCACCAACCATGCAAGGCCGTATAGGCCCAGCTCAATTGCTTTATCCATCTGAACGTTCCGTTAAGTGTGCGAATTGGTAGACCCCAAGGGATTTCCCATAGCCGTTTTTAATCTTGTCGACCCGGATCACTTCTTTGCGCTGCAACTTCAATGTGATCTCGCGCACGCATTGCGTTGGGTGTTTCTGCTTAAGCGCTGCGTACTGGGCGACAGTCCACCGGTCGGGAAGGCTGTTTGTTCCCAGCAGCTTTTCGATTTGGTTGGTGATGATCATAATTTTTAACCCCTCAATCAAACACGTAACCGTGGCTTTCAAGGAAGCGCACAGCCTCGTTAATTCTTTGCTGGACCTCATCAATTAAGTAAAAGCGTTCGTCCTTGCGTTGAATCCTTCCAGCCTTGATGTGATAGTTCAGCAAGCCCCAAATCTGCTTTGAAGTCAGCTCCGTGTGCCTTTCAATCTGCTCGGTGGTCTTCGGGCCAGATTGAAGCAAAGCGAAAATAGATTCCGTTTTGGTCATGTCGAACCCCAATTTACGTGTTCCAAATTCCGATGCGCCGGGAATTGAAACGTGCATGAATAATTGTTTTCCCGCAGTGCTCTGAATGCCTGAACAAGAAGCTCCTGATCTGCTTTACCTTCCGTGCGCACACGTAGGTGATAGTTACTGGCACTTGTTTTGTGCGGGTAAAACACCAGGCGCAGCCCGGGCATGGTGAAGGTGAATGCCTGGTAGTCGTGCACACCCGGTTCCAGCTTCCCGCCCATTTGCGCGAGTCTGCGGCCAGCGTCTTCATACTCAGCCTTGAAGTGGCGTTTTTGCAGGTACATGCCTTTGAATGGGTCGGTCATGGCTTCAACCTCCAAGCAAACAGCAAGCTCTTAGGTTCAAGCACCCATAGGTGGCGAATGTTGGCAACGTTCACCAGGTCGTCATCTGGCGGGAACACCTCAACTGCATCGTGGTCGCCGTAGCCTGCTTCTCGTTTGAGGCGCTGCAGCTCAACCCATGTGATGTCTTCCTGCCAGCCTCCGTCACTCTTCAGCCCATTGCTTCGCAGGATAGACAGACGAACAATAGCAGGGGCCGGAGCTGGGTGCTCCTGCACCAAGAACTGACTGCTTCGCCAGACGCGCAGAATGTTGGGGTTTGGCTTCGGCCAATCGTCACGCGGCCACTCTTTCAATGTGGTTGGCCACTTGGCGCTTTCTTGAGACATGTAGCGCGCTGCTGCACGACGGTCGGCGCGGCTCATCTTTGCCAGTGCGCTCATGCCGCCACCTGCTCAGTTGCTGACTGCACAACAACACCACCTTCAATCCATTCAGCCTGCACGTGGTCGGGCAGGCCGGTGGGCTTGCTCTTCAATGTGGCCAGGATCAAAGCACATTCCAGGTCAGCGTTTGCAATCAGGTCGTCGATCAGTGCCAGCGCATCGGAGCGGCCTTGCAGGTCGAGGCAATCGAAGCGGTCCAGCACCACGAACTTGATTCCGCTGGTGGCTGCGATGGCGCAGGTGATGAGGGTGTCCGCCCGCCACTGGTGGCTTTCGCCGCACAGTGGGTATTCGTGATCGCCAAATCCGATTCCCATGTCGTCATACACGCGCACAGTTGGCCAATCAGCGACCAGGCTGAATTCGGTCAGCATGCTGTTGAAAGGCTCCAAGGCGCTGCCAATCAACTCACTTGGAATGCCATCGGGTTTTAGGGCGTTGCTGATTTCTTCCCAGGCTTTCACATCTTCATGGGCTGCGGTGGCCTGTTCAGTGCGCAATCCTGCCTGGTCGGCGGCGCGCATCTTCTGCACTTCCTGATCGCGGGTGGTTTCCTTGGTTTTCAGCTCGGCGCGCAGTTCCGCCAACTTGGTTTTGAGGGCTGCAAGCTGCTCGGTCTGAGCCTTGCTGTCCTTGGCCAGGGCAATCTTTTCTTCAATTTGAAGCGCCAGTTGGGCGGCTGTGTCAGCTGCTGCAAGGTCGCGTTTGCCGTTGTTGACGCTGTTGTTGATCAGGTCAAAGGCTCTTTGATACTCAGGCAACTTGGCTGCCAGCGCGGAGTCGAATTGTTGTTCAATAGGGCCGTACTGTTCTTCATAGCGCTCGATGACACCTTCGTGTTCATAAAGCACGCCGCCGTACCTATCAATCAGAAAATCAAGGGCACGCGCCATGTCATGAATTAGACCTTCGCGCTTGCCACCGGCTGCAGCCTTTGCCTGGTCAAGTTTTTCTTGCCACTCAACGAGCTGGGCCTCATCCACCAGCAACTTGTCCTGAATGCGGGCGTACTGTGTGCCTTTCTCGCGAGCTGCGGCCAACTGCTTTTGCAGCTCCTCGATGTTTTCACCTGGTGACTGAACCGCGCCAATGGCCTGGTTGGTTTCGTCGATCTGCTTTTGCAGCTCCTCGATGTTCTCGGTCAGTACATTGATCTTGTCCTGGTCGAAGTCGGGCACCTCGGCCTTCCAGCCCTCTGCCTTTTCGCTGCCGTAGGTCTCGCCGGTCGTGTTTTTCCACACAACCTTTGCGTCCCGGGCTTTGGCTTGGGCTTCTGTTTGCGCCGTGGCAATGCCACCGGAAAGCAGGGGAATAACCTGGTCAGCTTTTTCCTTGTTTACACCACGTGTAATGAGAGCATCGACCACAAACTTAGGGGTCAACTTCACGCCCATGAGCTTGAGCAAAAACTCACGGCGTTCCTGTGGTCCCAAGCGGGCAAAGAGGTTTGAATCAAGGCAGCAGTTCATGGCGCCATGGGTAATTTGCCCCTCGCCCTTGCCCTTGGGCACCACAAAGCTGGTTTCGCCCTGGCTGTGTGTGATGTTGATGCTGCCGATTTTCTCACCATCGTGGACCAACTTGTCGTACTCGTTTTTCTTCTTCACGCGGGTGGGTTCTTCGGTAAAGGCCATTCGCACAGCCTCGGCCAGTGAGGATTTTCCATTGCCGTTCGGGCCCGCAACCAGCACCACGGGGCGCTCGAATTCAATGTTGGCCTGTTTTACACGCAGGAAGTTGGATACGTTGATTGAGTTGATGCGCATGGCTTATGCCTCCTCGGTGAATGTTTCAAACCGATGGTTGTGCAGCTGGGCAACGAACTCCTTCAGTTTCTGGAAGCTCACTGGTGGCAGGTCACCGTCCAGCAGGTTGCCAACTCGGCGGATCAAGTACATTTGACTGTCCAGAAGCGCGTCATTGAGCGATTGGAACAGAGTGTTTGTTGTGCTCAACGGACCGCCCTGATAGCTATCGGCAATTTTGATTGTTGGCTCCCACAACCAGGTACCGTTTTCTAGTTCGAGAAAGCTAAGCTGCAGCTCCACTTTGCGCGCTTTGAATTCGATGGTGTGCGTAGGCTCGCAGGTGTAAACACCGTGCTCGTTGGGCTCTTCGCCACTGGCTGTTTTAAGCGGTGTTTGTTGGCTTGCGTGCCAATTCTTGTGGCCTTTCACCCAGGCGATGCAAAGCTTGCCGTCCATCGCGGGGCAGTCTGATTCTGGCTTGCCATCGGCGGCTGCCTGGTAGCCAGCTTCAAACTGCTCGTCCAGGTCGTCTGCTGATGGTTCATGGCCAAGTTGTGGTGTCTCGGTGAATTCAGCGTCCACCACCTTATTCTCGTCCATGCCCTCACCATCACCATTCGGGTCGTATTCTTTGCCCAGGTCCATGGCGCGTTGGTCGCTTTCACCTTTAATTTCATCCATGCCGCCGGTGTGGTCAGCTGGGTTGGCCACTACCAACAAAATGGCTTTGCCGGCGGCGTCAAACATTTCATGCAGGTTGGGCGCATGCTGGCTAAACTTGCACACAGCTTTCACACCATCCTTGATGGTAATTTGCTCCAGGTCGCCGGCAATCACGGTGCGGCCCTCGGATGCAACCAGGTGCACAGCCATCTTCACGTTGGTGTCCACACGCTTGCGCAGGCGGTCGATGATGTCGTCTTGCTTTGCCTTGCTGATCTTCACCCACACATCGGGCAGCAGTTTCAATTCCTGTACCAAGCCGCTGAGCAGGTCTTTACCGATGCTTTGGGCTGTCATGTTCAGGGTTTCTTTCATTTGATCGTTCATGGTCTGATTCCTTGTCGCGGTGGGGGTTACTCAATGTTGGCTTGGGTGCGTGCACGCGTGGTCCGTGCAGCTCGGGTGGTGGTCTCGGCTTGCTGGCTTTGCTCGGATGCTTCCGCTTCGGCCTGCTCTTTGGCTGCGATCGCGGCCTTTTCCTCGGCGGTCAGTTCGGTGCCGGAGGTTTCCGCTTTCTCTGGTTCAACCTTTGGCTCAGTTTTGGGGGCGGCTTTCTTAAAGTCGGCCGTAGTAGCCTGTTGACCATCGACTGGATCGAACCAATCTTCGATCTTGCTCATGCCATCGCGTAGGCTGGCGTAAATCTTCTTCAGGCTGACAATCTGTGCTGGCTGAATGGCATCGACGCGGCGCTGAATTCGGGCTTCAATTTGCTCTTTCGAAACACCGAAAACCTCAAAGGCTTGGAGCATCTTTTGAACTGCCTCAGGCGACGTGTCGGCCTTAGTTCTCATGGTGATGTCGCACTGGTTCACTGCGGCCTCGGTCACATCACCTGGAATTACCGCCAAGATGCAGGCGCGCAAGCGGCGCGAACCCTGGTTGGCGATCAGTTCATAAACCTCGCGCGGATCCTCAAGTTTGTACTGGCCTTTCTTGGTGTGCCGAACATGCGGTACCTGAAAAGTAATCTCGCGGCGGGTGTTGGTTTCAACGTCCCAGGCGTAGGCCTGAACAGTTGACTCACCCTCGGATTGCTCCAGCTCGCGGATACCGAACTGCATATTTCCCCAGTTTTGCGCCATTGTTTCAGCCAGGCGAATGGATGGTCCTGAAATATCGCTACCGCCTTTCGCGTAGCTGTACACAGCCTGATCAGCCAGAGTAGGGCGGGCGCATGCATTCAAAATGCGGTCCATTGCCAGGATCGGATCACGTGGATTCATGCGGGCAATCATCATGGCGGCTTGCACCTCTGCGATCGCGCGTTGCTGGTCGGACTGCGCAGCGGCGTTGCCACCGACACGTTGGGCAACCTGGTTGTTTCCACCAAAAGGATTGGCGGTTCGAACGTTCGCCAGGCTTGTCGAGTTTTGTGCTTGAGCGGTCATTGCTTACTTTCTCCAAAAACAGTTGTTGTTGTATCGGGGGCAAAATTTTTCGTGGCAGAGCATGCTGCGCGGGTTTCCGTAGGGCGGTATAACGCCGTGGATCATCAGGGCGGCATTGAAAAGCAAGCCAGGGCGTTCGTCGTTGCCCAGCAGCACCTCGCGCACGCCGTTAACTTCGGTGGCGGCAATGCGCTGGTTCTCGCGGGTCTTGGCGGTTTGCATGCCGATGATTAAAGAGGGCAGTTCCATGGGCTTGCCAGTGCTGAATTCGCCCAGCAGGCTGTACACGCCCAGTTGGGGAGCATGGGCCTGTGTCTTGGCATGGCCTTCGCGGTTTACAGCCTGCACACCACTTTTCAGGTCGGCTGGACCGTACTTGTTACCAACCTCACGGATCCGGTCGACCTGGCCAGTGATCTCCAAACCCACATCGGTCAGCACCAGGCTTTCGCAGGTTTTCTCCACCTCAACAAAGTGGTGCTTTGGGCTTTCTTCGGTGCAGTACTTGTGGGTCAGCGACACGGCAATGCCCTCAGCTTCTTCGCGACGAATGTCCCACACGGTTTCTTCATCGCTGTTGCGCAGGGCTTCAGCGGTGCATTCAGTGGCAGCCATCAGGCTGGGCGTTTGACCATTAAGTACTTCAGTGTCGAAGTGCGCTGTGCCAGCGTGAATAGCGGTACCCATGGTGGCGCGGAAGTTCTGACGAACACGCAGGCCTTCAATGTGCACAGCAATCCAGCGATCGGGGCAATCGAACAAATCCCCGACGCTGGAAGCACGCAGGCGAACAGGCGGTTTGCCTTTAATTGAATCAGCAAGCGACTCCTGCAACTTGTTGAGCATGTCTGGATTCACACTGCACCCATGGACAAAAGCGACAGGGCAGAAACCGCGGCGCCGAGAAGGAACGGCACTACCACCTTGGCGGCATTGCGCGCCATTTCGGTGAACTGGTCGTCATTGGCCGCGCGGTAGCTACCGCTGAAAGTGCAGTTCTTGCTGGTGCGCGGTGTGGAAATGTGACTGTCTTTCATCGCAAGTACTCCTGAAGGTTGCACACGGTGGTGGCTGAAAGGGTTTTGAACGCGCGCTCTTCGCCGGTCCATTTGCCGAACACGAAACCCGCCATCAGGCAGGTGGCAGCGGTGGCCAGCACCAGGCTGATCACAAAGGAATCGTTGTCGGTCTTGTCTTCATTCATCTGCAGCCAGACTGGGCAGGTGTCGCCCTGGTCACAGTTCTGGTTGCACGGCGGGCATTTTTTGGAATCAGCCATTTGTGAACTCCTGGAATTCACCGGTTGGGGTCAGTTTGTAAAACTTCCCTGGCTCAATGCCGTTTTCTCCAACCTTGCTGGCACGGGCGTGGACGATGTTGTAATCTGCGTCGCGGTAAACAAGGAAGATTGCGCAACCCTCGGCGGCCATGGCTGTTCCCTCGTATCCGCTTGCCATGGCCACTGACTTTTCACCAGTGGCCGATGCTGCGCCCCGTGTACCAGTGGCCGATGCTGCGCCCCGTGTACCAGTGGCCGATGCTGCGCTGTAGTCACCAGTGGCCGATGCTGCGCCTTGGTAACCAGTGGCCGATGCTGCGCCTTG
>LFEF01026730.1_pt1 | contig 23076 bp, 24 predicted proteins | sample 619371 | NCBI WGS metagenome assembly LFEF01 (sample SAMN03014291, study PRJNA259931) | freshwater metagenome | biome: lake; feature: waterbloom | place: China: Taihu Lake | collected 2006-08 | depth 0 m m
TCCCCTATCCGATCTCCCCCCTTGAGGGGGAGATGTCCGGCAGGACAGAGGGGGGTACCACCGCACACTGACATTCCAAACGACACCCCCTTAAAAAAAACCTCCCCGCCGAACCCGACGGGGAGGTTTGGTTCCAGCGATACCACGGGCGATCAGTTGGCGCTCTGGATCGCCGAAATCTGCCACTGGGTGTTCGGGCGGCGGGCGAAGGTCCAGATCTCGACCGATTCTGTCTTCGTGTTCGGATCACCCTCGACCACATCGCCGCTCTGGCGGTCGACGACATAGTCGATCGCTTCGTAGCGCATGGCCACCGTCGCGTATTCCATCTTGTCCTCGGCCCAGCTTTCGGCCACGTCGCCCTGGACGAGATACACGTCGCGCACCTCGTTCTTGACGCCCTTGGTGGCGTTTTCGCTCAGTTCCTCGGCGAGATAGGACATGGCTTCCGGCGTGGTGATCCGGCGCAGCGCGCCGTAATCCTCGGCCGCATAGGCACGCTGCATTTCCTGCAGCAGCTCCTCGAAGCGCTCGAGATCCTTCGGCGTGATGCCGAGCTCGTCAGGCTGGCTGGACCGGCGCGCCGAAGCCGCCGACGCCATACCGCCACCCAGCTTCGGGATCTGGAAGCTCGGACGGGCCTGATCGCCGCTCTGGTTGTCGCGCGCCATGCCGCCAAAGCCGCCGAAGCCCGGAGGATTGCCGGCGCCCGAGGTTGCGGCCTGGCGATTGGCGAACATGCGCATCGCAAAGCGGATCAGGAAGAAGATCAGCAGGCCCTGCAGCAGCAGGCCCAGGAAGCCCATGGCGCCGCCGAAGCCCGTACCCATCATCATGCCGAACAGACCGCCGAGCAGCAGGCCGCCCATGAGACCGCCGGCGAGACCGCCGAAGAGGCCGCCCGGACGCGCTGCCTGGTTGGCGGCCGTGGACGGATTGGTTGCAGGCTGATTGGCGTTGGTGCGCGGGGTCATGGTGCGCTCGATCGGCGCAGCCGGCGTCGGTGCCGTCCGGGTTGCTGCCGGAGCATCGAATGTGCGCGTGCCGCGGCCACCCAGGCCGCCTGAGGCGCGACGCGCCTCGGCGTAGTCAACGGCGATCAACGTCACCATCATACCGAGCGCGAGTGTCGCGAATGTCTTTGCGTATTGCCGCATGAGTGTCTCAGTCCTCCTCGAAACAGTCGGGTGCCCGACAGGGCTTCAGCTCTCATATGGAGAGCGCTCGCATGCTTTTGAAGAGAGATCGAGCCGATTTCCATTGAACTTCAAGTGATCAGCTTCCGCCGTTCAGCCAGATCTTGATCATCAGTCTCATGGTGCGGCTCACATTCAAGCAACGACTTCACAGACGCAGAAGCCCAGAAGCCGTATGCGAAAACGACATCCGGCATATCGAGCTGCACAGCTTGGAACACGAAGACGGCGCGGGTTTGATCCCGCGCCGTCCAAGAGTTCAGAAGGTATCAGGCGTCGATCAGTCGACGTTGAAGACCAGCGGCTTTGCCTGCTTGATCGCCGGATTGGCGGTCAGCTGGTTGAGAACGGCCTGCTCGACGGGACCGTCGACGTAAAGAAGCGCGATGGCATCGCCGCCTTCCTTGTCGCGACCGAGCTGGAAGTTCGCGATGTTGACCTTGGCATTGCCGAGCGTCGTACCCATGAAGCCGATCATGCCGGGCACGTCGGTGTTGGAAATGTAGATCATGTTCTGACCGACATCGGCATCCATGTTGATGCCCTTGATCTGGATGAAGCGCGGCTTGCCGTCGGAGAAGACCGTGCCGGCAACCGAGCGGGTCTGCTTGTCGGTGGTGACGGTGAGCTTGATGTAACCGTCATAAACGCCGGTCTTGTCGCGCTTCACTTCGGAGACGATGACGCCCTTTTCCTTGATCATGATCGGGGCCGAGACCATGTTGACGTCGGCTACCTGCGGGCGGATGAGGCCAGCGAGCAGCGCCGAGGTCAGCGCCTTGGTGTTCATGGTCGAGGTCACGCCGTCATAGAGGATCTCGATTTCCTTGATCGGATCTTCGGTCATCTGCCCGGCAAACGAGCCGAGTACGTCAGCGAGACGGATGAACGGCTTCAGGATCGGCGCTTCTTCAGCCGTGATCGACGGCATGTTGATGGCGTTCGAGACAGCGCCCTTCATGAGATAGTCGGACATCTGCTCGGCGACCTGAAGGGCGACGTTCTCCTGGGCTTCCGTTGTGGATGCACCCAGATGCGGCGTGCAGACGACATTGGGCAGGCCGAAGAGCGGGCTTTCGGTCGCGGGCTCGACCTCGAAGACGTCGAAACCGGCACCGGCGACATGACCGGACTTGATGGCTTCGGCAAGGGCTGCTTCATCCACCAGACCACCGCGGGCGCAGTTGATGATGCGCACGCCCGGCTTCGTCTTGGCGATGTTTTCCTTGCTGAGGATGCCGCGCGTCTTGTCGGTCATCGGCACATGCAGGGTGATGAAATCAGCCTTTTCCAGGAGCTCGTCGAGCTCGACCTTGGTGACGCCCATTTCCTGCGCACGCTCGGCCGAGAGGAAGGGGTCATAGGCCAGGACATGCATTCCAAGGCCAATGGCCTTCTTGCAGACGATGCCGCCGATATTGCCCGCACCGATGACGCCGAGCGTCTTGCCGGTGATTTCGACACCCATGAACTTCGACTTTTCCCACTTGCCGGCCTGGGTCGAAACGTCAGCCTGCGGGATCTGGCGGGCAACGGCAAACATCAGGGCGATGGCGTGCTCGGCGGTCGTGATCGAGTTGCCGAAGGGCGTGTTCATCACGATGATGCCGCGCTTGGAGGCAGCCGGAATATCGACATTGTCGACGCCGATACCGGCGCGGCCGATGACCTTGAGGTTGGTGGCAGCAGCAATCAGCTTTTCCGTCGCCTTGGTGGCGGAACGGATGGCCAGACCATCATAATTGCCGATGATCTCGGCGAGCTTTTCCTTGTCCTTGCCGAGCTTCGGCTGGAAGTCCACTTCAACGCCGCGATCGCGGAAGATCTGGACGGCGGTTTCCGAGAGTTCGTCGGATACGAGAACGCGAGGTGCCATGACGAGGCCTCCTTCAGAGAGTTCGTTTGAAGAAAATGATGGGAATTGCGGGGCTCCGCCGATCAGGCGGAGCCGAAATCGGCGATGATCAGGCGGCAGCCTTGGCCAGAGACGCCTTCTGCGTCTCATAGGCAAAGGAGAGCCACGGCATCAGCGCGGCCATGTCGGCGGTCTCGATCGTGGCACCGGCCCAGATGCGAAGACCGGCAGGCGCATCGCGGTAAGCACCGATGTCATAGGCGACACCCTGCTTTTCGAGCGTGCTGGCAATGCCCTTGGCGAAGGCGGCCTGAGCGTCGGCGTCGAGTGCCGTGACCTCAGGGTCAACGATCTTGACGCAGACCGAGGTGTTGGAGCGCGTCGCCGGGTCGACGGCGAGATTGGCGATCCAGTCGTTCTTCTCGATGAAGTCGAAGATCACCTTGGCATTGGCATCGGCCCGCGCGATCAGGGCTTCGAGGCCACCGATCGACTTCGCCCACTTCAAGGCGTCGATATAGTCCTCGACGCAGAGCATCGACGGCGTGTTGATGGTCTCGCCGACAAAGATGCCTTCGATCAGCTTGCCGCCCGAGGTCATGCGGAAGATCTTCGGCAGCGGCCAGGCCGGGACATAGGTCGTCAGGCGCTCAACGGCACGCGGGGAGAGAATAATCACGCCATGACCGCCCTCGCCGCCCAGAACCTTCTGCCAGGAGAAGGTGGTGACATCGAGCTTGGAGAAGTCGAGATCCTGCGCAAAGGCTGCCGAAGTGGCGTCGCAGATGGTCAAGCCCTTGCGATCGGCCGGGATGAAATCGGCATTCGGGACGCGGACGCCCGAGGTGGTGCCGTTCCAGGTGAAGACGACGTCGCGGTCGAAATCGACGGCGGCGAGATCCGGCAGCAGGCCATAATCGGCATTGAACTTGCGGACATCGGCAAGCTTCAGCTGCTTCACCACATCGGTGACCCAGCCGGCGCCAAAGCTTTCCCAGGAGAGCATGTCGACGCCACGCTCGCCGAGCAGCGACCACATGGCCATTTCGACGGCGCCCGTGTCGGAGGCCGGAACAATGCCGATGCGGTAGTCAGCGGGAACGTTCAGAATTTCGCGGGTAAGGTCAATGGCCAGCTTCAGCTTTTCCTTGCCCACCTTGGCGCGGTGCGAACGACCGAGCGGGGCATCGGAAAGCGCATCGAGCGACCAACCGGGGCGCTTCGAGCAGGGGCCAGACGAAAAATGAGTGTTTGCCGGACGCGCGGCGGGGGCGATCACATCAGCCATATAGATACCCTTCCAGGTAATTAGCCTCTCGTTGGGGAGAGGTGTCCCGCCGTCGGAATTACTCTTGTCGACGAATCCAGTCAAGCGGGGTCGCGTCGCGATAAGCAAAATTTTTGTTCCGTCCGCGCCGCGACGTCAGAGGGGCGCCGAAACGAAAAAGGGCCGCCCGAAGGCAGCCCCATGATGCGATCTCGACGTCGAGATTACTTGTAGACCGGAAGCTCCGGCGGCGGCTCGTAGGCAACGGGGGTTTCGCAACCGCCGAAGACATAACGGGCACCGGCATGCAGGCTGTGGCTGGTAAAGCCCTTGTCGTAGCCCGGGCCACCGTTCTGGGCGTAGCCGAACATGTCGCCGCCCGCAGTGTGGCGGAAGCGATAGCCGACATCGGCCTTGACGTTGCAGGTCACGTCAATCGAAGCGCCGGCCATCAGCTGGTAGGCGAAGCGCCAGCTACCCCGGCCGTCATGTTCGACGGTGGGATCGCAGTTCGCCGAGTTGCTGTCGGCGCAAGACGTGTTGCGCAGCTTGTCCCACTTGACGTAGGAGCCGCCGATACCGCCACCGATATAGGGCGTGAAGTAGGCGTATGTGCCGAGATCGACATAAGCGTTCGCCATCAGCGTGTAGGCACGCATGGTCGTCAGGTCGCGCGAGGTACAGGCCGTCGAGACGCCGCAGGAGCCGCGGGTCGAGCCGGTAAAGTCGGAATCGAACAGATAGTCGAAGGTGACGTCAGAGCGCAGATAGCTGTTGATCTGGTAACCGACACCAGCGCCGAGCCAGAAGCTGTCCTTGATCGACGACGTGGCAAAATCAACCTTGTTGTCGTTGCTGCCCTGGAAATAGTTCGCGCCCCGCAGCTTGTTGAAGCTGTATCCGAGGTCGCCGCGCAGGTACCAGCCAGAGGCCTCGGCCACGGCAACTTCCGGTGCATCGACATAAACGGGCTGCGGCTCAGGCTGATAAACATCGGCAGCATAGGCAGCCGAGCTGGCGAGCAAGGCTGCCGTTGCCGCGGCAAGAATGGTTTTCGTCATGACAGGATACTCCAAGTCCCAGCGTTGTAGCGTCAGGCTGTCTCACGCCTGACATCCTGAATTGGGACAGATAATGGAGCGCAAAGGTTAAGTTGGGATTAACTACACATCTTAACTCTAGTCATTATTCATTTGCTTACCGTGATACTTTCACGATGCCGTCAATCAACGAAACAAGGCCCAAACGTGCCCTGGCGAACGTCAACTCGCAAACAGGATTGCCACGTCCCGCTGCAATCGATCCGTGCTTGAAAAGTGTGTTCACACCGCCTGGGCTACACGCTCCCGCAACCCCGCGAACAGTTCGACGGACCGCAGACGAGCTTCGAGATTGTGCAATGGCGTCGAAACGATGATCTCGTCGGGGCGAACCTCGGCGACAAAGCGCTCGAGCTTGTCCGCAGCCGTTTCGGGTGATCCGACGATTGAATAGCGCAGCGTATGCTCGACGCCGATGCGCTCGATCTCCGTCCACATCCCTTCCATCGTCTCGACCGGACGCGGGAACGGACGTCGGACATTGCGCCGCAGATTGACGAACTGCTGCTGCGCCGAGGTGAAGAGATGGGCGGCCTCACCATCCGTGTCGGCCACAGCCGCCATGACCCCGACCATGACATAAGGCTTTTGCAGATCGGCTGACGGCTGGAAGCGTTCGCGATAAACCGCGACGGCATCGAGAAGCTGGTCGGGCGCGAAATGTGATGCGAAGGCGTAAGGCAGACCCAGAGCCGCCGCCAGATGTGCGCTGTAGAGACTGGACCCCAGGAGCCAGATCGGAACATGGCTGTTGATCCCGGGAACGGCAATCAGCCCGCCCTCCTCGTCCGGCGCCCCCAGCAGTCTTTGCAGCTCGAGAATATCGTGCGGGAAACTCTCAGCGCCGGCTTCCATGTTGCGTCGAAGGGCGCGCGCCGTTCGCATATCCGTTCCCGGCGCGCGGCCGAGACCAAGTTCGATACGCCCGGGATAGAGCGCCTCCAGCGTTCCAAACTGTTCGGCAATGACAAGCGGCGCATGGTTCGGCAGCATGATCCCGCCGGAACCGACCCTGATCGTCTTGGTCCCCGCCGCAACATGGGACATAACAAGTGCGGTCGCGGCGCTGGCAATGCCGGGCATGCCGTGATGCTCGGCCAGCCAGAAACGCCGATATCCGCTTTTCTCAGCCACCTGTGCCAGCCTTCGCGAGGCATCCAGCGCTTCGCGAACAGTGTGGCCTTCGGCAACGGGAGAGAGGTCGAGAATGGAAAACGGTATCATCTTTTCAGGCCTTCGGACGGTGAAGCCTTCATGTAGTCTTGCGGGATCGCGCACCCAAGAGGTGACGAAGATTAAATATCATCACTTCTTTTGTTTTTGTTTTGTTCACATTTGGCTGGCACATCAAAGGAGAACTGCACTAGGATTTATCCATGACCTCTACGATTCGCATCATCGGCATTGACCCGGGCCTCCGTCGCTGCGGCTGGGGCGTCATCGAGACGCTCGGCAACTCGCTGCGCTTCGTCGCGTCAGGGACAGTGACCTCCGATGGCGACATGGATCTGGCCTCCCGCCTCTGCCAGCTGCATGACGGGCTGGCCGACGTTGTCCACACCTACAAGCCCGATGAAGCAGCGGTCGAGCAGACCTTCGTCAACAAGGATGCGGTCGCGACCCTGAAGCTCGGCCAGGCTCGCGGCATCGCCATGCTGGTCCCGGCCCGCGCCGGACTGCCGGTTGCGGAATATGCGCCGAATGCAGTGAAGAAGTCGGTCATCGGCGTCGGCCATGGCGAAAAACAGCAGATCCACATGATGCTGAAGATCCTGATGCCCAAGGCCGAATTCAAGGGCAACGACGCCGCCGACGCGCTCGCGATCGCCATCTGCCACGCCCACAATCGCGGCGGCGACAGGATGCGCAAGGTCCTCGCCTCCGCCTGATTTGTTCTTGACTTGTTCCATCAGTAAGAATTATCCTTACCGAGTTGGAGGCGAACATGCGAGTGACATCCAAGGGCCAGGTGACCATTCCCCGCGATCTGCGCGAACTGGTTGGCATAGAACCGAATTCCGAAGTCGTTTTCACCGTTGAGGACGGCAGGCTGATGCTTGCGCCCAAGAACGGTGCTGAGGCTCTTAGGGAAAAGGAGCGTTTGGCTGGACTTATGGAGACCCTGGCGCGACTGGAAGGCACAGGCGATCAGGATGTTGACGCAGAAACTCTGATGCAGATGACACGGGACCGCTAGGTTATGGCCGTACTCGTTGACACGAACGTGCTCGTCGACGTTGCCGTGCGCGATCCGAAATGGCTCGCATGGTCTCGCGGCCAGCTTTTGCGCTTGGCGCGTCACGAGCCGCTGGTGATCAATCCGATCATCTATTCCGAATTTTCCGTTCGTTATTCCGATCGCGATAGCGTGGACGCCCTCCTGCCGGTTTCGGACTTCCATCGCGAAAGCCTCCCTTGGGCGGCAGCCTTCGCAGCCGGTGTGGCATTCAGGATCTACCGTCTCGCAGGCGGAGGACGTGAGCGCGTACTGCCGGATTTCCTGATTGGAGCCCATGCCACCATTCGGGGTCACAAGATCCTGACACGGGATCCAAAAGGCTATCGCAGCTACTTCCCCGACCTCGACATCATCTCCCCCGACACCCATCCCCTGTAACGCGACGGACGCACCCATGATCGGCAAACTCAAAGGCACCATTGACGAGATTGGCGACGACTATGTTCTCGTCGACGTCCACGGCGTCTGCTACGTCGCCCACTGCTCGTCACGAACGCTTGGCCGCATCGGCTCGCCCGGCGAGGCCGTCGTGCTGTTCATCGAAACCTATGTCCGCGAAGACCAGCTGAAGCTGTTCGGCTTCCTGAGCGCACTGGAGCGCGAGTGGTTCAACATCCTGCAGAGCGTGCAGGGTGTCGGCGCCAAGGTGGCGCTGGCTGTGCTTTCCACCCTGACCCCGTCGGACCTCGCGAATGCGATCGCCCTGCAGGACAAGGCCGCGATTTCCCGCGCCCCCGGCGTCGGCCCGAAAGTGGCGCTTCGGCTCGTCACCGAACTGAAGAACAAGGCCCCCGCCTTCGCCGGTGAAGCCGCCGCCAATATCGGCCTCAAGCAGGAGATCGGCGAAGGCGTCGCCTCCGCTCCGGTCGCCGACGCGGTCTCGGCGCTCACCAACCTCGGCTATTCCCGCGATCAGGCCGCAAACGCCATCGCAGCAGCCTTGAAAAACGGCGGCGAAGGAGCTGATAGCGCAAAGCTGATCCGGCTGGGGCTGAAGGAGTTGTCGCGGTAGGAATTGGTGAATGAACGAAATACTGATATGCTTCTCGTAAGAATTCGTTGAGGAGGTAAGACATGGGCGCCTTTACCACTATGACCTCCAAGGGTCAGATTACGATCCCGAGCGAAGTTCGAGATGCGTTGAAGCTGGAACCTGGCACAAGGTTCTATGTCGCGGCACGCAATGGTCAGGTGGTGGCGATCCCGAAAAACAAGAATCTGATGGATCTTGCCGGCATCTTCAAAATGCCGCCAGGCGTGACGTTGAGCCTGGAAGACATGGAGGATGCCGTGGCCAACGCCGTGGTCGAAGACGACAAGCGCATTCTGCGCGAAACGGCAGAGCGCTTGAAGTGATCGGCGTTGACACCAACGTTCTCGTCCGATTTCTTGTCGAGGACGATCCCGAGCAAAACGCGCTAGCGCGCGATTTCTTCTCAGAGCGAAGCGCGGAGGACCCCGCGTTCGTCAGCGCAACGGTTATAGCAGAAACCGTTTGGGTTCTGCGCCGAAGATTGAAACTTCCAGTGGCGACCGTCAGCGACCTCTTGCAAAATTTGTTGGCAGCGGATCGTCTTGTTGTGGAGTTTACCGAGGAACTCGACGCCCTCCTATCTCAGGACACGCCACGAACGGATATCGCCGACTACCTGATTGCCTGGTCGGCTGCGCGCGCCGGCTGCCAGAAAACCGTAACTTTCGACAGAACCTCGGCTGAGGCGATACCCGGCATGGAACTTCTCGCATGATGACCAACAACCCCATCCTCTCGCCCGAAAAGAAGGGGGAAGATCTCGATGCGGCACTCCGCCCGCAGTCGCTGGATGACTTCACCGGCCAGGCGGAAGCGCGCGCCAATCTGAAGATCTTCATCGAGGCTGCGAAGAACCGGGGCGAAGCGCTGGATCACGTGCTCTTCGTCGGCCCGCCGGGCCTCGGCAAGACGACGCTCGCCCAGATCATGGCGAAGGAACTCGGCGTCAACTTCCGCTCGACCTCGGGGCCTGTCATCGCCAAGGCTGGCGACCTCGCGGCCCTTTTGACCAATCTCGAAGAGCGCGACGTGCTCTTCATCGACGAAATCCATCGCTTGAGCCCTGCCGTCGAGGAAATCCTCTATCCGGCCATGGAGGATTTCCAGCTCGACCTCATCATCGGTGAAGGCCCGGCGGCGCGTTCGGTGAAAATTGACCTGTCGAAGTTCACCCTCGTTGCCGCCACCACCCGCCTTGGCCTGTTGACGACGCCGCTGCGCGACCGCTTCGGCATTCCGGTGCGGCTGAATTTCTACACGGTCGAGGAACTGGAATCGATCGTCCGCCGTGGCGCGCGGCTCCTCAATCTGCCGATGACGGACGACGGCGCCCGCGAAGTCGCCCGCCGCGCCCGCGGCACCCCGCGCATCGCCGGCCGCCTCTTACGCCGTGTGCGTGACTTTGCCGAAGTGGCGCGCGCCGAGGCCGTGACCCGGGAGATTGCCGACGCGGCCCTGACAAGGCTCAACGTCGACAATATGGGCCTCGACCAGCTCGACATGCGTTACCTCTCGATGATCGCGGTGAACTTCGGCGGCGGCCCGGTCGGCATCGAAACCATAGCGGCTGGCCTTTCCGAGCCGCGCGACGCCATCGAGGATATCATCGAGCCCTACATGATCCAGCAGGGTTTCATCCAGCGCACCCCGCGCGGTCGTGTTTTGACCGCAAATGCATGGAAGCATCTAGGCATGCAGCCTCCGAAAGATCTCGAAGCTGCCCAATTCCGGCTCACGCTCGAGGACGACTGAATGATCACACGGCGGGGACTGGTGAAGCTCTTCGGAGCAGGGTTCCTGAGCCTTCTCGCAACGGCAGCCTATCCATTTACGGAGGTCATGGGGCGACCGCGGATCACGCGATACCCCCTCACGCCGCGAGGCTGGACACCTGGGCTTTCCCTTCGCGTGGCCGTCATCGCCGATATCCATGCCTGCGAACCCTGGATGAGCGTCAAGCGGATCAAGGACATCTGCACCCAGACCGTAGAACTTGAGCCAGATTTAATCCTACTGCTCGGCGACTACACGACGGGTCTCAACTTCATAACCGAACAGGTCCATTCGTCGGATTGGGCAGCCGCGTTGAGGATGTTGCATGCGCCGCTAGGCGTGCATGCCGTTCTCGGCAATCACGATTACTGGGAAGACAAGACCTTCCAGAAGAATCAGAGCGTCACGCCCTTCGCGCTGCAGGCGCTTCGGCATGCCGGAATAAGCACCTATGTCAACGAAGCCGTTCGGATAGAGAAGGACGGGAAACCTTTCTGGTTGGCCGGTCTTGGCGATCAGATGGCACTGTTGCCCGGCAAATCCTATGGGCGCCCCCGTTTGACCGGCATCGATGACCTGGCAGCCACCCTTTCCTCGATCGATGACGACGCGCCGGTCCTTTTGATGGCCCACGAGCCCGATATATTTCCGCAACTCGACGACCGGGTGAGCTTGACGCTCTGTGGCCATACCCATGGCGGACAGATCAACCTCTTCGGCTGGCGCCCGGCCTCGGCGTCAATCGGCTCCAGACGTTTCCCCGCCGGCTACTTCAATGTCGAAGGCAGGGAACTGATCGTGTCACGCGGACTGGGATGCTCGATCCTGCCCATCCGAATCGGAAGTCGACCAGAAATCCTCCTGCTCGAACTGGGTTCCACCTGATGTCCAAACGCACCCTCATCACCATCAAGGACGGCAAGCGACGCTTCAACCATCGCATCGCAGGCCTTGCCTTCCGCGACAACCATGTGCTGGTCCACCGCGCCACGAACGAGAGTTTCTGGACCTTCCCCGGCGGTCGCGCCGAGATCGGCGAAACATCGACGGAAACGCTGTTGCGCGAGATGCAGGAGGAACTAGGTGTCGAGGCGGTGGTCGGCCCCCTGCTCTGGATCGTCGAAAACTTCTTCGACTACGAGGGCAAGGCCTGGCATGAACTCGGCCTCTATTATCGGATGGAGATCCCGGACCACTTCCCCTTCCATGCGACCGACATCATCCACCGCAACGAGGACGGCAAGAACAGCCTCGAATTCAAATGGGTGCCGGCGACACGGCAAGCCCTGACCGCACTGGACATCCCTCCCTACTTCATTGCCGATGAGATCGAATCCTTGCCGACCTCTCCGAAGCATATCGTCTGGCATGACGGCGATCTCGACGAGAAACAGAGCTGAGACTGGTTTCGCCCCATGGCTTCTGCTAGGTGCCGCCTGATATCAGCGAGGACAAAGCGTGGGCAAGACAAGATCCATTTCCCTCTCCGGCGAGATCGTCGAAGGCGTGCATCACCTCACCCAGCGCGTCTACTACGAAGACACCGACTTCTCCGGCGCGGTCTACCATGCCCGCTACCTGCATTTCATGGAGCGCGCCCGCACCGATTATCTGCGCTGCCTCGGCGTCGAGCAGTCGGATCTGTTTGCCAGTTCCGATGAAGGCCTCGCCTTCATGGTTCACCGCATGGAGATCGACTTCAAGGCCCCTGCCCGCATGGACGATGTCATCAGTGTCGTGACCCGAACGGAAAAGGCTGGCGGGGCAAAGATGGTCCTGCAACAGGAGATCCGACGCGACGACCAGCTGCTGATCGCAGCCAAGGTCGTGATCGCCGTCGTCAACCGCAATGGCCGGCCGCGCCGTCTTCCTGAAGACCTCGCTCGCCAGTTCCTCGCCTGATTTCACAAAGCTCTGATCAAGGCCTCCGGTAACCCCTTTTTAACCTTAATCGCGTCTTACTCCGGGCTAGGAAGTTTGTGCAGCGCACGCCTTCCTTTGACCAAATTTTCATACCAGAAGCACTCTGGGAGCTAAGGCGGGAAAAGGGTTTCGGCGGCAGCGACCGCGCAAGTTTTCCACCAGTTGAGCTCATGTCGTCGCCCGGTCCAACCCACCGGGCGTTTGGATTTCGGGGAATTGAAGGCGATGGAACAAGTTGGAATGGCAGCAGCAGTGCATGACGTGAGCCTCTGGGGCCTCTTCATGCAGGCAGGCCTGATCGTCAAGCTCGTCATGATCGGACTTCTGGTCGCCTCCGTCTGGACCTGGGCGATCGTCATTGACAAGTATTTGAGCTATGCCCGCGCCCGCCGCCAGTTCGATCAGTTCGAACAGGTCTTCTGGTCCGGCCAGTCCCTGGAAGAGCTCTACCGCACGCTTGCCGAGCGCAACAATACCGGCCTCGCCGCCATCTTCGTCGCCGCCATGCGCGAGTGGAAGAAGAGCTTCGAGCGGGGTGCCCGTTCGCCGATCGGCCTGCAGATGCGCATCGACCGCGCCATGGACGTCACCATGGCCCGCGAGTCCGAAGCGCTGGAATCGCGCCTGTCGTCTCTCGCCACCATCGGCTCTGCCGGCCCCTTCATTGGCCTGTTCGGAACCGTCGTCGGTATCATGACCTCCTTCCAGGCCATCGCCGGCTCCAACAATGCGAGCCTTGCAGTCGTTGCCCCCGGTATCGCCGAAGCGCTGCTCGCGACCGCCATCGGCCTGATCGCCGCTATTCCCGCCGTTATCGCCTACAACAAGTTCTCCGGCGAAGCCGGCAAGCTGTCGGCACGCATGGAAGGCTTTGCAGACGAGTTCTCGGCCATTCTTTCCCGTCAGATCGACGAGAAGCTGCAGCCCCGCCAGGCGGCACAGTAAGGCCCGGAAGGCAGGAGACGCATCATGGGTATGTCGGTCGGTAATGGTGGTGGTGGCGGAGGACGTCGCGGACGTCGCGGTGGCAAGCGTGCGCTTGTCAGCGAAATCAACGTCACGCCCTTCGTCGACGTCGTTCTCGTGCTCTTGATCATCTTCATGGTTGCGGCACCGATGATGACGGTCGGCGTGCCGATCGACCTGCCACAGACGCAGGCCAAGGCGATGAGCAGCGAAAACCAGCCCATCACCGTCTCGGTCAATCCAGCCGGCGAAATCTATCTGCAGGAAACGGCCATTCCGATCGAGGAAGTCGTGCCGAAGCTGCAGGCAATCGCCACAACCGGCTACAATGAACGCATTTTCGTGCGCGCCGATACCGCCGCCACCTATGGCATCGTCATGCAGGTCATGGCGCGGATTTCGGCCGCAGGCTTTACCAATATCGGTCTCGTGACCCTGCAGGAACAGCAGAACTGATCGGACGGACATGAAGGGCAGCCTCTTCGCATCCTCGCTTGTGCACGGACTGGCGCTCTCCGCGGCGCTGGTGAGCCTTGGCTCGCCCGCAAAGCTGGAGATGGCGCCGATGGAAACCTTGCCTGTCGACATCGTGCCGATCGAAGAATTCACGCAGATCCAGAAGGGCTCGAAGGACGCCCCGCTGGCGGAGAAATCCGCACCGGTTCCGACCAAGAAGCCACCGATCGCCGAACCGGCCGAGAACTTCGGCGACAACGAAGTCGATCTGAAATCTCCGCCGACCCCGTCGCAGCGCCCGGTCGAACAGGAAGTGGCAGCCGCGCCGAAAAAGGTTGAAACGCCCGCGCCGACGCCGGATCCGAAGGCGAACGAGGTGAAGGAAATCGTCAAGGAAGAGACGGCTCCGCCACCGGAACCGGAAACGCCACCGGCCGAAGAAGCGCCGCCGGAAGAAACCGTCGCAGAAGAAATCCCGCTGCCCGAGCAAGCGCCGATCCCGGCTGCCCGCCCGAAGCCCGAACTCGCCAAGCCGGCAGAAAAGAAGCCGGCGCCCAAGCCCGACGCCAAGACGGACACCAAGGCTCAGGAAACCGCGAAGTCCAAGCCACAGATGGAAAGCGACTTCAACGCAGACGAGGTGGCAGCACTTCTCAACAAGACGGATGCGGCTTTTTCGGCGGGGACGACCGATCAGGAAGCACTGGGCGGCGAGACGGACACGGGCGGCTCCAAGCTCAGCCAGAGTGAACTCGATGCGCTGCGTGGCATCATTCAGGAAAACTGGCTGATCACCCCCGGCATGGCCGATGCGGCAGATGTGCGTATCCGCGTCACCTTCCGGCTCGACCAGAATGGCGAGCTGATCGGCGAACCCGAGGCAACGGCATCCGGTGGATCGCCGCAGGCCCAACAGGTCCTCATGAGCGGTGCCGTGCGCGCCGTGCGCAAGTCTGCCCCCTTCACCAATCTGCCCCCGGACAAATACGACGCTTGGTCTGAAGTTGTCGTCAATTTCGACCCCAGCGAACTGATGTAAGAGCTGAAAGGCTTGGTTAGCATGAAAACTCTACTCCTCCGACTTCTGCTGGTCTGTGCCGGCATGGCAGGTGCCTTCGTGGCGCCCGCAAACGCAACCGTCGAGATCAACATCAACCGCGGGAACGTCCAGCCACTCCCGATCGCCATTACCGACTTTATCTCGGCTGATGGCATCGGCGCCCAGATTTCCGCTGTTGTCGAAGCCGACCTGAAGCGCTCCGGCCTCTTTGCGCCGGTCAGCCGTGCGGCCTTCATCGAGAAGATCCAGAACCCGGATCAGCCGCCGCGCTTTGCCGACTGGACGGTGCTGAAGGCCGAAGCCCTGGTTGTCGGTCGGATTGTCCGTGAGCCCGATGGCCGTCTGCGGGCGGAATTCCGTCTGTGGGATACCTATGGCGGTCAGCAGATGACCGGCCAGCAGTTTTTCACCGATCCGCGCAACTGGCGCCGCGTCGCCCACATGATCGCAGACGCGATCTATGAGCGCATCACCGGCGAAAAGGGCTATTTCGATACGCGCATCGTCTTCGTCTCCGAAAGCGGCCCGAAAACCGACCGCAAGCGCCAGCTCGCGATCATGGATCAGGACGGCGAGAACCTGCGCATGCTGACCAACAGCAACGACATCGTCCTGACGCCGCGCTTCTCGCCGAGCCGCCAGGAAATCACCTACATGTCGTTCGAGGGCAACCAGCCGCGCGTCTATCTGCTGCAGCTGGAAACCGGTGCCCGTGAAGTGGTCGGCAATTTCCCCGGCATGACATTTGCCCCGCGCTTCTCACCCGATGGCCAGCGCGTCATCATGAGCCTGCAGCAGGACGGGAATGCCAATATCTACACCATGGACCTGAGGTCACGCACCACGACGCGCCTGACCTCGACCGCCGCGATTGACACCTCGCCCTCCTACTCGCCCGACGGAAGCCAGATTGTCTTCGAAAGCGACCGTGGCGGACGTCAGCAGCTCTATGTCATGAACGCCGATGGCTCCGGTCAGCGCCGCATCTCCTTCGGCGACGGCTCCTACTCGACACCGGTCTGGTCTCCGCGCGGCGACCTGATCGCCTTCACCAAGCAGTCGGGCGGCAAGTTCTCGATCGGCGTGATGAAGACCGACGGTTCGGGCGAGCGTATCCTCACCACCGGTTTCCACAACGAGGGCCCGACCTGGGCGCCGAACGGCCGCGTCCTGATGTTCTTCCGCCAGAATGCCGGTGCCGGCGGTCCGCAGCTCTATTCGATCGACCTCACGGGTTACAACGAGCAGCTGGTGAAGACACCCTCCTTCGCCTCCGACCCGGCCTGGTCGCCGCTGATGGAATAGTGATCGAAAAGGGGCGCAATCGCGCCCCTTTCTTGCCGCAAACGGCCTTCAATTCCGGCCTTCCCAACTGGAATTAACCCGTTGCTAACCATGATTGTTGGAAGCCGGTTAACCGCGATTGGTTATGGTCCGGCAACCCTAACAGAGAATTCAAGGAGACCGGCGATGAGCCGCATTCATTCCCCGGCCACGAGCCGCTTGCAGAAAATGGCAACCAACCCGGCCATGGTGGCCTTTGCCGTTGCGCTTGCGCTGGCAGGCTGCGCCAACAAGAAGAACCTGCCGAACAGCGCCGGCGAACTCGGCCTCGGCGCCGGTGGCGCAGGCGCTGCGACCCCGGGCTCGACCCAGGACTTCACCGTCAATGTCGGCGACCGCATCTTCTTCGACACCGATTCGTCCTCGATCCGCGCCGATGCCGCTCAGACGCTCGACCGTCAGGCCCAGTGGCTGCAGCGCTACCCGAACTACGCCATCACGATCGAAGGCCATGCCGACGAACGCGGCACCCGCGAATACAACCTTGCCCTCGGCGCCCGCCGTGCCGCCGCGACCCGCGACTATCTCGCATCGCGTGGCGTACCGGCCCAACGCCTCAAGACCATCTCCTACGGCAAGGAACGTCCGGTCGCCGTCTGCGACGACATTTCCTGCTGGTCGCAGAACCGCCGCGCCGTCACCGTTCTCGGTGGCGCAGGCATGTAATCGGGTCCGCCCGACTATCACCACCACGTGAAGGCGGCCCCAGGGCCGCCTTTTACTTTTCTCCTTACTTTGGCCGAACTTGGTTGCTTTTTGCAGGCAATTGGGAAAACTCCTGTCGGCGCTGGTTCGGCGCAAATCGTCGCGAAAACAGGAAAAGGAACATGAACAAACTTGTGATGGCCGCTCTGCTTGCGACGGCCTCGCTCACGGGTCTGCATGGAACGGCAAACGCCTTCCAGATCACCCTGCCGCCCATTTTCGGGCAGCAGAAGGCACCCGAGCAGCAACCGAGCCGGGACGCTCGCGGCCAGCTTCATATGGCGCAGGCCTCCGATCCGTCGCTGCGGGTTCAGCAGCTCGAGGAAGAGATCCGGGCGCTGAACGGCCGTATCGAAGAGATGAGCTTCCAGCTGCTGCAGATGCAGGAGCAGATGCGCAAGCAACAGGAAGACAACGAGTTCCGCTTCCAGGATCTTGAGAAGAAGAGCGGTTCCCTGACCCGTCCTGCCACGGCAGGCGCTCAGCAGGATTCGGTTGCCGAAATCATCACCGAAACTCCGGACGTCGGCGTAACCGCCGACGCTTCCGGCACCATCGAGACCCCGGGCACTGCGCCCGGCGAGCAGACGCTCGGCTCCATTGCGCTGGACGAAAACGGCATGCCTGTAACGGCAACGCTGAACCAGGACGCCCTGAACAACAGCGCGAGCAACCTGCCAGGCGTCGATACGGGCGTTGCCGTTCCTTCGAACCCGCCCCAGCAGACGGCCTCGCTCAATTCGGAGAGCGACGTCTACCAGATCGCCTACGCCCATGTTCTCTCCGGCGACTATACGCTGGCTGAAAGCGAATTCCGCGATTTCATCGCCGCCTATCCGAGCAGCTCGCGCATCGCCGATGCCCATTTCTGGCTCGGAGAAGCTCTCTACTCCCAGGGCAATTACAACGAAGCGGCCAAGACCTTCCTCAATGCCCACCAGACCTACAACACCTCGCCCAAGGCACCGGAAATGCTGCTGAAGCTCGGCATGTCGCTGGCTGCCCTCGACAATACCGAGACCGCCTGCGCGACCTTGCGCGAAGTCTCCAAGCGCTACCCCAAGGCTTCCCGCGCCGTCGTCTCCAAGGTCGCGAGCGAACAGAAGCGCCTCAGCTGCTGATGGCCGCCCCGCTCGCGGCAGCCTCGCCCCTGCCCGAACTCTCGCCCGAAGCGGCGATCGAAGACTTTCTGAATTCCCTTCTCCGTCCAACGCACCTTCTGGCCGCCGTCTCCGGTGGCAGCGATTCGCTCGGACTTCTCCTGCTGCTGAAACAGGCGATCGACAGACAGGGCACCTCCCGACCCCATTCCCTTTCTGCAGCGACCGTCGATCACGGCCTGAGACCGGAATCCGCCCTAGAAGCCCGCCATGTCGCGCAGATCTGCCACGATCTCGGCATCCCGCATCACATCGCATCCTGGACAGGCGACAAACCTAAAACCGGCCTTCCGGCTGCCGCGCGCCAAGCGCGATATCGCCTGCTTGCAGATAGCGCAGATCTCCTGAAGGCTGGGGTGATCGTCACAGGGCACACCCTCGATGATCAGATCGAGACGGTCGCCATGCGTGCCGACCGTTCCGGTAATGGTGCCCTCGGGCTGGCCGGCATGGCACCGGCAACCCTGTATGACGCCCGCCTGTGGGTGCTGAGACCATTCCTGCGCAGCCGCCGCGCGGCGATTCGCGCCTCTCTTGAAGGCGCAGGCCAAGCCTGGATCGACGACCCTAGCAACGAGGATCCCCGCTATGAGCGCGTGCGGACCCGACGGGCATCGCCGACCACGGACCCTGCAGTCATCGAAAGAACGGCCCATCACCGACAAAGCCTGTCACGCCAAGCGGCAGCCTGGCTGCAGCACCGTGCCACGGCCTTGGCCGGTCCCCTCGTCGCGCTCTCACTCGATGCCTCCGAGGAGGCGACGCAGGAGGCGCGCAATCACGCGCTTGCAACCCTGATCGCCGTTCTTGGCGGCAAACCGCATCGCCCCGGCACCGAAAGCCTGTCCCGGCTGACGACAGCTTTGGCAGAGGGATCCGATTTTCGGCTGACCTTGGCGAGAACACTTGTGCTGCGTCGCCGTGATCGGCTCTTCATGACCAGGGAAAGGCGCGGTTTTTTGCCGCTGTCGCTGCCAGCGGGCAGCAAGGGCCTCTGGGACGGGCGCTACATGATCGCAAACGAAAGCGACCGCGACATTCTCGTGTTCGCCGGCCCTGCACCGACAATCGATGCCGCACTTCCCGGCGCAATCCGCTCTGCCCTGGCCGGAAACAGCCCGCAACCTGTTGAAAAAAATGGAATTTCCGTTCAGCCTACCGACCAGATCGCAATCATGCCGCAGCTCTCGCTCTTTGCCGATTTCATGCCCTGTTGGGACCAGCCCCTGGCGGATGCAATCGCCAGGCTCATCGGTGCCGATCCGAGCCCGGCCTGTCCCATTTAAGACTTATTGACGGAAAACGATCTGCGGCCGTCCGTTTGCCTTGGCAACGATGCGCCGCGCTCCTATGTTAGCTGGTAATTCTGCGGGACTTCGGTCCGCAACACAGGTTCGGGGAGTTCAATGAACCCAAATTTTCGCAATTTCGCGCTCTGGGCGATCATCGCTCTGTTGCTGATCGCGCTTTTCAGCATGTTCCAGACCTCGCCGTCCCAGACGGCTTCGAGCGAGGTGCCCTATTCTCAGTTCCTGCGGGAAGTGGATGCGGGACGCGTTCGTGAGGTCACGGTCACCGGCAACCGCGTTCTCGGCAAATATGTCGAGACCGGCACCGCCTTCCAGACCTATGCGCCTGTTGTCGACGACAACCTGCTGAACAAGCTGGAAGCCAAGAACGTGATGATCGTCGCCCGTCCGGAAACGGACGGCTCCTCGGGCTTCCTGAGCTATATCGGCACGCTCCTCCCCATGCTGCTGATTCTCGGCGTCTGGCTCTTCTTCATGCGCCAGATGCAGGGCGGCTCGCGTGGCGCCATGGGCTTTGGCAAGTCGAAGGCCAAGCTGCTGACGGAAGCACACGGCCGCGTCACCTTTGATGACGTTGCAGGCGTTGACGAAGCCAAGCAGGACCTGGAAGAAATCGTCGAATTCCTGCGCGATCCGCAGAAGTTCCAGCGTCTCGGCGGCAAGATCCCGCGCGGCGTGCTTCTTGTCGGTCCTCCGGGCACCGGTAAGACCCTGCTTGCCCGCTCGGTCGCCGGCGAAGCCAACGTGCCCTTCTTCACGATCTCCGGTTCGGACTTCGTTGAAATGTTCGTCGGTGTCGGTGCAAGCCGCGTCCGTGACATGTTCGAACAGGCGAAGAAGAACGCCCCCTGCATCATCTTCATCGACGAAATCGACGCCGTCGGCCGCCATCGTGGCGCCGGTCTCGGCGGCGGTAACGACGAACGCGAACAGACCCTCAACCAGCTGCTCGTCGAGATGGACGGCTTCGAAGCCAATGAAGGTATCATCCTGATCGCCGCGACCAACCGTCCCGACGTTCTGGACCCTGCTCTTCTGCGTCCGGGCCGTTTCGACCGCCAGGTCGTCGTTCCCAACCCCGACATCATCGGCCGCGAGCGCATCCTCAAGGTTCACGCCCGCAACGTGCCGCTGGCGCCGAATGTCGACCTCAAGGTTCTCGCCCGCGGTACGCCCGGCTTCTCCGGTGCCGACCTGATGAACCTCGTCAACGAAGCCGCCCTGATGGCCGCCCGCCGCAACAAGCGCGTGGTCACCATGCAGGAATTCGAAGACGCCAAGGACAAGATCATGATGGGCGCGGAACGCCGCTCGTCCGCCATGACCGAAGCCGAAAAGAAGCTGACCGCCTATCACGAAGCCGGCCATGCGATCACTGCCCTGAAGGTGCCGGTTGCCGATCCGCTGCACAAGGCAACCATCATTCCGCGCGGCCGTGCACTCGGCATGGTCATGCAGCTCCCCGAGGGCGATCGCTACTCGATGAGCTACAAGTGGATGGTCTCGCGCCTCATCATAATGATGGGTGGACGCGTGGCGGAAGAACTGACCTTCGGCAAGGAGAACATCACCTCGGGCGCATCTTCGGATATCGAGCAGGCCACCAAGCTTGCCCGTGCCATGGTCACGCAGTGGGGTTTCTCAGACATCCTCGGTCACGTCGCCTATGGCGAAAACCAGCAGGAAGTCTTCCTCGGTCATTCCGTTTCGCAGACGCGCAACGTGTCTGAATCGACCGCCCAGAAGATCGACACCGAAGTCCGCCGCCTGATCGACGAAGCCTATACCGAGGCCCGCCGCATTCTGACCGACCACCACGATGAATTCGTCGCGATCGCCGAAGGTCTGCTGGAATACGAAACGCTCTCGGGCGAGGAGATCAAGGCGCTCATTCGTGGCGAAAAGCCGGCCCGCGACAGCGGCGACGACAGCACGCCGAGCCGCGGCTCCGCCGTTCCCTCGACCGGCCGCAAGGACGCGCCGAAGGGTGGCGAACCGGAAGGTGGACTTGAGCCCCAGCCGCACTAAGCGCCTGCCACGACACATCGAAAAGGCCACCCCCGCGGTGGCCTTTTTCGTTTGAGCCGGTCGGTCAGCCACAAATCCGTGGAAGACTGGGCATCCGGTAACGGCGTGTAATGAATTTTAGCGCTATTTTACGTGTTCTACGTCGCAATCTATGGCATGAGCAGCCACTCGCGGCCCGCTGCGCGATCGCCATTGGCTGAGCAAGTGCAGCGACAGGCACATAATGGACTTGAAGGAACACAGATGACACGTCGTTACTTCGGCACGGATGGCATTCGCGGCCTTTCCAACCGCTTCCCCATGACCCCGGATCTTGCGATGCGTGTGGGTATTGCCGCCGGCACGATCTTCCGTCGCGGCGGCCACCGCCATCGCGTTGTGATCGGCAAGGATACGCGCCTCTCCGGCTATATGCTGGAAAACGCCATGGTGGCGGGCTTCACCGCCGCCGGCCTCGACGCCTTCGTTCTCGGCCCGATCCCCACACCTGCCGTGGCCATGCTGACGCGCTCGCTGCGCTGCGATCTCGGCGTGATGATCTCGGCCTCACACAATCCCTTCGCCGACAACGGCATCAAGCTCTTCGGCCCCGACGGCTACAAGCTCTCCGACGAGCTTGAGCTGCAGATCGAGGAACTGCTCGAGAAGGACCTCTATGGCCAGCTCGCAGCCCCCAACGATATCGGTCGCGCCAAGCGTATCGATGGTGTTCACGACCGCTATGTGGAATTCGCCAAGCGCACCCTGCCCCGCGACGTGACCCTGCACGGGCTGCGCGTGGCGATCGACTGCGCCAATGGCGCCGCCTACAAGGTCGCTCCCCAGGCTCTCTGGGAGCTCGGCGCCGAGGTGGTGACCATCGGCAACGAGCCGAACGGCACGAACATCAATCTCGAATGCGGCTCGACCCACCCCGAAACGCTGCAGAAGAAGGTCCACGAGACCCGCGCTGACATTGGCATCGCGCTCGACGGCGACGCCGACCGTGTCATCATCGTCGACGAGAACGGTACGGTGGTCGACGGCGACCAGCTGATGGCGGTCATCGCCGAAACCTGGGCACAAGATCAGACGCTGCGCGGCGGCGGTATCGTCGCAACCGTCATGTCGAACCTCGGCCTCGAACGCTTCTTGGGCGACAAGGGCCTGACGCTCGCCCGCACCAAGGTCGGTGACCGCTATGTCGTCGAACATATGCGCAACCACGACTTCAACGTCGGCGGCGAACAGTCCGGCCATATCGTGCTTGCCGATCACGGCACCACCGGCGACGGCCTCGTCGCGGCGCTGCAGATCCTGGCGGCGGTCAAGCGCACCGGCAAGACGGTGAGCGAGATCTGCCACCGGTTCGAACCGGTTCCGCAGCTGCTGCGCAACGTCCGCTTCTCGGGCGGCAAGCCGCTGGAGGACGCCGTCGTCAAGCAGGCGATCGCCGATGCCGAAGCCGAACTTGCCAAGTCCGGCCGCCTCGTCATCCGCCCCTCCGGCACTGAGCCGCTGATCCGCGTCATGGCCGAGGGCGACGATCGTGAACAGGTCGAGCGCATCGTCAACGGCCTGGTTGACGTCATCGCCAGCGTCCGCAGCGCCGCTGCCTGATACCCCATCCACCGCCTGAAAGAAGACGGAATGCAAAAAGCCCGGCTGCGATCGCAGCCGGG
>LFEF01014138.1_pt1 | contig 22948 bp, 25 predicted proteins | sample 619371 | NCBI WGS metagenome assembly LFEF01 (sample SAMN03014291, study PRJNA259931) | freshwater metagenome | biome: lake; feature: waterbloom | place: China: Taihu Lake | collected 2006-08 | depth 0 m m
ACATCGCATCGTCAGGTGTATCCGAGGGCGGGACGGGGATTAGGGTAAGCGCGTGGAAATGGGCGGGGATGAAAAAAATTTGTTTTGTTGATTTTGCTGGGGAATTTTTGGAATTCGTCCCCCTTTTTTCGGAAGTTGGCGTCGAATTCGTGGCTTGACGGATATCCCTCATCCTGAGGTGCCCTCGCAAAGCGAGGGCCTCGAAGGATCCAGACCGGATGCCATTGCGGCCTCGTCCTTCGAGGCCCGACGCAGTCGGGCACCTCAGGATGAGGGGCGAAAACTGCGAGCGCGACGCCGCGCGAAGGCTAGAAGAGGAATTGGCCCGATCAGGGCCAAACCTCAGATTTCGCAAGAGGGGGGCTCGGTAAGGTGAGTGCCGGCGGAACTGTGCCCCTCTCCGGGAAAATCTGAAGTTTAGGCGGCTTGCGCTCGCCTAATCCTTCGATTTTCCGTCCTCCCCCGCATGGGGGGAGGTGGGGTGTCGGCGGGCCTTCGTGTGTTGCGGTTACTCCGCCTCCTCCACCGCAGCCTCCGCCGCCCGCTTCTGGATCGACTCGATGCAGTTTTTGGCGCTGGATTTCGACTTGTAGGTTTCCGAGCGAACCATGATTTCGCCATTGGCGGCGCGGAAGCGGACGAAGGTTTCGCCGTTCTTGGCCTCGTCGATCTCGAAGCGGTAGCCGCTTCCGGTTTCCTGCTTGGTGAGATCGATGACCGGGGCGCCGGGGGCGTTCTTTTTCAGGGACTCGATGCAGTTCCTGGCGCTCGCCTTCGAGGCATAGTTCTCGGACCAGACCATGACCTCGGAATTATAGACGAACTGGGCCCGGAACTCGCCCTTTTCCGTCTTCAGGATCTTGAACTTGTGCATGCCCGTCTCCCCTGTCGTTTGGCCTTTCGGCTTATGATTGCATTCGAATGCTAACGCGGCTGGGGCAGGCGGGCAAGCAGGGGCTCAGAATCCCTGAAAGAGGAAATCGGTCGCGGCGGTGATCTCGTCGGCGCGGGTGGAAAGGTCTGCGATCGAGGGGCCGACGGCGGAGACCGGGACCGTCGTGACGAACTGCGTGAGCATCGCAAAGCGCTGACCATCCACCGTGAGGCGCGGATTGAGGCGCGGAACGAGCGTCGCCACGTCTTCGACCGGTGCGAGCGGCACGACCACGCGGGTCGTCAGGGCATCAAGCAGATTGGACTGGATGTCGAGTGCGAGACTTCCATCGTTCCCGATCCGGTGAACGTGGAAACGGGTCATCGTTAGAACAGCCGATACTTGGCGAGCGGCAGGCCATGTTTGGCAACATAGTCGTTTGACGCCTTGATCGCTTCGGCATTCTCGATTTTCCAGCGTCGCTCCTTCTCGGCCTTGATGGCGAGCGCGATGCCCTTCTCGGCGGCCCCTGTCACATCAAGCCCGAGCGCCTCCGCCTCGGCGGCAAGCGTTTCGCTGATACTCAGGTCATGGGCTTTGCGGGCTTCGATCGACATGGCGGCGCTCCGGGAATGTGCCATCATAGCGTGAAATCGGCGCTTGAGAAAGCAGGAGCCGAGGGGCAGCGAGCAGCCCCCCGGCAGAGGTCTCAGCCCTTCGGCGGATGGGGATCATTGCCATAGGAGTTGCGTTCGCGAATGCGACCGTTTTCTCCATGGATCAGCATTTCCGACTGCTGGTTTTGCGCGATGCCACGGGCAATGCCGATCGCTTCGCGCTGAGTTGGGACGACCTTGGTGGCACGCTCGGAGCCTGCACCCTTGACGGCCCAGCCATTGGCATGGGGGACGACGTGTTGATTGCGTTTGGTCATATTCAGAATCCTTTTCCGATCGTGAGGAGGAAGGCCGCTGCTTTCGCAGCGACCTCGCTTCGTCATGCTGAGCGCTTCTGAAGAGCCGCTTCACGGCTGCCGATGAACTTCCGTTCCTTGAGAACTTCGTTGACACGGCCCGGATTGACGTCGAAACGCGCCGCAATCCGGTTCTGAAACTCGCCGGTCCAGTGGCAGAGCCAGATCTGGACGGCGTCATCGAAGGTGAGCGCAGGGCTCGGCTTTGCATTATCGTTCATGATAATGATCTCCATTGAGGTTGCCCTCTTGAAACGGAGACCGAGAGATGCGATTCTGAATTTGCTAGGGTTCAGATATCGGCATTCTCAGTACATCCGTCCAACGGATGAGGGCGTGTCCGCTGACACCAGGGGTCACATTTCAGATTGGGTTGCCGCCCGATCTGTTGTGTGGCCCTTTTCGTTACGGCCAACCGCGACGGTGCTCGTTGGTGCAGTTGGCTATTGCTCTTCTCTTCATGCGAATCTCTCCTTTCATGCAGAAGATGCCACAACTGCGTGCGCCGTGCAAGTATTCGTAAAATTATACGGTATCGTATATTTCAGCGTAACATCTGGTTTGACGAGTGAATTAATTTTCGGTATTTTTTGGAGAAGTCAGGAGAACCGAACATGGCCAAGGTCAGGAGCCCGTCATATCCGTCGCTGAGTCTAAAGGAGGCAATCGAAAAAGTAAGTAATATATTCGCGCAAAACTACCAATCACCGATTCCACGAGGCGTCGCTGCTACCCTCATGGGCTATGGGGGATTAAATGGTAAAAGTTTGGGAGTCTTAGCGGCGCTATCCAAATATGGCTTGCTTGAAGGCCGTGGCGATGAGACCCGGGTATCCGATCTTGCAGTTCGTATCATAGCCCATGAAGAGGGGATGCCAGAACGTGCTGAGGCTATTCGTGAGGCAGCATCGCGGCCAGAGTTGTTTAGGGAGATCGATGCACGCTTTAATGAGGGTAAAGCCAGTGATGCTGCAATACGAGCGTATCTGATCACACAGAAGTTCATTCCGTCTGCCGCAGACTCAGTTATCCGTACATATCGCGAGACAAAGAGTCTGCTAAGGACAGAGTCAGAAGTTCATTTGGCACCGATTGCGCCGCTGACTCCGGAGCGGAGTCAAGCTTTTGTTAACGAATGGTTGGGACGTGAAAAAAGTAAATCAGAAACCCCTGCGCCAAGTGACCAGACAAACCATTTGGATGATGACGAGCCGTACGAGGTTTCAATCTCGGGCAGCTTCCGGAGTGGTAAGCTCATTAGCGGCCGTTTCTCTTTTCGAGACCAAGAAAGCGTCGATGAACTAATTAACGTGCTGACGGCAATGAAAATTCAACTTCCGTTACGAGTCAGCGACAAAGAACAGCGACAGGGTCGTTAGTCGACAGTATGTCGAACCGCACCCCTCACTCGTCGTTCATCTTCAGCGCCGCGATAAACGCTTCCTGCGGGATCTCGACCTTGCCGAACTGGCGCATGCGCTTCTTGCCTTCCTTCTGCTTGTCGAGCAGCTTGCGCTTGCGGGTGGCGTCGCCGCCGTAGCACTTGGCGGTGACGTCCTTGCGCAGCGCGCGGACGGTTTCGCGGGCGATCACCTTGCCGCCGATCGCGGCCTGGATCGGGATCTGGAACATGTGCGGCGGGATGAGCTCTTTCAGCTTCTCGCACATGCCGCGGCCGCGGCGGTCGGCTGCCGAACGGTGGACGAGCATGGAGAGCGCATCGACGGGATCGCCATTGACCAGGATCGACATCTTCACGAGGTCGCCCTCGCGATAATCCATGATGTTGTAGTCGAAGGAGGCGTAACCCTTGGAGATAGACTTCAGGCGGTCGTAGAAGTCGAAGACCACTTCGTTGAGCGGCAGCTCATAGGTGATCATCGCGCGGTTGCCGACATAGGTGAGTTCGGTCTGGATGCCACGGCGGTCCTGGCAGAGCTTCAGGATGCCGCCGAGATACTCGTCCGGCGTCATGATCGTCGCCTTGATCCACGGCTCGCGGATTTCCTCGATCTTCACGACATCGGGCATGTCGGCCGGGTTGTGCAGCTCCTTCTCCGTGCCGTCGGTCATGACCATCTGGTAGACGACGGAAGGGGCGGTCGCGACGAGGTCGAGATTGAACTCGCGCTCGAGGCGCTCCTGGATGATTTCGAGGTGAAGCAGGCCGAGGAAGCCGCAGCGGAAGCCGAAGCCCAGCGCCGCCGAGCTTTCCATTTCGAACGAGAAGGAGGCGTCGTTGAGGCGCAGCTTGCCCATGGCGGCGCGCAGGTCTTCGAAGTCTGCGGCGTCGACGGGGAAGAGACCGCAGAAGACGACCGGCTGGGCCGGCTTGAAGCCCGGCAGGGCCTTTTCCGTCGGGCGGCGGTCGTCGGTGATCGTGTCGCCGACGCGGGTATCGGCCACTTCCTTGATCGAGGCGGTGATGAAGCCGATTTCGCCCGGGCCGAGGCTGTCGACATTGACCATCTTCGGGGTGAGCACGCCGACGCGTTCGACCGAATATTTCGCACCCGTGCCCATCATGCGGATGGTTTGGCCCTTGGTCAGCACGCCATCGATGATGCGCACGAGAACCATGACGCCGAGATAGGTGTCGTACCAGCTGTCGACCAGCAGCGCCTTGAGCGGGGCCTTCTCGCCGCCTTCGCTCTTCGGCGCCGGCAGCTTGTGGACGATGGCTTCGAGAACATCGGGGATGCCGAGACCGGTCTTTGCCGAGATTAGCACGGCTTCCGAGGCGTCGATGCCGATGACTTCCTCGATCTGCTCCTTGATGCGCTCCGGCTCGGCGGCGGGCAGGTCCACCTTGTTGAGCACGGTGACCAGCTCGTGATTGTTGTCGATCGCCTGATAGACATTGGCCAGAGTCTGGGCTTCGACGCCCTGGGAGGCGTCGACGACGAGCAGCGAGCCTTCGCAGGCCGAGAGCGAGCGCGACACTTCATAGGCGAAGTCGACGTGTCCGGGTGTGTCGATCAGGTTCAGCACATAGGTCTCGCCATTGTTGGCCTTGTAGTGCAGGCGCACTGTCTGGGCCTTGATGGTGATGCCGCGTTCCTTCTCGATATCCATGTTGTCGAGAACCTGTTCCGACATCTCGCGATCGGCAAGGCCGCCGGTCGTCTGGATCAGACGGTCGGCCAGCGTCGATTTGCCATGGTCGATATGGGCGACGATGGAGAAGTTGCGGATATGGTCGAGGGGAGTGCGGGACGATGTGCTCATGGCTCGCGCATATAGCAGCGACCCCTTGTATCGCAAAGCGGAAAGATCGGGTTTTCCGGGCGATCACGGTGGTTTTGACGTCGCAGGCCGGCCGTCTGTCGCCTGATCCGGACCGTTGTCAGCGGCTGGCCGGTCGCCGATAGTGGGCGAGGTCCAAAAAATATCTGGCCGTTGTCGAATCCGATGTCGGAGCCGCGTCTCTTTATCGACGGGATCGACGGACGATACCGCAAGGGCCCGAAGGAGGGGCAACGACCATGCAATACCTGCTGCTGATCTATGAAAACGAGGAAATCTTCGGCGGTCCGGACAAGACCGGGCCGATCATGGCCGATCTCGGGCCGCGCCATTTCGCCTTCAGCCATGAGCTGGGCGAGAAAATGCGCGCGGGCGCCGGGCTGAAGGGTACGGAGGCGGCGACCACCGTGCGCACCACGGGTGGCAAGCAGACCATCCATGACGGTCCCTTTGCCGAGACGCGCGAACAGCTGGGCGGCTTCTATCTCGTTGAAGCCGAGGACCTCGATGCGGCGATCGCGATGGCCAGAAAGGTGCCGCTCGGCAAGGATGGCGCAATCGAAGTCCGGCCGCTCTTGCCGATGCCGCCGGGCCTGGCGGACAAGCGTTGAGGTGATGCGGCAAGCGGTTCTCGACGAGACCTTCCGGGCGGCGGGCGCGCGCATTCGTGCGGCGCTGGCCGCCCGCTACCGCGATCTCGACCTTGCGGAAGAGGCCTTTGCCGAAAGCTGCCTCAAGGCGGTGAAGGCCTGGGGTGACGAGGGACGGAACCTGCCGCGCGATCCGGCGGCCTGGCTCTACCGGGTGGCCGAACGCGCAGCCCTCGATATCCTGAGGCGAAGGCGCGTGCGCGCCGGGAACCGTCCCGATGAACCCGAACCGGAACCGACCGCCGAGGATCGGCTGGCAAGCGACGAAGCGGTGATTCCCGACGAGCGGCTGAAGTTGATCTTCGTCTGCTGCCATCCGGCCGTTGCCCCCGACAGCCGGGCAGCACTGACGCTGAAACTGGTCTGCGGTCTGTCGACGGATGAGGTGGCGCGCGCCTTTCTGGTGCCGGAGACGACGCTGGCCCAGAGGCTGGTGCGCGCCAAGCGCAAGATCGCCGAGGCGGGGGTGAGTTTCGAAGTGCCGGGACCGGAGCACTGGGCCGAGCGGCTTTCGGCCGTGCTCTCGACGCTGGAAATCGCCTATGCCAAGGCACATGAGGATGCGGCGGGCTCCGGCCGGCATGCGGGTTTTGCCCGCGAAATGCTGGAGGTGACGGCGCTCCTGACAGAGATGTTGCCACAGGAGGCGGAGGTCCTGGCACTCGCCGCCACGATCCGCTTCGCCGAGGCGAGGCGGCCGGCAAGGATGGACGCAGAGGGCGTCATGGTGCCGCTGGCCGAACAGGATCCGGAACTCTGGTCGAGGCCGCTGATCGAGGATGCCCGGCGCTTTTGCGGGCGGGCGCTTGGTTTGTCGGGGCCGGGGCCGCGCATCCTGCAGATGATGATCCATGCGCTCTGGTGCGGGCGAAAAACGCGCGCCGAGCCACCGCCCTGGAAAGCGGTGCTGGCAGCCTATGACATATTGGTCGAACTGCGCGACGACCCGATCATTCGCATCAACCGGGCCGTTGCTCTGGCCGAGGTGCGGGGTGCGGAGGAGGCGCTGGCCGAACTCGACGCCCTGGATGCCGAAACCTTGTCCGACTTCCTGCCCTACCATGCGGCACGCGCTGATCTGCTGGCCCGGATCGGACGCGTCGCCGAAGCAATCGCAGCCTATGATCGGGCCCTCGCGCTATCGCCGGGTGAGGCGGAGCGGCGGTTTCTGGAGCGCCGGCGTGACGCCTTGGTCGTGTCCTGAGCGGCTCAAACCCCGAACTGTTCCGGCCAGTCGCGGCGGGTGGCGACCTGGCCTTCCGTGCGCAGGCGCCGGACGGTGTCGAGATCGATCTCGGTGATCAGCCAGTGGCTTTCCTCGACATTGTCACTCTCGCTTTCCGCATAGATGCCATTCGGCGGCATGCCGTAGTCGGAGGGGACGTAAAGGGCCGCACGGCCGCGGTTTTCGTCGAGCGCGGGGGACCAGAGCGCGGTGCCGGCGGTGGGTGACGAGAGGACGGCGATCTGGTTTTCGAGCGCCCGGGCCTGGGCGCCGATGCGCACGCGATAAGCCCCGGCCAGCGTGTCGGTGCAGGAGGGGGCGAGGATCAGGTCGACGCCCTGGTTTGCGAGACGATTGGCCAGCATCGGGAATTCATTGTCGTAGCAGATCAGGATGCCGAGCTTGCCGAGCGGCGTGTCGAAGGCGGTGAGGCCATCCTTTCCGGCAGCAATCCCCCATTGTTCGCGTTCGAAGCGGGTCATGATGATCTTGTCCTGATGGCCGATCAGGCCGTCGGGGCCGAAGAGGAAGGCGCGGTTGCGGTATTGGCCGTCAGGATCCAGAACCGGTGCGGAGCCCGGCTGGAAGACGATGGCATGGGTGCGGGCGAGCTCCTCGCAGAGCTCGACCCAGGCCGGGATGAGCGGCTGGATGCCGGCGATCGAACCGTGGAGGTCGGAGCGGGTGACGGCATCGAGCTGGCCGGCGAGCACGAGGCCCGCATATTCCGGCAGAAGCACGAGCTTTGCGCCCCGCTCGGCGGCCTGATGCACCAGACGCGTCAGATGCAGGACGTAATCCTCCCAGCTCTCGATCAGATCGATCTTGTACTGGCAGGCGGCAAGGGTGAGGGCTGTCATGCTTTGAGATCCCGGATCCAGAAGGAAAGCGGTTTGGGGCTTTCGACGCTCTCATCAAGGTCGCGCCAGGTGAAGGTCGTCCTGAGCGCGGGGTGGTGCGTGTAGCCACGCTTGGCCCAGAAGGTATCGAGCGGCACGTAATCGGCAGGCCGGCGCGGATGGTCGGCGGGGCGCTCGACGGCGCAGAATGTGGCGTAGCGCAGCCCGAGCCTCTTCGCCTGCGCCTCGCGGCCCTCGAAGAATCTCACGCCGATGCCCTGGCCGCGATACTGAGGCAAAAGCACGCTTTCGCCGAAATAGAAGAACTGTTCGGGATCGAGGTCCGCCTCGATGAAGGGACGTTTGACCTCGTCTGTTTCGCCCGCCATCGGCGTTCCCGTGGCCACCCCGACCACGGCGTCGCCATCGCGGGCGATGACGAAGACGGAGCCTTCGGATTTCGCATAGGTGGAGAGATAGGTCTGCTCGTACACAGGATTTCCCTCGTAGAGATAGGGAAAGGCCCGGAAGACAGTGGTTCTGAGCCGCGCCAGGTCGCCGAAGAAAGGCGTGGCGTCGCTGCCGGAAAAGGATTGGATCGTAAGCGCCATAGAGTGTTTTCAGTCCGTTGCGGAGTGTTTATACCCATCTCCCACGACCCGACAAAGCAATTCCACGACGAGGAGTGATCGATGACCGCCGCAGCCACCATCCGTGCCTATTACGACGCCTTCAATGCCGGCGACATGGACCGCTTCCTCTCGCTCCTGACCGATGACGTGGCGCATGACATCAACCAGGGTGCCCGCCAGACGGGCAAGGAAGCGTTCTCCAAGTTCATGGACCACATGAACCGCTGCTACAAGGAAGAGCTCACCGATATGGTGATCATGGTGAGCGAGGACGGCACGCGCGGTGCGGCCGAATTCATCGTCAACGGCACTTATTTGGCGACCGACGAGGGTCTGCCGGAAGCCAATGGCCAGACCTACCGCCTGCCGGCCGGCGCCTTCTTCGAGATCCGCGACGGCAAGGTTGCCCGCATTTCCAACTATTACAGCCTGCCGGACTGGATCGCCCAGGTCGGCGGCTGAACGTCAAGCACTCCCAAAAAGAGCCGCCACGCCAAAGCGGGACGGCTCTGTTCTCTGGCCGGCGTCATGCCAGGCCATTTCGGATCAGTTGACCGACCAGTCGCGCTTGACGGTGTCGGCATCCTTGGAGAGATGCACGTGCTGGTCGACACGGTCGACCCAGTCGAGCGGGATGTAATGGTGCTGGCCGTCGGCTGAATCCTTCTTGGTCAGCTTGATGCGGCTCTGACCATCCATGTGGTCTACGGTGCCGACATGGGCGCCGTCCTGAGCCAGAACATCCATGTGTTCGCGGATCTCGTCTGCAGAAATCATCGGTCTTGCTCCTCTGCGTGTTGCACGATCTGGAAAAGGCTCAACGGGAGGACTTTGTTCCGGGGCCTGAATTCAGCGACGATGAATGGCCGCAGGAACAACCTGGCTTCCAGCGCATTGACCGGCACCGGCGATATCCCCCGCCGGCCAGCGAGTATGTCCATGCTTCCGAGAATTGCGATCATCGGCACGGGCCCGACCGGTCTCTACACGTTCAAACAGCTGATCTGTTCGACGGTTCCGCTGTCGATCACGCTTTACGAAGCGGAGGGCGAACCCGGCAAGGGGACGCCCTATCACCCGGACATGAACGATGCCGCCATGCTCTCCAACATCCCGAGCATCGAGCTGCCGGCCTTTACCGAGACCCTGGTCGACTGGCTGAAGCGACAGGACGACGACACGCTGTTGCGCCACGGCATCCGCCGGGACGCCATCGACGAGCGGGAATTCTATCCACGCCTGGTCCTCGGCGACTACATGCAGGCGCAGTTTAAACGGATGCTGGCCGACGCGGCCGAGCGAGGACATGACGTGACGGTCCTGGCCCGCCATAGGGTCACCGACATCGACATCCAGGCGGGTGCGATCCGGCTGAAGGTACGCCACCGCGACGGTGAAGAGGACGCGGTCTTCGATCACGTCGTCATGGCAACCGGCCACAATTGGCCCGAGACGACGCAGATCCGTCCCGGCTATTTCGTCTCGCCCTGGCCGGCTGCCATCCTCAAGTCCATTCCCGCAGAGCCCGTCGGCATTCTCGGCACCTCGCTGAGCGGCATCGACGCGCTGATCACCGTGGCGACCGCTCATGGCATGTTCTACAGCGATGCCGTGGGCGACCTGCAGTACCAGCCGGCGGCTGGCACGGAAGGTTTCCGGGCCACCCTGATGTCGCGCAAGGGCATCCTGCCGGAGGCGGATTTCTATTGCCCGCTGCCCTATGAGACGCCTTTGGTCTGCACGGAAGACGCCATCGATGCGCTGATCGCAACCGGCCGGCACGATCTGCTGGACGATGTCTTCGAGCTCTTTTGCGGCGAGATCATCGCCCGCGACCCTGACTATGCGCAGCGGATCGGCCTCTCGCGGCTGACCGTCGAAACCTTCGCTGCCGCCTATTATGCCGACCGGACCGAAAGCGATCCGCTCGTCTGGGCAGCGAGGAACCTGGCCGAGGCCGAGGAAAACCGGCTGAAGCGCTATACCGTGCCGTGGCGCTATGCGATCCTGATCACCCACGAGATCGTCGCGCGCGTCGTTCCACATCTGGACGAAACGGACCTGAAGCGCTTCCACCGCCACTTCAAGGGCATCTTCATCGATGACTATGCCACCGTGCCTTTGATGTCGATCCGCAGGCTGTTGGCGCTATCGCGGGCCGACAAGCTTTCGGTTCTCAGATTGGGCGAGGACTACGCGATGCGCACGGCCGAGGAGGTGCTGGAGCGCGGCGCGGAGCTCGAGGTGGACGGTCAGATACATCGTTTCTCTTCCTTCATCGATGCAACGGGTCAGGACGCCCTGTCGGCCACCGACTTGCCGTTTCCCAGTCTGGTTCAGCAAGGCGGTGTGCGCGAATCCGCAACGATCGAAGCGGCCGTGATCCGGCAGCCGGATCGCGATCCCGACCGGGTCCGCACCGGCGGCGTCGATGTCGACGAATGCTATCGGCCGCGACTTGGTCCTGTGTCGGATGGCAGGCTGTATTGCGCGGCGATCGCCTTTCTGCTGCACAAGGAGCCCTTCGTGCAGGGGATTACCAGCGCGCGGGACATTGGCGAGACGGTCGCCCGCGCCATTCTGAGCGACATCGCCGACGAAAAGACCCCGCGGTTTCAGATTCCCGCATAAACCGGATCACCGACGCCGATGGTCACGGTGTCGACGGGCGTGGCGTAAACGCCGAGATTGCGATTGTTGTGACGGATGATGCCGCGCAGCACGTCGGGCTCCTGCGATAGGCCCGGCTGCGCAACCAGCGTCATGCCACAGCGACGCGATGCCTCCGTGACACGGATGTCCGCTGGACCGATGCGGATCCGCCCGCCGACCCAGCTGTTTTCGACAAAGCCCGTGTCCTCATCGGTTTCAATGAGAACCGAGGGCCGGAAGCGCCTGACATCGAGTGCCGTCAGATCCGTCGCTGCGGCAAGCTCTTCCAGAGATGCGGTCGTCACCAGGTGCAGCGGCGCCGGCCTGTAGCGGTTGGAGACGACCGGCAGGCGGATATCGCCGGAGCCAACGACACCGATCGCAACCGGAAAACCGAAATGCTCGGCAAGGCGGTCGGGCAGCGCGCTGTCGTCGAGCCCATGCAGGGCGCCATCGGCAAAGTGGAGGATCGGCATGCCGGCCAACGGCTGCGAGGCGGTGATGAACAGGGCAGGGCGCCAGCGCGGCTCGCGTTCGGGCGCGGCCACGCCGCCGGTTTCTGGGCAGAAGAGCGCAAAACCCCGGTCTCCGACGATGCCGGTCGGCGAGACGGAAATCGAGGTGAGAGCCTCTCCACCGACAGAACTCACCGGATAGCGCCAGACGCCCTGCACTCGGCCGATCTTCCGCATGTTGCCTCCGTTTAAGACCATCACCATACGTCAGATGGGTCGCTGATGTTCCCGCAAACATCAAATACAGGACAGCGCCGCAGCCGATCCGTCGACATCTACGCCTGCCTTGGTTGTATCTGTACAAGGTGCTGCAGCCCAGGGAGGATAACTATCCGTCCCAGCCCAGATTTTTTGACGATTGTCATGGGCAGGAAGCGATCGTTTACAGAGTTTAAACGAACCAATCTCAGATTTAGCATGCGAAAAATGGCAGGGGCGGTCGGGCAGGAGGAGGCTGCGATCGCTCTTTGCCGTCGCACTGAACAGTTGAGTGAGTTGAAATTCTGAGCGGAGCCGTGCAGTGGAACGCAGATATTCAAGCTGGGGTAATGACGCCAGCGCAATCATGGACGCGATGAGCCAATCTCAGGCGATCATCGAATTCAAGCCCGACGGCACCATACTCTGGGCGAACGAGAACTTCTGCAAGGCGGTCGGCTATCGGCTGGAGGAGATTGTCGGGCAGCACCACCGGATCTTTGTTGATCCGACTGAGGCGGCCTCGCAGGAATACAGGGATTTCTGGGCCAATCTGGCGGCCGGAAATTTTGACCGGCGGCAGTATCGTCGCTTCACGAAAACGGGTCGCGAGTTCTGGATCGAAGCCTCGTACAATCCGGTGAAGAAGAACGGCAAGACCTACAAGGTGGTGAAATTCGCCTCCGACATCACGGCGGCGAAGACCAAGAGCGCGGATGATGCTGGAAAGCTCGATGCCATATCTCGGGCGCAGGCGATGATCGAGTTCACGCCCGATGGCATCATCCTGACCGCCAACGAGAATTTCTGTGGTGCGGTCGGCTATTCGCTTTCCGAGATCCAGGGCAAACACCATCAGATGTTCTGCGATCCGGACTATGCGCGCAGCGATGACTATCGTCAGTTCTGGCAGCGCCTGGCCCGCGGCGAGTTCTTCACCGCCGAATATGAGCGTATCGCCAAGGGTGGCAGGCGCATCCATATCCAGGCTTCCTACAACCCGATCTTCGATGACCATGGCCGCGTGTTCAAGGTGGTCAAGTTTGCGACCGACATCACCCAGCGGGTCGCGAATGTCGAAGTGCTGGCCGGCTCGCTGCAGGCGCTGGCGGATGGAGACCTGACGGGACACCTGTCCGAGCCCTTCCTGCCGGCTCTCGACCGACTGCGGGTCGACTACAACGAAGCTGTTGCGAAACTGAGGGCTGCCATGCAGTCCGTCTCGCAGAATGCCGGGGCCATTTCTGCGGCCGCCCAGGAGATCAAGGCCGCCTCGCAGGATCTGTCAACGCGCACCGAGCATCAGGCCGCGTCGATCGAGGAGACGGCCACCGCGCTCGAAGAGATTACCACAACGGTCGGCGAGTCGAGCGCCAAGGCTCAGCAGGCCGGGCAGCTTGTCCGCCAGACGAAGGAAAATGCCGAGCGCTCCGGGGAAGTCGTGACCAATGCCGTCGACGCCATGGGCAAGATCGAGGCATCGGCCGCAGAGATCGGCAACATCATCGGGGTTATCGATGAAATCGCCTTCCAGACCAATCTGCTCGCCCTGAATGCGGGCGTGGAAGCGGCCCGCGCCGGGGAGGCAGGCAAGGGCTTTGCGGTGGTCGCCCAGGAGGTTCGCGAACTGGCACAACGATCGGCCAAGGCGGCCAAGGAGATCAAGGAGCTGATCCGCGCCTCCAACGGTCACGTTCAAAATGGCGTCACGCTCGTCGGCGAGACAGGCAAGGCTCTTGAGGCCATCGTGGCCGAGGTCATTCAGGTGAACGCCAATGTCACCGCAATCGTCGAAGCCTCGCGCGAGCAGGCCAGCGGCTTGAAGGACATCAATACCGCCGTCAACACCATGGATCAGGGCACCCAGAAGAACACGGCCATGGTCGAGGAAATGAGCGGAACGGCCCAGAAGCTGGCAAACGAGGCCGACGAACTGTTCCGACTTCTCTCGCGGTTCCGGGTCGGGTCCAGCAGTGCCGGCACGCTCGCCGTGACAGGACGGATGCCGTCGATACAGCAGGCATCACGCCAGGCGGCTTCGCCCATGCCGCGTGGCACGGCAAGACCGGCTGCGATCATGCGCGGAAATGCAGCCGCGAAACTGGATAACTGGGAAGAATTCTAAGGCGGCCCGCGCCACCACGCCCGACGACCGACAGACGATGAATGAACCCATCCGGGGAGCGCAAGCCGCCTCCCCGGATGGCATTGCGGCTTTGCCGGATTTGGAGCCATTCATTTCGAAATGAACGGCTAGCTCACGTCCAGTCGAGCACGATCTTGCTCGCCTTGCCAGCGCTAGCGAGTTCGAAGGCTTCGGCGTAATCGTCCACCTTCATCCGGTGGGTGATGACCCTGCGGATGTCGAGGCCGCTTTCGAGCATGGCGAGCATCTTGTGCCAGGTGTCGAACATTTCGCGGCCATAAATGCCCTTCAGCGTCACCATGCGGAAGACGACCTTGGAGAGGTCGAAATGGAAGGGCCGGGCCGGCACGCCGAGAAGTGCGATCCGGCCGCCCATGACGAGATGGTCGATCATCTGGTCAAGCGCTGCCGGCGAGCCGCTCATCTCGAGGCCGACATCGAAGCCTTCCTTCATCTTCAGCTTCGCCATCACGTCGCGCAAATCTTCGTTCGCGACGTTGACCGGATGCACATCGGCGACTTCGGCCGCAAGCGCCAGCCGCTCCGGGTTGACGTCAGTGATGACCACGTGACGCGCGCCGACATGGCGGGCGATCGCGGCCCCCATGATGCCGATCGGCCCGGCGCCGGTAATGATCACGTCCTCGCCGACGAGATCGAAGGCGAGCGCCGTATGTACGGCATTGCCGAGCGGATCGAGGATCGCGCCGATCTCGTCGTCGATCGTGTCGGGCAGCGGGATGATGTTGAAGGCCGGGATCCTGGCGAACTCCGCAAACGTGCCCTGGACGTTGACGCCGATGCCCTTGGTCTCCGGGTCGAGATGATATTTGCCGGCGCGTGAGGCGCGGCTGTTCATGCCGACGAGATGGCCCTCGCCGGAGACGCGCTGGCCGACCTGGAGGTTGCGCACATTGGCGCCAACGGCAACGATCTCGCCGGCATATTCATGGCCGGTGATCATCGGCACGGGGATCGTCTTCTGCGCCCACTCGTCCCATTTGTAGATGTGCACGTCGGTGCCGCAAATGCCTGTTTTGTTGATCTTGACCAGCACGTCGTCGGGCCCGATCTCCGGGACCGGCGCGTCGATCATCCAGATGCCGACTTCGGATTTCTGTTTGGAAAGCGCCTTCATGGTCAGATCATCCCGATGGTCTTGCCGGCATCGATGAATGCGGCGATGGCGGTGTCGATATCGGCCTCGCTGAGCGCTGCCGACATCTGTGTGCGGATGCGGGCCTGGCCCTTGGGCACGACGGGGAAGAAGAAGCCGGCGACATAGACGCCGCGCGCATCGAGTTCGGCGGCAAGCTTTTGCGCCAGTACGGCGTCGTGGGTCATGACCGGGATGATCGGCGTTTCGCCGGGAAGCAGTTCAAAGCCGGCCTCGGTCAGGCCCTGGCGGAAGCGCTTGGTATGGCCGGTAAGCTTTTCGCGCAGATCGTCAGCACGTTCGGCGATCTCGATCGCCTTCAGCGAGCCGGCGGCGACGGCGGGTGCGAGACTGTTGGAGAAAAGGTAGGGCCGCGCCCGCTGGCGTAAGAGATCGATCGCGGCTTTCGGGCCGGCAATGAAGCCGCCCATGGCGCCACCCAGCGTCTTGCCGAAGGTGCCGGTGATGATGTCGACGCGGGTGCCGACACCGGTCAGCGTCGGTGTGCCCTTGCCCTTGGCGCCCAGATGGCCCGTGGCGTGGCATTCGTCGATCATCACCATGGCGCCATATTTCTCGGCGAGTGCGCAGATCTCCGGGAGCTTCGCGACATAGCCGTCCATCGAGAAGACGCCGTCCGTGACGATCAGCCGGAAGCGCGTGCCCTCGGCAATCGCCTTCTTCAGCTCGTCTTCCAGCGCATCCATGTCCGAATTGGCATAGCGGTAGCGCTTTGCCTTGGAGAGGCGCACACCGTCGATGATCGAGGCGTGGTTGAGGCTGTCGGAAATGATCGCATCTTCCGGGCCGAGCAGCGTCTCGAAGATCCCGCCATTGGCATCGAAACAGGCGGCAAACAGGATCGCATCGTCCTTGTCGAGATAGCGGGCGATCGCCTGCTCGAGCTGGCGATGGATGTCCTGCGCGCCGCAGATGAAGCGCACCGAAGCCATGCCGAAGCCGTGGCTGTCGATCGCAACCTTCGCGGCCCGTTCGATCTCGGGATGGTTGGCAAGCCCGAGATAATTGTTGGCGCAGAGATTGATCATCTCGCGCGTGCCTCTGGCATCGCGAACCTGGATGCGGCCCGATTGCGGGCTGACGATTTCACGCTCGCGCTTCAGAAGCCCGTCGGCTTCGATGCCCTTAAGTGTTTCGGTGATATGGTCGAGAAAGCCGGCTTGCATGGGAAATCCCTCGATGCTGAATAATTCCAGGATATCGGAATTTTGCCTATCGGCAATCGATATTTTGGAATTGCCTTTTCGCCTATCTGTGTAGCACGACCAGCAGGCCCTTGCCGATATCGGTTCCGGCATTGCGGATCGCATGTGGAACATCGGCGCGGTACCGGGCGGTTTCGCCTGATCGGATCACTGTCGTGCTGCCGCCGCAGGAAATCTCGAAACCGTCTGTAAAGGCGGTGAAATGCTCGAAGGCGCCGATCGAATGCGGCTGGCTGACGAGCGCGCCGCCCGGATCCATTTCGAGGTCATACCATTCCGTCTGGCCGGCGAGCCGGGGCGAGCTCAGGATCTTCAGCCGGCAGGAGCCATCGGCGCTGCGGATGACGGGCGTGTGCATGACCGAGGTCACCTCGATCTCCTCGCGACCCGCCACGGAGGTGCCGTTTCCGATCAGATCGGACAACTCGATCTCCATGGCCTGGGTGAGGCTCCAGAGCACGGCAAAGGTCGGGTTGGCCTCGCCGCGCTCGATCTGGCTCAGCATCGACTTGGAGACGCCGGACAGTGTGCCGAGCTGCTCGAGCGTCAGCTTGCGCGCCTTGCGCTCGCGCTTGATGGCCGGGCCGATCTCGGGAGTGTGCTGCATGGGGTCATGTCCTGCGGTTTGAACGGCGATGGCCGACGATCCTTTTAAGCCGAGCCTGCGGGAATGCGGAAGAGGCAAGTGCACAGAGCTTGACTCCAATATCAGCGCATGGAATTCTCATATAATGGAATCGACCGATCACTTTGAGAAACATGTCGCCGAACGGCTGAAACGCCTGCGCCTCGAGCGCGGCCTGACGCTGGATCATTTGGCGGATCTCTCCGGCGTCAGCCGGGCGATGATCTCGCGCATCGAGCGCATGGAGGCAAGCCCGACGGCAGCTCTTCTGGCGCGGCTCTGCTCGGCCCTTGGGGTATCGCTCTCGGTCTTCTTTGCAGGCAATGAAGCCGAGCCGTCGCCGTTGGCACGGCGCGCCGACCAGGCGATCTGGCGCGATCCAGAAAGCGGCTATCTGCGCCGCGCCGTTTCGCCTCAGGGGACGGGCAGCGGCACCGATATCGTCGAGGTCGAATTTCCCGCAGGTGCCGAAGTGCGCTTTCCCGGCCGTCCCACGGGCCGCAGCCAGACCCAGCATGTCTGGGTCTTCGAAGGGGCAATCGAACTGATGGTCGGCGAGACGGTACATCGGCTGGAAGCCGGCGATTGCCTGTTCATGAATGTCGGCGATGTGCACGGCTACAGGAACCCGACCGACCGACCCGCCCGCTATGCCGTGGTGATCTCCCTCGGCCCCTGATTTCTTTAGACCACAGGACACGACCCATGCCCGATAACAAGACCGAAATCCGTGCGCTTTCACAGGCCGATGCGATCGCCGCCTTGCCCGATCTCTGCGAGACGCTCGCCGACTGCGTCGAGGGTGGGGCCTCGCTCGGCTTCATGGCGCCTTTTGCGCCTGCCGATGGTGAAGCCTTCTGGCGGGGTGTGGCGGACGCCGTCGGGCGCGGCGAAGTGCTGCTCTACGGCGCCTTTCTCGGTGACCGCCTCGTTGGCAGCGTGCAGGTCGGCTTTGCCTCCAAGCCCAACCAGCCGCATCGCAGCGATCTGATGAAGCTGCTCGTGCATCGTGACGCGCGCGGCCTCGGCCTCTCCAAGGCCCTGATGGCCGCCGCGGAGAGCGGCGCCGCGAAGGCCGGACGCTGGCTTCTTGTCCTTGATACGGCAGCTGGCGAGCTCGCCGAAACGCTCTACGAAAAGCTTGGCTGGCAGCGCTCCGGCATCATCCCGAACTATGCGCTTTTCCCCGATGGCCGCTATTGCGACACGGTCGTCTTCTGGAAAACTGTTGCCTGATCGCATCGCGTTCAAGTTATTGAGTTTAAGCCCAAAAAACGCCAACCTCCGGCTCTTTCCAGCCGCATGAGCATCTGCTTATGGTCCGTGCGTTTCGCGATGTGGGGGGCCGCTCGCGATCCGGGGGATGAAACGACATGACTGCAAAGTATCTGGTGAAATGGACGGCTGTCGCGCTGGCACTCGCCGTGGCTGCGCCGGCTCTGGCCGCCGACGTGACCTTCGTGATGCGCAACGACCATCCGAATGCCGTTGAGGTGGAGCTTTACAGTCAGGACCGCGACCATGTCTGGCCGGGCAACAACGAGGTCTTCTATCTCGACGATGGCGAGACCAAGCAGATCCCGCTGTCCTGCGAGGAAGGTGAAACGATCTGCTATGGCGCCTGGATTTCCGGCGACAAGCAGAGCTATTGGGGCGTAGGTCCCGATAACACGGAGAATTGCGAGAACTGCTGCTATACCTGCACCGGTGGCGAGACCGAGCAGATCAACCTGACCGAGTAATATCGGATCGGCGGGGGCCGAGGGGCAGGGGGCGATTTTTTGGTCGTATGATCAGGAAATCGCCCCCTTTGCACTTGTGGCCGTGCCTCTGACGAGGCTAGTTTTCCCTCCAAAAGAACCAGAGGGAAAACGAGGCAATGCGCGTATTCTATTCCGAAAAACACAAGCTCCGGGACGCCAAGACCGAGCTGCATGGCGGCCTTCTGGTCAAGCCTTTCGAAGGTCCCTTCCGCGCCGAATGGGTGCTGGCGGGCGTCAGGGAAGCCGGTTTCACCGATGTCCGTGCGCCGGCAGAACATGGGCTTGAAACGGCGCTCAAGGTGCATGATGCGGGTTACCTTGAATTCCTGCGCACCTGCTGGGATCGCTGGCAGGCGCATGGCTTCGAGGGTGAGGCGATCGCAACCTCCTTCCCCTGTCGCCGCAGCCAGACGGGCCGCGTGCCAAAGAACATCGACGGTGCCGTCGGCTACTACACCAATTCCGCCGAGACCTCGATTTCCAAGGGCACTTATGAGGCGGCAATCGCCTCGATGGATGTTGCCCTGTCGGGTGCCGACTGGCTGAACGAGGGCAACCGCTTCGCCTTCTCGCTGTGCCGCCCGCCGGGCCACCATGCCGGCATCGATCTCTTCGGCGGTTATTGCTTCATCAACAATGCGGCCGTCGCCGCCCAGCGTCTCATCGACCACGGCGCGAAAAAGGTGGCGATCCTCGATGTCGACTTCCACCATGGCAACGGCACACAGGACATCACCTACCGCCGCGGCGACATCTTCTTCGCCTCCCTGCATGGTGAACCGGAAGACGCCTTTCCCTTCTTCCTCGGCTATGCCGACGAAACCGGTGAGGGCGACGGCGAAGGCCTGAACGCCAATTACCCGATGCCCTCGGGCACGCCCTGGGAAATCTGGTCGGCCGCCCTGGAAGACAGTCTGAAGAAGATCAAGGCCTATGGTGCCGAAGCGATCGTCGTCTCGCTCGGCGTCGATACCTTCGAAAAGGACCCGATCAGCTTCTTCAAGCTGAAGAGCCCGGACTATATCCGCATGGGCGAGATGATCGCAGCCAGCGGCGTGCCGGTGCTGACCCTGATGGAGGGCGGCTATGGCGTGCCGGAAATCGGGCTGAATGTCGCCAACGTCTTGAAGGGTCTTGAGAGCTGAGAGGGCTTCAATAGCCCTTGGAAGCTTCTGTGAAATAGGCCTTCAGTCTTATCACGTCGGCTTGTTCGATGGTGGTCCCGGTGACTGCGATCCACGGGTCGACGTGATGTTGTGGTGCATAAACGTGCCCATAACCGATCGGGCTGGTTGTGGCGATCATCATGTCGAACAACAGCTGCAGCATGGTGAGCACGGGATACCAGGTGAGTTCGGGCGAGACATCCGGACCCCTTGCGCCCGCCAGCCATTCCGGGGCGCGATAGGCGGAGCGAGCCTCGAAGAACACCACGGGATCACTGGCATATTGCAGGTAGACGATCCGGAGCGGACCCCAGTCGGCAGCCCGTGGGTCGAATCTACTCTGCTGGTTGGTGAAGCGCACAATCGACCCGTCGCCATATCGCGGCAGCCATGCGGGTGAACCGGCCTCCCGATTTCTGGTGAGCTCGTTCCACATCCGGCTCTGGAATGGAGGGCCAACCCAGAGCGCGCCGTAGAAGGGATCGGCCACGATCTCCAGCAGATCCACCGAGGCCTGCGAATTCAGCGCTCCCAGGCTCAGACCATACAGAACCAGTTTGGGGCGCTGGTCGGTCGGCAACTGTTTCCAGTGACGATAGACTGCACGAAAGAGAGACTTTGCCGACTCGGAGCCATATTCGGGTTCAACCAGCAGCGAAAGCCAACTGCTCAGATAGGAATACTGTAGCGCCACGCTCGCAACATCGCCTCGAAGCAGAATATCAAGCGTGTCTCCTGCAGCCGGATCGATCCAGCCAGTCCCGGTCGGCACGACGATGACCAGCGTGGAGCGCTTAAATCCGCCCTGTCGAATGAGTTCTTCCAGCGCAAGCGAAACCCGGGTCTCGATATCCTCTCCATTGTTCAGGCCCGCATAGACCCGGATCGGTTCCAGCGCAGGCTTGCCCCAGATGCGTTCGATATCGGTGCGCGTTGGCCCCGAGGCGACATATTGCCGTCCCTGGCGGCCAAGACCATGCCAGGCGAGGAGTGAATCCGGCCCTCCGGTCTTCAATGGCGACGTCGGGGCGGTAATCTGGTCTTCGATCAGATTGTCCAACTGCTGAAACGTCGAATCTGCCAGCCGTAGCGCGCCCCGCAAGACAATGTTTTCGCCGATCGACCAGAAGATGAAGGCGGCAAGGACGAAGCCGAGCAGAGTGGCAAACCGAGGCGGCAGGATGGTGGCCATCCGATCTGCCAGCCTCCGGAACAGCATCAGGAACAGGCGCCCGATCCAAATCAGGGTCATGCAGAGAGCGACTGATACCACAATGACTTCGAACGGATGAACGGTGGCGAGCGGTTCCATCTGCCAGAGCGCCCGTGTCGAGTTCTGCCAGACGTCCGCCCGCCAGAGCGCGATCGCCACGGCGGGAACACCGATGACGGTGATCGCCGTCAGCGCCTTTCGACGCGGCAGGTTTGGTCGTCGAAGCTGCAGCACGGACCAAAGCGAGGAGAGCGAAACACCGAGTAGGTAACCGACGGCCGCCGAAACGCCGGATAGGGCGCCCTGCACCAGCGCGTCGCGTGGCATGAGACTGGGTGTCAGCGAGGCACAGAAAAAGGCGATCGCAAGCACAAGGCCCGAGAGGGAAAGCCTGCCGAAGAACACTCTGACGATCGCTGACAGCATGACCAAAGTGCCCCCGCGTTGCTCATTGCCCCTGCGTGTCGGTCGCCTGAAGGTTGAACACGCGCGCTGGCTGCGTCTGATGCTGGAAGAGCTTAGGGACGCAGCGAGATCTTGGCAAGCAAGCCGAGGAGGGGCGCCCTTGGCCAGGGCCGGGTGACACGAAGGTCACGCCACGGTCATGGCTCGCGTCGTTTCCAGCCTTTCTGCGCCCGCCACAAGACGGTCGAATCCGCATAACCGAGCACCTCGGCGATCCGCGATTTCTGCACATGCGCCTGAAGCTGTGTCGTCGCGATGGTTTCGCGGGTTTCCCGCACCAGGTCACGCAGCGAGGTTCCTTCCTCGGCAAGGCGTCGCTGCAGCGTGCGGACCGAGATCCTGAGTTCGGTGGCGATTGCCGGAAGCGTGATCGGCTTGTGGCCGAGATATATGCCGATCAGCCCGCGCACCCGCTCGCTGATGCTGTCGGGCACCATGGTCTTGCCGACCAGTTCTGCCACATGCCGTTCGAGCACGGCGGAGAGAGCCGGATCTTCCTGACGGTAGAGGCGGGTCGCGTCGCGACCCTCGACGATGATGCGGTTGGCGGATTCGCCGAATACAAGGGGGCAGCGGAAGATACGCTCCAGCACCGAACGGTCGCGCGGCGCCATATGCTCGAAATGCACCTCGAGCGGCTTCCAGCTCTTGGCAAAACACGAGCGCACCAGCTGGCAGGAGGCAACCACCGAGAATTCGCTGTCCTGCCGACGCGGCCACATCATCGGATCATCCAGCCGGTAGCTCCAGACCAGATTGCCATCCTCTTCGAAGACGCCCGAGCTCGTCGCGCTCTGCACCGTGTTGACGTATTTCGCCAGCCGCTCGAAGCCGGCGCGGATCGTGCCCGAGATCGAGAACAACACGCCGATCGGCCCGATGTCGCTTGGCTTGAACAGGGTGCCAAGCCGGGCACCGAGCGAGGCTTCACCGGTCACCAGGGCCGCCTCCTCGAAGATCGCGACATAACGCGCCATCGGGATCATCGCGTAGGGGTCGTCCAGCTGGCTGCGCAAGATGCCGTGTGATGCGAGCAAAAGGTCGGTCTTGCCGCTGCGCCGGTCGATTTGTTCGACGAGCGGAGCAAGCACCGAGGCGCGGATCGATGCAATTGCGGGCATCGGCCTGTTCATTTGCGATGCAACTGCTATTTTCGCCATCCCGAAACGGCCGCGTGGCGCGGTTTATCGATTCATTGGCATGAACTGCAATATCGGGGCCAAACTGTCGCACCTACCCTCTTGATGAAAATCAAGCACAAGAGGGGTTCCCATGACATTACAATCCAGTGCGGATGGTCCCACGGACCGGCTGGCAAAGAATTCCGTCGGCCTCGCCCATATCGTCTTTTTCGTCGTCGCTGCCGCAGCACCCTTGACCGCCG
>LFEF01032896.1_pt1 | contig 22859 bp, 16 predicted proteins | sample 619371 | NCBI WGS metagenome assembly LFEF01 (sample SAMN03014291, study PRJNA259931) | freshwater metagenome | biome: lake; feature: waterbloom | place: China: Taihu Lake | collected 2006-08 | depth 0 m m
CAGCCACAATGCGGGAAACTCCTTTCTCCTGCATTGTGACGCCAATCAACTGCTGCGCCATTTCCATGGCGATTTTATTGTGGGAAATGAACAAAAACTGAGTTTGTTCAGACATTTGTTTGACCAAGCGAGTGAAGCGTTCGGTGTTTGCATCGTCCAGCGGAGCATCGACCTCGTCGAGCAGGCAGAACGGTGCGGGGTTGAGTTCAAAGATCGCGAAAACGAGCGCAGTGGCCGTCAGGGCCTTTTCGCCGCCGGATAACAGGTGAATAGTGCCGTTTTTCTTGCCTGGAGGTTGGGCGAATACTTGCACGCCAGCATCAAGAATTTCATCGCCAGTCATGACCAGTCGAGCCTCACCCCCACCAAATAGTTTGGGGAACAGGCGTGAGAAGTGTCCGTTAACCACACCGAAGGTTTCAGAAAGAAGATCACGCGTTTCCTTGTCAATTTTGCGAATTGCATCCTCAAGGGTTTCCATCGCCTCCATCAGGTCGGCAGCCTGTTGATCAAGGAATGACTTTCTCTCTGTTGCCGCCGCCAATTCGTCCAACGCAGCCAGGTTAACTGCCCCCAACTCTTGCATGCCATTGGTAAGACGGGTGACCTCAGCCTGGAGAACCGATGCTTTGGGAGGCACCTCCATGGCAACGAACTGGTGGGCCAATTCGTTTACATCAGCCTGTACTTCATCCATCAAATTTTTGTACTGTTCAATGGTGAGTTCTGCAGCCTGAATTTTCAATGCAAGATCTTGGACCGCGTCACGCAGAGGATCTGCCAGCTTGTCACTCTCTTTCTCGGCACGCTCAAGCTCGGAAACCTTGGCCATAATCTGTTCGAGCGCGTCGCGGGAGACTGCTACCTTTTCTTCAGCGATTACCCGTTCTTCCAGGGCGGCTTGCAGCGCTTCTTGGCCTTCAGTTTCTGAAAGTCCCTCAAGTTCCGCCAGTGCCAGTTGTTTGCGTTGTTGAATTTGCTGAATTTGACTGCTGGCAAAAGCGATGTCTCGCTCACATTCACGTTGGCGTGATTCCTGGTTGCGAATGTTGAATTCAGCGTCCTGCTTTCTGCGCAGCGCATTTTGCACTTGCGCCTGTTTGTCACGAAGCGCTTGCTCCGCCTCGGTTACTTTGTCTTTTCGGCTTTCCAGCGCATCACTGGCCACCGCAAGCTGCTCATCCAACTCTGCATATTTGTCCTCTGACTCCAGCAAAATGGCCCGTTGTTCCTCAAGTTCACTCTGCAACAACGCCAAGTCCAGCCCAATTTGTTCTCGGCGACTGTCTGCTCTACTTTGCTGTTCCTGCAGGCGAATCAGTTGTACTTGCGCTTCGTGCTGTCTCTTGGTCAAACTTTCAACGAGATTTCTCGCCTGAACCACATTGGCTTTGATCTCCCCGGTCCGTAATTGCAACTGGTCCCGCTTGGCCATCGATTCATTCTTTAGCATATCGAGTGCACGAACTTCAGTACGCAAGGCTTCGATTTGCTGTTGTCGCTCAAGCCGTCCGCTTTGAGCATTGTCGGCGGCGTAGAAAGACACACCTGTTGCACTGACACAATGTCCTTGAGGGGTGAATACCTTTTGTCCTGGCTTCAGGTTTTTCCTTTTTGCCAGCGCAGCTTGTAAATCGGGCGCCAGTAGGTAACCGGCCAATGATTGGATCAAGGACTGCTGGATGGCCGAGTCTGGACTGCGCACCAAACTGGCCAGGTCTTCGGGTCCAACAGAAAGGTGCGAGTTGCCACCCTGACTCATTGATTCCATGAAAGCGACGCGCGCAGGAGGTGGTTGTTTGGCAAAGCCCTCAACCATGTCAAGAGTTCGCACCTGAAAACTGTCCAACGATTCACGTAACGCCGATTCAAGTGCTCTTTCCCAGCCGCGTTCGACCTGAAGCTTTCCCAAAAGACGAGGGGTGTCGCTGAGTCCACTGCTTTCAATCCAAGGCTTTAACTCTGCACTTTCTGCAAGTTGCTCATTCAATTTTTCCAAGGCTTGCAATTGGGCCTGTGCGTTGGCGTGTTTGTCCCGTTCGTTATTGAACGCGGCTTGAACATGGTCAAGTTCAGCACTACCCGCTGCCAATTTATTCTCAAGTTCATTGAGATTTCCCGCAGCATCGCCAAGTTCGCGCTCAAGTGACCGAACTCGGGATTGAACCTCATCCATTTCATGTGCAGAGGGCGCTGCGATTTGTAGTTTTTCACTTTCAAGCCTGTCCAGCTTCACTTGAATGGCGCTTTCAGCACGGCTCGCCGATTCTTGTTGAGAAGACACCTGACTCAGTGCCTGCTGAATCTGCATGACACCAGCGCGCTCTTGGTCCACTGCGGAGCGGGCAGCCTGCAGGGCCTGCTCGACCGGTTCCACTGCGAGCTCAGCCTCTTCGAGGGCTATGATCCGCTCTTCAAGCTCGGCTTGCATTTCCTCAGTGGACCCGCTGAGCTCTTCCAACCGAGCCTTGGCATCTTCCTGTCGTACAGTCCAATTTTGAATTTCAAGTTCAAGCTCGGCGACTCTGGCGCCCAAACGGGCACGCGATTCAGCCATGACACGCAAATCTGCTTCGAGACGGCTAACCTGGCGGTTGGCTTCTATCCATTGTGTTTGGTCGTTCTCCAGCTGTTGCTGGGCATCCACCTGCCTTTCACGCACCGCAAAAAGCTCTGTTTGTGTGCTGATGGACCTGCTTTGAATGGCTTCAAGATCGGCCTTGGCGCGTTCAAGTTTGGCCTGACCGGTATTTTTCTGCTCCAGTGCCTCCGAATACCGGATGTACCACAGCAGACGCTGCTTGGTGTTTTTAGCCTCTTCAAGTTCTTTGAATTGGCGGGCAACCGTAGCCTGCTGCTCCAATCGCTCAATCTGACTGGTCAATTCGCGAAGAATGTCTTCGATACGGGTGAGGTTGTCGCGCGTATCTGCCAAGCGATTGCCTGTTTCCCTGCGTCGTTCCTTGTACTTGGACACCCCCGCAGCTTCTTCCAGAAAAATTCGCAGTTCTTCCGGGCGCGCTTCAATAATTCGGGCAATCATGCCTTGTCCAATAATCGCGTAAGCACGTGGCCCTAGACCGGTACCCAGGAAAATATCCTGAACATCGCGGCGGCGAACGGCCTGCTGATTAATGTAGTAAGTTGAGGCGCCATCGCGTGTCAACACGCGTTTCACTGATATTTCCGAATATTGGTTCCAGCTGCCACCGGCCCGCCCTTCAGTGTTGTCGAACACCAATTCGACGCTGGCGCGTGAGGCTGCTTTGCGGTTGGTCGAACCATTGAAGATCACGTCTTGCATTGACTCACCACGCAACTCCGATGCCTTGGATTCACCAAGCACCCAGCGCACGGCGTCGATAATGTTGGATTTGCCACAGCCGTTTGGCCCCACCACGCCCACCAGATTACTGGGCACGGCAAAGGACGTTGGTTCAACAAATGACTTAAAGCCAGCTAAACGTATGTGAGTTAATCGCACGATGAAGTGGAAATGAGACCAATAGAACGAATAAAAACTTCAACCCACGGGAACTTGAAAACCCGCTGACCTTATAATAGCAAAGCCTTTGCGCTTTACGCCGGCCCACCGCCCTTAGTTGGCATGATGATTGAGTTGTTTAACGCCACAAGGCCAAATGCCTTGACGGCCCGAGAGAGAAGCATGAGTAACAAACCCAGCCGTGATTTGCAGACTTTCCCGAATCCAAACCCGGATCGGCCCTACCACGTTCACATCGAAGTACCTGAATTTACTTGTCTTTGTCCATTGACGGGGCAGCCTGACTTTGCCACCTTGGTGATTGACTACTTGCCTAATCAAAAGAATGTAGAGCTGAAAAGCCTGAAAATGTACATGTGGAGTTACCGCGAGGAAGGTGCCTTCCACGAGGCAGTAACCAACAAGATACTGGATGATCTGGTGGCGGCAACAGACCCACGCTACATGAAATTAACCGCAAAATGGTATGTTCGGGGCGGCGTATACACCACGGTTGTGGCTGAACATCGTCACGCTGACTTTCAGCCTCTGCCAAAAGTTGAACTGGACTCCATTTCGACCATGAATCCGACTCGTGGTTAAACAGCAATTCCGGTGAACCGATTGAAAAATCTCGACAAACTTCAGCCTTATCCTTTTGAACGCCTCAGGGCCCTGTTCATGGACGCCCAGCACACGGGCGGCTTGACACACATCAACCTATCCATCGGTGAACCAAAGCATCCTACACCCGAATTGATCAAACAAGCCTTGATCGACAATCTTGATGGCCTGGCGGTTTACCCGGGCACACAAGGTCTGCCTGTGTTGAGAAAAGCGATATCAGACTGGATACTGCGCCGTTTTGACGCGTTAATCGACCCAGATACTCAGGTTTTGCCAATCCTAGGCTCTCGCGAGGCCTTGTTCTCTTTCGCGCAGGTCGTGTTGGACGGCTGTGAGGTTGGTAGCCACGTTGTTTTTCCCAATCCTTTCTATCAAATATACGAGGGAGCCACTTTTTTAGGTGGTGCAGAACCAGTATTCGTCAATATTGACCCCACCAGCGGACTTTCTGATTTTCATGCGCTCAGCCCCGACGTTTTGGCCAAAACAAAGCTGATGTACGTATGTTCACCCAACAACCCTACAGGTTCGGTGTATTCGCTGGAGGATTGGCAAAAACTCTTCGATTTGGCGGACGAATACAATATCGTGATTGCCTCGGATGAGTGCTATTCAGAAATTTACCTCGATGGAACCGCTGCGCCCATTGGTGGGCTTGAGGCAGCGAGCCGTTTGGGAAGGTCGGATTACAATAATCTGATTGTATTCTCCAGTTTATCCAAGCGATCCAATGCGCCGGGGCTTCGCTCTGGCTATGTGGCTGGCGATGCCGAACTGATCAAATCATTTCTTCGCTACCGCACCTACCACGGCTCAGCCATGTCGACCACCATTCAAATGGCAAGCTTGGCTGCCTGGAACGACGAAGCACATGTGGCAGAAAACAGGCGCTTGTACTCCGAGAAGTTCAAATCCTTTAGCGCTATTCTTGAAGGCAAACTCAAGCTACATATTCCGCCCGCAGGCTTTTATTTTTGGGCTGATGTGAATCAAAGCGACACCGCATTTGCCAAAAGGCTGTTTGAGCAGGCGCATGTTACCCTGTTGCCCGGAAGTTATCTGGGCCGCGAGGTAAATGGCCTCAACCCGGGCAGTAACCATGTGCGAATCGCCCTGGTGGCCAGCCTTGCTGAATGCAACGAAGCAGCAAACCGAATCAAAAATATTCTCTGACACAGGAAATCACCATGACAACAAATCATCAATCCATTATCGAAGCCGCTTGGGAAAACCGTGCAGACATTTCCCCTTCATCTGCCCCCGCTGACGTTCGCGCCGCCGTGGGCGACGTTCTTGAAAAGCTGAACAGCGGTGAATTGCGTGTTTGTTCCAAGGACAGTGGCGAATGGGTCACACACCAATGGATCAAGAAAGCCGTGCTGCTTTCCTTCCGCCTTGAAGACAACAAGCCGATGGCAGCTGGTGGATTTACCCAGTTTTACGACAAGGTGCCTACCAAGTTTGTGGATTACACCGAGGAAGACTTCAAGAAAGGTGGCTTCCGTGTAGTACCGCCTGCCGTGGCCCGCCGAGGAAGCTTTATTGCCAAAAACGTGGTGCTAATGCCCAGCTACGTCAACATTGGAGCCTATGTGGACGAAGGCACCATGGTCGACACGTGGGCTACTGTGGGCTCGTGCGCGCAAATCGGAAAAAACGTTCACCTCAGCGGTGGCGTGGGTATTGGTGGTGTGTTGGAACCCCTGCAGGCCAACCCCACTATCATCGAAGACAATTGCTTCATTGGCGCACGTTCCGAGGTTGTTGAAGGGGTGATTGTTGAAGAAAACTCGGTCATTTCTATGGGTGTGTACATCGGCCAGAGCACCAAAATTTACAACCGCGAAACGGGTGAGGTGACGTACGGACGAATTCCCGCCGGGTCAGTGGTGGTGAGTGGTTCATTGCCCAGCGCCTGCGGAAAGTACAGTTTGTACTGCGCAGTCATCGTCAAGCGCGTGGATGCGAAAACACGCGCCAAAACTGGTATCAATGAACTGCTGCGCAATGCAGAGTAAGGGGAAGCCGACAGGATGACAGCCAAAGTATATGGAATTCCAAATTGCGACAGCGTGAAAAAAGCCATCGCTTCGCTGAAGAGCAATGACATTGAAATTGTTTTTCACGACTTCAAGAAGCATGGCGTACCCGCGCAATTGCTCGATGAATGGATAAGTGCCTTTGGACTGGACAAAGTCGTCAACCGAAAGGGCACCACTTGGCGCAGCCTGGATGAAAGCCTGCAAGGCAAAGCCAAGTCGACCGAGGGTGCCAAGGCTCTTCTGTTGGAATACCCCAGCATTATTAAACGCCCGGTCGTCGAGTTAAATGGCGTCCTTAGTATTGGGCAAACCGATTTCAGCAAAGGCAATTCATGAATCAGGAACACACCGCACACATGGCAGTCGACCCCAAAGAACTTCATACGGTTCGCGACTGGGTGCGGTTTTACGTCAGTGAAATGCGCCGTGGACAAGTGTATTTTGGTCACGGGTCAAGCAATGCATTTGACGAAGCGATTTACATGGTGCAGTCCGCGCTTAGTTTACCGATTGGGGACATTGGACCGTTTTGGGATGCACGGGTTACCAGCCACGAAACCAACCGGTTGACCCGTTTCATTACACAACGTGTAGTCGATCGCAAACCCGCCAGTTACATCACAGGCGAAGCATGGCTGCAAGGCCATTCATTCAAGGTTGACGAGCGGGTCATCATCCCACGCTCCTTCATTGCTGAACTGCTGGCAGACCAATTAACACCGTGGGTGAATGCCCCTGAAATGCCCTTCGATATTCTTGATATGTGTACAGGCTCTGGTTGTCTGGCTATTTTGGCAGCGTATATGTTCGAGAATGCGCAGGTCGATGCCGTCGACTTGTCTGCTGAGGCATTGAAGGTTGCACGAGAAAACATTCAACTGCACGACATGAAACAGCGAGTGCACGCCATTGAATCCGATTTATTTTCGAATTTGGATGGCAAACAATACGACTTCATCCTCACGAATCCGCCTTATGTCAACGAGGCTTCCATGAAAAAACTGCCGCCGGAGTACCTGCACGAACCGCGGATGGCTCTGGCTGGTGGCGACAGCGGCATGGACCTGATTCATGACATTCTTGAACAAGCCCCCCAACACCTGAAAGACGGTGGTTTTCTGGTGGTTGAACTTGGCAATGAGAAACTGCACTTCGAGGCTGCCTTCCCGCATTTAAATCCCATTTGGCTTGAAACCTCGGCAGGTGACGAACAAGTGTTTTTGCTCAACAAAGAAGACTTGGTCTAACCCTATTCAATGATTCAAATTAACAATCTCAGTATTGCGCGGGGCAGCAAACCCATTCTAACCAATGCTGAACTCACACTGTTTCCCGGAGAAAAAGTCGGTTTGATTGGTCACAATGGTGCCGGCAAGTCCAGTTTTCTTAGCGCCCTCCTCGGCGAACTTCACATTGACCAGGGCAGTATTGATCTACCCAAGGTTTGGCGTCTCTCCTGGATCGATCAAGAGGTCACAGCCAATCATCTCAGCGTGATCGATTTTGCACTCGAGGGTGACCGTGCTTTGCACGAAGTTCGTCAGAAAATACACGCCGTCGAAGAACATGGCGACATGGAACAACTTGGCCACCTGTACGAAGAACTAGAGAATCTGGACGGTTACACCGCCGAAGCCCGAGTAGCAACTATCCTTCACGGCTTGGGTTTTAAAACCGAAGACTTGCAACGCAAAGTCGGAGAATTTTCTGGTGGTTGGAAGATGCGCCTGAACCTGGCCAAAGTGCTGGGCTCGAGGGCCGATCTTATTTTGCTGGACGAACCCACCAACCACCTGGACATCGAAGCGGTGGTGTGGCTGGAGCAGTGGATCAAGCAAGTCAACAGCACGGTAATTCTGGTTTCCCATGATCGAGACTTTCTCGATGAGGTATGCACCCACACAGTACACCTTAATAGCGAAAAACTGACCAAGTACACGGGTGGTTATTCTGCGTTTGAGCGAGCTTTTGCCGAGCGTGCAGATCAGGTTAGCCAGGCCAATAAAAAAGCAGCTGGTGAAATGGAAAAGCTGCAAAAATTTGTAGATCGTTTCAAAGCGAAGGCCAGCAAGGCCAAGCAGGCCCAGAGCCGTGTGAAAAGGTTAGAGAAAATCAAGTTGATTGAAACCCTGCAAGTCGAACCACATGTCGCCATTCCGTTTATGGAACCGCACAAGAGCCCAGACCCATTGGTGGTGCTAAATCGAAGTGATTGTGGTTATGAAGGCGCAGCACCCATTCTAAAAAACATCAGTCTTGAACTTCGTCCCGGCGACCGAATCGGTCTGCTGGGTGCAAACGGCAATGGCAAAACCACCTTGGTTAAAACCTTGGTCGGCGAGTTGGAGATGTTGGGTGGAGATCGGGTTGAGGGCAAAGGGCTGGTGTACGGTTACTTTGCTCAAGATCAAATTGAATCATTGGACATGAATGCCACGCCATTGCAGCACATGTCTCGCCTCGAACGACAAATTTCGGAACAGAAGGCGCGGGAGTTCCTCGCACGCTATCACTTTAGAGACGATAAAGTGCGGCAATTGGTGGGCAGTTTTTCAGGTGGTGAAAAGTCTCGTCTGGCTTTGGCCCTTTTGGCTTACAAACGCCCCAACCTGCTCTTGCTGGATGAACCCACCAACCACTTGGACATAGCCACTCGCCAGGCCTTGGCTAGCAGCCTGCTTGAATTTGAGGGTGCTTTGGTCATGGTGTCTCACGACCGCCACTTGCTGGAATCAATCACCGACCGATTTTGGCGCGTTCACCAAGGTGCAGTGACCGAGTTTGATGGAGACCTCGATGATTATGCCGAGCTGCTTCGCAAAGAGACCAGCACAGAAACCCGCAATGCAAAACTATCCAATCCGAACAACAAATCAGCCACGACGGTTTCAGCACCCATCGACAGGCAGGCTGTGAGCCAGCGAATCAAACAGTTGGGTAATCAGATTAAAAAACTAGAGAAGCAAATTGAAATTGATCAGCCCAAATTGATCAAACTGGATGAGGCTTTGGCCAAATGCGACTACAGCAAACCCGAAGATTCAAAAAAAGCGGCTGAATTCCACAATGAACGCAATTTGCTCGGCACTCGACTTGAAATCGCCGAGACTGAACTGTTGGAACTGATGCTTGAAATCGAACAGCTGGAGGAATCCCTTGGCGTTGCAAAAACAAACTAGTGATTGCTAATCTAGAATTCCCTCTTCGCTGAGAAATTCACGCCAGGCGTTTGAATTGAAGCAAAGTGATACATTAACAACCTGGGTGTTCAAATTCACTAGGTTATCGCGGAGTATCTGGCGCTTTTCAGCGCCCGCTATCTCACACATTTTTGCTCGAACATGACTCTTAACAACATCAGGCACGCACAAAATTGGCTTGAATTCCGTGTCACGCAAGCGATCTCCCAGAACTTGCTCCAGTAATTCCTGTGTGGCTTGTGCCGGGGTCAGCTGACCCTGTTTTGCATCCTGGAAAGCCAATTCAATCAGACCAATTTGACTTCGCAGCAACAAAGCGTCGAGCGTTCGATGCATTTCAAGTGATCTGTTTCTCGACTCCACCAGCCGCAAATAAGAGGCAGGCAGAGTCCAGCTTGGAATGTCTGCCCGGTTAATCAACTCGAGACTGACTTTGAGGGACGGGCGATAAGCAGGGTTGTGATCATCCGTGTGAGCATCGCGAACGGATGCTTGCAACTCTTCATCAAAGTTCTTGTCGTCATTCCCAATCAATGACTCCAAAACCCGATGGCTGCTAATTGACATTGCAGACGGCTCAGTTGAAAACGCCATGACATGCTCGCGGCTGATTGCAGCCACATCCTGAGGCTCCGAAATGACGGCCTGATCAACGTTGTGCACCTGCGCAGTTTGCCATGGTACAGCAGCCGTTTTTTTGCGAGAATGCCTCCAGTAGAAAAGTAAAGTCATCGTCAACAGAGCCAAAGACCCAAGCGCTACAGGTAACAACAAATCCTGTTGTAAATGATGAACCGCACTTTCACTGCTGTATTCCACCATACCTAGCCCGCCGGAAGTATCACCGCTTTCTTTTCGGCTTTCTATTAATCCGGCGCCCAACAAACCAGTATCCAGCGATGCTACTTTCAACGCTTCATCATGACTGCTCACAGGTTCGGTCTGAGTTATAGGGACCGAATTGGCGACGTCAAGTCCCTCTTGCTTCATATGACTTGGAAATTCTTCGTCTTGATGCCACCAGGCTGGATTTGACTCGACCTTGGGTTGCGGTGGTTTCCTGGAACTGGCCAGCAACGCTGACATTCTTGGGTCGAAAGCAGACACTGAGCCAACTTCGTTCAAATCGGGTAAAGCGTTGTGATCTTCAGCACCTTGTCTCAGGATTAATGTCCATGTTGTCCTGAACACCAGCAAAGGACACTCCGACACCAACTCCATTTCAACCACAGCATCATTCACCGGTGCCACAGATTTGAACTCAAGAAGCCCTCCCCGACGAATCGTCGGTTCAAAGCTCACCAAAACTTCACGAGATGACTGGGTCTCATGATTGCCCCGGATGCCTTCGAATGGACTCGTTCGCGCTTTTAAACAGGTCGATCGCAATTGTGTTTCAACACCTTCAGGCAGATTGCTGACCGTACTTTTCAGGTGAAGGGTTTGGCCGATTTCCTGTATTCCCTTGGGTGTCGATATTTCGAGACTCAAAACTGGCAGAGAGACAAGCGCCAACCAGGCACCGAGAACAGCACGCACCGACCGGTACATTATTTGAGTGGCTTTGGTCCAGATAATCGGCATGTCAAAATCTCGGTTCAATTGTTCCAGTGAGCATTAGCATACGCATGGCAAGATTGAGTGAGGTATCCTTGAAATGACCTAACACGAAGGTGTTAGCCCAATTGCATGACAGGAGAGCGTCGATTGAACACTGCGCAGAATGAACCGATTCAGGTGTATACCTGGACAACTCCCAACGGCTACAAAATTCACATCGCTTGTGAGGAAATGGGCCTTGCGTGGAAACCTATCGCTGTGGATATCGGCAAGGGTGATCAATTCAAGCCCGATTTTCTGAAATTCAGTCCCAACAATAAAATACCTGCAATTATCGATCCCCACGGCCCTGACGGCGCTCCGTTCGAGCTCTTCGAAAGTGGGGCCATTCTGATTTATCTGGCAGAGAAAACCGGTCAGTTTTTCGGCAATAGTTATCGTGAGCGTCTATCGATTATTCAATGGCTGATGTTTCAAATGGGTGGGGTAGGCCCAATGTTGGGGCAAGCACATCACTTTCGGATTTACGCGCCTGAACCAATTGAATATGCTATTAACCGTTATACCAATGAGGCCAAAAGGCTATACCAAGTAATCAACAAGCAGCTCAATAATTGCCTTTACATCGCTGGAGAAAATTATTCAATTGCAGACATGGCGTTGTATCCCTGGGTTTATCGCTGGCAGCGCCAGGGAATTGAGTTAAGTGACTATCCCGCAGTGCACAAATGGTATGAAGAATTAAGTGCCCGGCCAGCTGTTATCAAAGCCTTGAGTGTAAATCTAGAATGAGTGTTCTTATCAATCTGTAAACTGTTCAGTACACTACGGTCAATTTTATAAAAATAGAAATTTGGGAGACCTCTTTATGGCGAATATCGCCACTTTCTTGTTTCAACACGACGACACCCCCAATCGCGTGTTGTACCGTCAGTTTATCGACAACGAGTGGGTTGATTTCAAAGCGCGGGAAATGATTGACCTCGCGCGTTCCTGGCAAGCCTTTTTCCGGTCCATGGGCTTGCAGCCTGGCGACAGAGTCGCCATTTGCTTGAAAAACAGCGTTCACTGGGTCGCATTTGATCAAGCCGCAGTGGCCATGGGACTGGTTTCAGTGCCGCTTTATGTCGATGACAATGCCAGTAACATCGCCTATTGCATTCAGGATTCAGGATCGAGAGCTGTGGTTGTGGAGAACGACCGCATTGCCCGGAACCTGTTGAAAGAGAATCTAAAAGATGTCCGTATTTTATCCATCAAGTCGGACATCGAGAAAGAGGCCGATGGCGTAGAAAACGCAAATCATGTGCTGAAAGGTCTGGACAAGAAACTGGAGCCTTTTGAATTGCTTGACCTCGAGCAAAACACGCTTGCAACAATTTGCTACACCTCCGGTACCTCGGGTCGCCCCAAAGGCGTGATGTTGTCTCATAAAAACGTGATTGCCAACGTAGACAGTTGTTTCCAGCTGGATATTGCGAAACCCGAAGACGTATTCTTGTCTTTTCTGCCAATGTCTCACATGTTCGAGCGCACGGGAGGTTATTACCTGCCCTTGCGTGTAGGCGCAAAGGTTATTTATGCGCGCGGCATCAATCAATTGCCTGAAGACCTAGCGACCCAAGCCCCAACGGTGCTGTTCGCTGTTCCGCGCATTTTCGAAAAGTTTTATGGGCGTATTCAGGCTTCCGTCAAAGATTCTCGATTCAAGAGAAAGGCATTTGAGAAACTGGTCGATGTGGGTTGGCGGATGGAACAAGGCAAAGGAGGCATTGTTGATCATTTCCAGCTTCCCCTTTTGCGCGCCAAAGTGGCGCAACCCATTTTGGAGAGGTTGGGTGGTCGACTGCGTTTGGCCGTAGTGGGCGGTGCCGCACTCGACAGCACAATTGCCAAATCATTTATCGCCATGGGGCTACCCATTCTTCATGGCTACGGCATGACTGAAGCATGCCCGGTCATTTCAGTGAACCGTCCAGAAGGCAACGTACCCGAATCCGTTGGACCGGCCTTGCCCAATGTCGAGGTTATGCTGGGTGAACAGGACGAATTGTTGGCTCGTGGCCCCAACATCATGTTGGGGTATTGGCAAAATGAAGAGGCCACCAAAACTGCCATTGATGCAGACGGTTGGTTGCACACGGGCGATGTAGCCGAGATCAAGGACAAACGAATTTATATTCGTGGCCGAATTAAAGACATTATGGTTCTATCCAACGGGGAAAAGTTTTCTCCTCAAGACGCAGAAATGGCAATCATTGGCGACGATGTCTTTGAGCAAATTGTTCTGATCGGTGAGGGGCGTCCTTTTATTGGGATGATCGCTGTGACCGCAAATTCCAACGAGAAGGAGCTGATCAAACGGGCCAATGAGCGTCTACAGCATTTGCCTCGCTACATTCGTGTTCGTCGAATTATCACAACCAAAGAACCGTGGACGGTCGATAATGGCCTTCTAACCCCTACCCTGAAGGTGAAGCGTTTGAAGGTGATTGAGGCGTTTAAGGATCGAATCAACGATCTTTATGCAGAGGGTATGGGAGATTGATTGAAAGTCCCTGCCCGAGACTTGATACAAAAAAGCCCACTTCGCAGTGGGCTTTCTTTATTCCGCTGGCAAATCATCGTGATCGTAATTGTCTGATCCGATACGGGCCAAAAAGTCCGCTGCTCGGTCCGGCGGTGGACAAGTAGACCTCAACCCGTCGATGTATGAGAACAGATCCTCAGAGATATTCTGCCACATCGGGTCTAGCACCACGTCGACCCCTTCATGGCGCAGCAGTTCAGCGGCACTTGAGAATGCACCGTCCCCAGTCAGCAAAACCACCTGTTGAACCTGTCTTTTGTAGGCCAAAGTAGCGAGGTCAACACCCATCCTCAATTCAATTCCTTTGGGGTGAGAATCTGGTGTGAAATCCTCATCAGCAAGGTCGTCAACTGTGATTCGCTTGCCCAACAAATCGGCCAATGCGTCCTCATTGAGTTTCCAGGTATCGGCTTCACGTGCCTCACCCAGTTTCACCGCCAACTTCCGTTTTCTTTGCAATTGACGCTGAAATGCAACTCGAAATTGTCCCTCTTTGGATTTAGACAAATCGATTTGCTGCCTGGACACGGGCAAAGTCACGCGTTGTGTAAACACTGGGGTGTCGTAAAAGAAAATTCGGAACAGGTGACGCTTTGGCTGGTTGCGTTCAAACAAATGAGCCGCTGACAAGCGCCACACCAGATCTGCCATGACTTTTGCATCATGGTGGACTGAACTCGGGAAAATTTGGCGAATTCTGCGAATGAAGAAAGGACCATCCACAAGGATAGCTGTAAGCATATAAGCCTTTGATAAATATATAAATAATTAGTTGGCCAAACTTATTTCGGCGTCTAGAAAAAGTTTTCCACAAATATAGTACCACTGAATAACCGTCAAAAATAGCGATGGCAGCACCCATTAAGAGGGAGAATCTTGCACAGCAAAATTGGCAATACACATACAATAAGTAAGCATAGTACTTACAGCAACTTATTGCCCCCTACAGCCCATTGGTGCGGAGGAAGAATTGAGCAAAAACTCGGACAGTAGCTTGAACGACACCGCCAGGAAACAAGGCAAATATTGGCTATACATCCTGTCGAACAGCAAACCCAATGGCCCTCTTTACCTTGGGGACACAAATTGCCTACTTGAGCGAATGGAAGAGCACCTTCAGGGGCTTAGACGGGATTACGCCCACTATCATCGCCTGGATCGTCTCGTTTACTTCGAGGTTTGGAGTGATCATGACAAGTTTGTGGCCCGACTTCGCCGAGTGCGGAACTGGCCTCGGGACATGCGTTTGCTGTTGATTGAATCCCTGAACCCCGACTGGGACGATTTATTGCCCCAATTTATGAGCGAATATTCAGTAAAAAGAGTGGAGGAAACAGAAAAGGACCAAGAAAAAGCTGCGTGAGCAAATTTTTTGAAAATTTGGTATTCCAATTTCCCTGTTCAGCGTTAACAATAATTGAACCTTTTCTTGCAACTCACACACCAATCACTGTGTTGTTCAGTGATGTGTGATGTCAAGGGAATTTGGTTAGAGCCTCGGTGTGAATCTGAAAAACTCCGAGCCCAGTACCAACTGCGTTGCAGCGTGTTTTTCAGGAGTTCATCATGAGTTCGATTGCAGAGCGTTTGACTCGGTCTTATTGCCTGTTTCATTGGTTGCAGGTTAAGCCCATTCCGGATCAAATTCGTTCTAGCGTGGCTTACAGTTCGCTCGAGCAAGAACTGCTGGCACTTAAAGTGAAACCTGAAGATTTGGCTGCAGTCGGTTCTGATGTAACAGATAATTTTGAAGAATCGAGACTGGCATTTATGGTTCGCTACAGCGGGCTCACCTGGTCGACCTGCTCTATCTTCTGCGACGCAATCGAGAACAATAGCTGGCTTCAAAACGGAAATCCATTGCTGGTTCAGTTCACAGGTGTGGATGCAAGTGGTCAGGTAGGTTTACCTAAAGTAGCTCTGGGCGACTTTATGTTCCTGAAACCCAGCAATGTGTGGATTGACAACAATCGAGTGGTGTCCTTTACGGTTCGCTGGAACAAACACGAAACCCGCCGCATGGAACGTTTTATCCGATTGGCCTCGGCACGGCATGGTCTCGAAGCAACGGTCAGTAACATCGCTCAAAGTGAAAAGTTCATTGCGGCCATCAAGGCCACAGTAGGTGCACAGTAAACTGCTTCCAGTACTGCAGAACATCGGATTGTTCAATTAAAAAGGCACCTTCGGGTGCCTTTTTAATTGATACTTATCAACATGCAAGATACCAAACCGGCTACTACCGCCTTATATGACCTGATTACCGGTGACGAAGATGCGCGAGTTTGCAAGGACATCCCCGATGAGTCTTGCAAACATCAACCTGTCAATTTTTTTCTGCATCTGATCAGCAATTTTTTCACCAAGCTTGCAGACGAAATAGCCAGTGCCCGGCTGATATTTCCATGGGTTCTGGGTCTCTTGGGGGCCCCGCTTCTCCTGGTTTCTCTTGCAGTGCCCATTCGAGAGTCGGGTGTTTTGCTCCCCCAGCTGTTTATTGCAGCCAGGATAAGAGCCAAAGCACTCAGAAAGTATGTCTGGATGTTGGGGGGGATGCTCAGTGGCATCGCGCTTTGGGCTTGTGCATTTGTATTGCTAGTTGATTTATCGGCGAAACATGCCGCCTGGCTGGTTTTTGCCGCGCTGATTCTGTTCAGTGTCGCAAGGGGCGTTTGCTCTGTGGCAGCGAAAGACGTTTTGGGGAAAACCGTATCTAAATCACGGCGAGGCACACTCATGGGACTGGCCACCAGCGTTTCGGGCATTTTCACTTTGCTGTTGGGATTGAATCTGGGGTTTTACAATCAGATTAAAAACAATGAAGGGATATTGGCAAGTCTTTTCGGTATTGCGGGGCTGTGCTGGATAGTGGCCTCAGTGGCCATTTGGGCAATTCGAGAGGAACCTGGTGCCACTGAAGGCGGCGCAAATGCGGGTATCGAGGCTTTAAAGTCACTTCGTTTGCTCAAAGATGACATACCTTTTCGTAATTTCGTGATTGTTCGCACCCTGCTGCTCAGTGTGTCGTTAGGAGCACCCATGTTGATCATTCTTGCTCAGAACAGCCTGGGCAATGCAGCATTGATTGGTTTGTTTTTAATTGTTTCGGGCTTGGCCAATACTGTGTCTGGCTACGTGTGGGGACGCTTGGCTGATTATTCAAGTCGAAGTTTGATGGCGGTCGCCAGCGGCATCAACGCCATGGTGAGCATTGCAGTGTTGATGATTTTGCAATTCGAGATCGAGCTTAGCGCCTTGCTGCTGTTTGTGACCGCTTATTTTCTGACATCAGTTTGCCTGGCAGGCGTGCGTTTGGGCAGGAAAACCCTGCTTGTGGATATGGCCACTGCGGAAACACGCTCAGCTTACGTGGCTGTCAGCAATACTGTGATCGGTCTTCTCATCTTGATTATGGGCGTAGCGGTCAGTTTGCTTGCTGGGCAAAACACGCAAGTGATGCTGTGGATTTTTAGCGGTTTTTCAGCGACTGCTTGCGCACTGTGCCCTCTACTTTTACCAGCACAGCGCGGCTAACACAAATCAAAACCCGATTAATCAAGGCCTGAGTACAGTTTTACCACCCAGATAAGGCTGAAGTACTTCTGGAACCTTCACCGATCCGTCTGCCTGCTGGTAGTTCTCCAGCACAGCAACCAAAGTACGCCCTACCGCAAGCCCTGAACCATTCAGTGTGTGTACAAACTCGGTTTTACCTGCTTCGTTTTTAAAGCGGGCTTTCATTCGTCGCGCCTGAAAGCTTTCGCAGTTCGAGCAAGACGAAATTTCGCGGTAGGTATTCTGAGCAGGCAACCAGACCTCAATATCGTGGGTACGTGTTGATCCAAAACCCATGTCGCCAGTGCAGAGCACAATGACCCGATAGGGCAGACCCAGCTTTTGCAGGATGTTTTCCGCGTGTTGGGTCATTTCATCCAGTGCGGCATATGAGTTTTCCGGATTTTCAATCCGAACCATTTCAACTTTGTCGAATTGGTGCTGACGAATCAGGCCACGGGTGTCACGGCCATAGCTGCCCGCCTCGGATCGGAAACAGGGCGAATGCGCTGTCATTTTGATTGGCAGGTCTGCGGCTTTCAAAATTTGATCAGCCACCAGATTGGTTAATGTGACTTCAGCGGTTGGAATTAAATACAAAGGCTCGGACGTTCCTTCTTCTCCGCCCTTCTTCACTGAAAAGAGATCATCCGCAAACTTCGGAAGCTGACCTGTCCCTTTCAAGGTTTCGCCGCGAACGATGTAGGGCGTGTAGTGCTCAGTGTAGCCATGCTGTTCGGTGTGTGTATCGAGCATGAACTGCGCCAAGGCGCGATGCAATTTGGCAATTTGCCCCTTCAACACAGCGAAACGAGAACCCGACAAATTGGCAGCGGTCTCAAAGTCCAGGCCAAGTTTTTCGCCGAGGTCGACATGGTCTTTGATGTCGAAATCAAACTGGGCAGGTGTACCCCAACGGCGAAGCTCAACATTGTCGTCCTCGGACTTACCTGCAGGCACGGATTCATGTGGCAAATTTGGAATATTCAACAAAAATGAATTCACTTCATCCTGCAAAGCAGCGAGGTCGGTTTCATTTCGTTTTAATTCGTCGCCTAAACCTGCCACTTCGGCCATCACCGCGGACACATCCTCGCCTTTGGCCTTTAACTGACCGATTTGCTTGGACATGCTGTTTCGCTTGGCTTGCAGTTCTTCGGTGCTGGTTTGTAGTTGCTTGCGTTTGCCTTCCAAGACATTAAATTGCTCAATGTCAAGGCTGTAGCCACGTAGGGCTAATCGTTCTGCCACATTGGCCAGGTCTTTGCGAAGCAATTGAATATCAAGCATGAAAAATTTCTCGAAACGCGGTTGGTGTGAATAGCGGAGATGGTACTAAAACTTCTAGCCCCTTGTGGGCCGTTTTGTGGGTGCTTCTTACTTTTTTTGGCGGGCTTCAGCGTTGCGTTGGGCAAGCCACTTGAGCTTTTCTGTAATTTTACCCTCAAGGCCGCGTTCTGTGGGCTGATAAAACTGTGAGGCTTGCATGCCATCAGGCCAATAGCTTTCACCGGCGGCATGTCCCTCTTCCTCGTCGTGGGCATAACGATATCCAGTGCCATGGCCCAGCTCTTTCATCAGCTTGGTGGGGGCATTGCGCAAATGCATGGGTACAGGCATGGAATTGCTCTGTTTCACATGCGCCATGGCCTGTTTGTAGGCGTTGTAACCCGCATTGCTTTTCGCAGCGATTGCGAGATAAAGCACGCACTGGGCCAAAGCCAATTCACCTTCAGGGCTACCCAAGCGTTCATAAGTTTGCGCAGCTTCGTTCGCGATGGTAAAAGCGCGGGGATCGGCCAAGCCAATGTCTTCCCACGCCATGCGCACAATGCGACGGGCCATGTAGCGCGGGTCAGCCCCCCCATCAAGCATGCGGCAAAACCAGTACAAGGCCGCATCGGGGTCAGAGCCACGCACCGATTTGTGCAAGGCCGATATTTGATCATAAAAAGCATCGCCCCCTTTGTCGAAACGACGAATCTGCGAGGGGGCAATTTGCTTTAACGCAGAGAGACTCAGGCTCTTCAGCCCCTGCGCTTTCGTTTGAAGCAGCGTAATCTCCACCAAATTCAGAAAACGGCGTGCATCCCCATCGGCATAAGCACACAACGCCTCAAAAGCCTCTGCCTCTACAACCACATCAGTGTTCAACTCTGCCTGAGCACGCTTGAGCAAATGCCCAAAGTCGTCTTCACTCAAGCTATTGAGTACATAAACCTGAGAACGTGACAACAACGCAGAGTTCACCTCGAATGAGGGGTTTTCAGTGGTCGCGCCAATAAATGTCACAAGGCCCGATTCTACAAAGGGCAATAAAGCATCTTGCTGAGATTTGTTAAAACGGTGAATTTCATCGATGAACAAAATAGTGGCTTTGCCTGCACGCGCATATTCACTGGCTTGATCAATCGCGGCGCGAATTTCCTTGACCCCGGAAAGCACAGCTGAAAGAGCAATGAACTGTGAGCTGGCAGCGCCTGCCAACAATCGAGCCAATGTGGTTTTACCCACACCGGGAGGGCCCCATAAAATCAGGGAATGGACATGTTGTCGTTCGAACAACAAGGACAACGGTTTGCCTGGGCCCAAGAGGTGGACTTGTCCCACCACTTCAGCCAGATTGCGTGGACGGATGCGCTCGGCCAAAGGAACCGACGCACTCACCGCTTCAGCGCTGACGCTGTTACGTACGCCCTTTGCAAAGGGACTAGTGCGTGAAGGTTCTTCACCAAACAAGTCTGAGGTCATTGCGTTTTAATGAGGTCAACACCCGCAGGGGCCTTGAAATCAAAATAACTTGCGGACCTTTGTTTGGAGAAATCCCAATTGGTCAGCTCCAGCTGGGTAACCTGCCCAAGCGCATCATGAATTTCGAGCTTGACCGGCAAGCCATCCTTCCAGCCGATTCTGGCAAAGTCGAACAGATTGTCTTTGTCTTTGGGGCGTATGACGAGCCATTCTTTGCCATCTTTGACACCCTCGTCTTTGAGATTGAACAATTTGTCGACGTCTTTGCTACCGAACAAAAGGGCTACGGGTGTGGAATCCATCGCGTTGCCAATCGGCTTTTGTGTGGCATGCCCCATGTCTTCGTCGTAAGAAACTACTGTGCTGCCGTTAGAAAGCAGCAGCAAAGGATAGGGTTTCTTGATTTCCCAGCGAAATTTTCCAGGTCGGGAAAACGTAAATTCTCCAGTGCCGCGCTGCTTCACCGCGCCACTTGGAGAAATGACCACCTGCGAAAACTGACCTTCAGCGAAAGCACGGTTCTTTACAAAGTTGTTCAACGCCTCTTGGGCGGAGGCCCAAGCAGATCCGATGGCTCCAGTGCTTAAAGCCGCAGCCAGAACAGATCGAAACAAGAATTGCTGAATTCGCATGAAAATTTTTATTCCTTTGAAACCATTATTTTCTAATAACGCACATCTGGATGATGGGTAAACAGGCTTTACCAAACTTAAAACGGTTCATCATCCTGTTGGCCCGCCTCTGTGCGAGCCAGAATTTCACGGTTGCCATTGGACTGCATGGCAGACACCAAACCAGCCTGCTCCATACTTTCAAGTAAACGCGCCGCGCGGTTATAACCAATCCGTAGGTGGCGCTGTACAAAAGAAATGGATGCTCTTCGGTGCTTGAGTACAATGCTGACAGCCTGATCGTATAGAGCATCCTTTTCGCCGTCAAAGCTGCCCGCGGTGGCGTCCATGCTGCCATTGCCACCCTCTTCGGCAGTTCCTCCTTCCAGAATGCCCTCTATGTAATTGGGCTCACCGCCCTTCTCTTTCAGGTACTCAACCACGCGATGAACTTCGTCATCCGACACAAACGCGCCGTGGACGCGCTGGGGAACGCCGGAGCCTGGAGGCAGGTACAACATGTCACCTTGACCCAAGAGCGCTTCGGCTCCCATTTGATCAAGAATGGTGCGGGAATCAATTTTGGAGGAAACCTGAAATGCGATTCGGGTGGGAATGTTGGCCTTGATCAACCCGGTAATGACATCCACCGAAGGCCTTTGAGTGGCCAAGATCAGATGAATACCAGCTGCACGAGCCTTCTGCGCCAAGCGAGCAATCAATTCTTCAATTTTCTTGCCCACCACCATCATCAGATCAGCCAGTTCGTCGATCACAATGACCAACATTGGCAGGGTGTCCAATGGCTCAGGTGCATCAGGAGTGAGGCTAAATGGGTTTGGAATACTCTGACCCGCCTTTTTCGCATCTGCAATTTTTGAGTTGTAGCCTGCCAAATTGCGTACACCCATTTTGCTCATCAGGCGGTAGCGCTTCTCCATTTCACCCACAGCCCAGTTCAGGGCATTGGCAGCTTGGCGCATGTCGGTGACCACTGGGCATAACAGATGCGGGATACCTTCATAAACGCTCATTTCAAGCATTTTTGGGTCAATCAGAATCAAACGCACTTCTTCGGCGCCGCTTTTGTACAGCAGTGACAAAATCATCGCGTTGATACCCACCGATTTACCCGAGCCGGTGGTACCCGCCACCAAAAGGTGTGGCATTTTGGCCAAATCGGCCACCACCGGCTTACCGGCGATATCTTTACCCAAGGCCATCGTCACAGGCGATTTGTTGGTACTGTATACCTGCGAACCCAAAATCTCGGTCAACTTCACCACTTGTCTGCGCGGGTTAGGCAGTTCAAGCCCCATCAGGTTCTTGCCGTATATGGTTTCAACCACGCGTATAGACACCAAGCTTAATGCGCGGGCCAAATCTTTGGCCAAATTCACCACTTGAGAACCCTTCACACCCGCAGCAGGTTCAACTTCAAAACGGGTAATCACTGGGCCTGGCTGGGCCGCCATCACCTGAACCTGTACTCCAAAATCACTGAGCTTCTTCTCGATCAAGCGAGAGGTATATTCAAGTGTGTCAGCTGATACGGTTTCAATGGCGGCGGGCGCATCATCCAGCAAACCCAAAGGTGGTAACTCTGTCTCGGTCAGCTCGGCAAACAAAGGTTGCTGTTTCTCTTTAATCGCCTGTACCGAGGGTTCAACGGGTACAGCGACAGGTTCTATTCGAATCGGTTTGTGCTCTTCGAATTTCTCGCGTTTTTGCTCTACTTTTTCGACCCGGGCCAAGGCGACTTTTTTGCCTTCCTTGCGGTCGAAGTAGGCCGTCACCAATTCTCTGGTTTTGAACACCAATCCTTCCAGAAAGCCACCCACTCGCTCGGCCATTACCGCCCAGCTCAAGCCCAGTAGACCACTAAGGCCTGCTGCCGTGCACAGCAATAGCAACATCACAGCGCCAGAAAGTCCGAGCAACTGCTGAAAAATGCTGGAGATGGTTTGTCCGACAACGCCACCCGCACCTGCGGGAAGGCCTTCGCCTTTGAAGATCGACAAAGACTCAAGCCCCATTAAACCAACCCACAGCACCAAAAAGCCGATTGGTCTTACCCAGGCAATCCACTTTGGCAAGGGTTCGTTAAAACCAGGCAACTCGATGGCATCCACCATTTTGCGGGCACGCCACAACATAAAGAATGACAGGCCCAACAAAGCGTAAGCAGAATAGCCGGCGATGAAAAACAGCAAATCGGATAAGTGAGCCCCCACGGCCCCGCCAAAGTTGCTGACGACACTGCTGCCTGATTCATGGGAAAAACTGTCGTCGCTGCTGCTGTGCGAAACAAGAATCAGAAACAGGTAGATGGAAAAGACAAGAAGACACAACCAACGGATTTCCAGCAACAACTTGCTGATCCGAAGAGTGCCTGTATTTTGTGTGGTCCTGGAATTCACTGTAATAAGAGTAGCCCGC
>LFEF01005970.1_pt1 | contig 22846 bp, 28 predicted proteins | sample 619371 | NCBI WGS metagenome assembly LFEF01 (sample SAMN03014291, study PRJNA259931) | freshwater metagenome | biome: lake; feature: waterbloom | place: China: Taihu Lake | collected 2006-08 | depth 0 m m
CGGGGGTCACCCCACCCCGGAGCTTCGCTCCGACCCTCCCCCTCAAGGGGAGGGTTGGCATCACCTCAGCCCGCGTCATCCGCGAGCGTCAGATAGGTGCCGAGATCGTCGACCTCGATCTCGACCAGCCAGAGATCGCTGTCGAATTTCCGCTCGCGGGCAATGAGAGCCTCCACGGCCTCCGGCTCTGATCGCATCAGGCGCGGCTCGAAAAGCCGGTCGTCGCGATCCCCCTCCCCGATCATGGCCTGTGGTGCCGGGCCATAGAGCGTCTCCAGTCCGTCGCGAAACCGCTGCCGGACGAAGATCGCGCCCGAGGCTTCGGAGCCCCTGTGCACGACAGCGGCATACCCGCCATCGGAGAAGACGCGACGGGTCAGGGCGGAGACAAAGATGTCGGAGCGGATGCGCATGACAGGGGTTTAGGGGATTGCAGAGGCGGCGTCGAGGGTGGGGTATAGTCCCGGCGGTGGCTCAGACCGCAGCCTTGTATGGAGCCACCACGATCTCGTGTGCACGGCGCCTTGCTGCCGCGATGTCGAAGCTGTTCTGCATGCGCATGAGGGTATCCATCGACACTCCGAAGGCTTTCTCGATGCGCAGGGCCATCTCGGGGGAGAGGCTCGCCCGTTGATTGAGAAGCGCGGACAGCGCAGCTCGCGTCACGCCTAAGGCGGCGGCAGCGGATGTGACGTTAAGGCCGAGCGGCTCGATGATTTCATGGCGGATGAACTCACCCGGGTGAGCCGGCGATTTCATGCGGTAGCCCGCGTCCATATTCATCCCTGCCTCCTAGTGATAGTCTTCATAATTGAGATCGACGATCTCAATGGCGTCTCCATCAATGCGGAAGGTCAGCCGCCAGTTCTTTGTGACGAAGAGGCTCCATGTGCCCTTCCGGTCTCCGGTCAGCCGATGGGCCTTCCAACTCGGGACATCATGCAGTTCATCCTCGCGCTGCATATCCTGCAGGAAGGACACCATGCGACGGAGCTTCGGCACGACGGCCGGCTGAAGGCCGGACCCGTCATCCGCTTCGATCAAACGACGCAGTCCCTTGTGCAGAACGGACCTTATCCTCATGCCCGAAGATAGGCCTGGAGGCGTATCGCGTCAAGCGACGCTTTACACCTTCACCGCCAGTCGCAGCCCGCCCCAGTGGCGGCCGGCGACGAAGATCGGGGCGGAGATGTCCTTCATCAGGACGAAGTTGCCGCCGCCCATGTCGCGGCGGTAGGTCTGGACGAGGAAGGGGGCCGTCGAGCGGCCGGCGGCCAGGCCGACGCGGTCGTTGAAGATGCGGCGGTTGCGGCAGTTGGCGGTGTTCCAGACGCTGTCGCCGGGACGCTGGGGCGCGGAAAACTTCTTGTTGTGGGTCGGCAGATAGCCGTTCTCGTCGACGGGCGCGCAGAAGCCGATGCGGTCGGACGAGGCTGCGATCGGCTCGATGATGGCCGGCAGGACCTGATCGGTGAATTCCGTGAAGGCCGTCATCATCTGCACCGGATCCGTGCCTGGGATCGGACGATAGTTGCGATCGAAGAGATCGGCGGCGCGGATGCGGCCACTGTCCACCGCCGACTGGAAGGCATGGGAAATGCGCGCGGCTACATCCACGGCGGTATCGATCCAGTCGCTGTCTGCCGTGCGGATGCCTGCACTGGCGGTGAGCTGGATCAGCGTTTCCGAGAGCGCCACGACCTTGTCGACGCGGCCGGCGGTCTGCTGCAGGTGGTGGTCGGACTGGCGCACTTCGCCCGCCATGTCATTCAGCGTTGCTACAAATTCCGAGCACTGCCGGTCGACCTGGTCGGTCGTCTGGGCCATGGCCGAGGAGCCGTCGAGAATGCGGGTGATGACCTGCTCCATGGCCGAGAAGGACTGGTTCATGGCCTGGGAGGTCTCGCGCACATCGCGGGCGCTGGCGGTGGCGCCGCGTCCCGCTTCGTTGAGGCGGACGATCTTGTGGCGGATCTGGTTCAGGGTCTCCTGGATCGCGCCGGTGGCCTGGGAGGTCTGGAGCGCCAGAGCACGCACTTCCGCAGCCACGACCGCGAAGCCCTTGCCGGCGTCACCGGCGCGGGCGGCCTCGATCGCGGCATTGAGTGCCAGAAGGTTCGTCTGACGGGCGATGGTGCCGATCTCCTCGGCCACCTTGTCGACCTCGGACAGGGACTGGGAGAAGCTGCCGATTTCCGTGCCGATCTCCTCCGAGGTCGCAACCATGTCGTCGATCTTGCCGACGGCGCCCGTGAGGCGCGTGGCACTGTCGGTCAGCATGCGGCGCGCTTCGCCGGCGGTCTGGTCCGTCTCGCGCAAAGTCGCGGCGACATCGCGGTTGGTCTCGGCAATGGACAGCGCTGTCCTGGTGATGCCGTCGAAGGTGACGGAATGGCGCTTGGAAATGCCCGCGACGTCCTGAATGGCACCGGCGATGTCGACGAGATCGACGCCGAGCGTCGAGGCCTCTTCGGCGAGACGCTGGACAATGCCGCGCAGCTTGACCGTATCAGCGTCCGGTGCCCGTGCGGTCTCCGTCACCACAGGCTGTTGGTCGTCGTAGCGCACATGCGTCGCAGCAGTCATGGATCATCCTCCCCCAATCGCAGGAGCCTAGCACTGTTATGATTAATGAGGACTTTCTTTAGGGACTGCGAAAATTCACCTAGACGAAAGTCGTGGAATGGTGCGAGAACTCCCAATATCCGGGGGGAACAGCATGATCGTGGCATGCCAATGCGGCGTGCTGGCTCCGCCGGAGCTTTCCGCAGGGCCCTCATGCATATTGTTCTTGCCATTCGAACCCGTATGCCCCCACGCTGCTATGGCGGCACGGAACGCGTTATCCTGTGGCTCGGGCGGGCCCTGTCCGAACGGGGCCATGTGGTGGGGCTCCTCGCCCCCGCCGGATCAACATGGGCTTATGGACCGCTTTCCGTTCTCCATTCGCATCTCCCGCTCGAAGCGCAGATCCCGCGGGCGGCGGATGTCTTTCACAGCCATGTCTGCCTTGATCCTGATTTCGACGGCAAGGCCTGTCAGACGGTGCATGGCAATGCAGCCGGCCAGCGCCTGCACCGCAACTCGATCTTCGTTTCTGCCGATCATGCGGCGCGCCACGGTGGATCGACCTTCGTGCACAATGGTCTCGATCCGCGTAGCTATCCGGAGCCGGACCTGACGGGTCGGGGTGGCTCGCTTGTCTTCCTGGCGAAGGCGGCCTGGAAGGTGAAGAACGTGCGCGGCGCGATCCGCGTGGCGCGCAAGGCGGGACGGCGGCTTGAGGTGCTCGGGGGATCGCGGCTGAACCTGAAGATGGGGTTCCGCCTGACGCTCGATCCGAATGTCCGGTTTCACGGCATGGTCGACGATGCCAGAAAGGCTGCCGTGCTTGGCCGGGCGTCCGGCCTGGTCTTTCCGGTCCGCTGGCATGAGCCGTTCGGCATTGCCCTGATCGAGGCAATGTATTTCGGACTTCCGGTGTTTGCCACGCCCTATGGCTCGCTGCCTGAACTCGTGCCGCCGCAGGTCGGTTGCCTGTCAGACAGCGGTGAGACGCTGGCCGAGGCAGTCAGGGGCATCGATCGTTTCGACCGGTCCGTGATCCATCAGCATTTTCGCGCGCATTTTACGGCCGAGCGGATGGCGCAGCGCTATCTCGAACTCTATGAGCGGATAGAAGCGGGAGAGAGCCTCAATCCCGCAGGCTTCATCGCCCCACCGAATGCACGGCAAGGCCTCATGCCCTGGGTCGACTAAGACAGGTCGCAACCCGGCGTCAGAGGGCGCCGATGTCCTTGAGTTTCTTGAGCACGGCCGCACTTGGTTCGCCGGTTTCGGGCAGCTGGTAGTGGCGCTCGAAGCGGCGGATGGCAGCGCGCGTGTCATCGCCCGGGACGCCGTCGATGCGGATGTTCTTGTAGGCCATGTTGGACAGGCCGCGCTGGATTTCCATGACGAGGCCAGGATCGAAATTGGCCTGCTGGACCGGCGGCGGTGCCGACGGCTCCACGGCCTTGGGGGGGACCGGCTGGACCGGGGCGATCGGGCGCCGCGGCGCGGTCACGACCTGGGTCTCGGCATTGCGGATGGCGGCGGCAACGGGGTCCTCGCCACCGGCATTGACATCCATGGCCGGGCGCTGGGCCGGCACGGCTGCGGTGATGCCGCGATCGAGTGCCAGGGCCGCCAGAAGCTCCGGCGTCACGAGGCCGTTCGCCTCCATGCCGACGGTCTTCTGGAACAGGGCGATGGCGGTTTCGGTACGGGGGCCGATGACGCCGTCAGCGTCACCGTCATAAAGACCACGGCGCAGGAGTTCTGCCTGGACCTGCCGAATGAGGCCTGCTGTTTCCTCTGCATTGGCGGGCAGTGCGGCGGGTGCGGGAACGGCTGCCGTCTCAGTCGCAGCGGGTTCCGCCGCAGGGCTCGCATCGCCGGTATCGGCGGCTTCTGTCTCAGAGCCCGGCTTTTCCCGCTCGATGCGGAAGGTGGTGACGTTTGCGGCGTTCTCGTCGCTCAGCAGCGGCGTGCGCGGCACTCCGGCCAGGGCGGTGAAATCGGCTGCGTCGCGGGTGCGCAGGAAGGGCGAGGGATGCTGGCCCGGCTGATACCAGAGGGCGTTGGCCGCGATCGTTCCGAAGACGAGCGTAAAGCAGAAGGCGCCGCCGACGGCGCGCGGATGGCGCCCGACAAGCCGCGCAAGAGCGCCGGCACCCTTCGACAGAATGAGGAAGACCGTCGAGCCCCCCTTCTTCTTCTCAGGCGATTTTCGCTTCCGCTTTGTCATGCCCCGGTGCTTTCCCACCCGTCTTCAACTCACTCCCCGCATCGGCAAGGCGCGGCGGGAATTCGACCATATTGGTCTCACCGGCAACCTTGGCACCCGAACCATCGGAGGGCAAGGTCACCATCACCAATGTCCCCTTGCCTGCACGGCTCTCGATCCGGAACGTGCCCCCATGCAGGGCCGTCAATCCCTTTACCAGCGAAAGACCGAGCCCGGAACCCTCGTAGTTGCGATTGAGATCGTTCTGCACCTGTGTGAAGGGGCGACCGATGATCGCCATCTTGTCCGGCGAAATGCCGATGCCCGTGTCGCTAATGCTGACAGTGACTTCATTGCCGTGGCGCATGGCATCGATGATGACGGCGCCGCCGGCATCGGTGAACTTGATGGCATTGCCGACGAGATTGATGACGATCTGGCGCAGTGCCCGGCCATCGGCGGTGATCTCGCCGAGACCCTTTGGCAGGCGGCTCGTCAGCTTCACGCCCTTGGTCTGGGCCTGGAGCGAGAGCATGCGCTCGCATTCGGTGAGCGACTGTGCGAGGTCGACATCCTCGAGCATCAGCTCGTAGCGGCCGGCCTCGATCTTCGACATGTCGAGCATGGTGTTGACGACCGACAGAAGATGGGCGCCGGACTGACGGATCAGCTGGACATATTCGCGCTGGCGGTCGTTTTCGAGCTTGCCGAAATACTCGCCGGCCAGAATGTCGGAGAAGCCGAGGATGGCATTGAGCGGCGTGCGCATCTCGTGGCTGACGGCGGCGAGGAAGCGGCTCTTGATCTCATGGGCAGCCGTTGCCTCGGCCTGCTTGCGGGCCACTTCTTCGCGCATCTGCATCTCGCCCTCGATGTCGAGCATCTGGGCGCGCACGCCCGACAGCGAACCGTCATCGGCGCGGACGGCCGTCATGTCGAGGCGGACATTGAGGAACTGCGCCTGATCGAGCCCGATGACCGGGCGATCGAGACGAAGGTCGGTGACAACAACATCAGCGCCGAGGCGCAGCTCGTCGAGCGCCTGGACGAAAGCCAGACGGTCCGAGACATGCACCTGTTCGACGAAGGGGCGCGACAGTGGCTCGCGCAGGAAGGAGAGGAACATCTGCCGGTCGCGGCCGCCTGCGGCGCGCACGACGCCGGTGACATCGAGCGTCAGGAAAAGGCCCGGGCAGAATTCATAGGGGTCGGCGGCGTTGCTGGCAGTGCCGGCATTGGCTTCGACGGGACTGCCGAGACGCAGGCCGGAAACGAGCACGACGGCGGACAGTAGATAAAGGGCGGTGACCAGGGCAAAGCCGATCGGCAGGCCGGTTGCGATGCCGAAGACGAGGCTGAGGGCGATCGACACGGCAACGACGGCGAAGAGCGCGGCAAAGGTCAACCGGCGCAAGGCACCGATTTCGACACGATCCACCGGGCGGCCGGCAGCATGACGCGACAGCAGCCGGGCCAGAAGCCCGTCCATGGTCCCCGTCAGTGCATCCGACATTTTACGCAATACAACCACGCCAGAAATCCGCGATCGGTTCCTCTGATTTACCGGGGGAAGATAGGCCGCACGCGCTTAAGGAATAGATAAGGCTGAGGCCCGGAAGGCGCTCCAGAACCCTCTTCTGACCCGAAACAGGACAGCCGAAGCGGGCTTTCCAAATCATGGTTAACGGGGCGTAAGCGCTGAAATCATTCAACTTTTCTGAAGCACGTTAAGATTTGTGTCGCGTCTTGCGCCCAAGAACCGATGGATTGCGGGCACTCGGCCACATTTATGCTTAACACCGGTCGCTAAACTTTTAGACAAGCGTCCCGAAACGGCGAGATCATTCAAATTTTAGTCGAATTCGCGTCAAAACCGAGCAGCTTTCGCAAATCGATTTTGGCGAATCAAACCTAGGGTGGCATTCACGAGTTCGGGGAGAAACCCGGGCCGTTCCGGCAAAGACCGGCAACAGGGATTTGGTGAAGACCATGTGGTTTCTGATCAAGGGAACTTTCTACTGCACCGCGACACTCGTCGCACTGTCCTTCCTCGCGGCGCCACCGGCGGAGGAAGAGGAAGGCGCCGGCTTCGACATGGGTGCGGCCATCACCGCCGCCAGCGGTGCCTATGAGTATGTGACCTCGCTCTGCGTCGAGAAGCCGGACGTCTGCGAAAAGGGTGCGGCGACCTTCCAGGCGCTCGGCCAGCGGGCCCGCGAAGGAGCGCTTGTCGCCTATCAGCTGCTCGACAATCAGTTCAGCGAGGGCGGCGAGACGGCGGTGGCCGAGGAAAACCCGGCGCCGAAGGCCGGCGGGATCGAGATCGTCAAGCCGGCGGTCGAGACGCCGCAGCTTGCCACGGCAGAGTCCGAGGCGCCGATCGTGACGGGCACGGTGTCGCCGACCGAACGGCCGAAGCATCTGCCGAAACCCTACCAGCCGCCGAAGCCGTAAGGCATCGGCAAAACCCTGACCGCCATGACGCGGTCATCTCAAGATTTTCGGGGCGGAAGCCCGCCCCTCTCCGCTTGCAGCCGTCCTGCCATGGGCGGTTGCCTGTCTGCCTGTCCCTGACTGAATTCGGCATCTGCCGGGCCGCGTGGCGCAAGCTGCGCGGCTTTTTTCTTTGCCAGATCCCCAGCCTGGAGCATCGACAGGTTTCCTTGCCGCAGGCGGTTCAAAAGCGTCGGCGTCTCAACTATATCGGTCCGACGTAACAAGCGGGTGCAGCATGGCGACTTTGAACGAGATGATCGACGACTTCGGCTTCCTCGAGGATTGGGAGGACCGAATGCGCTATGTCATCGAACTCGGCAAGGCGCTGCCGGATCTGCCGGACAGCGAGAAGACAGCCGAGAACAAGGTGCAGGGCTGTGCAAGCCAGGTCTGGCTTTCGGTCTCGGCCGGGGACGGCGCCGATCCTGAGATGACGTTTCGCGGCGACAGCGATGCCTTCATCGTGCGCGGTCTCGTCGCCATCGTGCTTGCCGCCTATTCCGGCAAAAAAGCTTCGGACGTCGTCGCCCTTGATGCTCTCGACCTCTTCAAGCAGCTGGGGCTTCTCGAACACCTGACCGCACAGCGCGCCAACGGGTTGCGCTCGATGATCCAGCGGATCCGCGAAGAGGCCGCGCGCCGGCTGATGTGATAGCTTCAGGCTTGACTGATATCACATATGATATCATCATTGACCAATGATCGTGGTCGATTTGAATGTCATCCTCGCGGCACTCCGTTCCTCGCTTGGCGCATCGCACGTGGTGCTTCGGGCAATGAGCGATGGGCGCGTGGCATTCTCGATTTCTCCCGCTGTGGTGCTTGAATATGAGGACGTGCTCAAGCGGAGAGGCATTCTGGGGCCTTACTCTCAGATCACGAGCGAGGATATCGACACCCTTCTGAACGCTCTGCTCAAACGAGCAAAGTTGGTGTCTCCAAGCTTCCGGTATCGTCCCCTTCTGAAAGACCCGAAAGATGATCTCTACGTCGATTGCGCCATCGCCGGTGGCGCCACGCGCATTGTGAGCAACGACAAGCATTTTCGACACCACGCGCTTGCAGACTTCGGCATTGCCGCCTGCCCTGCTGCCGAGATTGCCAATGAACTCAAAAGGAGAACCGAGACATGAGCAGCTATCCGCTTCGCCTGCCGGACCATGTTCTGGAGGAGGCGCGCCGTGCCGCCGCCGAGGACAATGTTTCGCTGAACCAACTGCTGTCGAGTCTCATTGCCGATGGAATTGGCCATCGCAGGGCCATTCTGACATTGCGGCAGCGGGCGCAGACAGGTGATCCGGCGGCAGCCCTGACTGTCCTCGACAAGGTGCCGCCGACAACACCGGACACGGGGGACGAACCGATCTGAAATTCACGTCGCCGAGCCAATCTCCGGCCGAAAGCCCTCGTCGCCCCAGTGGCGGGGGCGCGGACGCGGGGGTGGCGGGGTGTAGTGGCGAGAGAGCGCAAGCAGCGCGGCGCGCAGCATCAGCTTGGCGGATCGGGCCGGCCATTGCCGCTCGCGCTCCACCGTTTCTAGCCCTTTGCCGAAGCAGCAGACATCGAGCGCGACGCCCGCCAGTTCCGGTCCCATGGCCTGGATGGCGCGGGTCACGCGGTTTCGCGCGGCAAGCCTGTTGTCGGCGAGATCGGCGGTTTTCGGCGGGGCGCCCTTGATGCGGCTCGAAAGACGCGGCTGCCACCTGGCGGTGATCCTCGGCTGCAGGCCGGCGAATTCGAAGTCGGCAGCGAGCCGTTCTCCGGCGGCGACCGCCTCCTCCGGCAGGAAGACGCGGCCGTCCTTTTCCTTCAGGCGCAGGAGCGGGAACAGCGGGGATTCCTGCAGGTTGCGGCGGACGGACACACGTCCCTCCGGCGTCGGCATGGTTGCGACCTCGACGGTGCGGTGCTGGCTGGCATGGGCCTCGTCCGGCAGGTCGCAAAGATCACGCCGCAGCCAGGCCGTGGTTTCGGCTGTTGGCATCAGGCCCTCGGAAGTGGTGCGCAGAAGCCCCTCGGCCACCAGGCGCGCGAAGAGTTCGGGTGGGGCATCCGCTGCCATCACCGGAGTGCCGCCCTCGCCCGTCAGCGGCCTCTGGCGGGCAACCGGGCTTGCGAGCGGGCCGGCCAGCGCCTGGCGGAGGATCTTGCGGATCTGCTTTCTTTCGCTGCGGGTCATCGGCTGCCCTCCCCCGTCAGATGCGTTTGCCGGCGAGCAGATGCACGGCACTTGCCATGCGCTCGACGATCGCCACGAAGGTGTCATAGGCGCGGTCGTCGCGACGGTCCTCGACCATGCGGCAGGCATGGCCGACGGTGGAACGGTCGCGACCGAAGGCCTGAGCCACCTCCCCCATGGGCATGGAATAGGCGACGTGGCAGACATACATGGCGACCTGCCGGACGTGGTTTGTTGCGCGACGACCCGGCTCCTGGTCGTGGTCGAGCCCCGTGGCGCGCAGCAGTTCCTCGGTGAGCTGCCGGACGATCATGCAGAGCAGCCGCCGCTCCGGCGTCAGCGCCTGTTCGGCAGGCTCGTCTCCATCGGCATCAAGCGACCACTCCACCGGTGGCGCAACGGTGATTGCCGGTTTCTGAATGCCGGATGGGTCGGGGCTGGACATGGCACACTCCATATAAGGATTTTATTCCTATTAAGGCTACCAGAGTGCGCCGTGATTTGAACCCCAAGATTTCAGGGTATTCGATGATTTCCGCCGATGGCCATAAACATGGCCTTCGAGGATAAGCAAGAATTCTGATTATTTTCCTATTTGATGATGAAGAAAAGGCCGGTCGCGTGACCGGCCTTCAGCTTTTCCTGCCGCGATGCGGCGAAGGCTTACTTGGCGCGCTTGCGGCGCTGGCCGAGGCCCATTTCCTTGGCCAGGCGCGAACGGGCTTCGGCATAGGCCGGAGCGACCATCGGGTAGTCGGCCGGCAGGCCCCACTTCTCGCGGTATTCTTCCGGCGTCATGTTGTAATGGGTCATCAGGTGGCGCTTCAGCGACTTGAACTTCTGACCATCCTCGAGGCAGATCAGGTAGTCGTCTTCGATCGACTTGCGGATCGGAACCGGCGGCTTCGGCTTCTCGACGACGGCAGGCGCCGGGGCGGGCGAGGCAGTGTTATTCAGAGCCTGATGGACATCGGCAATCAGGTTGGTCAGATCGCTGACCGGGACGACATGGTTGCTGACATAGGCAGAGACGATGTCGGCGGTCAGTTCGACCAGCAGCTGCTGGCTCGGACCCTGTTGTACTTCACTCATAGACTTCTCCTGTTCAGAATCTGCAATGGCCGCCGCCCTTGCAGGCAATAGTTCATGGTTCTTCCGCACCGCTCACACGGATCCGGAAGATGAAACACCCCCAAGAAGATCACCAATTTTGCCGCAACGGCCCCAAACCGTCCGGCGCTCTGCAACGTCGACTTAAGCGAAGATCAGGCATGAGCCATGCCCAATACCGGATAGTCCACTTCGCTTACATATCGCGAACGCAACAGATCAGCGCCCTCAACAGTGGATTATCATCCCCGCCGCAAATGTCCACATGATAATTCTACTAGATATGACGGGTATAAATCTTTTTATTCGCTGACCACAGGTAACGAAGTGGCAGACAAAGCTCAGATTTCAAAGCAGTTAAGCATTCAACCCACAATATCATCCGCTTCACTTTACCATCATATCATCACGTACCGATACGGCGGAGAGCTTGTAGCCGACCTTATGGGCCGCACGGGCCAGAAGATGAGCGGAAATCGGCGCCGTCAGCACGAAGAAGACAATGCCGGCCACGGCGCGCCCGAAGGTCGCGGTATCGGCGGCGTGCAGACCAACGGCCAGAAGCAGCAGGCCGGAGCCGACCGTTCCGGCCTTCGAGGCGGCATGCATGCGGGTGTAGAGATCGGGAAGACGGTTGACGCCAATGGCAGCGATCAGCGAGAAGATCGCGCCGCCGATGGTCAAAATGGCGATGGCGAGGGCTGCGATGGTCGAGATCATTTGGCCTCCTTGCCGAGCGATGCAGAGGATTTGCTGGTCTTGGCGGATTTCACGGCTTTCGACGAACCGGATTTGCCGGCGGGTTTGCTCCGCGGCAGCCCCGACTGGACCTCCTCGCCCTCACCGACGCAACCCCTTGCCAGGATGAAGCGGGCAAAGGCCACCGTTGCCAGGAAGCCGACGAGGCCAAGGGCGATCGCGATGTCGATATAGAGCGTGTAGCCGGTTCTGAGCGCAATCACCGCGATGAAGCCGATGACGATGCCGACCAGCATGTCGAGCGCGATGATTCGATCCGGCAAGGTCGGGCCGACCACGGCGCGATAGACAGTCAGAAGCAGCGCGACCACCAGGATGACGATGGCGATGACGGAGGCATATTCCACGATGATTTCAGGGGTCATCAGGCAAAGGCCTCCATGATCTTCTTCTCGAAGCCTTCCGCGATGTCACGGCGGGCAGCCTCGACATCGGAGCAGTCGATCGCGTGGATATACAGCGTCTGGCGATCCTCGGAGACATCGACCGAGAGCGTGCCAGGCGTGAGCGTGATGAGATTGGCGAGCAGCGAGATCTCCCAGTCGCTCTTGACCGTCAGCGGATAGGCGAAGATGCCGGGCTTCAGGTCCATCTTGGGCTTCAGCACGAGGATGGCGACGCGCCAGGCGGACTTTGCGAGCTCGACGAGGAAGAGCAGCACCAGGGCGAGCACGCGGCGGGTGCGGCTCGTATAGTCCCGGCCAACGAAGCGCTCGCGGAGCAGGTACAGCGTCAGCAGCGAGAGGACGAAGCCGAAGATCAGGTTGAGGAGCGTGAAGCTGCCCGAGACGGTGGCCCAGATCACCGCCATCAGGATGCTGATCGCATAAAGGCTCATGGGGCACCTCCTTCAGGGAAGACGGAGCGGATGTAAGCGGCGGGATCGGAGAGGCCGGAGGCCGCCTGCTGCGTCATGACGATCAGGCTCTCCGGGAAGAGGCCGAACCAGACCACGAAGCCGGTGAGGATGACGATCGGCGCCATGCGCCAGCCGAGATCGCTGGCCGGCATGGTTGCTGCTGCAGCGCTGCCCTCCCCGCCCGCAGTCGCAAGCGGGCGCCAGAAGGCAAACAGGAAGACGCGACCGAAGGCGATCGTCGTCAGGAAGCCGGAGACGAGGATCGATGCGGTCAGCCACCAGGCACCGATGTCGATCGAGGCCTTGACCAGAAGCGCCTTCGGCCAGAAGCCTGAGAAAGGCGGCAGGCCGCTTGCGGCGAAGAACAGAGCCAGCGCGATCGCAGCGAAGGCGGGCGCCGTGATCCAGAGCCCGCCGACGCGATCGAGGCGGAAGCTGCCGCCGAGGCGGCCGATTTCGCCGGCCACCAGATAAAGTGCTGTCATCAAGAGGATCGAGTGCAGCGCGTAGAAGATCGCCGCACCGACTGCCATATCGCCGCCGATCGCAACACCGGCCATCATGTTGCCGATGCCGGCGATAACGACGAAACCGAGGAAGCGGCGGATATCATTCTGGGCAAGCGCACCGATGGCGCCGACGATCATGGTCAGGGCTGCGGAAATGGCGATGACAAGGCTCAGCGCCTCGCGCTCCACGGGGAAGAGCATGACCATGACGCGCAGCAGGGCATAGACGCCGACCTTGGTCAGCAGGCCGGCAAACAGGGCCGACACGACGACGCGCGGCGTGTGATAGGAGGCCGGCAACCAGAAATTCACCGGGAAGGCGGCGGCTTTCATCGAGAAGGCGAGGATGAAGAGCGCCGACAGCGTCATCAGCGGCGCCGTCTCGGCATATTGCGGGACCTTGAGCGCGATGTCGGCCATGTTGAGCGTGCCGAAGATCGCATAGAGATAGCCGACGGTGATCAGGAACAGCGTCGTCGCCATCAGGTTCAAGACGGCATATTTCAGGGCCCCGTCGAGCTGCTCACGCTCGGAGCCGAGGATCAGCAGGCCGAAGGAGGAAATCAGCAGGACTTCGAACCAGACATAGAGGTTGAAGATATCGCCGGTCAGGAAGGCGCCGGAAACGCCGGCCATCAGCAGGAGCAGCAGCGGATAGAAGCCGTAGCGGCGGCCGCTGGTGTTGATCTCGACATGGGCATAGAGCGCGCCGGCGAAGGCGACGATCGCCCCCGCAAGCGCCATCAGAACGCCGGTCAGATCGGCGGTGATGGCAATGCCGAAGGGCGGCAGCCAGCGCCCCATCATCATCGTCACGGGTCCATCGTTGAGGACCTTGATCAGAAGCATGACATTGTTGAGCACGAGCAGTGCGAGCGCCGTCAGCGCGACCGGCGGATGCCAGTCTGTGCGATGGCGGATCATCATCAGGATGGCACCGAAGGCAATGCAGAGCGCCATGGGCATGACGGCGAGCCATTCGGCAGCCGTCGACGGCTCCATGACATAGGCGGCGGCGTAGTCGGCAGGTGTCGTTGTGGGGGCAGCCATGAGGTCCTCTTGTCTCCTGCTCAGTAGCCGCCCGGCGGCAGCGGCTCGTCCTGCGGCTCGGCGACACGCATTTCGCCCGTGTCGTCGGTGCCGAGGTCCTGATAGGCGCGATAGGTCAGCACCAGCAGGAAGCAGAAGAAGGAGAAGGAAATGACGATTGCCGTCAGGATAAGCGCCTGCGGCAGCGGATTGGCGGTGCCGGCCGGCAGCACGTCCATGCCGCCGGGAATGATCGGCGGAATGGCGGGCGTCAGGCGGCCAGTGGTGAAGAGCAGCATGTTGACGGCATTGCCGAGCAGGACGATGCCGAGCAGGATGCGGACGATCTTCTTCGACAGCATCAGATAGACGGCGGCGGCGAAGAAGATGCCGACAACGAGGGCGAAGATGACTTCCATCAGCCGTCATCCCTTTCTTCAAGTGCAAGCGCGATCGAGGCGAAGGTGCCGACGACCACGAGATAGACGCCGATATCGAAGGAGATGACCGTGGCCAGCGGCACTTCGACGCCGGCCAGGCTCGGATAGACCCAGATGCCGGTCATGTAGGGATAGCCGAGCGGGGCCGAGATGAAGCCGGAGACGGTGGACACGAGAAGGCCGAAGCCGGCGATCGACATCGGATGAAAGACCATGGCGCGACGCACGGCCTGCACGCCGAAGGCAATGCCATACATGGCAAAGGCCGAGGCACCAATCAGACCGCCGATGAAGCCACCGCCTGGCTCGTTGTGGCCGCGGAGCAGCACGAAGATCGAAAAGACCAGCATCAGCACCGTGAGGAAAGGTGCAAAAGTGCGGAAGATCAGGGTGTTCACTGGCGGACCTCCACGGATGGGTGGCGGGAGAATTCAAGTTTTGGTGGGTTGGCTACCCCCCTCTGCCCTGCCGGGCATCTCCCCCTCAAGGGGGGAGATCGGACCCCCGCAGGCTCCAGTGCCCGCAGCAGATGTTGGAATTGGTGGGAGGCGAGCGAAACGGTCGTGGCCAATCTCCCCCCTTGAGGGGGAGATGTCGGCGCAGCCGACAGAGGGGGGCAAGCCGCAAAGTCAAACATCTGAGAAACCAGACTCATTTGCCTGACCCCTTTTTCTTCTTCGCCGGTGCCGGCGACGGGGCGACGGCGGAGGGCGCCGGTGTCGGGATGGCGGGTTGGCCGACGCGGATGCGGATCAGGGCGAGGATCGAAAGGCCTGTAATCATCACCACGGCGATTTCGCCCAGCGTATCGACGCCGCGATAGTCGACGATGATGACGTTCACGACATTGGCGCCGTGGGCGATGATCTTGGAATACTCGCCGAAGAAGGCCGAGAGCGAGCCATCGAAGGGGCCCGCGGTCGAGGCCACCAGCATCAGAGCGAAGCCGAGACCGCAGGCGATCGCCAGCGAACCATCAAGCAGACGGGCGGATATGGGGCGGTGGTCGGAGGGCGACAGGCGCAGGCGGGTCATGACCAGCGCCAGGATGACCACCGACAGCGTTTCCACCATGAACTGGGTGAAGGACAGGTCCGGCGCGCCGTAAAGCAGGAAGATAACGGCGACTGCAAAGCCCTGGATGCCGAGGCAGACGATCGCCGTCAGCCGGTCCTTGGCGGTCAGCACGGCGACTACACCGATGACCGCAATGACGAGGATTGCCATTTCATGCAGGTCGAAGGTCTGCGGCAGGGTGAAGCGTCCCGGCAGTTCGCCATAGACCACAGGGGTTACCAGAAGCACGAGCGCAACAGCGATGAAGGAGAGCGTGATGTAGGTCTCAAGCCGTCCATTCTGGACGAAGCGTGTCAAGGCTGAGGAGACGCGGACAAGACCGGACACGAAGTGGTCGAAGCCACGGTCGGGGCTGATGCCGAGACCGGTGACGAGCCGATCGGCCGCGGCGCGCAGATGATCGAGCCTGAGATAAAGGACGAGGCCGATCACGACCGTCAGCACCGAGAGGGCCAGAGCTGCGCCAAGATGCGGGATGAGGCTGATGGTGACCGCCTGCACCTCGCCATCGACGGCACTGGCCATGGGCGAGGAGATGAAGTGATGGGAGAGGCCCGAAAACAGCGCCGCAAGCAGCGACAGCACGGCGAGCGTCAGCGGCCCGATCCACAGGAGCACCGGCCCTTCATGGGCGTGCTTCGGCGTCTTGCCTTGCTTGCCGATAAAGGGCTTGAGGCCGACGGCGAAGGCGATGACGAACATCAGCGCATTGCCGACAACGGCAACGGACGTGAAGAGGATGGAGCGCGGATCGGAGCCGGCCAGCGCGTAATAGATCTCTTCCTTGGCAAGGAAGCCGAAAAGCGGCGGCAGGCCGGCCATCGAGATGGCCGCCAGGATGGCGGCGGCGAAGGTGATCGGCATCAGTTTGCCAAGCCCGCCGAGACGCGTGATGTCACGCGTGCCGGCCTCGTGGTCTATGGCGCCTGCGACCATGAAGAGCGCGCCCTTGAACAGCGAATGGGCGACCAGATAGAGCACCGCGGCCTCGACTGCGCGTTCGGTGTCGAAACCCGTCAGCATCACGAGAAGGCCGAGCGAGGCCACCGTCGTATAGGCGAGCATCAGCTTCAGATCCGTCTGGCGCACGGCAAGTACTGCACCGACGATCAGCGTGATGCCGCCGAAGAAGGGCAGCAGGATCTCCCAGGCGGGCGTTTCGCCCATCACCGGATTGAGGCGCATCAGGAGATAGACGCCGGCCTTCACCATCGTCGCCGAATGCAGATAGGCGGAGACCGGGGTCGGCGCCTCCATGGCGTTGGGCAGCCAGAAATGGAAGGGGAACTGCGCCGACTTGGTGAAGGCGCCGCCGAGCACCAGGAACAGGGCCGCCAGATAGAAGGGGCTCTCGCGCAGCACGTCTCCGGTGGAAAGCAGCAGCGACAGCTGGCTGACGCCGGTGATGTTCCAGATGAAGATCATGCCGGCAAGCAGGACCAGACCACCACCACCGGTGACGACGAGCGCCTGGAGTGCGGCGCGGCGTGAGGCCTCGCGGGTGTGATCAAAGCCGATCAGCAGGAAGGAGGTGATCGAGGTCAGCTCCCAGAAGACGAAGAGCATCAGGAAGCTGTCGGAGACGACGAGGCCGAGCATGGCGCCCATGAAGAGCAATATGAAGCCGGTGAAGCGGCCCTGCTGCGGATGACCCTTCATGTAGCCGCCGGCATAAAGCACGATCAGCGTGCCGATGCCGGTGATCAGAAGCGCGAAGGTGAGCGACAGGCCGTCGATGAACCAGGAGAAGGAGAGGTTCAGGCTCGGCACCCAGGCATAGCCGCCCGTGATCCGCTCGCCGGCGGCAATCTCCGGCAGGAAGCCGAGGAAATGGAGGAAGGCGAGTGCCGGCGCCAGCGCCAGGATCCAGGCGGCATTCGCGCCGAGGCGGGCCGTCAGCCACGGGGCCAGAATGGCCGCCGCAAAGGGCAAGTGCATGGCGACCCAGGTGAGATCGCTCGTCATCTCGGGCATTCCGTCTCCTCATGAGCTTCGATGGTCGATCGTCTCGACGATAAAAGGCGTTTCCCTGTTAGGACATGCCATCCCCCTCCTCAAGCAAAAACGGCAACCGCGACCTCACAGACCCGTCAAGTCCATGTTTTTCTGGAAAGACCGCACGAATTTCGGTCGTCCGTGTAAGCCGCATCCGGATGCTGCGACGAAAGCGGCAAGGGCATGATTGCCGCCCGATGTGTCAGACCCTATCTATCGAGCAGACCCGGCCCAGCCTGTGCTTTCCAGGCGACCGACCCCGACGAGGAGCAGAGCATGAGCACTTCAAATCCCGCGCCGAAGATCGTCAAATCCGATGCCGAATGGCGCGAGCAGCTGACCCCGGAGCAATACCGCATCCTGCGCGAACACGGGACGGAGCGCGCCTTTACCGGTCCCTACTGGGACAATTTCGAAAAGGGCCTTTATCGCTGCGCCGCCTGCGACGAGCCGCTGTTTGTCTCCGACACCAAGTTCGACGCCGGTTGCGGCTGGCCGAGCTATTTCGAGCCGGTGAAGCCGGATGCCGTGACAGAACATCGGGACGTGTCCTATGGCATGATCCGCACGGAAATCCGCTGCGCCAATTGCGGCGGCCATCTCGGCCATGTCTTCCCCGACGGCCCGAAGCCGACCGGTCTGCGCTACTGCATCAACGGCCATTCGATGGTGTTCGAGCCGCTGAAGTGACTGCCGGGCCTCCCTCCTCTCGAGGGAGGCATCAATCCGGCCACCTTTGGTCGTGGATATCCCACGCTGCTCCACATAGCTGCAGATTTTGCATTTGACGCCGGCGCTTACTGATGGAACCGCTCTCTGGTCAACAACCGGGGGTAACAATGAACACCAAACACGTCGCCGTCACAGCTCTCAGCCTAGCTGCCGCTCTCTCGTCCTGCGCCAGCAAGCCGCAAGACATCGAGGCGGCCTATGTCTCGCCGGCGCTTTATGAAAGCCTGTCCTGCGACCGCCTGCGCGAAGAGGCAACCGCCGTTTCCGCCCGCGCGATCGCGGCCAGCGGCGCGCAGCAGAAGAAGGCCGACAACGATGCCGTCGCGGTGGGCGTCGGCGTTGTCATCTTCTGGCCGGCGCTGTTCTTCGCCAAGGGCGATGGCGCGACCGCTGCGGAAGTGGCGCGTCTCAAGGGCGAGATGAAGGCGATCGAAACGGCATCGCTGAAGAACAATTGCGGCATCCGGTTTGAAGACCCGACGGCCCAGCCGGCGAAGAAGAAGGGGTGACGGGCTGATACTCTAGCCTTGACGGGGAGGGTCGGACCGCCAAGCGGGACGCTGGCCTGCCCCCGCCTCCCCATTGCGACGACAAATGTGCGAAGCCAGCTAGCCATCCCCTGCCATCTTGATGGCAGGGGATGGCGGCGCGATATTCTCTGGCAAGGAGATTGACCATGGCCGAACCACAGCTTTCTGTCCGCAGCGCCCGAGCCCGCGATCTGGCGCACCGGCTCGCACGTCGCGAGAACCGCTCGATCGCCGACATCGTTGAACGGGCGCTGGAAGCCTATGAGACGCAGCAGACGGGTCGCGAACCCGCTGCGGAATTTTACCGACGCATCAGCGTGCAGTCGGCCCTCGACATCGATCTCGATGCGTCCATCCGTGCTGATCGCACGGAGCACGAGGGGCTGGAGCTTTGATCTTTCTCGACACCAATGTCGTCTCCGAGACATTCAAGAAGGGACCGAACGAGGCGGTGATTGCCTGGCTGATCCGCTTCGATGCCGAATTGGCACTTTCCAGCGTGGTCATCGGCGAGATCGCCTATGGCATTGCCAAACTCCGGGATGCGGAGCGTGCGCCACGGCTGGAACGATCGCTTGAGGACTGGCGGACACGGTTTGTCGGGCGCATTCATGGCTTCGATGAAAAGGCGGCGCTCGCCTATGGAACGATGGTGGGAGATGCGAAACTGCGTGAACAGCCCATGTCTCAATCGGATGGCATGATTGCCGCCATCGCAAAGACGAGGGGCGCTGCGCTGGCGACCCGCAACGGCCCCGACTTTCGCCATTGCGGGCTCACACTGATCAACCCCTGGGATTTCTGAGACAGGCGCGTCTGGCTGTCAGCGTGTTTGCGCAAGCTGCTTCAGGCATTGCTCGAAGGCGGTGAAGTCGGTCCAGAGCCGCTTTGGTTCGGCGGCATGCACCGCCACCGGGCCGCCGCGGCGCTCGACGCCGCCATGCAGCATCAGGTTTTCGATCATCTCGAAATCCTCGAGCATGGTGCCATCGGGCGCACGCTTGCGGCCATCCTCGCCGACATGAACCGCGCCGCCATAGAAATCGGCACTGCGCTGATAGTGGCTGTCGGCGACATTGGTGTAGCAGGCGACGATCTTGCCGGCACCGCACATATAGCCGAGCTCGAAGACCGTGCCGGGATCGGCAGCGATGCCGCGAAACGGCGTCAGGTTGGCAATGACGCCATCGGCCCGGTTCATGAAGCCCTCGTCGACTTCCGAGATGTTCAGGCCGAACTGGTGTTTCGTCGGTGCCGGGGGGATGACGAGATCACCTGGGCAGATCGGCTCGAAACCGTAAGCGCGGGCCAGATCGGCCTTGGCGTCGAGAATGGCGCGGGCATCGGGGAGGAAGACTTCGGGGCCGGCGAGATAGAGTTTCAGGGGCGAGGACATCGGTGGTGCGGCAGCCTTGCGTGGTGGCGGGTTGGTCCCGACAGGACCACGGCCCCCTGTCTCCGGCAAGGGACTTTCGCCTCTGTGCACAGGCTGGGATGCGGCGCAAACCCGTGCAGATGCAGGCAACAAGACCGCTCCGGAACCACGTCCCGATCAAGCCTCGGGCAAGTCCTGCCGTCTAAGCCTCGGGGAATTGAAGCGCTCGGGGAAAAAGGGGCCGTAGGCGATATGGAAGCAATCCAGATTGGAAGTCCGCAGTTTGTTCAATACGTGGCCCTGATCGTCAACGAGGTACTGGGCAAGAAACCCGGCGCATCGCACAATCTGGAAGCGGTGGCGAACCTTTCGGCCGCAATGACCTCCTCGCAATATCTCTACACCCGGATGACCGGGGCAAAGCGCATGCAGAGCTCGAGCGAAGTGCTGGATTATGCGCTGTCCTGCGCCACCGTGCCGGGGCTTTCACTTGAATTCGGCGTCTATTCCGGCGCTTCGATCAACCGTACGGCCCAGCAGCGCTCCGGTCCGGTCTATGGCTTCGACAGCTTCGAAGGTCTGCCAGAGGGCTGGCGCGAGGGCTACGAAAAGGGCGCGTTTGCCCGCACCGACCTGCCGGTGGTGCAGCCGAATGTCGAGCTCGTCGTCGGCTGGTTCGACCGTACCCTGCCGACATTCCTCGACGCCCATCCGGGCCCGGTCTCCTTCCTGCATGTCGACTGCGATCTCTACTCGTCGACGCAGACCGTCTTCACCCAGCTGCGCGAGCGCATCGTGCCGGGCACGATCATCCTGTTCGACGAATACTTCAACTATCCCGGCTGGGAGCTGCACGAATACAAGGCCTTCCAGGAATTCGCCGTCAGCACCGGTCTGCAATACGAATACATCGCGCTCAACCTCAACCATCAGCAGGTGGCTGTGCGCGTCAACGGCTACTTCAACCGCTGGACCTGAGCGCCCATCTCGGAACATGACTTCAAGGGCGTCCACCTGGGCGCCCTTCTGCTTTGCAGTGGCCATCCCCTGCCCTGTCGGCTAGACCTTTGCGTATGCCGACTCACTCCCTGACCGATCCCCTGTTCTTAGACCAGGCCCAAGAGAGCCCGCTTTCGGTGCTGAAGCGCGTCTATGGCTATTCGGCCTTTCGCGGGCGGCAGGCGGAGGTGGTTTCCCATGTGGTGTCCGGTGGCGATGCCGTGGTGCTGTTTCCGACGGGGGCCGGCAAGTCGCTCTGCTTCCAGGTGCCCGCACTCTGCCGACCGGGCGTCGGCGTCGTCGTTTCGCCGCTGATTGCGCTGATGCGCGACCAGGTGGAGGCGCTGAAAGGGCTCGGCGTCAAAGCTGCGGCGCTGAATTCGACGCTGTCGCGCGAGGACTATATCGAGATCCGCAGGGCGCTTGATCGCGGCGAGCTCGATTTTCTCTATGTGACGCCGGAGCGCACGGCTACGCCCGGTTTCGTCGAGATGATGCAGGGCGTGGAGATCGCGCTGTTTGCCATCGATGAGGCGCATTGCGTTTCGCAATGGGGCCATGACTTCCGCCCGGAATATCGCGAGCTCGGCAAGCTCGCGGACCTCTTTCCCGGCGTGCCGCGACTGGCACTGACGGCGACCGCCGATCCGCACACGCGCGAGGACATCATCGAGCGTCTCAGGCTTCAGGATGCGGCCGTCTTCACCACCTCCTTCGACCGGCCGAACATCGCTTACGAGATCGTCGAGCGCGACCAGCCGCGCCAGCAGCTCTTGCGTTTTCTTTCGCGCCACAAGGGATCGAGCGGTATCGTCTATTGCCTGTCGCGCGCCAAGGTCGAGGAGATCGCCACCTGGCTCGACGAGCAGGGTATCCGGGCCCTTCCCTATCATGCTGGCATGGATCGGGCGCTGCGCGATGCCAACCAGGATGCCTTCCTGAAAGAGGAAGACCTCTGCCTCGTCGCCACCGTTGCCTTCGGGATGGGCATCGACAAGCCGAATGTGCGTTATGTCGCGCATCTCGACCTGCCGGGCTCGGTCGAAGCCTACTACCAGGAGACGGGCCGCGCGGGGCGCGACGGTCTGCCATCCGAAGTGTGGATGGCCTATGGCATGGCCGATGTCATCCAGCGCGGGCGGATGATCGACGAGGGTGGTGCAGCCGACGAGATCAAGCGGGTGGAGCGGGCGAAGCTCAATGCACTCCTCGCCATCTGCGAGACGCCGGGCTGCCGGCGTCAGGCGATCCTCAAGCATTTCGGTGAAAGCCACGCGGGCGGCTGTGGAAACTGCGACACCTGTCTGAAACCGGTCGAGACCTGGGACGGGCTCGACGCCGCAATCAAGGCGCTGGCGGCGATCTATCGCACCGGCGAGCGTTTCGGCACCGGACATCTGATCGACGTGCTCATGGGCACCGAGAACGAGAAGACGCTGCGCTTCGGCCATTGCGACATGCCGGTCTTCGGGGCGGGCAAGGATTTATCCACGAAAACCTGGCAGTCGGTATTCCGCCAGTTGCTCGCCGCCGGTTATATCAGGGTCGACCATACGGCCTTCGGCGCGCTGAAGCTTGAGGAGACGGCGCGCGACGTCTTCAAGCGCGAGGTGGAGGTGCGGTTCCGCAAGGACCGGCCGACGACGGGCAAGGCGGCACGCGGGGCAAGTGCATCGCGCACCGCCAATGCCAAGGCCGGGCTCGACCAGGCGGATCAGGAACTGTTCGAGGCGCTGCGCGCCAAACGCATGGAGCTTGCGAAAGAACAGGGCGTGCCGCCTTATGTGGTCTTCCCCGATACGACGCTGATTGCGCTCGCCACCGAACGGCCGATGGACGACGACGAGATGCTCGGCATTTCCGGCATCGGACAATCGAAGCTGGAGCGTTATGGCGACGCGTTTCTCGAGGTGATCACGGCCTATTCGCGGTGAGGCTTTACCCTCCCCTTGACGGGGAGGGTCGGAGCGCAGCTCCGGGGTGGGGTGA